>Ga0233437_1000824_pt1 | contig 64825 bp, 53 predicted proteins | sample SI_122_August201_FD_182714 | JGI IMG/M metagenome (GOLD analysis project Ga0233437, IMG submission 182714) | Seawater microbial communities from Saanich Inlet, British Columbia, Canada - SI_122_August2016_200_MG | ecosystem: Environmental > Aquatic > Marine > Inlet | place: Canada: British...
AGCTTATACGTCCGGTGGCTGAGATTTGTGATCTTTAGCTACCGGAGGTTGAGTTCAACAATGTTTATAATTTATGCCCATTCGGGCACAAATCATACACTAAACGTTATGCCCAATTAATGCGCAGCAGTAAATACTAGATATTATGGATAGAGTAAATATTAGTGATAAATTAGATTTAATAAAAGATTTCTGGAAACCAATAATAGTAGGGGAGCTTAATAATCAACAAGTAAGATTGGTCAAGATTAAAGGTGAATTCGTTATGCACCACCATGATAATGAGGATGAATTGTTTCTTGTAATTAAAGGAGCTTTAAAAATGGATTACGGTGATAAGATAGTTGATGTAAACGAAGGTGAGTTTATTATCATTCCAAGAGGAGTAAAGCATAAACCAATCGCAGATTCAGAGACTCATTTATTGCTTTTTGAACCAGATACCGTGTTGAATACAGGAAATATCCGAAATGAATTTACGCTTGATTCTCCAGAACGGAAATAAAAATGGATTACGAACTCATAAAAAAAAGGCTAGCTCCATGTGGACTACATTGTGGAAAATGTTTTGCATTTAAAGATGGTGATATAGGAAAGTTTAGTTTTAAGTTAAGAGAATCATTAGGGGATTTTGATGTTTATGCTAAAAGATTTGTTGACTTAATTGATGAGCCTGTATTTCTTAAATACCCGGAATTTAAAGAGATGCTAGACTATATGTCATTACCACAATGTGGAGGATGCAGAGAAGAAAAGTGTAAGCTTTTTAAGGGGTGCAAGGTAAGAGAATGCTCCGAAAGGTTGAATGTTGATTATTGTTTTGAATGTATTGATTTCCCATGTAATAATACTGGATTTGATGAACACCTTCAAAAACGTTCGGTAGAAATAAATACTCGTATGAAAGAAATTGGAGTTGATAATTATTACGATGAGATTAAAGATAAATCAAGATACTAATTGAAAAAAGAACAGGGCATAACACGCGCTATAAATAATTTGGTAGTCAGTGGTTTGCGAAGTTATTGGCTTTTAATTATGTTTACTGTAAACAGTAACGTGAGTGCTTTAGTTTGCCAACTATTCATAGCCCGATCGTTAGTATTAATTGTAAAGAACCACAAATGCATTAAGTGAACATGATATGAAGAAATTAATAATTACAAGCTTTTTTTTAATGAGCTTATTTGCATGTGACAAGGAGAACACACAACCCGATCTAGAATATTTTAATAATATTATTGCGGGAAAAACCGAAGGAATAGGTATTAAATATTCAGAGATGTTAACTGACACACTATTTTTTTATTACCCTTCTTCAAATACAAATAGATATATTGATATTAATGATGATGGAATAAATGATTTTGATTTAAAGTTTTCAGGTACTGCTTCTCCTGGTCATGGAAATTCAAATAATACAATTTTAACCATAGGAAATAGTTTTTTAGCAATACCTGAGTTTGAGAGTTATATTGTTGACACTATTCCAATTAATGATACAATTGACGACAAATTAATTTGGGTTAATGATACCTGTATATTATACAATTATTATTGGGAAGCGTCTGGGAATTCATCAAATACTGGATTATGGAATGATGTAAGAAACAAATATATTGGGACAAAGATACTTGTTGAAGATAAGGCATTATTTGGATGGATACGAGTAGAAATTACTTCTGGATGGAATCTGACTTTGATTGAATATGCATGCACGGTTGGATTTGAATTAGAATAGCAACTAAAACTAACAATATATATAAAAAATAAACGAGATAACAGTAACATCAAAGCTTGTAGCCCGCTTGAACTCCAAGGCTATCAAAAAGGTATTCAGAGAAACGGTGAAAGTTGCCAAGCATTTCAATCTTATTGGTGGTACCCTGATCGCCGGAGACAGTACAAAGCTCCGAGCACAAAACAGCAAGAAAAATAATTTCAACCAGAAGAAGATATCCCGACATTTAGAATACATTGAGAACAAACTTCGCGAATACAATGAAGCTTTGGCTGAAAGTGATGGTGATAATAAAAGAATAATTGAGGAGGAAATAGGGAAGCAAGAACACCGGAAAGCGGTGTATAAAAAGATTTACACACAGCTCAGTGAAAGCAGTGAACCACAGGTTTCCACCTCAGATCCTGACAGTCGTCAAATGATTACTCGAAACAACATTACTGAAGTAGCCTATAATCTACAAACGACAGTAGATGCGAAAAACAACCTTCCGGTTGATTACAAAGTGACCAACACAAATGACAGCAAGGCAATGGGCAAACTGGTGCTAACAATGTATATAGCACATTAAAACGCGCCATACACTAAACGTTAGCTTTCATTAGGAGATCACTAGAAAAGTGAATTTGAAAGCATCTTTCCGTATCTTAGTAGAAGATCAAAATATATATGACCAAGGAAGCAGCTATAAAACTATTTCAAGACCATAGGGTTCGTGTAGAATGGGATAATGATCAAGAAAAATGGCTCTTTTCCATCATTGATATCATCGGAATTTTAACTGAAAGTGAACGGCCAAGAAAGTATTGGTCTGACCTTAAAAAGAAGTTGCGTACGGAGGGAAGTGAAGTGTCCGAACATATCGGACAGTTGAAAATGAGATCGCCAGATGGAAAAATGAGACAAACCGATGTGGCAGATACTGAGCAACTTTTACGATTAATACAATCAATCCCTTCTCCGAATGCTGAACCTTTTAAAATCTGGCTAGCTAAAGTTGGATATGAACGCATTGAAGAGACTGAAGATCCTGAAAAATCGTTTGATCGGGCCATGGAGACTTATTTGCGAAAAGGCTATTCTGTAAATTGGATTAATCAGCGGCTGAAAAGTATTGAGGTTAGAAAAGAACTAACAGACGAATGGGATATCATAGGAGTAAAGAAAGGATCGGAATATGCTATTCTTACAGATGAGATAACTAAAGCATGGGGATGTTGTTTTGAATCATTGCATTTGAAAGGCCAACCTCGTGTTGTGGTTCTCCCAGGCGCCTCTGCTCTGGGAATTGCAAAGTTGAAAGTTGGTACGTTGAAATGCCCGCCAAATTTTAACCCAACCGTTATGAACAAAAATGAGTACTATATTCAGTATGAATAATGAAATCCCGATGACCTTTAATTATTTCCATAATAAGAATACATAAATGATAAGCTCTGACAAGAACTCTTTAAAAAGAAGTAAGAATAAAATAATTACGTTTTTATCACTTACATTTCTATTAAGCACAGTATTCTGGGTCCAATTTTTTTTATTAGGAGAAATACCTTCAGGAGGAGGATTAATAGGATTAGGATTGATGTGGAGTCCAGGTATTGCTGCTATAATTACCAAAATAGTTTTTGACAGAAATTTACGTGGAATGGGATGGAAATGGGGTAAAACTCATTTTGTGCTAATGGGCTATATCCTTCCTGTAATAGTTTTCTCATTAATCTACATTCCCATCTGGCTTTTTGGGTTTGCTGAATTTTCTAGTGAATATCTCACCTCTAGAATTGCTGATGCTGTGGGTTTGGAGAAACCAATATCGCTTGGCCTGACAATTTTAATACAATCCACTTTAGGCTTATTAACGGTCATTATTCCAGCATTGGGAGAAGAAATAGGCTGGCGTGGACTCCTTGTACCTGAGCTTGCAAAACGGATAAGTTTTACTAAAATGGCTCTAGTTGTGGGTGGGATCTGGGCCATCTGGCATTACCCAATGATGTTTTTGGGACATTCTGAAGAGACCAATATGCTTCAACACATAGTTTTCTACACTGTGAAGTTGCTTGCTTATTCATTTATTATTTCTTGGTTGGTTCTTAAGAGCGGTAGTATCTGGCCTGCTGTTTTTATGCATGCAAGTGGCAATTTATTTCTAGAGGGGGTTTTTAATGATCTAACAGTAAGTAACAATATTACCAGAATATTATTGGACGATGCTGGATTTGGAGTAGTTGGTGTTTATATAATCTTTGCATACGTATTTTGGCGTAAGAAATCTGAAATAGCTAATAGTTTATTAAAGATTACGAATGGGTAGTGCGGGAAGATTTCTGTTCATAACAATGTATACAAAAAAAAAGCTAGATGGCGGTAGCATCAGGGTTTGTAGACCGTTTGAACTTTATTGTCAGTTGAAAGTTTTGTATTTTGGAATCCCTTACTTTTTAACCTTAACACCAAGCCGAAAAGCGTAGTAGATCGCACAACGTGTTATGCAATAATTAACGAATGTGTTGATCGTGTTGTGCAAACACGTATCTTTGCAGAGGATTATATATATTAAAGCTATGAGAACACTTTATCAGAAATATAAAACGCTTTTGCAAAGCACCCCAACAGATTTTAAGCGCTATTTGTACGAAGAAATCTCATGGGATAGTCGTATGATTGGGATTATTGGTGCTCGTGGCGTCGGAAAAACGACCATGATTCTGCAATATATCAAAGAACAATTAGACAGTAAAAAAGCACTTTATGTATCCGCAGACGACATGTTCTTTGGTGAAAACAGACTAGTTGATTTAGCTGATGACTTCTATAAGAATGCAGGAGAATATTTGCTTATAGATGAAATTCATATATACAGGGACTGGTCTCGCGAGCTTAAGAATATTTACGATTCATTTCCAACACTAAAAGTTGTATTCACCGGTTCTTCTGTACTGGATATACTAAAAGGCTCCGATGATTTAAGCCGACGAACTTTAATCTACAAACTACAAGGACTCTCATTTCGGGAGTATTTGAAACTCTATCATAGTCATGAAATAGAAATTTTTTCGTTAGAGCAAATAGTCAAGAACGAAGTGAAAATTAGCGGCATAGATCACCCGTTGCCATTGTTTAATGACTATTTGAAACGCGGGTACTATCCATTCGGCCTTGAAAATGAAATGAATTTACGTTTAGGGCAAATTATTGTACAGACATTAGAAACAGATATACCGCAATACGCAAACCTTAATGTTGGCACAAGTCGTAAACTGAAACGATTACTTTCAATTATTGGAGAAAGTGTGCCGTTCAAACCCAACTTCTCCAAAATAGCCGAGATAATTGGTGTGAGTAGGAACTCCTTAGATGATTATTTCTCCTATATGGAAAAAGCAGGCCTTATCGGGCAATTACGCACTGAAACAAAAGGTATTCGTGGCTTAGGAAAGGTTGGTACAGTGTATTTAGATAATCCAAATATCATTTTTAACTTGGTAGGTGATAGATCAAATGTGGGAAATATTCGAGAAACTTTCTTCCTCAATCAAATGCGAGTTTTAAATGAGGTAATATTTTCAAAGAATGCCGATTTCGTCATTAACAATTATACGTTCGAGGTTGGAGGAAAGAACAAGCAGCAAAAACAAATAGAGAAAGACGGTAAATCATTTGTGGTAAAAGATGATATTGAATTTGGTTACCGCAATGTGATCCCGCTTTGGGCTTTTGGGTTGAATTATTAAGTGAACTGAGATGAAAAAGGGGCCTCCCTTTATGCTACATTAAAAAACAAAGGGGTTGAATGGAGAATAAATTATCGCTACACTGTAACGACAATTGTAATGTTGGGTTTCTAAAATCTGAGATTGTCCTCGGTTTAATTGCTGCAGAGCAGAAAAGTGAGACTTGAAAAAACCTACAAGAAATCTTTCTGAGCATTAAAAGCATAAAAAGAACGCAGCTTAATAACATGCAAACACCATAGCATTCAGTGAAAGTACAAGCATCGCTTCCCGCTCGATCCAATTTCCTTCATGAAACTAGATCACACGCTTGGCTGCGGCCTCTGCACCGAACGTTATCGGTAAGATTCCAAACGTGTATTTTGAATAAATCATAAAGAATACAAATCAAACCTAAGAGGAAAAAATGAAAAAAGTCGTTAAAATACTCATTATGATAGTGGTATTAATTGTTGAACCAGCCATTAACTCGACTGTGAGCGGTCAGGATTTTCATCCTGCGCCAAAATTGTTTATTGGAGGAGGAGCTTTGCCGGAACCAATGTATAAAGAATTTCTCAAGCTGACAGGTCCAGATGCTAAACTTGTAGTAATTCCGACCGCCTCAAATGATGATATTGATAGGGAGCAAATGCAAGAACTTTGGCTATCTCGTGGATTCAAGGAGATTAGCATCCTGCATACAAACGACACGGAAGTCGCCTCATCCTCCGATTTCTCAGCGCCGCTGAGAACAGCAACGGCCGTCTGGTTTGGGGGAGGTTCACAACAGAGAATTGCCGACGCTTATAGCGGCACCACTGTGGAAAAAGAATTGTATAAACTAATGCAACGGGGCGGAGTTATTGGTGGAAGCTCAGCAGGGGCTGCAATTCAGTCGAGAGTTATGATTAGAGGTGGTGGTGACCAGCCAAAGATCTCGACAGGATTCGAATTATTACCGGGAGCCATCATTGATCAGCACTTCCTGAAAAGAAACCGGCTCTCCAGGCTTATCGCAGCTGTTCGTACTCATCCAGGACTTATTGGATTCGGCATTGATGAGGGAACAGCTATTGTTGTATGCGACAACGAATACAGAATTGTTGGTAAATCGTATGTGTTACGCTTTGAGATGGTCGAAGGAGCAATCAAAGTTGATGCCTTTGAAAATGGGGATGTTGTTCCCCTGACGGATCGCCAGGAGGACTGACTTGAAGAACAAAATCAAACCAATAGCACAAGTTATATGCCATTAAAACGGTACATAACCATACTCGGTGTCCGGCATGGGTTTTAATTATAGGGTGTAGATGCGGAGGTTTCTTTGTATATTACTCTACTCGATTAGGCTCCATTGAAAAACAAAGAAAATGAAAGCTTCTATCCGCAGAAAGTATTGTTTACCAAATCAGATTAACATTGAAAATATTGAAAGAGTAGTTCCCAAGGACCGCGAAGTGTTAATTAAGGTTTATGCTACAACAGTCAACAGGACAGATTGTGCAATCCTTACAGCTCACCCTTTCATAATGAGGTTTTTGTTAGGTTTTTTTAAACCACGAAAAGTAATATTGGGGACAGATTTCGCAGGTGAGGTAATCTTGATAGGAGAAAATGTGAAATCATATAATATTGGTGATAAAGTGTTTGGTTTTATTGACACTGGTTCTGAATCACAAGCAGAATATACATTAGCAAAGGAGGGAAATTTGTTTTCTGTTCCAGAAAAGATAGGTTATAAGCAAGCGGTAGCAAGTTTAGAGGGTGCTCATTATGCATACACATTCATTCATAAAGTAAATATTCAATCTGGTCAAAAAATTTTAATAATTGGAGCAACTGGAGCGATTGGTTCTGCTCTCCTGCAATTTGTAAAACAGTATGATGTCAAAATAACTGCTACTTGTAATACAAAAAATATCCAGCTTATAGAATCTCTAGGCGCCGACAAAACCTATGATTACACCAAAGAAGATTTTACAGATGATAATGATAAATATGATTTTATCTTTGATACGGTTGGCAAAAGCACATTTGGAAAGTGCAAACCATTGTTAAAAGGAAAAGGAATTTATATATCGTCAGAATTAGGACCTTTTTCTCAAAACATCTTTTTCCCTTTAATAACTTCAATTTCAAATAAAAAAGTAATCTTTCCAATCCCTTATAGCACTCAGAAAACGATACCTTATATTAGTAAACTTTTGGAGACAGAAAAGTTCAAGCCTGTGATCGACCGTGAATATTCTTTAAAAGATATATCCAAAGCTTACGAATATGTACTTGCAGGACAAAAAACTGGAAACGTCATAATTGAAGTAGAATAATATACGGAAGCAAAACCTAATCTGCATTGAAACGCAACTTAGCCAAACCTTTGTGCCTCATTATAAATGTGGGCAAACACATGAACTAAAATATTAATTGATATGGGAAAAATGAAAGCGGTTATATGTACGAAGTATGGACCCCCTGAAGTCTTACAGCTGAAAGAAGTGGGAAAGCCCATTCCTAAACACAATGAGGTACTCATCAAAATTCACGCAACTGCAGTTACGGCTAGTGATTGTATTATCCGGGGTTTTAATATGCCCGGTGATCACAAATTTCCAATGAAACAAATAATGGGACTGATGATGAGGCTTTATGTAGGCTTCACAAAACCGAGAAAACCTATTCTTGGACTGGTGCTTTCAGGAGTAATTGAATCACATGGCGAAGACATTAAGCAATTTAAAGCAGGAGACCAGGTATATGGAATGACCGGCTATAGCTTTGGTGGATATGCTGAGTATAAATGCATGACCGAAAAAGAATCGAAAAATGGTTGCCTGGCAATTAAACCGAACAATATGAGCCATCAGGAAGCGGCCTCAGTATCTTATGGAGGCATTTTGGCAATACATTTTATGAGAGAGATGAATATCCAGAGTGGACAAAAGGTTCTTATCTATGGAGCTTCAGGAGCAATAGGAACAGTAGCGGTTCAAATTGCTAAATCTCTTGGTGCGGAAGTTATCGGTGTGTGTGGTTCCTCTAATGCTGAATTGGTAAAATCATTAGGAGCCGATAAAGTAATTGATTATACAAACGATGGCTCTATAAACAAGCTGGAAGTGTATGATTATATTTTAGATGCAGCCGGAAAAAACAAAAAATCAAATCTAAAAACAGCATCTAAAAATGCACTTAAGGAGAATGGAAAATATATATCAGTTGATGATGGACTTCTCGAGTTGCGTTCCGAATATCTTAAACAACTCACAGAACTATGCGAAGCAGGAAAAATTAAAGCGGTCACAGACAGCACTTATCCCCTGGAGCAAATAGTCGAAGCCCACAGGTATGTGGACCAAAAACACAAAAAAGGGAATGTAGTTATAACAATATAATATTCAGATAATAAGAATAACGAATCCACAAGAAGTATAGAAATGCTGTTTCAATCGCATTTACATTTAAGGTATGTCGGATAAAACACTATAAGGTTATATACAATTGACAAATAAAAAATCGGAATGAATAAAAATTTAAACATGGCTGTTTTAATAGATGGCGATAATATACCGTCAGCTCATGTAAAAGAAATGATGGAAGAAATTGCCAAATATGGAAATCCTACAATCAAAAGAATTTATGGTGATTGGACTAGGCCTGGTTTGACAAAGTGGAAAAACCTTCTTCTTGAAAATGCTATTACACCTATTCAACAATATGCATATACAACTGGTAAAAACGCAACAGACTCAGCCATGATTATTGATGCAATGGATATTCTTTATAGTGGTAAGGTTAATGGTTTTTGTCTTGTTTCAAGTGATAGCGATTTTACACGATTAGCTACCAGATTGAGGGAAGCAGGTATGCAAGTAATTGGTATTGGTGAAAAAAAGACCCCTAATCCTTTTATTGTAGCATGTGACAAGTTTGTATATATCGAAATCTTAAAGAAACAAACGGAGGAAAAAATTGAAAATAAGGAAATCACTGAATTAGTAGTAGACAGTATCACGAAGAAAGAAATAAAGCTGATTTCCGCTACGATTAACGATTTGTCAGATGAGGATGGATGGGCGTTTCTTGGAGATGTTGGAAGTTTATTACAGAAAAAACAACCCAACTTTGATTCCAGAAATTATGGTTTTGAAAAACTAACTCCCTTGATAAAATCAACGGGTAATTTTGAAATAGAACAGCGAGAGAATCCAAAAAGTAGACACAAATTGATTTTCGTTAAGAATAAAGAAAAGCATCTAAGAGCTAAAAAGCATTAAAACAACTTTTAGCCGGATCCTTAGGCTGCATATTAATGTGATACAAAATTACCATAAGAGGATTTAGCTAAAGAGTGTAAGCAAATTACTACTTTTATTGAAATGGAAAGGAATTATAACTGCCGGGTTACCCTGCGCCGGGAGAGCCTTAAAAGTGCCTGAGCTATGCTGGGAACTAACTGGCATGTACAATTCTTAGGGGGCGTAAGCTACCCGGAGCTTAATTTATGACTTCGAAAAAAACATACATACTCCTATTGGCTCTTTTCTTAATTGCAGCTTGTAAAAAAGGTGATAATGAGCCTGTCACAAAGAATTTAACAATATTTATTGTTAATGATCAGCAAGGGCAGATTGATAATTTTTCAAAAGTCAAACATATAATTGACATGGAAAGGCAGGAAGCAGATGTTATTGTTACCTGCGGAGGAGATATATTTTCTGGAAATCCCGTTGTTGACAATTGTGAGGAAAGTGGATATCCCATGATTGATATTATGAATAAAGTGGGATTTGATTTTTCGGTTATTGGAAATCATGAGTTTGATTATGGAAAAAGCATCTTATCAGATAGGATAAAACAAGCTGACTTTGATTGGGTTTGTGCTAATATAGATATGGCAAATACAAGCATTCCTCAGCCCTATGAATATAATACTCTGAGCATTGGTGATCTGAAAGTCACCTTTTTAGGACTGCTTGAAACCAATGGTAAACCAGGCGCCATAATACCATCTACTCATCCAATGAAAATTCAAGGGATTACTTTTAATAGACCCGAAAATGTCATTTCTAAATACTCTAATATCAAAGAACAGGAAAATTCAGATTTGTATATTGCTTTAACACATATAGGACATAACGGACGTAATGGAGAATTGGGAGACTTTCAATTGGCTCGGCAATTTCCTTATTTTGATTTGATTATTGGAGGTCATAGCAGTCAGCTTATAGATACAATCGTAAACAATATTCCAATATTCCAGGCCGGCAGTTATTTAGAATATTTAGGTAAAATTGAATTAACAGTGAAAAACAAAGAAGTAGCAGGATTAAATTATGAACTAATAGACCTGAATACTTATCCTGATTTCGACACGGAATTACAAGCCGACATTGATGAATACAATAATAATATGGCTGATGTATTGAATGAAGTTATTGGTCTATCTCAGGTATATCATGAGAAGTATCAGCTTGGTTGTTTTTATACTGATGCATTAAGAGAACGATTAGAAGTAGATGTTACATTTCAAAATTATGGAGGAATTCGTTCAGATCTTGATGAAGGCAATATTACAGTTAGAGAAATTTATGAGATTGACCCTTTTAATAATGGAACAATAATTTTCAATATGTCAGTTTCAGAAATTAAATACTTTTTAATGGGAACACAGTCCTGGTTTTGCTATTCAGGAATACAAATTGAACAAATAGGCAATGATGTTCAGATTAGTGACTTATATGGCAATATAATACCTGGTAATACTATTCTGTCAATTGGGATTAATGATTACATTCCGGCTGTTTACGATAGTTATTTCCCAACAAATGGGGATATTCAATCTTTCACTACTGCCGAAGCAATTATGTTTTATCTAAAAAACATAAACAATGAGGTGAATTACCCTGATTGTGACCGTTATTTCAAATATCAATGAAAAACTAAAGCTAATATAGATAGTGTCTTTATTTTACAGGCCGCTGATAGAGATTTTAGCATCAACAGAATAGAAAGATCTCTAACTATTAGCAACAAATCAAACGTAAAACCAATTATCATTCTCAATACAATTGACTTGGTGCATGATGACAACTTACAAAAACCACAAGTCAATTAAGACCTGTGGTTCATTGGATGTAAATTTGAAAAATCTATTTTTTTGTAATCTGCTGCATCAAACCTGCCATGTTGGTTGTTTGCCATTCAGCTGTTACTTTACCGTTTTTACTTCACGAATAAATTGACCTGTAGCAATAACCCTTTTTTGGGTAGCGGGAACTCCAAGAAACTCACCAACATGGGTCATTTTATTTGTGTAGTTTACAGAGACTAAGTAATCTTCAGCAATAACATGTAAAAAATCCATATCCATTTCTGTAAAAGCATTGCTAAGTGCATTTCTCATAAAACCAATATATTCTTGTTTTCCAATTGCTGGTCTTCCATCTGCTTCATATTTAAAATCATCAGAAATAAGACTATCAACTTTCTCCCAATCACCAGACACACAGACACTAAAGCAACTTGTAGAACAGAAAATTGTAGTTAGGGAATCGGATAATGAAATTCCACCGAAAGTAGAGTATTCCTTATCTGAAACAGGCAAAGAATTATTGCCAATCTTTCTATTAATGCAAGAATGGGGTGAGAAAAACAATTCTGAGAAAAGTGCGATTGCCTAACTCTAAGGTAAAGAACCAGAGCTTTCTTCGTGCCTTACTTCACTTGATTGGCGTTCATTAGAATAAATATCAGTGCAAGAAAAAATTGACAATGAAATACTTTGAAAGCATAGAAGATATTAAGCAAATATTTTCAGATCAAAGAAATCTAAACTAGTGCTTGTTAAGCCTGATTCTGGCAATTTGAGGGAGATTAAGAAAATGGTAGGGAAAGGAAGCCTTATTGGGAAAATATCTAAGGTGTTTAGTTTTAACGATATAAAGAAAGCCCATGTTATGAGTCAAAAAGGTGGGTTCAGTGGTAAACTGGTATTAAAAGATTGGATTTAGGCTTACGATCTCAGTAAAAAAGTTAAGGTAAATTATATTCTTTTTATGATGCTTATTTTGAGCATATGCTTATATTTGCAGTGATTATATTGAGCATATGCCCAGAAAGAAGTGTGTTAGAATTGTTGCTAATGAACCTGGAACGGTTTACTATAAACCGATTGGTATTCCCTGCCGGATGCTTACCGAGATAGTTATCCATGTTGATGAATATGAGGCAATTCGATTAGCAGATCATCATGATTTGTATCATGAAGAAGCTGCTGAACGGATGCAGGTTTCAAGAGCTACATTCGGACGAATTCTTTCAGTGGCAAGATCTAAAATCGCTGATGCCATGGTAAATGGTAAAGCTATAAAAATTGAAGGTGGAAATTTTACACTGAATGAAGACAGACCATGCCACAAATGAATCATACCGGTCCGGATGGAAAAGGACCTCGAACAGGTCGTAAATTAGGTAAATGTAAAGACAAGGACGATGCTGATCCCGCCAATCTGGGAACAGGAATGGGTAAAAAGCGTCGCTCAGGAGGAGGCTCAGGAAAAGGCCAAAGGTTGAAAAGTAGTAAATTATTTAATAATCAAACAAGTACAGATAATGAAGATTGCAATTCCAACAAGGAATAACCAGGTAGATGCCCATTTCGGACATTGTGAGTATTACACGATTTTTATTGTTGAAGATCAAAAAATATTAAGTGTTGAACCAATGCAATCCCCAGAAGGATGTGGATGCAAATCAGATATTGCCAATACCCTTATGGAGATTGGTGTTTCATTGATGTTGGCTGGCAACATGGGAGCCGGTGCCTTACATAAATTAAACAGTTTTGGAATCGAAGTAGTAAGAGGCTGCTCAGGTAATGTTGAGGATGTGGTAAACGAATATCTAAAAGGTCAAATCCAGGATTCAGGCCAGGGTTGTAGTCAACACGAGCAACATCACGGCGAGGGACAAAGTCACGGACACAGTTGTAACTGATTCGGTTACTCGGGGAATTCGCTTACTCGGTTAGCGCTTTGCTTATTCCTTATACTTAAGCCTTATGCCCTAATTTCTAAGCCCTAGGGTTCAAAGCCTTAACTTAAGTCCTAGTCTTATCGGTACATCGGTGTAGCTCCATATTGGTCCGTACTTTTTGTAGCCGGGACAGGCAGTGTACTTTATTCCTGAACTTAGTTGAAAGGCGATTCTTTCGCCGATTTTGTATTCAACATCAGGTCCGATTTCTATACTGCCTGCGTATAGAGTATTTTCTCTGAAAAGGGCAAATCCGTTTAGGAAATAAGCTGAGCCGGAGATGGTAAAAGGACCATGAACCCAGAATTGATATTGAATGCCATTATTGAACAGGATCTGTGAGCCCCAGCCTTGAAAAGAATATTCAATGCCGTTGTTAATGGATATTGGTGAATTTGCAATGCTTTGTATCCGCCCGATTCGAATACCAGCACCACTGAATCCCGGCTCATAAATATTGTTGTCATGCATCTGATAACCAAGTCCCTGACTACCCCAAATGGCAATCTCTATTTTCTGTGCGGAGAGATTGCAACTTAGTAAGGATAGTAATACGATGGATAATAATTTGCTTGAGTTCATGCTTTTATATTTATTCATCCCAGTTGTAGGCATCGAACCATAACTGTAGAATATTTACCAATTCTTTAATTTGCTTCTCTCTTGTTATCGTCGCTTCTCCATCTCCTTTTTGATCTCCGTATTGACCGAAATAGGCATGGTTTCCGCCGGGAATTGTATAATAGACCGTTTTCGAATCCTGATTCATGGGGAATTCCTCAAGTGTATTAATCTTTATAGCCGGAGGTAGAAAGTTTGCATTTGAATCAAGCTCATCTTCCGAAACCAAAGCATCATGTTCACCTCTGATCGACAAAACTGTTTGTGACCACCAATTTATATCACTTGATTCCTGAGGGTAGGCAGCCAATAAAGCGAGTCCGAAAAAGAAGCTTGGGTATTCATGAACCAACCTGCAGGCTGAAACTCCACCCAGCGAATGTCCGGCAAGCACCCAGCGCTTCACATATGAAAAATCATCGTAAATCCATTTTCCTTTTTCTGCATTCAAAATAGCAAGGTTAGCAGGCATTTTTACAATAACAATCTGATGCATTAATCCCGATACAGCAAATCTTGATAGGGCCTCAACATATGAATGCGGATCAACATTTCCTCCCGGATAAAAAACCAGTCCTGTCATTGAATACCATTCCCGATTGGGTGTAATAATGATGTAATCCCGATTCTCTTCCACATGCACGGTGTCAGAAAGGTTCTGCACCTCAGGCAGGTAGCTGCATCCGGATGCAAAAAGCATGAGCCCAATCCCGATAATAAACAGGTTTTTTCGTAATACGCCAGAGAGGCAGCACCTCATAGCAAGCTTATTATTATTGTTATAATGATTATCCATTCTCAGATATTACTTCGTTTTAATACTTTTTGTCAACTCAGTTTGATTCCTGAAAATTCTCAACTCTAATCTTCCTTTCCAGTTATTCCCCTGATGGCTTTGTAAAAGATCCTGCATAGTTTTCACAGCGGTATTTTCACAGCTCAGAATAACATCTCCCTTTTCAAGTCCTGCCTGCTCAGCTAACCCGCCGCTTGTTATTTCAAGAATAAGCACTCCGCTTTCTTCAGATAACCCCGATGCCGATCGTTCAGCCATTGACTCAATATTTTTAATTCTGGCTCCCAGCCATTCTATTTCTTTTTGTTTTTCTTTCTGAAAAGCTTCAATGAATAAGCTTGGTATCTGTGGTTCCTGCCGGATGTTTTTCAGAGCCGGGTGTTGTACACCAAACTGATCCATGTCGAAATTTTTAAATCCAAGTTTCAGCGCAGGTGATGATTCTGATACACGGAAATCACCCTGCTCAGGAGCAATAAAATCCGGATTTCCCACCAGTGAGTTTTGGTCAGTTCCATTTTTCTGTGCCTTGGCCAGGGCTGCATCCGAAGGAAATAAATTATAGTCTACTTCTTTTCCCCAGGCTGCCAGACGGATATCTTTATGGTCAGTCATCACAATATTCTTTCTGAAAATATCAGCAGAATTTGAGAACCACACATGAGGATGAAACCCATTGTTAATCATGATGTTATTCTCCACTGTTCTGTAAAATCCCTCCCGGAGTTTAATTCCGCCATTCAGACATAAATTATTATATAGTTCGTAATTTGTTGAACCATCATCCAGGTCGATATCCCATCCGTGATCGCAGCGAAAACGATTATTTCGGATTATCGTCGTGTGAATAGCATCCCATAGCGGCATCAAAGGGTCAGCCAGATTCAGACTATCCATGATACCCCGGTTTGGATGCCAGAAACGATCGCGTCCCCATGAATTGAAAGAGCCATGATCGCCCGATTCCTGAACGGTCATAAAAACATCGTTAAACTCAATAATATGTCCGCCCCAGGTTCCTTCTGAAATATTGATCCCGGCGCGTGGCACATCATAAATACTGTTATGACTGATCGTAATATCCATGCACATGGAAAGCTGTACACCGGCAATCTGTTTTTCAATTCTGCCAACCCTGTGTATTAAATTGTTATCGATCAAGCAGACCGCTGGATATGCTTCATTTTTTGGCCCATTAATAGTGTCCATTTCCTCAATATTCACATACTGCCCGTATTGAAAAGATGGAGAGCGTACAGCATCAGGATCTCCAACCACCAGCACTCCGGATGCCCCGATATTGTGAATATGATTACGGGCAATTTCGACTTTGCGACAAAATCCGGATAGAAAAATACCATTTCCACCCAAAGCAGTAAGTTCACAATCAGTAAGCGAGCAAGCCTGCACCCCCTCAAAGAACAAAGCACCGCCACGATAGATTGTCCAGTCACTACGCAGCAAGGGTTCATAATATTCCATGAAAGTGCGAGTCGAATGGCTAAAACTGATCCCCCTTATGTTGATATTGCTTACAAACTTGTCAATAGATCCTTTTACTACAACAAGCTCAGAAAGCACTGGTATTTCGATTGTTGCATTAAGGGGCTCCCCTGATTTTTCAGGCATCCAATATAATTTCGAAGCTAACTTATCGAAGAAAAACTCACCAGGACTGTCAAGTTCCTCAAAAATATTCTCAACCATCCTGTAGCGGGTATGCATTCGGTTCGGACGGTTATTCTGATGTCCTCCCTCTAGCTCTACCTCCCCCGATTCATTAGTATCCTTGATGGTAAAATGAAAATCTCCCCATTCTGATCCATGCATGGCATGAACAATTCCTCCTGCCGGATGCAGCCACTTCGAAATTCTCTCAGGCTCAATAGCATCGGGAGCATGCCCTTGCCAGTGGCCGCCATTTTCGTCATAATCAGGATATCGGGCCAAAATCTGCTGTTTACCATTCACATACAGTTGTTCGACCTGGGAAACATCCGGCAGGTGAACCACGTAGAGGTCATCTTCAACTATCCATTTGATTTCTTTTCTGACTGATCCTTTGATCCGGGCTTCACCCTCTTCAGGTCCTGTAATGCTTAATCCGCTCATTTCAGGCCCCAGGATAATCGGTTCAGACAGATAATAATCGCCAGGGGTCAAACTGATCTCAACAGATTTGTCAGGATATTGAGCTTTAAAAGCCCGTGCTTCAAGAAGAGCATCCTCAATTGACAGTTCATCAGGCATTGAATCAGGATGAGCGACAATAATTTCAGGGCCCTGATTGCAAGAAAATGCCAGGAAGGTGAAGAGAAGAAGGGATTGAGTGATGTTTTTCATGGTTGTTTCTGTTACTCTGTTACTCGGTTATTATGTAAATCGGTACTTATTTCTTATTCCTTTTACTTATTCCTATGCCCTAAGCCCTAATTCCTACGCCCTTTCTTTTCTCCAATATGTTAGATTTCTCCATAGCTTTTCCAAGGGGCCGTACTTGAAATACTTGAGCCATAGGGGTGACCAGATGAGAATCAAAATCCATATTCCGATAGTAATCAGAATCTGTCCAGTTCGTTCGATCTCACCAAACAGACTTAATCCGAATCCGTAAAAAATGAAGGTGCAGATCACTGACATCATTATGTAATTGGTGAAGGCCATTTTGCCGACAGCTGATAAAACCAACTTCAGTCTCTTGAATCTCTTCGATTTGAAACAGAGCATGATGACTCCGATGTAGCCCATGGCCACGAAGACACTACCAATATAATTGTAGAGGGAGCCAATGTACATGGAATTATCCATCAGCCAGTTGACCTTGAAGTTTTGAAAAAGCCCGATAATGATAATTCCAAATCCGGCTAGTAAGCCAAAAGAGGATAATTTCACATAAAATACACGGGATTTTTCGCCTGTTAGCACGCCTGATTTGAATAAAGCCATTCCGAGAAGCATCATTGAAAAAGCTCTCCATAAGGTATGCATGAAGAAAATATAAATCTGAATAACCATCTGGTAGTATGCTCGAATGGAGAATTGCTCAAACCATGTGCCGGTGAATGCAGCAGTTTCTGATTTTACTGATTCAGCCGCAGGAAGCCATGACTCCATCGATTGGGTGTATGCACTGGTATCCCATAATGAAATTGTGAGCCCGGAGAACAAAGTGAACAGTATTGGAATTGTAAAGAAAACAGCAGAGAATCTGATTAATTTACGTGCATCGTTATTTCTAAAAAGAAAAACTAAATAGCCACATAAGGCATACGATAACAGGATGTCACCATGCCAGATCAGAAATCCATGAATAAGTCCGAATAATAATAACCAGGAATTACGACGGTAGAATATTTTCGAAGGAATCAATCCTGTTGCCTGTAGTCGTCCGGCAAATAACAGAATACTTGCTCCAAAAAGAATTGAAAACAAACTCATGAATTTAGTGTCGGCAATGATGTGACTGAAAATGAATATCCATTTATTGAGCCCGGTCATATCGCCGTATGCCATAGGATTACTGTATGCAGCAGAAACCATTGAAAAGCTTTGAATATTCATAATCAGAATGCCAAGCACTGCAACTCCTCTCAGAATGTCAATAGAAACCAATCGTTGGCCTGGATTTGTTGATTGTATATTAGTTGTTTTCATTTAACCTTGAGTCAAACTGTGCCAGTCCTTCAATGATTTTGTTTGCCAGTAATTTATATCCATCTTTTGTGTAATGCACATTATTAGCAGCTGTACTGTGCTCAGCATGAATCTCTTTTGAGAAATCATACAAATCGTTAACGGGGATTTTGTATTCTGCCATTACTTCTTTTGCCACCTTATTATAAATAGGAGCGTCTTTGACGAACCGGCCCTTTTCTCCCTCAGGCACATAGCTTGTTGAAACAAACAGCAATTTTGCTTTGGTAGATGACTTTATTATCCTTACTAATGAATCAAGGTTACTTCGGTATTGTTCAGGTGTAAAAGTTACTATACCTTTAATTTTGTCTCTTTTCCCCTGGGTTTCTGAGTCTTCATGCCGGTAAGCCAGATCCCACAGACCCCAGTTAAACTGAACAATATCCCATTTCTCCTCACCAATCCAGCTTATTACTTCTTCAAGGCCTGTTCCACTATGTTGAGCGTTCCCTTCATTGTGCTCCACATAGGCTCTTTCCCCAAGCATTTCTTTTACATAGGGTGTATAGCCAATGGATATTGAATCTCCAATTATGAGAATTTTGGGTGCTTCTTTCGTACATGAAATCAATGCCAAAAGGCATGTTGCTATTAAAAAGCTGATACTATTTGCTTTCATATTTATCACATCATATTCAATCACATTATTATTTATTGAGCAGAATTGGGTCACCGTAACCCAAACCCTTCATTCTGTCGAGTTGAGATGCAGCATCACCCACAATCAGATAGATCATTTTTCCAGGGTCTGCATATTTGCTTGCCAAATCCTGAATCCCATCAACTGTACTCTCTCTTACCATGGCCTCCTGGCTTTTTACATAATCAGGATTCCAGCCGTAAGCACTTATATTCCTCAACATTGACAGCTTGGCGCCTTGAGTTTCAAAAGCACGTGCATTTTTCTTTATGAGATAAGCTTTTGTAATTGCCAGATCTTCTGTATTAAATCCGACAGGATATTCTTTTAATATATTCTGGATCAGACTGATTGCTTCAAAGCTGATGCTTGTCTTCACGTTAGTGGAAATGGCAAAAGGGCCTACCAGGTCTGATCCTGAAAATCCTGATCCAACCCCATATGTATAACCTTTATTTTGTCTGAGTTCTTGTGTTAGCCTTGAGGCAAATCCGCCTCCTCCCAAAATGTAATTCATGATTGTGGCAGGATAGAAATCAGGATCTGTTACACTCATACAAGGGTATCCCAGGTAAATGACCGATTGCTTGGCATTGGGAATGTCATAGAAATATACTACTGAGTTTTCGGGAGGAGAGGGTATTTCAGTCGCAGGAATAACTACCTCTCTGTTCTCCCACATCTGATTCAATTCCTCGAGTGAGGCAACAACCTCATTCTTCTTCATAGCCCCGACGAAATGGAAATTGCATATGTTTGGGGCAAGATTTGCTTCGTAATAGGCTTTCAAATCGTTCATGTTAATGTTTGCAACTGACTCTTCAGAACCCATCTGATTATTACTGAGTATCTGATCTTCTCCATAAATGAGTTTTGAGAATTCATTTCTTGCGATGCTTGCCGGACTACCTTTCTGCTGTTGCAAATTACTATTAATACTCTGCCGGATGAGATCGAGTTCCTTCTCGTCCCATCTGGGCTCTGTTAGCATTTCGATTACCAGAGCCATAGTTTTTTCGTAGTTTTTCGACAGTGAACTACCCGAAATACTTATACTTTCTTTTCCTGCTATATGTTTATCCGGGCGCCAATCTCATCAATTGCATCTTCAAGCTCAACAGGGGTTTTGCTCTCGGTTCCTTTATTCATTAATCGGGCCATCATGTTTGCCACGCCAACCTTGTTGGTCTCATCAAGCAAAAGGCCTCCTTTTAGTCTGAATTCAAATTGCACCAGAGGAACTTCAAAATTCTCAATTCCGAATAATTTCATACCATTGCTCATTTCCTCTTTCCAGATCTCAGGAACAGGTGTTTCAAGTCCTTCTCCATAAGGTGGCTCAATAGTACGGTCGAAGCGTGATGGTGTTCGTTCAAAATCAACAAGCAGATTGACATCGAACCCTTCACCATCATCTTCACTGATGTTTTCTTCATCAATTGTTACCAATTGGGAGCCTGAAATTACTAATTCAGATTGTCCTTTTGGAACAACACATACAAGCACATTGGGCTGGTCTTTGATGTATTTATTATAAACTTCTGTGATATCACTGGCCGAAACCTCCAGCATCAGATCCACTTCTTTTGCTACTTGTCCCGGATCATTCGCAAAAATTGCAGCGTGAGCCAGTTGGTATGATTTTCCCATTACACTCGACAAACCACTGTAGAAACCTGTTTCCAAACCGGCTTTAATACGTTTTAGATCCTTGGCCGGAATCCCGGATTTTTCAAATCGGGCAAATGCTTTCAGAATAGCAATGTTTACTTCATTCAGATCGGTATTTGGATAGGCCCGTAATGACAAACTGATTTCTCCGGCTAATTCATTGCTGCCGTTATACATGCCAACACCAGAGCATAATTGCAATTCTTCTACAAGAATAGCGTGTAGCGGAGCTTTTTTTCCATCCGACAGGTAAGTAGTTAAAATATCTAAGGCATAAGCATCAGGATGATATTCAGGAACACTTGGCCAGGTAAAAGTAACAGCAGGCAATCGGGCAAAAAGGTCTTCGTAATACAGTTTCTTCGTTTCCTTGAGAACAGGAATCTGCTCTTTACGAGCCTGCATATCCTGCCCTTTCTCAATCTCTCCAAAATATTTCTCAACCCATTCTTTGGCCTGATCAGGATCAAAATCACCTGCAATTACCAAAGTGACATTATTGGGAACGTACCAGGTATTATAGAAATCTTTGACATCCTGCAAAGTTGCATTATGAACATCTTCTAATGACCCGATGACTGTCCAGCTATATGGATGTCCTGCCGGATACAGATTGTCGCAAATTATGTGAGATGTATGGCCATAGGGACGATTATCGTAATTCTGTCGTTTTTCATTCTTAACCACTTGCTTCTCCTTGGCTAAAACCGGGTCGGTAACTGTGTTAATAAACCAGCCAAGCTTATCAGCCTCTGCCCATATCATTTTCTCAAGGGCATCTTTTGGAATTGTTTGAAAATAATTCGTTCGATCGCGTGATGTTGAACCATTGGCCCCTGATCCTCCAATCCGTGCACTCATATTATCTAAGCCACCCCGTCCGAGGTTTTCTGACTCGTTAAACAGCAGATGTTCAAATAAATGAGCAAATCCGGTTCGCCCGGGTAATTCTCGTGACGATCCAACATGGCAGGTCATGTTAACTGCTACAACGGGATCGGATCGGTCAATATGAAGAATTACGCTGAGACCATTTTCAAGTGTGAATTGAGAATAGTCAATTTTGAAGTCAGCTTTCTTACTGACATCATTACAGCTGGTGATCAGGGAGAGGCTCAATATGGCCAGTAGAAACCTGGAAGTTATCTTGCTCATGGATATGTCTTTTAGTTTGAGTGATGAAGATAAGCAAAACACTGAGATCATGAGCAATAATCAAGTTGACATAGTAAAAATGTAATTCCAATTGGAACATCCTTCAGAATGGACTTTTGGCGATTAATAGTGGAAGGTTGTTCCAAAAAAAATGTCTTTATTTGCTGTCTAATCTGATCAGGAAGAACCAGGATCAATTTATTTTATTGTTATGACGAATCCATTATTGTCGACTTTCGACACTCCTTTTGAGTCGGCCCCTTTTGATATAATTAAAACAGAGCACTTTGTACCTGCAATTGATAAACTTATTGCTGAGGCGGACAAGGAAATTCTCGAAATTGCTAACAATCCTGAAATTGCTGATTTTGAAAATACAATTGATGCATTGGAGCTTAATGGTGAGCTCTTGGGACGGGTAGTGGAGGTGCTGTATAATCTTAATCACGCGGAGACATCTGAGGAATTGCAACAAATTGCACAAATCATATCACCAAAACTCTCAGATTTCTCAAGTCGTTTGCTGATGAATCAAGAGCTATTTGGGCGGATAAAATATATATATAAACTTTCCCCGGATTCCCTTTCAACTGAGCAGAAAACAGTGCTTTCAAATTTTTACGATAATTTCATTCGGAATGGTGCTGAGCTCGAGGGTGAAGAAAGAAAGCGTTTCGCAGAGATAAAATCGGAGCTTTCTACCTTAACCCTGACCTTTGGGGAGCATGTGCTGGCTGAAACCAACGCCTTTTTTCTTCATCTGAGTGATGAAAAAGATTTGATTGGCCTGCCGGATTTTGTACGTGAAGCGGCACAGATAGAAGCCGGGGGAAGAGAATTAGAGGGATGGGTTTTTACTCTGCAATATCCTAGTTTTGTTCCTTTCATGAAGTACTCTGAGAATAGAGGACTGAGAAAAGAAATGTTCACTGCTCACAGTTTAAGGGCAAATCAGGATAATGAAAACGACAACAAGGAGCTGATAAAAAGGATAGTAAACCTCAGATTGGAGTTGGCTCAAATAATGGGTGAGCGTGATTATGCTACCTATGTTCTTAAAAAAAGAATGGCTGAACAGCCAGAAAAGGTGAATGAATTCATCCAATCATTGCACAAGGCCTCACGTCCCTTTTCTGAGAAAGATTATAGTGAAGTTCAGCTCTTCGCCACTGATAATGGCCATGAAGGTCATGTTGAGAAGTGGGACTGGCCCTACTGGAGTGAGGAGCTGAGAAAAGCAAAATATGATATCAGTGATGAAGAGGTAAAACCATATTTCGAGTTAGGGCTCGTGAGTAAAGGAATTTTCGATTTGGCAAACCGGCTGTATGGGATAAATTTCGAGAAACTTGATGACATCTCTGTCTATCACCCCGAAGTGGAAGTATACAAGGTATGCGAAGAAAACGGAGATTTTCTTTCTCTTTTATACCTTGATTTTTTCCCTAGAAAAGGAAAGCAGGGAGGAGCCTGGATGACTGATTTCCGTGGACAGGATAAACTTGGTGAACATGAGGTGCGACCACATGTTTCGATTGTATGTAATTTTACACGTCCAACAGAAAGCAAACCATCCCTGTTGACATTTGATGAGGTGAACACTTATTTACATGAGTTCGGACATGCACTGCACGGAATGCTAACAAATTGTGTATATCCGTCTGTGTCAGGGACAAGTGTCTATCGTGATTTTGTTGAGCTGCCCTCTCAATTGATGGAAAACTGGATTACTGAAAAAGAATGGCTTGATGAGGTTGCTGTGCACTATAAAAGCGGGGACAAGATGCCTCAGGTCTTGCTACAGAAACTAATAGATGCGAAAAACTATCAGGCTGGGTATATGTCTGAGCGGCAGCTGGGCTTCGGGTTCAATGATATGGCATGGCACAGTATTACAGAAGTGTTTGATGGTGATGTGATAGCCTTTGAGAAAGCAGCGATGAAACCAACAGAGCTGTTTCCCGATATTAAGGGAAGCTGTATGAGCACAGCATTCTCCCACATTTTCGCAGGTGGCTATGCCGCAGGATATTATGGCTACAAGTGGGCTGAAGTGCTTGATGCTGATGCATTTAGTCTGTTTAAAGAAAAGGGTATTTTCAACAAGGATGTGGCAAGCTCTTTTCGAATTAATGTTCTTGAAAAAGGAGGCTCTGAAGCCCCAATGGTTTTATACAAGAGATTCAGAGGTAAAGAGCCGAGCATTGACGGATTGTTGAAACGAAGCGGTTTGTCTTCATCTGAGCAATAATAAATTTGGCAAGAGTCAAAGGAAACCTACTCTGCCGGGATCAAACATCATAACTGTTTTTTCTCAATCCATTCAATTACTTTTTCACCATCGGGCTTCTTCATCGGTTCGACAATGTCGTGTATTTGCCCCTCTTCGTCGATCAGGTACTTCTGAAAATTCCACTTAACTTCAGAATCCATGACCCCGTTCAGGTCTTTTTTCGTCAGCCATTGATAAACGGCATGAATGTTATCTCCCTTCATTGAAGTTTTTTCCATTACAGGAAAGCTGACTTTGTATTTGCGTTTGATGAACTCACAAATTTCTTCATTATCTCCGGGTTCACGATTAGCAAAATCATTACCCGGAAAACCAATAATGAAAAAACCATTATCCTTGTATTTCGAATATAATTCCTGAAGGGCTTTGTATTGTGGACTCAAACTGCATCTTGAAGCAACATTAACGATCATTACTTTCTTATCTCTCAGTTGCTCGAACGGGAATTCCTCACCAGTAATGCTGACGGCCGATAATTTATAAAAACTATCATTCTGTGAGAAGGCTGAGCTCACCAGGAGAAAGTAACAGGTAATTAATAAACAGCATTTTGTGTTCATTCTATAAATTTATTGAATTTTAGTCAAACAAAATAACCTTTATTCCTGATGGCTTAACATAGAGCAGTTTTCAGGCGTTTTTTTTAGAAATTGGATTCATGATTAATGATTACATTTAAGAAATAAATACAAAGTCTCAATGAAACTATCCGACCTGAATCCTGATGATATACGCGATCTGGTGAAAATTAAAGGTTACAGCCTTGTTTCAAATCAAATTCTGGAAGAAGGTTTACCCATCCGTTTTATGTACAGAGAAGAACCATTAGATGAGGAAGACAGTGGTTGGCGGTTTTTATCCGGCAGGGAAGACCAGGAATATCTTGATGATTCTGATAATAGTAAATTTATTGGAGTGAATACTATGGCGAATATGGATCAATCCATAATACCATACCTGGGAAAAGAACTGGGATCTGAACTGGAAAAGAAAGATGATGGTTCTGGATTTGAAACTCTAAGTGAATAAGTATAAGGCACTTGAAATTCTAGTTGTAATGCAAATCATGAAAACGCTTATTATTGCAATTTTGCTTGTATGCAGTGCCTGTGTTATGGATTCAAATAATGATGAAATGGATACTGTGAAAATCGCAATGGCACAGATCTTTTGTGTGAATTCTGATACCTCCGGCAATTTCAAAAGAATTGAGTATGCCATTGAGGATGCGCTTAAATCCGGAGCAGAATTGATTTGTTTTCCTGAGACATCTCTGTTTGGATGGGTGAATCCGGAGGCACATAAAATGGCTTCACCGATACCTGGTGAAAGTACAGACCGACTGGCCGGACTGGCAAGAAAGCATGAGGTTTATATTTGCATAGGTTTGTGTGAAAAGGAGGGTGAGAAACTGTATGACTCGGTGATTCTTCTTGACCCTCAGGGTACTATTCTTTTAAAGCATCGCAAGATCAATATTCTCACTGAACTGATGGATCCTCCTTATACAAAAGGTAGTGGTGTGCAGGTGGTGGAAACTGAGTTTGGCAGAATTGGATTATTGGTATGTGCTGATTCATTCGTGCCTGAATTGCTGGATGAAATGAAAAAACATAAACCCGATATCATGCTGATTCCATATGGCTGGGCAAATTCAATCGACAAATGGCCTCAGCATGGGGAGTCCCTACGAAAGACTATTCAAAATGTTGCACAAAAGCTTGATTGTCCTGTAATTGGTACCGATGCACTTGGAAAAATCAGTCATGGTCCATGGAGCGGATTAGTCTTCGGGGGGCAGAGTTACGCCATTGATTATGATGGTACAGTGCTCGCGAGAGGTCGGGATAGGGATAGAGATATTATTAGCCTTGAACTGAAAATTCGAAAATGAACAAACTACTTATTAATCTCCTGGCTGGAAGTATATTGATACTATCAGCCTGTCAGTCTGATGACAAATCTATAGCCGATTGGTTGATAGATAATGATGCTTATATTGCTCAATTAGAGCAAGTTTCTGAAACGGAGTTCGTCCTTGACAACGGATTGATTCGCCGGGTTTTTAGTATTAATCCGGCAGGATCAACTATTGGACTTGATAACCTGATGACCGGGGAGTCTGTGATTCGGGGCATAAAGCCTGAGGCTAAAGTCATGATTAATGACATTGAATATGAGGTAGGAGGATTGACCGGGCAGCCGAATTATGCCTATCTGAAAAGAGAGTGGATTGATGGTATGAAGGCCAATCCCGATGCTTTTCAATATAAGAGTTTTGAAACGGGCCCGATTAAGGCCCGCATGGATTGGAAAAGAGTAAGGCATGCTGCTCCTGATCTTGAATGGCCTCCGAAAGGTATACATCTGGTAATGAATTATAAGCTGCCGGATGAAATGCCCGGGCTGGAAATAAAGGTCCATTACAATATGTATGATGGCCTGCCGGTTTTCAGTAAATGGATTGAGTTGATCAATCATTCAAAAGACGCAATTCGTCTGAATAGTTTCGTTTCTGAGATTCTGGCTGCAGTTGAGGCAGAGTCATGGGTGGAGTCACGTGATGTTGAAATGCCCAAGCCAAATATTCAGGTAGCAACTGATTATCAGTTTGGCGGAATGGTTCCGGCTAATGTTACCAAACATTCAGTTTTCTGGGAGTCTGATCCGGATTATCATACTCAGGTGGGATACACCAAACAAACACCTTGTCTCTTGGAGCTTAAGCCCGGAATAGGTCCGAATCAGCTGATCGAACCCGGCGGGCAATTTGAAAGTTTCAGATCATGGGTGCTTGTCAATGATAGTTATGATAAGATGAGAAATTCTCTGGCACTAAGGAAAATGTACAGGATTATTGCACCCTGGACAACTGAAAACCCCCTTATGATGCATATAAGGTATAGCGATGATAAGGCTATAAAGCTTGCATTGGATCAATGTGCCGAAGTAGGATTTGAGATGGCCATAATGACTTTTGGCAGTGGTTTTCATATTGAAGATCATAGTGAAGAGAACTTGATGAAATGGAAAAAATGGGCTGATTATGCTCACGAAAAAGGAGTTCATTTGGGTGGCTATTCGTTACTCTCAAGTCGCAGAATTTCGGAGGAGGATGATGTGATAAATCCTGAAACGGGTAAACGGGGAGGAGTTATTCATGGCAATGCACCTTGTCTCGGATCAAATTGGGGTAAAGAATACATGGATAAATTGTACCATTTTTATGAGGTAACGGGAATGGATTTACTTGAGCATGATGGCTCATATCCGGGACATATATGTGCCTCTGAAACACATCCTGGTCATGAAGGATTAGAAGATTCTCAATGGAATCAATGGAAAACTATAAGCGATTATTACAAATGGTGCCGGGCACAAGGTATCTATCTGAATGTTCCAGACTGGTTTTATCTGTCAGGATCAAATAAAAATGGGATGGGGTACCGGGAGGTGAACTGGTCACTGCCACGTGCCCAGCAGGTTATTCATACACGACAGAATATTTTCGATGGCACCTGGTATAAAACTCCATCAATGGGGTGGATGTTTGTTCCCTTAACTGAATACCATGGTGGAGGAGCTGCCGCCACGATTGAGCCTCTTAATGAACACCTTGAGCATTACGACCAAATGATTGCTGGAAATTTAGGTAATGGTGTACAGGCATGTTACAGGGGACCAAGACTTTATGACACTGAAGAGACCAAAGAACTCGTAATTCAATGGGTAGACCTATATAAGAAGTACCGGGATATTATGGAGTCTGACATTATTCATTCATCTAGCAGAAGGGCTGATGGCAGAGATCTGGATTGGATTTTTCATGCTAATCCTGATCTGCAAGTAAAAGGATTTGCCATGGTATTTAATCCTACTGACTCTGATATTCAAAAAAACCTGGATTTTGATCTGTATTTTACCGGATTAAAAAACAAAGTAAGGATTTCGACAAATGGAGAGAAAGATGTCATTCATCAAATAAATAGGCAGTTTTTAGTTCGTATTCCGGTCAATGTCAAAGCATCAGGCTATATTTACATGACATTTGAATAGCAAATGCCATCAATAATTCTAGTACCATTAAACAATTGTATGTTTCATTGGTTGACATATCAGAGCTAAAAATCATTAAAAACTCACGAAATGAAAACACATTATTCTTTTAGGCTGATTATCCTTTTTTTTGGAATCTTAATTTGTGGCTCAGTTGTTCATGCTCAGGATGCTCCACCTGCTAAACCGATTCAGTTTGAATCATCTGATACACTATTGGTTGTATGGTCAAGTGGTGATCCGGAGCTTGCCGAAAAGGTTTGCTTCATGTATGCTTATAATGCAAAAAAATGGGCTTGGTTTAAGGAAGTAATTTTTGTTGTCTGGGGACCCTCGCAGAAACTGCTTGCTGAAAATGAAAAACTACAGGAAGGAATCGAGAAAATGAAGGAGATAGGAATGATTGTGGAAGCCTGTGTTGCATGTGCCAGAATGTATGGAGTAGACGAGGATCTTAGAGAAATGGACATCGATGTTAAGGGTATGGGGACAGTTCTGACTAAATACCTGAAAGCTGGTTATCCTAATATTACTTTTTAATGGATATTTAGATTTAATTTTTGTCTACGCAATTGATACAGTGATAAGTAATACAAGCAAATAGTAATCAAATTAATTCAAAATTATGAAAAAGCACTCATTTATTATTTTTGTTCTCTTGTTATTAATGACTCCGGGAATTGTTTTTTCTCAAGACTCAGAAGTTGAACAGCTGGAGGAAAACTCCGCAGGCTGGAGCCTGAAGAGCCAATGGGGCTTGGGTGTTAAAGCCGGGCTTAGCGGTGTGGGTTTTGAGCTCATTAAGGGATTAGGTGATCGTTTAAACCTCAGAATTGGCTATTCAGCTCTGGATATACCATATACATTAAATCAATCCTTTGAGGGATATGATTTAGAGGCAGATATTAAAGCATCACTTGGGGGTGTAAGTGGATTGATCGATTTTTACCTTGTTAAGAATGCTATTCACCTGACAGCCGGAGTGGTACAGAACAAAACAAATATTGGGGTAGATATCAGATCTCTTAGCTCATTCCCTTATGGCGATATCGAGATTCCGGCTGAAGATGTTGGAGTGATATCTGCTGAACTTGGTCCGGGCATGAGTATTTCTCCATATATAGGTCTTGGATTTGGAAATACTTTATCAAGAAAACGTGTAGTATCATTCAATTTTGAGTTAGGAGCCATATACCAGGGATCGCCTTTGTTGTTACTCAACGGTGATGGAATTATTGGTCCTATGGCAAGTGAAGCAAATCAGGATGTTGTTAACGCAGCAATTGCTCAATACACCTGGTTTCCAATGGTAAATTTCCAATTAAGTTTTAAAATTCTTTAATCAACTAAAAACATGAAGAAAAATAAATTATTCGTCCCGGTATTGTTAATTCTCATTATGCTCACATCCTGGGGATGTGATAAATTTGATTTGAACCAGGATGACCTTACACTGTCAGGTGATTTCAGCATATTTAAAACCTATGTGAGTGTAAAATATCTTGACGCAGAGATCCAGGAGTTAGTTGGCCTTTCTGAGTCAGCAAATCTGAGCATCGAGGTTTTAACGGATGAGGCTGATCTGATTTCAACCTCAACAGGAGAATATAAAACCTCCTTTAATGCAGACATTGGCTTACTTTCTTTTGCTTTGAATCCTTATTCCAAAGTGCCCAGTTTAGTTGAACCAATTGATCTGCTTATCAAAACTACTTCTGAAGATTATCTTGAGCACTTCAGTACAATCAGGATTAGCGAAGAAAGAACCTATTCTTATGAGGTTCAGCTGATCAATAAAGTTAATCCACCTGAAGGGGTTTCTGTTGAAGAAAATGAGGATGTTGGAGAAACATCAGACACAGGCGAAACAAAGGAAGATATTACTATTGAAACAGAAGATGATGAAGTGGAAATAGAAATTCCCAGCGGAACAATTTTAACAACTGAAGATGGAGAGGCTTTAACAGGTTCAGTGTCTGTGCAGATTGTTTCTGTTGATGTAACTGACGAATCAGGACTTGAGAATTTACCGGGATTAAACCAACCCATGGTAACAGAAAGTGGTGAAACAATTTCACTTAAAAGTCCTCTTGCATATACCAGTATTGACATTACTGATGAATCTGGAAGAAAAGCTGCACGTATTGTCGGTCAGGAAATGAAAATCACCACTACTCTTCCTTCTGGTGTGACAAATCCAAGAACCCAAAAGGAACTGGCACCTGGTGATGCAGTTCCATCTTTTGGATTCAATAAAGAAAATGCTGAGTGGTTCTTTTTAGGCAATGAAATCGTAAGTGAAGCAGATGGGAAATTGGTGGTTATAAAAGTTATATCATCAATGAAATCAGGAACACCATCAAATTTTAATCAAATTGTATATAATCTTGAAGAGATTCCAACTTTGGATTATCTTATCGAATATACAACAGATTTGAGTCCGATGTCTATGGCTTTTCAATACCAGGTTTTTGGTGTGGATGGAGCAGTTGCTTCTGTTGGTGCAGGTACCATCTCGGTTCCGTCAGGGACCACAACAAGTGCTTTTACAATTCCTAATGTACAGGACTTGAGTGATCAATCGATAGGAGATTTTAACTTAAGTTTCTCGTCGTCTGCAGCGAGTTTTAATCCCAACCCGCTTACGAAAGGCGATCTGACCAGTATTCTGGGCAATCCTGGTTTTCATGTAGATATTACAGGTAATCTAGTTGCACCCACTACAACTGACGTTTATGTTAAACTTGTGCTGGAATGTAAAAATGCCACTGTATCAGACCTTCCTGGTTTCTATGTCTTTATTTCAGGAACAGGATTTTCGGGCAGTGAGCAAATATTTATTGACCAGTCAAGAATTACACTCCCATACGTTCACGGTACTGAACCAGGGGGTACCTGGCAAGGGCGTTTAATGTTTGGTGATGTGATCTATCCTGAATATGGAGATCCGGCCTTGTCATTGAGCTCATCAGCTTTTGAAATAATAGATGGAAAGGTGACATTTGTTTATACACCTACTACAGATCAATGTACTGAATTAGCAAGAATTCTCGGAATATAGAAATGAATTATCCGGCAGGTTCTGCTTGCCATAAAAAAAACCGCATGCCAGAAGGCTGCGGTTTTTTTTATTCTTTATGGTTTGGTCTATCTATTAATAAATAGCTTCTGGGTTTTACTTCCTTCTTCTGAGTCAATCTGAATGATATAAACTCCAGCATCCAAACCTGTTGTTTGAATAGTCGTCTTTCCTGTGATTTTTTGATCCAAAACAATTTGGCCTTCAAGATTTATCACTTTAATTTTTCCCAGAATTACTCCGTCAATAGTAAACTGATTTCTAGCCGGATTCGGATAAACCAAAACAGGGTCAAGAGACAAATCTTCGATTCCTGAAGTATTGTACATTACTTGTTTCAATATATCACCATCTACAGAAAGTATTCCGTTCTCAATTTCTTCCCCTTTATAGCTTACACTGTATGAGTATTCTGCCTGATCACAATTTCTCCATGTAGCATACCCGAAGGCATTGGTTGATTGCGTCATATCAGTAAATGTAACCTCTACTTCAGGTAGAACTTCTTCGTTTTGGTCAATTACCTGGAATTGGACCTTATAACCGGGCATATTCTCAATGATTAATACATTATCCAAATAGAACCAGTTATTAACAGCTTCTGAAGTAATTTTAAAACATAGATATTTATCTCCAACATCAGCGGCCTCAATTCTGGCACCTAGTCCGTGCATGTGATCAGCATAGAAGATTTCCTGACTTGCGATTTCTGAATAATCGGCTGCTGGGTCATCTTTACTGCTTACAATACCAAAAGACAAAGTTGATCTTCCACTTGAGTTACCTGCTTTGTAGGAAATATTGCATCCCTGATCAATTGCAATTTTTGGAAAAACAAAATAGACAGCATCATCTGCATCCGCTGACCATCTGCTGTATATTGCCTCTCCCGAACTATTACGTGTGAAATAATTACCATGAGGATTTACTAATGTCCAGTCTTCAGGAAGCTGAGGGGCTTCAAAATCTTCATAGAAGAGGAATGGAGGAACTTCCAGAAATATATCCTGCTCAACATCCGTATCTGTAACAGTGAATTCACCATCATATGGGAAGAGTCCGGGAACAACAACCTGATATTGGTAGGTGCCTGGTAGTATCTTTGTCTGTGTGGCTTTCGAATCCATGATACGGGTTTCACCAGCTAGAGCAATGGCAATTCTACCTCCATCAACTAAATTGAAATCTTCATCATACACATTAAAACTGGCTGAATAATCAACAAATGGATGGGTAATTTCAACCATTTCTGATTGTTTTACATCCATGGTGGCAGGATCCTGAACGAATACTACCAATAAGAGATCATTGCCAGTTTCAGTATTTGTGCCCGTAAGATCAATACTCAGATCATAAGTAATTACCTGATCAGTTGTAAGGGCGTCAAGAACATCTCCTTCTGAACTTAATACGTAGCTCTGAACTACATTATGAAATTCTGTCTCGCCGTTTGTGCCAACGTTCTCAAAAGTACTCTCTTCTACTACCATGATGTAGGTTTTTAATCCAGCTTCATAATTGTCATGTGCTTTAACTTCCACATGACAAGTCACAACCATGGCTCCTGTATTTGAAGCGTCAGCCATAGCCGGAGTACCAACTGCAACGGAACCTTCTGCTGTTATGGAAATATTGGTTTTTGCTCCCAGTAAGTCATTAAAGTCTGATTCAATAAAAGACTGTGGATACCAGGCTTCTAGCTCCGGATGAGGTCTAATTCCATTTGTTCGCAAATGTGGAACTCCAGAAACAGTATAATAATTTCTTCTGACAGCTGAGGCCTCCATGTAGTAAGGATCTCCGTCGCCAGGCCAGTTCATTTGATATTTGATTAAAGTATAGGCATCAGGATGATTTACTAAGACTCCATCAATAGCCAAATTTCCACCAACACAGGGCGGACAGGTAGATGCGGTAAAAACTTCAAGCAAAGGCTTCTTGTCAACAGCACCATCTTGAGCCATGGTAGCCGTTCCAACAAAAAGACAAAGGGTTAATGTTAACAGGGAAATCCAGTTTTTCATATAATATTAATCTTTGGTTTGTTTTAGAATTGCTTACAATTTTAAGTAATACTGGTATATATTGCAATAGCCTGATTATTTTTATATAAAATTGTCGGTAATTTCTTTGTAAAAGCGTACATAAGCAAATCTCAGAATCTATGCGTAATTATTTCTTAAGCCTGGCCATTCTCATATTCTTACCTGTCCATCTTTTTTGTCAGTCAAACCAGGAATCACCCTTGTTGGCATCCTGGGAAGAATACAAATCACTTAAAGAGACCAGTGAATACCAACTCCAATGGGTATCTCTTGGTCCTGTAATCAATTCAGCCAGAGTAGAAGCCATTCAGGGCGATCCCTCTCATCCCGGGATATTCTATGTGGCTTTTGGATCAGGAAACTTATGGAAGACAAGCAATCATGGATTGAGCTGGAAACCAATTTTTGAAGATCAAGCTGCTTTAGGTATTGGTGATATTGCCCTGGCTCCTTCAAATACTGATGTAATATATATTGGGACTGGAGAGAGTTTGAAAAAACCCCGCAACTTCACAATGCCGGGTGTGGGTGTTTTTCGCTCTGATGATGCCGGTGAATCATGGAATTATTTGGGATTACCTGATTCTTACCATATTGGAGAGATAGCAGTTCATCCTCTGGACCCGGATATCGCCTTTGTTGCAGTCATGGGACATTTCTGGACTCCTAATGAAAATCGTGGACTTTACCGAACTAAAGACGGGGGCAAAACATGGGATCATGTATTATATATTGATGAAAACACGGGTGCCAATGATGTGGTGATAGCCTTGGATAAGCCAGAGGTGATATATGCTTCTATGTGGAATAACTATCCTGATGTGGCAGGCGAAAATAGTGGAATATTTACCAGTAAGGATGGAGGTGACAGCTGGATACAGTGTAAGGAAGGATTACCTGATGGACCTTTTGTAGGTCGAATTGGCTTAGCTGTATCACAGCAGGATGCCAATAAAATATACGCACTGATGGATCATCGTGATCCAAAATTGAAACAAGCAGCCGAAGTATACAGAAGTTTGGATGGAGGAGAAAACTGGACCAGGACTCACGATCAGGATCTGAAAATCATGGCACGATTGGGGTGGTATTTTGCAGATTGTTATCTGAATCCAAAGGATGATGAGGAATTTTATGGTTTAGGTGTCAGACTAGCTCATAGCACAGATGGGGGCTCAAGTTTTTCAATGATAGGAGGTGAGATCCATCACCATAACCCCAGTCCGGCAATTCCATTACATCTCGATCATTGCGAGATGTGGATCAATCCGATAAATCCTGATCACCTTGCTCTGGGTAATGATGGCGGATTGTATATGAGTTATGATAAGGGAGAAACATGGAGGCATTTCAATAATATTCCTGCTGGCGAGTTTTATGATATCTCAGTAGATAATCAGAAACCCTACAATGTATATGGTGGTGTTCAGGATGATGCCAGTGTATTTGGCCCTTCAAAAGAATGGAACCCTATATACCCGGATGGCTGGAAATATATCTGGATTGACGCCTGGGCCGGGGGTGATGGCTGCGTTACCTATCCCGATCCGGAAGACCCGGATATAATATACACATCATCTCAAAACGGAGGAATTTTCAGAAAGAATATGCAGGCTCAGAGGTCGAAGCACATTAGACCCAGGTTACCAAGATCAAATAAGGGGAAGCAGCAGTATAATTTCATCGCCCCGTATATTATTTCCTCTCATAATACAAAAACCCTCTATCATGCAGGTAATTACGTATTTAAAACTGAGGATAAAGGAGATAATTGGAGATTGATTAGTCCTGATCTATCCTTGTCATCAGATCCTCAAAAGAAATCTCTTGCGGCTGGAGCGATAGCTGAGTCTCCATTGCAGCAGGGCTTACTTTTTATGGGTACTGACCATGGAGCTTTCTGGGTAACAAGTGATGATGGTGAAAGCTGGGAGGAACAGTCAGATGGATTGCCAGTGGCTTATATAAGGAGTATTGTCGCTTCAAAATTTAAAGAATCCCGAATCTACCTTACTCTGTCAGGTATGAATTATGATGATTTGAGTAAACATGTTTATACTTCAGATGACAGGGGGGTGACCTGGAAAAATATAGGCTCAAACCTGCCGGATGAAACCATGAATTGCATTCTGGAGGATCCGATTCATGAGAATTGGATTTATGTAGGTGGACACAGGGGAGTTTATTTATCTATGGACAGAGGTGGTTCCTGGCAGCTTCTTGGTGCTAATATGGCCGCCAGCTGTATATCAGACTTGGTTATGCAGGAAGAGTATCAGGATTTATTGGCAGGAACTCACGGAAGAGGAATTTATAAAATGAATCTTAAATCCCTTTATGATGGTTTTGGAAAGGGGAGGGTGAACCGTAGCAGGCTTTTACCGATAAAGGATGGTCGGGCACCCTGGTATAATGATACACACAGAGATGTGAATCCAGAATCAGTAAAAAAAACTACTTTTGCCTTCTGGCTTGAAAAATCTGAAAGAGTAAGCTTGAAAATAAAGCAGAAATTGAAAACAGTGGCTACAATTGAAATAGAAGGAAAACCAGGGCTAAACGAGTTCAGGTGGGATTTGGTGACCAGCCAATCTGATAATCAAAGTCCCTACTTCATTCATTTTAAGAAATATCTTCCTTCGGGATCATATACTGTTCAACTAAAAGCCGGAAATATTGTTTCAGAACAAGACTGGCTGGTCAGGTCGGCAGAGTTTCCATTTAATTAAATTGCTTTGAAGAGAATAATTAGTTCCTTGTTTTGGGTCTCAGTTGGTGGTTTTTTCATGTATCTCACTCTCAAGGATAAATCCCTGAATGAATTGTTTGATAGTATAATTCATGCAAATCCTTTTTGGGTGGGAATGAATTGTGTGACACTTATTGGTGTTTTTTTCCTTCGAGGGTACCGGTGGAGATTGCTTTTGAAAAATACAGGTGAAAATCCCAAACTAATTTATGTATTGTATTCCCTTGTCATGGGTTTTTTTGTAAACAGTTTTACACCCCGTCTGGGTGAAGTGGCCAGATGTACAGCTTTAAAACAAGCCGATGACGTGCCTGTATCTAAAAGTTTGGGTACAATGGTTACAGAGCGAATTTGGGATTTATTAATACTGATGATTGGGATCGTAGTCATCTTTTTCCTTGAGCTTGGTCGACTACAGCCTGTCTGGGATGAACTTATGACTAGTATTCGCCAAATATTAGAAAAGAATATGTTCCTGTTTCTGGGGACAATAGTTGTTTTGGTATTGGCCGGGCTAATAGTATTCAGGATTCTGAAACACCGGAAAGTATTTGAGAAAGGGAGACGGTTTATTCAGGAATTCTGGCAAACAATTCGTCTGAGTTTTAAGATTAAAAGATATCCCAGATTCCTGTTCGTTACTTTATTGATCTGGATTACACTGATCTTTATGAACTATTTCAGTTTATTGGCTCTGAGAGAAACCTCCGGTTACAGCTTTTATTTTGCTTTTATACTGCTATTTGTGGTGGGTATTGGATGGGCTATCCCAAGTCCAAGTGGAATTGGGACAACCCATTTTATCGTGTTACAAATATTTTTGGCTTTCAATTTGCCAGAAACTGGTGGTGTAGCTTTCGGGGTATTGTCAAATGGACTAACCTTTATCTACACCATTATTCTGGGTGGTTTAAGTTTGCTGATTTACCAGATGGCTACCCGTAAGCGCTCAAAAGTCTAAAAGAAATAATAAATGGCTACCAGTCCACGTAAGTTTGACACAACATTGGTTGTTTCCGGTTTATAGCTTACATCGAAGTTATTACCATAAGCTGCTTGAGTGTATTCCATCTCGAGTGCAATCCTTGTCTTGTTCGAATTAAAAACAACGCGCGGAGAGACTCGTATCAGGGCATCAATATCTGTTCCCAGTCCATATATATCTCCACCGGCAAGCATCTCTTCTTTAGTTCCAAGATTCTTGAATACACCACCAAAAACGCCGAATTGTACTTTCCCGTTTGTATGTATCTCACCCCAGACGGTCATACTGGTAAGTGGTGTATAAGATTGACTGCCTGAAGTTATATCTGTAACACTGCTAACTGCAAAACCACTTATAGCAAGTACATCTGCAATATTCTCGCCATATCTTGCCTCAAGCTTGAAGGTGAGAGGCTTTGTTGTGATCTTTGTAAATCCTATTACCGTTAGCCCTCCTACCTTTTCATCAACACTATACCTCATTAAAGGGATTGGCTCACTCATCAATCTGGGAGCCAATGTTTTATAGGCCAAGCCAGCTCCAGCTACGAATCCAGCACCTCCATACTGTGCTTGAAAATGCATGTCCGGTATTGATGAGTTACGAAGGTATTCCGAAGATACTCCGTTCGCACCCCTTGAAGAATAATCTCGCTGTGAAAGAGCAGCAGCAGTAATCTTCAGCCCTCCACTTTTATAAGATAATCTAATCTGTGGATTCCTTGCAAATGATTGTAATGGAGTTCCAGTATTAAAAGACACTGTTCCAGGAAAGCAATCCGTTACAAAAAGTGGATTCCAATATTGTCCCGCTAGTAACTCAAGATGTGTCCAGTTTAATTTTATGAAGGCATGACGCATCCTTAGAAGGTTTACGTTATCATTTGCCTGGGCAAAGAAATCAGCTTCAATAACTCCAGATGTTTTCGCTCCAAATGCATCCGGACCTGAAATAGCAGCTTTCATTCTTGATTGAATGGCAAGCATATTAAAATTTGACTTTGCATTAATATCCTCCCCTTTTTCATCAAGCAATTCTTTAGAAGGCCAAAGAAGAAAATGGCCTTCGCGAGCGGCAACGGTTTGTCTTGAATCCAGAAAGGCATCATTCTTAACGAAACCTGAAAACTTAATTCCAAATTTTCCATCCTGACCAAAACTAATTCCAGCCAAAATCAAACTAACTGCCAATAAAACTATACGTTTCATATGTTTATATCCTTATATCTTATTTCTTAACTTTTTGTTATCTTTTTGTGTTGCTAAGGACACAATAATAAGTGTAATCATAGCTAGTGAAAAGGAGATTATTGCCGGTGAATCCAATCCATGCAATCCTTCAGTCCCGAAAAATTGCTTACTAATTGAGGGGCCCGTCACTATAATACCAATGGCGCTTACAATACCAACAATAATTGACGAAGCAATACCTTTTGCAGTCGTCTTTTTCCAGAACAGCACCATTAATATTGCCGGTAGGTTTGCAGAAGCTGCAACAGCAAAAGCCCAACCAACAAGGAAAGAAACATTCATTCCTTTGAATATTATTCCCAGAATAATAGCCACAACACCCACGCCGGCTGCAGCAATTTTCCCTGCTCTCACTTTTGCCTTATCCGAAAGCTGTTTACCCATATATCTGTCAATCAGGTCGTGGGCAATAGCACCGGATGAAGCAACAATAAGGCCACTAACAGTTCCCAGGATGGTAGCAAAAGCTATTGCTGATATAATAGCAAATAATCCAACACCAAAAGCTTTAGCTAAGAGTGGGGCTGACATATTTCCATCTTCCAGATTTAATACACCACTTGTTGCAGCACCCAATCCCATAAACAGGGTCAGAACATAGAAAAAACCAATGGCAGCAATTGCAACAATTGTAGATTTCCTGGCATCGCGTTGACTTGGGACCGTATAATAACGGATAAGGATATGAGGTAATGACGCTGTACCAAGGAATAAGGCAAGCATAAGAGATATGAAGTTCAATTTTGATAGAGGTGTAGCACCTTTCCCAATCTTAAATTTCAAGCCGGGAATGAGCATTTCTTTACCTGGGGTTATTTTCTGAACATAGGCAGTTACTGCATTATCACCATCATCAAATAAGATTTTTACATATCGTGCAACTTCACTTGAATTGATGATGCTTAGAAATTTTAAAGGACTTACTTTACCTGTTGATTCAACTACCTCTCCGTCCTTAATAATTTTTACCAGGGTGCCTACCTGATAGAACTTTCCTTCTTCTTTTGGTGCACCATTGTATAATTTCTCTCCATCACTTGTAGCTGTGACAGTCATTGCCTCCTCGAAATTATTCCCGCTTTTAGTAAACCAGCGATAAACACCCTCTTTTTCCATTTTCACCAGGGAAAAATCTTCAACTTCCATATTCGAAACCATAGTAAAGCCTTGCATATCATCGGCTGTTAATGTCATGGGCTGAATATAGTCTTGATTTTTATTATTGGGATTAAGGTCCAGACCGTTGTTAAATATATATATGGCTAGAACTGTAGAAAAAATGATCAGCAAGCCTCCTTTTATAAATTGAACGTAGGTAGTAGATGTCATACCAGCTGTTGCAACAATAAAAATCACTACAGCGCCAACAATAACAACCCCAACCCAGTGGTCAAGCCCGAGTAGTGGTTCCACGAGCGTACCGGCACCTACCATTTGAGGGATCAGGTAAAATATTGAAACAATCAATGTGCTGATAGCTGCTGTAAGCTGAATGGCTTTAGAATTAAATTTTGAATCCAGAGCATCAGTAAAGGTGAATTTTCCTAAGCGCTTCATGGGTTCGGCAACAAGGAAAAGTGCTACAATCCAACCAGCAAGATAACCTATTGAATAAAGGAAGCCATCATAGCCTACAAAAGCAATCATCCCGCAAATACCCAGAAAAGAGGCTGCGGATAGATAATCACCAGCAAAGGCTACTCCATTTACAGCCCAGTGAATTGTACCTCCAGCAGCAAAATAACTACTGGCAGATTTAGTTTTTGAGCCAAAGTAAAATGACAAACCCAGTACAAGCAATACAAAAAAAACGAACAGGGCAATTGCTAAATATGATACTCCGTAAATCATGATTTCTCCTCCTTATTCATTTCGTTTTCAATCTTTGTACATCTCCAATTATAAATCAGACCCATAATTATGGCAAGAATAATTAATCCGAAGCCGTATGTAACAGCAAGGTTGAGATCTCCAAAAACTATATTACTCATTGCTTCATAATTAACTACACCAATGGCTACAAATACTCCATATACAATCGTATAAAGAATGAACATCCATATGCCAAGCCTGGTTTTTCTTTTCGCTGCATGATCTACACCGAGTTCTACTGCTGGTCCGTGATCCATAGGTTTTAAAGTTTTAGGGATTGATAATCGTGTAATATTTTAATTGCTTTGATATTCTGACAAATATACCACTAACAACATGAACAAGTGTATTTTTGCTAGCCACAACCCATACTATCACAAGCTGAATGATCATGTTTCTGTTCCTTCTGGCACTGTCTGTGGTAGGTTTAAAAAAGCTTATCCGATAATCGGCAGGAATTGCTTCCATACAAAAGAGTTTATAATGTTAGTTAAGTCTAAGTGGTTAAAAGTATATCTTGAATCTGACCAAAACAATGCGCTTTATCAGGTTACCGTGATTAGATTAACATATGAAGTGACAGTTAACCAGGCTTTCCGGATGTATGCTTAATATGTACTCTTATCTTTGTAAGATGAACACTCCATTAGTTGAAGTATGTGTGGAATCATTGGTATCTGCGAGGGCTGCCCATGCCGGAGGTGCAGGACGCATTGAACTTTGTGACAGATTGGATCTGGGGGGCCTTACTCCTGCCACAGATCTCATCCGGCAGGTTAAAAGGGAGATTAGCATAAAACTCCATGTCTTAATTCGTCCCAGAGAGGGAAATTTCAATTATTCTCATAAGGAATATCAAAAAATTCAGGATGAAATCAGGGAATGTAAAGATCTGGGGGTGGATGGCATTGTAATAGGAATACTCCTCCCGGATGGGAGCCTGGATGTTGAACGGATGAGCAAAATCCTGGAACTGGCTACACCTCTTTCTACTACTTTTCACAGAGCCTTTGATGAAATTAAGGATCCGGCAAACTCTGTTAAACAAATTATTAATTTGGGAATGGATAGGATTTTGAGCTCAGGTCAACAGCCTGAAGCCCCTCAGGGATCTGAACTACTGCAAAAAATGATCGTTCAGGCAGGTGAAGAACTTATTATTATGCCTGGAGCAGGTTTGAATACTGAAAATATTACCGAATTTGCAAGAGAAATCAGAACGAGTGAATACCATGGTTCACTTAGAATAAGGCAAGGTAATTCTATGGAAACAACTGTTGAAACAGTGCAAAAGTTCATCAGAAATCTTAATTTGGCATATTCTTAAATACTAGCATATGAGAAGGATAATAAATATGACAAGAGGTTTTATGTTCCTCATCTGTATAGCTTTAATGCTCTCTTGTTCTAATCATAAAGTACAGACAGATGTGCTGTACCAGGTTAATTCATTTGATATTTTGATGCAGGGAAACTATGATGGCAACTGGCTTTATGATGATGTACTTGAGAATGGAGATTTTGGAATTGGCTCTTTTGACCGGCTCAACGGCGAAATGGTTTTGGTCGACGGACAAATGTTTCGTATCCATGCCTCGGGTGAGGCACAGCAGACTGATACCGGAGAATCTGCTTGTATAGCCACACTTTGCTGGTTTATGGAGGATTTTGAATTTGAAGTACAGAATTTATCCATTGAGGAATTGAAGCAAAAAATCAAAACTCAACTGCCAGATACAACTCTTTTTTATGCCATAAGGATCGAAGGGGAATTTGAGGCGATTACCACACGAAGTATTTATCCACAGGAAAAACCCTATCGTCCATTACCTGAGGTTCTGGCCGAAGAAGTACGCCGTGAATCAGCTGATGTTACGGGTACGGGTGTGGGATTCTTAGCCCCCTCTCATGTTCAGGGTGCCGTGTGGAAAGGATTTCATTTTCATTTCCTGTCGGATGACCACTCATTTGGGGGACATATTATTAATTTTGTAATCCGGAATGCAGTTGTGAAAATTGATATTTTAAACCAGCTAAACCTCATATTGTAATATGATCATTCAGATAAAAAATAAGTCAATATTCCTTTCGGGATTATTTGCTGTGCTGCTTGTAATGAGTGCTTGTAAATCAAAAAAGGAGCATATTGAGGATGGTGCATGGATGAATCAATCGTCTTCAGAATGGCCGGCAGTCGTTATGACAAATCAAATTCAGTTTGAGGATAAAACCTTTACTGATTTTGCAAACGGATTCTTGTTGGATACGGGAACAGATACCGTTGCAATAAGCTGTAAACATGTTTTTATGGCTTTTGCATCGATGGGTCTGGTGACTGTTGACTTTCAGGGAAAACTTATTGAATGGAAAATGAATCCGAAAAATGCGAAAGGCCATGAAATCAAACTTGGTGAGCTGATTAACCGGGATCCGGGTGAGATGGCGGCTTTGCCAAATGCGAGCAACAATTCTGATTGGCTGGCATTCCATATAGAATCATATGATCCGGGGATTACACCTTTAAAAATTGGAGATGCTTCTGTGAGAACTGGTGATATTGTTTACACCGTGGGCTGGACTACAGAGGATAAAAAGGGGCCACCAAGGCTTATATTGAGTAGGGTTTTCAGGATGGTAGGATTTCAAATATTCCTTGAGCCAATTACCAAAATTGATAATCCTGCAGGACTAAGCGGTTCACCTGTGCTGAATAAAGACGGACATCTGGTTGGAATTTCTTCTGGTAGTGAGGGCTTTATGGAAAGAGCTTGTTCGGTATATTATATTATGGATGTTCTTAAGAAAAAGAATTTGATTAGTCCTTGAACCCAAAATAGTTTTAAAATGACTACACGTAGATCTTTTCTCAAAAAGGCAGGTGTTATTTCAGCAGCCTCTCTTGCTTTACCAAGTATTTTTCCTTCTTGTGTTAATTGGAGAGGGGCAAACGACCGGCTGATGGTTGGTCATATTGGATTAGGTTCAAGAGGTACCGATGAATTAAAGATGTATTTTCTGCCGCATGATAAATTCAGATCAGTGGCGGTTTGTGATGTTTTTCAATCAAGGAGAGACGCGGCCGCTGATGTTGTGAGAAAAGCCTACTCTGAAAAAGGATATGAGAATCCTGATTGCCAAACATATCAAGACTATCGAGAATTGCTTGATCGTAAGGACATTGACATGGTGGCAATTACTACAAGCGACCATTGGCATTTACCAATAGCAATTCATGCGGCTCAGGCTGGCAAGCATTGTCATGTGAATAAGCCTTTGGGTTTAAGCTATGAGTATATGATGCGACTGAAGGCTGAGCTTGAGAAAGGTAAGTTGCATTTCAATTATGGTAGCCAGCAGCGATCATATTCTTTTATGATTAAAGCAATGGAGTATATTCATAAGGGGGACCTGGGAGAGATAAAAGAAGTAATGGTTTGGGCTCCGGGAGGCGGAGCAGATCGTCATATTGGATACTTCAAAGCGATGGATGTTCCAAGTGGCCTCGATTATGATGCCTGGTTGGGGCCTGCTCCTCAGATGCCCTATACTGCAGACAGAGTGCATCGTGATGGATCCTTTTTTATTAATGATTATTCTATAGGCTTCTTAGCGGGATGGGGTGCTCATCCATTAGATATTCTTGTTTGGGCACTGGCAGATCAGTTGCAGGAAAACTTTGAAGTGAATGCCAGTGGACAAATAAGCTGGCCTGAAGGATGCATGTATGACAACATAAATATTTGGGATTCTGATCTCACTTATATGAATGGTTTGAAAATAAGATTTATGAGCCAGGATCTGGCGAAGCCCGTTGTTATGAAATATCTGAAAGACTATCGGCAGAACGGGACATTATTCATCGGCTCAAAAGGCTGGATGTCACTCAGCAGAACTTATGCAGAATCAAATATTCCTGAGATTCATCAGGCTATTAATGATTTTCCTAAGCAAGAATGGGGCTTGCATGGTGATCAGGGTAATCATGCACTTGAATTTGCAAAGTTAATACAGGGTGAACGCGATCATTATATGACAGTTGATGATGCTATTGCATCCGATTTAATAAGTCATGCATCCAATGCGGCCATTCGCTTGAATGAAAGTCTGAAATGGAATGCCCAAAAGAAGGAGATGCTTGGATCAACTGAAGCAAACAAGCTGATGAACCGTGGCCATCGATATCCATATGCTATTTAATGCAGTGAAAGAAATTATCTGGCAAGACTAATAAATGCTGCTTCCTTTCGTATAATCCATGAAGGATCCTTTTCAGCAAACTGCATCAATTCTTTCGTAGCCATAGGATTGATTTTTCCGATGACTGATAAAGCCCTCCATCTGACCAGACTGTCATGGGCTGTATTCAAAAATATATCTCTTAAGCCTTGAATTGATCTGTTTCCCAAGCTAATGAGATGATTAGAAGCCAGTGTATCCGCCTCCCAATGAGCGATACTTATCTCATTAAGTAATAATCCGATAGGATCTCCTTCAAAATCAGAGAGAATATCATTTAAACAAAGTCGGCGTAATTGCCCAACTGATTGTGCATAGATTTTCTTAATCTTAGCGCTAAGAGAATCTGGATCGTTTTTCAATAGTGAATGGGCTATCCTGAATTGTTCCCACAATGAATCCTGCGGGATATAAGCATCCGGACATGCTTTGAATGATTCATCATCTGGCAAGATATCTTTTTCAATTAATTCGTCTATTGTTATAAGGCCAAAAGTAAGGGCTATTAATCTTGGATCCATCCGGTAGGAGGTATGCCCCTCGTAGAAGCCATAGCGCTGAACATAATAGGGAGCTAAATCGCTAAAAAATATTTCCGGGGTTTGGGCCTGATTTCTTGACTTGTAAAGCGGCATAGGAAGGAAAATATGGATTTGAGATGTGCCGGTTAAGCTATCATTAAACAGCGATGTTTGCCATCCTCTGCCCCCCTGGAAATTTACCTCGAGAAATTGATCATTGTAGTAGAACCCTGAAATATCAGCTTTTCGAGATGAACGGTGATTCGGTACTTTGCTATATTCCCAAACCATATTCCATACATGGAAAAGGGGCCGGGCAAGTTGCTGATGGCTTAGTTTCATTGCTTTAACAAGGTCATTATCATGCTCTATACAACTGAGTATTGTTTCATCTGTACAAAGAAAACCAGCCCATGATGCATGACCAGGCCAGGCATCTACCGTGATCTCCGCAACTGATCTGCCGTTAATACTTAGTGTTTTTCTGAGCTCACTCCTCTTGTGGAGGCCGGTTTTTTGAAGATTCTTAAAAGCGTCAGCTCCATAGTGAAGTTGATTTCCTTTTTCCCTTTGTCCGGCAACAACATTTCTGATACCACTATTCTCCTGGCTCACATCAAAAATACAATAGTCCCCGCTTGTCGTTTTTGCCAATAATATTTCCCTGCCATTCTTTGTTAAAGAGGGTGAAGGCAAATCTGGTTTATCGTTATAGGTATAGGGAAAAAACCGCAATGAGTCAGTATTAATTTTGATTAGCTGGACATTGAATGGCTTGTGAGAAGTAGTACATGACCCAACCATAAATATGAATAAAAAGATTTTTGCTAACTTCATGACGTCTTTATTTACCTAAAAGATACGCTTTTATCAAAAAAGTTCCCAAGTGAAGGCAATAAAAACAGATAATTTAAGGATTGCAATGGCTCAGATTGCTCCTGTGTGGCTAAAAAGGGATGAGACTATTGCGAAAATGCTTGTTTTTATTGAGCAGGCTGCGGATGAGAATTGTAATCTGGTAGTTTTTGGAGAAGCACTCCTGCCCGGGTATCCTTATTGGATAGAGCGAACTGACGGGGCACGATTTAACTCCAAAATTCAAAAGGAATTGCATGCCTGGTATATGAAGGAAGCGGTTCAAATTGAGGCCGGACATCTTGATAAACTTTGTGAACTTAGTGCAAAAAGAAATATTGCTATTGTTAGCGGCACTATCGAATGCCCAAATGATCGGGGAGGTCATAGCCTGTACTGCTCAATGGTTTATATTGATGAAAATGGCCTTATCAAAAATGTGCATCGTAAACTTCAACCAACATATGAAGAAAGACTGAGTTGGTCGCCAGGCGATGGGCATGGGCTCAGAGTTCAGCAACTAGGTGATTTCACAGTGGGTGGACTGAATTGCTGGGAAAACTGGATGCCCTTGTCGCGATCGGCACTGTATGCACAGGGAGAAGATCTTCACCTGGCAATTTGGCCAGGAGGAGTGCAAAATACTATTGACACAACTCCTTTTCTTGCCAAAGAAGGCAGATCTTATGTGGCTGGAGTTTCAGGACTAATGAGAAAGTCAGACATACCTGATGATATACCTCATGCCGATCTCATACGGGAAAAAAGCCAGGAAATATTGGCCAACGGAGGATCTTGTCTGGCTGCTCCAACAGGTGAATGGATAATTGAACCCTGCATTAATGAGGAGAAACTGATAATTGCGGATATTGACCATAAGCTCATCCGGGAGGAAAGACAAAATTTTGATCCGGCAGGTCATTATTCACGTCCTGATGTGACTCAACTAATTGTAAACCGCCAAAGGCCGGGAATTGTGAGATTTGAAGATTAATGAATATTTGATATGAACCGAGCATGACAAAAGGAATAATCTTTAAAACACACGCGGATGATTGTTTTTGTTATGCGAGCTCTCCCGATTTTAATCGGGAACAAATAAGATTAAATATAAACGAATGAAATCTAATATGACCAGGAGTTTCTCCCGTATAATTCTGGCGCTGATTATTTCAATAGTTATATGGTTGGTCCTTATGATTTTGGTAGCCGGGAAAATTGACCCGGAGTGGGGTGACCTGGTTTTTCTGCTCTGGATAAAAGATCCGGGACTCAATTATTATCTGGGCTATCTTATTGGAATTGTTTTCACGATATTAACCATAATGTTTTTTGGAGGCTTATATGCTTTCTTGAGGCGCAAAACTCACTCACTCACCTTGTGGATTGCAATTTTGTTTGTGCCAATCTATGGGGTGATTAATCTGCTTGTTTACAGTTCCCAGCTTCTTTTTGTTCCCCAGCTAATCCAGTCATATTCTGATCAGATTGCAGATGTCAGGATTTCAATGTATCTGTTGCAGATGATTCAGCTGAGGGCAGGGTCATTTATGGCCTATAGCAGTAGCCTGGCTTATCTTATTCTGGGCATTCCTTCAGTCATTTTTGGAATTCTGTTACTTAAATCCCACTATACGGCTAAATTTGCAGGCAGTTTCCTTATTTTATATGCTGTATCATGTCTCCTGGGCGTAACAGGATCAGCGCTGGGAAATAAATTTTTAAGCATGGGAACAATGGCTGGTGTCGTTTTCTTTTTAATAGCCATGATATTTCTTTTTGCTTACACCCGCCTCAAAGGTCAAGCTAAACATGACCTGCCGGATTAAAGAGACTCCTATTCGAAAATGTCGAGTTTATGGATTCCTTATTAGAGTATATCTATGCCTGATTCTATGAAGAAATACGATACTATTTTATCGATTAATCAAAGCATTTGATCGAAAAGCTTTCTACAGGTAGTTAAGTACTTGTAACTTCATCCATTCTCGTACGTCTGATAGTTGAAACAAAATCTAATAGCAAATAATTAAAATATATTTTATGAAAAAGATGAAACAGTATAGAATCTTACTGATCGTTGCACTGCTTGCTCTTACAAATTTGCAAGCTTTGAACGCACAATCCATAGCTGGTGACTGGTATGGACTTGCAGAGATTCAGGGAATGTTCCTTCAAATCGATATTCACATCACAGAAACTGATGAAGGTGTTACTGGTACTTTTGACGTGCCTGACCAGGGTGCACAGCAGATACCTTTTACCAGCATGACTTATGATGCTCCTGAGTTTAAATTTTCTTTTACTCCTGCCGGATTATCTTATGAAGGGTTTGTTGATCCCGGATGTACTAGAATTGTGGGGAAATTTAAACAAGGCGATCTGGAAGAAACCTTAAACTTTACAAGAGAGCCTGTTGAATTACCTGAGAGCAGTATGCCGAAGATCAAGGAGAAGTACGATAAAAAGGAGGTATACATTACCATGCGCGACGGAGTTCGTTTGTTTACTTCAATATATACTCCTAAAGACATTGATGAAAATACGCCTATTCTGATTACTAGAACACCATATAACAGTGAAGGTGGTGGTGAGGAAGCCTATAATCAATTCCTGTCAATTTATTATCGCTTCATTAAGGAGAACTATATTTTTGTTTTTCAGGATGTTAGGGGAAGGTTTATGAGTGAAGGGGAGTTTGAGCATGTCAGACCAATCAATCCGAAGAAAAAAGGTAAGGAAATAGATGAAGCCTCCGACACATATGATACTGTTGAGTGGTTATTAGAGAATGTAGAGAATAACAATGGTAAAGTAGGTGTTTCAGGGATCTCCTATCCGGGATTCTATGCCACTTTAGCTGCCATAGCATACCATCCGGCAATCAAGGCTGTATCGCCTCAGGCACCTGTTACAAACTGGTGGATAGGAGATGACTGGCATCATAATGGAGCAGTGTTTATGCTTGATGGATTCTCTTTTTATAACAGATTCAGTGAAGATCATCCTGAACCAACGCGCAGAAATTCTCCCCAGGTTTTTAGTTGGGGCGTTCAGGATAGCTATGAATATTTCATGCGAAACAGTACTCTTAAAGGGCTTATAGAGAAGGATTTTTCAAGCCCCACAAGTTATTTTACAATTCTTAAGAACAATCCGGATTACAACGATTACTGGAAATCCACAGATCCCCGTCCACATTTGAAAAATATTAGTGCTGCTGTTATGACTGTTGGCGGTTGGTTTGATGCTGAAGATTGCTGGGGAGCTCAGAAAACTTACGAGGCAATTGAGAATCAAAACCCGGGAGCTGAAAACATTGTTGTTATAGGTCCTTGGTCACATGGGCAATGGGCCTTAAACGGCGGAGAGAATATGGGTAATATGTATTGGGGAATGAATGCGAATGATCGATTTCATGAGCAGGAAGTTGCCTTCTTTAACTATTATCTGAAAGGTGAAGGAGAAAATGATTTGCCCGAAGCTTTAATCTTTATGACCGGAGCCAATGAATGGCGTGAGTTTGACACCTGGCCACCAGAAAATGTAAAAGTTGAGACAATGTACTTCTCAGATGATGAGCAACTTAGTGTTGAGAAGCCACAAGAAAAGAAAGTTTTTGATGAGTATGTCTCAGATCCGAATAAACCGGTTCCATATACTGAAGATGTTCATCTCCTGAGGTCAGCCAATTACATGACAGATGATCAGCGATTTGCTTCAAGAAGACCTGATGTTTTAGTTTATGAGACAGAAGTCCTTGAAGAGGATTACACTCTCACTGGTACAATGATTGCCGATCTGTATGTTAGCACAACAGGAACAGATGCTGATTTCATCGTTAAAGTGATTGATGTATATCCCGACAATGCCCAGCCCCTGCCGGATCAGGACATAGACATGCCATTAGGCGGATACCAAATGCTGGTTCGTGGTGAGGTTTTCAGAGGTCGATACCGTAATAGTCTTGAGAAGCCAGAGGCCTTTGTTCCTGGAGAAATTACACAGGTGAAATATGAATTACCTGGCATTGCACATACATTCAAAAAAGGTCATCGGATGATGGTACAGGTTCAATCAAGCTGGTTTCCATTAGTTGATCGAAATCCTCAAACATTCGTTGATATTTACAATTGCAATGAATCTGATTTCCAAAAAGCAAGCCACAGGATATACAGGAATAAAAAATATCCATCGGGTTTACAGGTAATGGTGTTGGAATAGGGACGGGTTCGCAACATCACAGGGGCCGATTCGCGAATCGGCCCTGGATTGCATTTAATAATTTGGTGGAATTCGTATGGCTAAACTAAAAGCTACAATTTACGAAGGTCAAAATATACCGTATCAGCACTAATTCCTGTAAATATTCCCAGTCCGTTTTCAATATTCGTTGGGGGCTCTGAAATGTTAACTGAGTTCATTGTAGGATTATCAAAAAGATTGGCGAACTCCTGATTAACATGGTAAAGAATTACCTGATAAGTACCAAAATACATGAGATTCCGGAACCGGATCTCAAAATTATCTGCCTGTGATGGAGGAGCCTGGCTACGAACAGGAGCATCTTCAAACATTTCATTCACAGGTTCAGGACTAGCGTCAATGTTTGTCATACTTACATAGTAGAAACCATCATTGGGATTGTTCCAGCTTACAGTCAGGTTTGAACTGTTGAGCATGCCACTGGGATTCCCTACTTCGTAATACAATACATTGTCACTTATCTTAATAGAGAGGGGTTTAGGAGGTATCCAGGTTGAAGCTGAGAGCGTAAATCCATCGACATTGCTTTCAAATGACAGACTATCACCTTCCTCCAGATCTATGGCATTTGGCAAAATGTAATAGACTCCTTGTTTCTCAGGTTTTTCTGTCATAATAAATCGATCACCATCCTTTAAAAGAAAGACCTCCAGGTTCGATATTGGCTTAGCTAATGAATCGTCCTCACTGCCAAGATATGGAATCATCTCGGTAATATTTACCATTATTGTATCAGTTTCTGCTGATATGAATGCCTCAACAACAGGCTTGATATAACCAGATTGCACCAAAGGGTTTTCGCTTTCACATGCTGCTACTCCCAATAATACTATCAGCCCTGCTATGTGTAGTTTTATAATTCTCATTGTCGTGATCTTAGTTCAGGTTAATACTAAAGCTGATGTTTGGGGTGAATCCTAAGAGTTCAATATTGGTTTCAATAAGCTCTCCTTCAATAATCTCAAATTGTTTGTACCAAATATTTTTTCGGTTGTACATATTGAACAGGGATAATCCAAGAGTTCCTACACCGAGATCTCCCATTGTGAATTTGTATTGAGCTGACACATCGAGGCGGTGATAATCAGGCAGCCGAAAGACATTCTTCTCTCCAATTGTTACAAAATCCTGCATTGTGCCATCTGGCATCGTGATCTCATAGCCCCCTAATGGTGCAGTGTAGGGCTTGCCTGTACCATAAATCCATACGGCTGAAAAGTTCCAGTCTTTGTATCTATAGGTATTGACAAGCTTAACTTCATGACTTACATCATGGCTGGCCGGATACCAATTTTCCCCATAAATATCGAATTGATGTCTGACCTCCTGATAAGTGTAAGAAGCCCATCCTGAATAGTCACCATACTTTTTCTGTAAAAGAAACTCAAGGCCTTTTGCTGTCCCTGATCCCTGGTAGAAAAACTCGTCAAAATTCACAATCCGGTATGATGGAACAAAGGTCATAGTGTATTCACTTAGCCCTTCCATCGTTTTATAGAAGCCATCTATTCCAATCAGATAAGTTCTGTTTTCCCAATTAATTCCCGCCTGATAATGTAAACTGCTGCTAACAGGTATCTGTTCGTTATCAGCCAGTAACCAAAAATCACGGCTTCCTGATTCAAGATCATCACGAATAATCCTATTAGTGAATTGGTAATATTGTCCCCAGGCTCCCTTTAGCTTAACGTTTTCAGTTAGGCTCAGATTTGCTGAAATCCGTGGTTCCCAGTATATCTTATTTGTCAAATTATAGTAGCTGGCGCGAATTCCGGGCACCAGTGTAAGTCGATGAAAAAGTGTTATCCGGTCTTGTAAAAAGACTGCGCCCAAATTGGCAGAAGTTTGCCTGTCTTGAATAGTAATGGTGTCATTTCTGGTGTAGAGATAATCAATTTGGTAATGAGATCCCTGAAATCCGAATTCCACCTGGTTGTTTCTTCCAGTTTTCCATTCTGAAATATTTTTAATTGAATAATCGAACAGATCATTATTCTCGTATATTCCCAAATTCCTCGTTCCACTTGACTCAGCTTTGGAAAAATTACTTTCAGTGGTCATGTCTCTGGAACTGAAGTAGTTTGAAAAGGAACCCAAAGTATGGGTATACAGTTTGTTCGACCACCGCCTCGACCATTTGAGACTACTGCCCCAGTTGCCCCAATCAGTCAGGTCAGTACGCCCTCCTGACATGTTCATCCCGCCTCTGGAAAAGTTGAATTCATTTGAATTATCAAGTTTATCCTGCCCATTATAGAAGCTCAAAGAGAAAATATCATCAGGATTCGGTTTATACGTGATTTTACCATTGAGATCATAAAAAAATGAGGTAGGAGAGCTGGCTCCAACAAATTTGTTCATCGCCCTTCCCGTTGGCATTGGGGTTTCAACTTCTGTTGAATTATTTTGAAATTGATCAAATATCTTATTATACAAAGATGATTGGAATGATCTCCTGCCGGATAAAAGGATTGAACCTTTGCCGCCCATTGGAATTTCGAGATATCCGCTACCGCTAATTAGTCCGATATTTGCTCCGGCGTCAAATCCCTTTTCGTTTCCGTCTTTTCCAGTTATCTCCATGACGGATGAAAGTCGTCCTCCGTATTTTGACTCAAATCCACCCATGCTGAGCTTAACATCTTTTACGGCATCAGGGTTAAATGCTGAAAACATCCCAAAAAGATGATCAACATGATAAACGGTGAACCCATCATAAAGAACCAGATTTTGATCAGGAGTACCACCTCTTACAAACAAGCCTGAACTGGATTCTTGTGATGCTGATATACCAGGAAGAAGTTGAAAAGATCTGAAAATATCTTTTTCCCCAATAGATGGAAGCTGAGCTATTTTTGATGGAGCCATACTCACAAGATTGGTTCGGTTAGAGATTCTCATGAGGTCTTCACGTTCTCCGGTGATCAGAATTTCTTCAATTTCAGTAACAGCAGGAAAAAGCTCAATAATAATTTCTGATTGGCACCTTTCAGGATCAAGTTGCTGAATTTTTGGTTGATAACCTACAAAGCGAATTACCAGGTGAGATGTGTCTGTTGGTACATGAAACAAAGTAAAATAGCCATCCATATTAGTGACAGTTCCGTTCAATGTTCCATCAATAAGAACCTGGGCATAGGGGATTGTTTCACCCGAATCTTTATCAATTACCTGCCCGTTCAATGTGAAATCACTCTGGTGACTGATTAATGTCCTTTTTTTCTCATCTGGGAGTGAGATTTCATCACCATCTGGGCGGATAACAATAGTTATTCCTCTTATTTTATATTGCAATCCGCTGTTTTTTAATAGCTTATCAAAGACATCTGTGATGGGTGTATTATCGAATTTTGTGCCCGGATAAATTCCTTTTGGTAAATGTTCTGCCTTATAATCAATATCCAGATGATACTTCCTCTGAAAATCGTTTAGAATATTTCTTAATGTTTTTCCATAATAGGTTTCAGTTATCTGAATTCCTGTATTCCCAATCTGGGCCTGGATTGAGATTGGTTGAAAAAATAATAGCAATCCCAGACTCAAATGAAGTAGAATAATTCTTATTCGCATATTTTCACCTTTTAATCATTAACGCAACCGTAGCTTTTGACCCTACTCGCTCTTTGATCTTTTATGAGCCAAAAGGTTTAGAAACAAGGCAGAATAATTTCACTGCAATGGCCTTTGTTGTTGAATTTCAGTTAAATACTCTCAAGTGATTGGGTCTCGTAATATAATGTCAAGAATACCATCCGGCAGGATAATTTTTACTGCTTAGATAATATTTTCAAGAATATTCCTCTGACTAAATTGAGAAGGCATCAGATTGGATCCGGCGATTAGCTAGTTGAAAGAACCAAATTTTTTAATTATTCTGTCAGTAACCAGTTTTGAGCTGATAACTGACATTGGGAGTCCGGCGCCAGGTATGGTGGAAGCTCCAACGTAGAATACATTGTTGAATTTTTCATCTTTATTAGATGGTCGATAGCCTCCAAAATGATTCAGATTTTTTGACTGATTAAGACTATTGCTCTGGTAAAGATTAAATTGTTGTTCCCATTGCATGGGCCCCAGAACGATTTTTTCAAGTATCATGCTCTCCAAATTCACTCCAATCCTGGATGAAAGATTTGCAATAATATTGTCAACAATGGTTTCTCTATCTGACCAATCAGATTTATGTATTTTATTAGGGACCGGACAGAAGATGAATAGGTTTTCACATCCCTTTGGAGCACAAAGAGGATTTACTTTTGACGGTGTATTTACATAATAATTTGGCTGAAACAAGTCAGCCGAATTATTGAGAATTCCACGGGTGTATTCTTCAAAATTTTTGTCAAGGAAATAGTGATGGAGATTTAATTCATCTACTTTTTGATCTAATCCCAGATAGATCGTCAGAGGAGCCAGATTCCAAGGCATGTCATTAAGCTTAGAGGGCTTATATTTTTTTCTATTGAATATTTTATTCTTAAAATAAGGAGCATTAGAGTTTACTACATAAACATCAGCATTATATGCCTCTCCGGTATGATCAATAAGAGAGTATATTTTTCGCCCTGAACCAATATATCCTGTGATTTCTGAATTATAAGTAATCTCAACCCCAGCTTTTTCAACTTCACGAAGAAGGCCTTCAACAACTTTATACATGCCATCCTGTACATTGAAAAATCCGTCGTGTACCAGTTCGATATACGAGAGGATTGTAAATACTGCTGACTTATTATATGGGCTTGAGCCCAGAAAAAATGATACCAGGCTTAGCAACTCTTTTGCCTCGCTGCTCTCAAAATGCTTGCCTAATTCACTCCAAATACCTCTGAAAAATTTTCGGCCGTATTTTGATGGAATCCTGGAAAGAGAAAGCAAATATTGACACTTATTATTGAATGCCCTTCGGAATACTAAATTTTCTGTATCATGGAAAAGTTTTCCTGCCTGACCGAGAAATGATATGATCTTTTTTTCGAAATCTGGCTCCACCTCTTCAAATTCAGCAGCTAGCTTTTTAATGTTTTTATAAACATGAAAAGTTTTAGCATTACCATTGAAATTTATGGCATAAAGCTTATCCAGTTCAATTAACTTGAATGGTAAATCAATGTCACAATCCTTACTGAGGTCTTCGAATATGTAACTCATACTGAGATACGTAGGCCCTAAGTCCCAGACAAAACCATTTTTTCTTATTTGATTGAGCTGACCCCCGGCCTGTTTGTATTTCTCAACAATACTTACCTGATATCCTTTTTTTGCCAGACGCAAGGCAGTACTTAAACCTCCTAATCCGGCTCCTACTATTAATGCTTTTGCCATCGCTTTTTGAATAGAGCACAATAAAATTAGCTAAATTTGACTAAATTGTTTTCATCCGTTTATATTTATTTTTATTTGTCGGATAGAGCTCGCACAACAAAAACAATTATTTGTGTGTGTGTTGAAAGATTTTTCCTTTTGTTATGCTCGGTTCATCCGTTTATATTTATTTTTATTTGTCGGATGGAGCTCGCATAAAAAAAACAATTATTGTCGTGTGTGTCAAAATGACTTTGTTTTGTCATGCTCGGTTCATATTAAGTATTTTAATGGCAAGATTAAGGAATTTATCTGATCAGAGTTTAAGTAGGTTCATTTGGATATTTTATGCCATTGGGCTATTGGGGCTTGGTGTGCCATGGACGAGGGATTTGTTTATATCCATGTTTCCTCTTAGTTTTCTTGTTGCATTTATTGTGCTCTTTATAACCGACCGGTCTGAACAGAGAATTCTGATTCCGCTGGGTATTATTATTTTTCTATTCGGATTTCTCATTTCAGCTGTCAGTGTTAATACTGGTGTGATTTTTGGTGACTTAGAATTTGGAAAGGCTCTGGGGCCAAAAATATCAGGAACACCATATATAATTGGCTGGCATTGGTTAATGATTGTCTATTGTTCTATCATAACTGTAAGAAAGTATACAAAAGACAGGTACTTCATTTCCTTTTTGGCTGCTGTTTTAATGGTAGTATTTGATATGGTTTTAGAAGGTGCGGCAGGGAATCTTGATATGTGGATCTGGACCTCTGGTAATGTGCCAATCCAGAATTTCCTTGTATGGTTTGGTTTCTCCTGGTTCCTTACAGGAGTAGTTCAAATTGTGAAAGTTGATTTAAAAAACTCAATAGCTCCTACTTTATTTGCAGTTCATTTCTTTTTCTTTTTCCTCCTGAATTTGTTATTCTATATTGAAAAAGCCATCCTGTAATTTCTTCTGTACTTAAAGGCAGGATTAGATCTTTTGGGGCCTAAGCTTCGTGATATCTGATTCGGTTTTGCGCTATATAAATAGCTCTTCTTATCGTATTAAGTATCCCAGAATGTTTCCATAATTACATATTGCATTAAAAAAAAAGAACTTCAACTGTTACAAAAACCATTCTGTATCGTCTACCCTTTGAAAACACAAATTGAAGTTTAATTTAATAAATAAAATCATGAAAAAGTTTGTACTTATTTTACTCGTTGCTCTTGCTCCCGCCTTCTTAGTAGCTCAAAATTCAGCCGTTGAAAAACTCTTCGACAAGTATGGTGGTGAAAAAGGTTTCACAACAGTTACAATTAATGGAAGCTTGTTGAAAATGGCTGCTCAATTTTCTGATGATGATGATGATCTGGATGTCTTAGATGACATAAATACTATCAAAATCCTTGTACAAGAAGATGGTGAAGCATCAAATTTCTACAGTGTGGTTATGAGCGAATTAAAGCGTGACTCATATGAAGAACTGATGACTGTAAATACTGATGAAGAAGATGTGATTTTTCTGATTAAAAAATCAGGTGACAGAATCTCAGAATTCCTGCTGGTTGTTGGTGGTGAAAATGAAAATGCTATTATCTATATTGGTGGAAGCCTGAGCATGAAGGATCTGGCTAAGTTAAGTAAGGGTATGCATATCGATGGTGATGTAATGGGTCATTTGGATCATCTCGAAGATCTTGACAAATAAAATCCCTCTGGGGGCCAACAACGAACCAACATATCTCACAGCGTTAACCAAAAGGTTAGCGCTGTTTTTTTTGTCCGAGTAACCGAGTAACCGAGGAGCCGATTCCCCGATTTTCCCTATCTTTCGATTTCAAACCCAAACTAAAGATTATGAAACGCTACCTGAATGGAATGATTTTTATCTTTTCTATTGGAATCTTGTTAGGCTCTTGTACAAAAGACACTCAAACCAACATCCTGTACATCATGTCAGACGACCATGCCTACCAGGCAATTTCAGCCTATGGACATGGTTTAAATAATACACCAAATATCGATCGTTTAGCTGATGAGGGCATCTTGTTTAATAATGCTTTTGTCACTAATTCGATATGTGCACCAAGCAGGGCGGTAGTATTAACAGGTAAATTCAGTCATATTAACGGACATTTGGATAACTCTAACACATTTGATGGGAGTCAGGTTACAGTTCCCAAATTACTACAACAGGCAGGTTACCAGACAGCAATGATTGGAAAATGGCATCTAAAAAGTGACCCTACCGGATTTGATTTCTGGAAGGTACTGCTGGGCCAGGGTCCGTATTATAATCCTGATCTGAAAGATACAAGCGGCGTACAAAGGTATATTGGATATACCACCACGGTTATTACTGATGAGGCATTACAATGGATGGATGCAAGAGATACGGAGAAGCCATTCTTCATGATGGTTCATCATAAAGCACCTCACAGATCCTGGATGCCTGAACCAAAGTATTTCTCTTTTGAAGAGAATACTTATCCGGTTCCAGACACTTATTTTGATGATTATGCTAATCGGGGCAGGGCTGCCAAAGAGCAGGAAATGTCAGTTATTGTTGATATGCTCTATGGATGGGATTTGAAAATTATCCATCCCGATTCAACACAAAGACCTAAAGATGCAAATTGGATGCTGGGTCAGCTGGGTAGGATGACGCCTGAACAAAGAGCAGCTTGGGATGCACATTACAACCCGATAATTGAAGATTTCCTCAGCAAAGATCTCCAGGGAGAAGAATTGGCTATCTGGAAATATCAGAGATATATGCGTGATTATCTGGCTTGTATTCAGAGTGTTGATGATCAGGTGGGTCGATTACTTGATTATCTGGATGAAACAGGTTTAGCAGAGAATACAGCTGTTTTTTATACCTCAGACCAGGGATTCTACCTCGGTGAACATGGTTGGTTTGATAAGCGTTTTATGTATGAGGAAAGTTTAGGAACCCCATTACTAATACGTTTGCCTGGTGAGGCCGAGGCAGGTTCAAGCTCTGATGCTTTAGTTCAGAATCTGGATTTTGCAGAAACTTTTCTGGATCTGGCCGGAGCCTCTATTCCAACTGAGATGCAAGGAATGTCTCTGCTGGGGCCAATGAATGAAGCAACCCAAACGGGTGATGGTATTCCGAAAGATTGGCGCACATCAATTTATTACCATTATTATGAATATCCTGGTGCCCACGCTGTAAAACGTCATTATGGAGTTCGCTCAGAGCAATACAAACTCATCCATTTTTATCATGATATTGATGAATGGGAGCTTTATGATCTCGAAAAAGATCCAAAGGAAATGATGAATGTGATTGATGATCCTGATTATGCTAAGGTCTTAATAGAGATGCAGGAAGAATTGAAGAAGCTGCAGGAGGAATATGGTGATAGTGAGGAAGGAGCAAGAGAATTGATTCCAAATAAATAATATTTCTTTTGAGATTTCCATTAGCAAAATGAAAAGTAAGTTTCCGCTTAAAGCACTTTTATCCCAATTTCAGCTTGTCAATATAGGTGTTTCGTTATTTCTGACTGTACTGATCTATTTATTGATCAGCCCAAAGGGTACCCCATTCATCGTAAAGGAGAAATTTGAAGAGTCTACCAGATATCTCAACGACATGGTAAGTTTTGAAGATCTGGATGGAGATGGAGTTGATGAGAAATTATTGACTTTTCATGAACAGAGTGCTGGATATCTGGTCTTTCAGGTTTACCTTTCCTCTGGCGGATTTCTTGATCAATGGAATCATTTATCAGATGAAGAGAAGAGGTTATATGTTAGTTTTGGGGATTACAACAAAGATGGATTAAAAGAAGCATATCTGATTGGGCGGAAAGAAGATGATATTTATCTGCATAGAGTCGACCCTTTTGGTGCTCCGGAAAAGGTTTTTGAACCTGTATTTATTGATCGAATTCAATACTCAGAGGGAGAAGCATCTTTTATGGTAACTGATTTTCTTTTCCAGGATGTAAATGGTGATGGATTCGATGAGGCGATATTTGGTCTGTATGGTACATATAAGACCTTTTACCCAAGACGTTTATATGCCGTTGATATTAATTCTGGTAGTATTTGTGCCGTTTCAGATACTTTGGGAACTGTACTTGCTCCAATTTTTTTTACAGATCTGGATGGGGATGGGACAAAGGAAATAACCGGATCATCCAGCTCTTCTGTTAATAACTCTTTTGGCTCATTACCAAAGTATCATGATCATTCTTCCTGGTATATGGTTTTTAATCCGGATTTGAGTTTTCAAGTAGAACCTTTGGAAATACCTCCTGCTTACAGCCGTTTGTTTTTTACACATCAGGATTATGGCACGGATGAATCCTTACAAGGTTTGATTTTTCACAAGGGGAAGGATGTGTTAGCGCCTCAACTAGTAGAAAGTCAAGTGTATGGAGAATTAAATATTACTTACGAATTTCCAGATGATATAAATTATCAAGTAATGAGCATTGCTCAGCTTAAGCTGGGAGGCACCTATAGAACTCTTGTTCAAAGTTCAAAAGAGGGCTTGTTCGTATTTGATAGGGAGCAAAACTTAAAAAGGCATGTGCGATATCCGTTTGAGAGTAGATTAGCAAAAGAAAGCTTACCTTTTTCTAACGATGAGTTGTTGGTGATCCGAAATATGAATGAAGCTGAATACCTTTTTGTTGATGCCAGAGGTCGTACCTTGGCAAAATACTCAAATGATAAATATACCGGACAGTTAGGAAGTCTTGGCTGGACAAACTATTTTGATGATGGTGCATATTATATAAAAACAGACCAGCGTCTGGTATACTTTCAGTTGCTTAGGAATTATCTCTATCATTTTCGAATTTTATTCTTTGTACTGATTTTTGTCGGAATGTGTGGCCTGTTATATTTAATCAGATGGAATCAGCTCAGACAACTTCAACGGGTAAGTCAAATGGAAGACAAAATGTTACAATTGGAATTACAAGGATTAAAAAACCAATTGGATCCACATTTTACTTTCAACGCCCTGAATGTATTATCTTTCCTTTCATCGCACAAAGATCATTCCGGAGTAGAGTCGTTCACTGATCATTTTTCGAGACTTCTAAGACGACAACTGGAAATGAGTGACAAGCCAAGTGTAAGTTTGCACGATGAGTTGAGTTTTATCCGACACTATATTGCCCTCCAGAAATTGAGGTTTGAATCTTCAATTAATTATGATGAAGAGATAAGAGGTGAAGTGGATATGAACCTCCGGATACCAAAGATGATGATTCACACTCATGTTGAGAATGCTATCAAACATGGATTATTGCCTTCAGGCAGAGGAGGTATTGTTAGAGTCATAGTCAGAGCAGATAAAAATTCCACTCAAATTACTATCCAGGATAACGGTATTGGGCGATCCCCATTAATTGAAAAAACATCCGATTCTGCACATAATAATACAGGGAAAGGATTAGTTGTTCTAAATCAACTATATGACCTCTTTTACCAGCTTTACAAAATAAAAATCCGGCAGGATATTGTTGATTTGAAGGATGATGAAGGGAAGCCTGTAGGTACTAAAATTACGATATTCGTTCCCCTTTGATTCTCATTAGGTTTGTTGTCTTTTATTAGTCTAGGCAATTGACCAATTCCTTGTCATAGCTGTAGTAGATAAACAGACTGTTTGTGATGATTAGCATTGCGAGAAGCAAATCTCTGATGCCTTGAAGGAGATTGATACTTATTAGATAATGAATTAAGAAAATACTCTGTCGCTTCCAGACAGGAGTTTCTCAAGCAATCCTCAGTGATTGAGTCATAACAAGGAGACCGGATTGCCAGATCCGGTCTTTTTGTTGGGTGACAATTCATCGAGAAAATCATAAACATAATGTAGCAGCTTGTATTTTCAGGATCAGCCTGCTTTATGAAAAAAGTATAATTGATACAAATTATTGATAATTAGGCTAATAATTAAAAAAAATGTCATAACTTTTTACACCACTAACCACCTACACAATCATGAAAACCATTACTAAGCTATTACCAGCAGTTATCACTGCAATCATTATCCTGCTATCATCGCAAAGCGGGATAAGTCAACAATCTGATTTCTTCAAAAAGTACAGTCAAGCGAAACTTGAGATCAGCAAGGAAATTGCTTCGAATCCTGAATTAAGAGATGATCGGGAGAAATCTAAAGAATATGCTAGATCCCAGATCAGAGAACTCTATGCGTCAAAAGCACTCGATATTGAAGCCTGGCTACCCGATCGAGGCGAAAGGGATAGATTTAAACCTATTACTAATTCGGCTAGTTCCACGACCCAAGTGGACGAAGGTGATTTACAAGCATTAACGGACTTATACAATCAATGCAATGGGGCTGGCTGGGTCAATAATGAAAATTGGCTGGACGGAGATCCAAGTACTTGGTATGGTGTGTCTTTAAATGGTGAGGGGAGGGTAGCAGGATTGCGCCTGCCTCAAAATAATTTAACTGGTGAATTGCCTTCGAGTTTTAGCAATCTTACCGCCCTACAAGACTTATTGCTCCCCAATAACTTTCTTGAAGGAACCCTCCCAGCAAGCTGGTCTGTCTGGTCATCAATAGAGTATTTTGAACTACGCAATAATAACTTTAGCGGCAATCTGCCAGAAAGTTGGTCTGATTGGACTTCGATCAAAAGGCTATTATTAGGTTCGAATCAAATTGAGGGTACCTTACCAGAAAGTTGGGGATTGATGTCAAGCCTTGAAATAATAGAATTGGGGCATAACCCTATTAATGGCACAATCCCAATAAGTTGGGCCAACCTATCACAATTGCAATTTATTATGTTAGATTGGACTAATCTTGGAGGAGAACTGCCGAGAGAATGGTCAAATCTTACGAATCTCGAACACATTATCTTAGGGGGTAATCAATTTGAAGGGACACTGCCAGTGGAGTGGGCCAATCTTCAAAACATTATCCAAATTAGTGTTTTTTGGAACAACCTTAATGGAGAATTACCAAATGAATGGTCCAGTCTAAACAATCTTGAATATCTGAATTTGGGAGGAAATTATTTTTCAGGTCTTTTACCAGCTGGTTGGTCTAGTTTAACTATGCTTCGTAGTATAAGTATTGAGGACAACGAACTCATTGGAGAACTTCCTGCCTCTTGGGCTTTGTTCTCTCAATTGGAATATTTGGATTTAAGCAATAATCTTTTATCAGGTAGTTTGCCGGGATCTTGGGGCGATCTAGGCAATATTTTAAATATTAACCTTAGCAGCAATAGCTTAGAAGGGGGTATTCCTCATGAATGGAATTCCTCCCAATTTCATTCGGTGTTACTCGGGTACAATGAACTGAGTGGTGAAATACCATTATCATGGACCTTGAATGAAAATCTAATGTATTTGGGAATTTCTGAGAATCGGTTTTCCGTTCTACCAGATTTTTCGGCTTCGAATTTGACAGATTTATGGGTTCGCTCAAATAATCTTGATTTTGCAGATTTAATCCCAAATATGGGTATCCTAATTGAGGATAACAGCAGGTATATCCCTCAAAAAGCTTTTGGCGAGGTAGAATATTTAGCACTACCCATGGGGCAGGCTTTTTCTAAATTCTTTGAGGTCGCTGGCGAGGGTAACCTGTATCAATGGCACCTAAATTGGGAGGAAGTTGAAGGGGCAACAAATGCTGAGTTGTTTATTAATAGTATCGACCTGACCAATCAGGGAGTATATTTTCTTCACGTAACGAATCCTGCTGTACCTGATCTGGTTCTTGAAAGTAATGGTGTTACACTTGAAGTAATTGTACCAGATGCCGAAATAACGCAGTTTGAATTCTCCTACACCGATTGTGGATGTAATTTGAATACCATAATCGACCCTGATAATTCACTGATTACTGTTGAAGTGCCTTTTACTCTTGACATATCAAATCTTGCTCCATCATTTATCGAAATTCCTGAAGGTGCTTTTGTTTCACCTGAAGTAGGAGTTCCTCAAGATTGGTCAAATGGACCAATTAATTATGCAGTGACCGAGGAAGGTGGGGCTGGTGTTTGGACCTGGACAATTGATGTGCAACCATGGGCCTGCCAGGAAAAGAATATACTTGGATTGTCATTTCCTGAGGATCCGGTAGCTTCTGTAATTGTGGATGAAGGAACATCAATGATAAATATAACTGCTCAGGAAGGAGTTGACCTGTCTTCGATATTGGTACAATTCGAATTGCCTTGTGGGGCAAGCCTCAATTATTCGGGACAGACTGTTATTAACACTATTCTGTTTGATTTTTCATCTGAGTTAAATCAGGTTTTTAATGTAGTAGCACAGGATGGTAGCACACAATCATGGGAAATATTGTTGACGGTTAAAAATCTTCCAATAGTAAGCTTTGGAGGCGGAGAAGCCCAAAACTGCTCAACTGGTATAACTTTTAGTAGCGACAAAAATGGCTGGTTGGCAATTGTACATGAGGATGCGATCGAAAATGGTCAACCTATTTTCAATCTGGCCACAGAGGACGGGCGTAATCAATTACAGTGGGAGCAATTTGGGAATTGGGCAGAGTTTTTCGTAGCCTGGGAAACAGCTGAAGTGAGTCTCGAGTGGATTCGTCCAGGCACATATTATGCTTTTGCAATGGATCAATTGGGTAATACCTCTGTCATTAGCGAGGAAACTTTAGTTCTGACACCGTGCCTTAGAGTTGTAAACGATCTGACAGAGCTAAGAAATACTTCTGCTATTTTTCAATTTGAGATTTCAGGTGAAATAGTTGTCTCCTATGAAGAACATCCGGCAGGTGATTATGCCTTTAAGTATGCTCAGGATGAAAATGCAGGGATGAAAATTGTAGATCGAAATAATATCCTGCCGGATAGTTATGGGCTTGGTACAGGATTAACCGGCCTGAAAGGTTTTCTTGAACATACGGGGGATGAGTTCATATTTATACCAACTGAACTTCCCGATCAAAGTTCAACAGGCAATGTCATTTCCCCGGTTGAACTTATTTATGATGACTATCGTGAGCAATGCTATTATAATAATGCTTACGAATCGATGCTGGTGCGAATTATAACACCCATTAAAGCCTTTGATGATTATGGTACAGGTAAAACACTCTGGGAATTAGATTATTTAGATTTAGCGACAATTACTGCGATTGGAGATTATGATTGGTTCGTTCAAAAAGTATTTAATGCCGATTATATTGGACTTGAGATTCCAACTGAGCCTACAGTTTATCAAGGAATCAGGACGAACGTTGA
>Ga0233437_1000826_pt1 | contig 64544 bp, 117 predicted proteins | sample SI_122_August201_FD_182714 | JGI IMG/M metagenome (GOLD analysis project Ga0233437, IMG submission 182714) | Seawater microbial communities from Saanich Inlet, British Columbia, Canada - SI_122_August2016_200_MG | ecosystem: Environmental > Aquatic > Marine > Inlet | place: Canada: British...
CCTGAATCATATAACTATATGGTAAGATACCTTGTCAGTGGTAATACATTGTGTGTCTATGGAGATCTGGGAGAGGCTATTTATCAGTGGTCTGAGAACGTTACTCTTGAATGGATATCTAATCTTGATTTGTCTTACTTCAAAGGCAAATGTCAGGCATCGGAAGTGGGTAGAGATTTTAGAGAGTGGTCTCAACGTAAGGCTCTTAAAGAGTTGGAGCGCAATGGAGAAGGATGAATATTTTAAGTGGTCTGATCTGAAGGACAAGGATGGAGAAGCATCTCTTTATGATAGTAGAGAATGGGAAGAGTGGTTGAGAGTAAATGGTTCTAAGGTCTTTGGAGATGACTATTGGGACTGGGCATACAGTATAGGCTATACGATTAATACAAGATGTATGTATCATTTTCTTGGATTAAAAATGGCAATGGAACAACTTAAATTAGAAAATCAGGAGAAAAATCATGACTGATATAATTGGAAGTGTTTGGACAATATGTGATCAATTTATTAAGGATGGCAAGGGAAGACATGTTTCTCTTATCGAACCAGGACTGGTCACTGTAGCAGAAGATATCAAAGAGAGACTGTCTTCTGTAAAGAATCATTGGTGGGGCTATCCTAACTGTATCGCAGGGACTAGAGATAAAAACTACAAGATGCTTTGTTATGAGCTTATAGCTGATTCTGTTAACTATCAGTATTGGTATGGTAGGCATGATGTAAGACCTAATGGTGCTTGTGCTAATAGAATGTATGAGTTACTTGATGAAGCAATAACTTTTGTAGAGAAGAAACTTTATATTCCCGAAAGTGGGGATGTAATGAGAGAAGCATCGAAAATCTTTATCAAGTCTATGTCGTTAGAAAGATTCCCAAATTTAGAGAATAGGATTAGGCATATCGGAGAGATTGTAAGTAAGATTGGAAGTGAAGGTAACTGTCCTATTCAAAAAATGGCTAATGACATAGCAACTAATAAAGTAACAGTAAATGATTTTTTAGAGTTTGTTATTACTAACTTCCCAGGATATGCAGAAGACGTATTCTTGAAGAGAGCATTCCTTCTTCCGATCATGTTGTATCGTAGGGTTCAGTGGTTTAAGAATGAGGTTGAGATATTGCCTGTTCCTGCTGATTATCAGATACCCAAGATGTTAGAAGGACTTGGTTGCATAAATTATAGTTATACTCTTTCTGAAAAAATTCAGGCAGGAGAGTTGATTCCTGCTGGATCTGCTGAAGAGTGTGAGATTAGAGCAGCAACAATGTTGGCAGGCAGAAGACTTGCAGAACTGTCGGGTAAGACTATGTGTGACATTGATACTTATCTGTGGTTAAAGAGAAATGACATTGAGAAGCCGTTCCATTTAACAGTGACTACTAACTATTAGGAATTTAAGATGTCAGATTTATTGGTCGGATGCAGAGCAAAGGGTAAGTCTTCAAATAACAGTGATCTCATTGAAGGGATTATAGTCTGTGATGGCAAGTATACTAGGATTATGGATTTCGAAGGACACGTAGAGACGGTATATGCGATTACGGTTCATCCTGATGATGTTAAGTTTATAACAATGTTGAACAAAAACTATAGACTCAGAAAAAAGGTGTTAGAAAATACAACAGATCGTTTTGATATATTGGATTTATAATGGGAACAGGCGTATACATACAAAGTGATTGGTTAGAACGTTATGATAGTCTTCTTCATGATCCTATGGGATCAATTAGATGGAAGAGACTTTCCCGCGGTGGAAGAAATAGAAGAGAAATATTTAAACTGCTAGAGAGCTATGTGTCTCAATGTACGCCTTTCCCAGTCCATGTAGCTCCTCATGGAACTGTTAAAGAACTTTGGGACAAATATCAAGAAAGAGAAGTCGATGGAGTATGGAATGGCAACTGGGCACATCATCATCTGTGCACTTCTTTCAATGAGTTAGTTATCTATAGAGATGAAATGGCTCACAGGGGAGAAGGTAAAGAGATAGTTTATGCAGATGACGCTATTATAGAATGCCCTGATGCTTATGCTTCTGTTCTGCTTAGAAATAAGCAGGACTATGCTATATCTCACAGAGATTTATATATAGGCAATCATGCTTTTAAACTTACTTATGTTTCTTTGACGGATAGTTGGAGATCTAATTGTGGTCATGTAGTTATAACTTTAGATGGTTTTGAGGTATATACTGACTATGACCATATGCCTTTTACAAGAAAACTTGGCATAGAGATTAAGTCTCCTATGTTTGCTTTCGATTATATCGATGTGCCTGTCTCTTCTAGTCAATTTCCTGATGGTAAGTCTGAAAGATTCTATGTTGATTTTAATGAAGCTCCAGGATTACCTGATGAAGTTATTATTAATAGGTTTGGCAGCGAGAGGAAGGGTGACTGTGTAAAATTTGAAGAAGTCATATCTTCTGAAAAAATTGCAGAGTGTGTAGAAAAAAGTTTGAAAAGTGAAAGTTAACTTTATAAGATGAATAGAAAGCAAAAAGCAAGAGTTTCAGATTTGAAAGAGCTGTTTGAACAATTATTTTCAAAAACTAAAAAAGCAACTAAAGCGTTTAAGGAAGCGAATACTATGAAGAATGGTCCAGTCACATCTCCAGTTAAATACAGCAGTGTTAGTACTTCTGTTCAAGCAGATGCAACAAGGGGTATAGAATTTTTAGATGATGATCGTTGTTATGGCGAAGATGAGTGTCAGCCAAAACACCAACCAATAACTGAAGAAGAAAAAGGTAGGGAGTTAGATCAGAATTTATCTAAAGTTAAATTTGCAGATCAGATTAAGATTGATTTTATTCCTTCTATTGACTATAGAATACTCTGTAGGTTCTTAGGAGTAACTACTGTAAATGATATTAAGAATCATCCGTATCAGTCCCATCCTCTTATAACTTTGATACTAATGGAGAGTATCAATGGTTTCATGAAAAAAGAAGGATATGAAATGGTTGGAGAGTTAAACTTTGACAATCATGGAAACTCTATACCTCCTGAAAAGAACCCTTGGAGTGTCAAGGGTAAAGAGACAACCTTTACTATAACAGGTTTTTTATTCTTCGAAAAAATAGGTGGAGATAAGACTGATAATGTGTCGTTCTTTTTATACTCAGATCTTGAAAGAGGTGGTGCTTCTATAACGTCATACAGCACTGATACTAATAAGTCGAAAGAGATCATAAATAACTTGCAAGCATACTCAAAGAAGTCTAACTGTTTAAGAGGTGCTAAACTAAAAGACGTTAATATGATTACGGCATCATTTTCAGAAGTAGACTTTAGTGCTGATGATTCTAGGCCTGAATATCTTTGGGATAATTATTACTACTCTAAAGAGATAAAAGATTTATTCAAGTTAGAGGTATTTGATTTTATTGAAAACGTAGAGAAGTATAATGAGTGTGGTATTCATAAAAGAGGTATCATTCTACATGGTAAGCCAGGAACAGGCAAGTGCTTAGCTAAGGGGACTCCTGTTTTAATGTGCGATGGCAGAAGTGTAAAAGTAGAGGATATTAGGGTAGGGGATGAAGTGATGGGTCCTGATTCAAAATCTAGAATTGTTTTGTCTCTTGCCAATGGAGAGGAGATGATGTATGAAATAATTCCTAATAAAGGAAAATCTTACACGGTAAATGAATCTCATATTTTATCTTTAAAAGCTTCTGGAGGTTTATCAAAATACAATAAGGGAGATATTATCAATATATCTGTAAAAGACTATTTAAATCAGACTAACTCATTTAAGAACAGAACGATGGGTTATAAGGTTGGAGTTACTTGGGATAAGATAGACACTCCTATAGATCCTTATTTTATAGGGATTTGGCTCGGTGATGGTCACTCTGATTCTGTGCGTATAACAACGGCTGATAACGAAATAGTTAATTTTTTAAATAAAATGGCGGACGATAGTGATAATTTAACACTGAAGAAGGGGCAAAAGTGCGGAAAAGCACACACCTATAGCTTATCTACTCAAAGGGGAGGTTGTGCAGATAGGAGTAAAATTTATAAAAACTTGAAATCTCTAAATTTATTAAATAATAAACATATTCCAGATATTTATAAGATAAATGATAGGGAGACTAGATTAAAATTATTGGCTGGACTGATCGATTCTGATGGGTTCTTATCACACACAACAGGATTTGCCTATGTCTCTAAATCTGAGAGACTAGTTAACGATGTAGTTTTTCTTTCTAGAAGTTTAGGGTTTGCTTCTTATAAGCACAAGAGATTAAAATCATGCACAAACGGTATCGATAAGAGTAAAAAAGTTTACTGGGAGTGTTCTATATTCGGTGAAGTTGCGGATATTCCGACATTGCTTAAAAGAAAAAAAACTGTTTTAAGAAAATCAAATAAAGATCCATTAGTTACTGGTATTAAGGTAAAACAAAAAAGCGTGGGGGAATATTTTGGTTTTGAATTATCGAGAGATGGTTTATTCTTATTAGATGATTTTACTGTTACTCACAATACAACGATAGGTAATATTATCTGTAACATGGTTCCTGATAATACTGTTATATGGATCACTCCTGAAATTTTACAAGAGAATAATTATAAAGCCATGTCTTCGATTAAGGCTCTTTATAAGTTGGCAGATTTTCTTTCACCTTGTATTATCATGTTGGAAGACCTTGACTTGTTTAGTCAGGATAGAGACAGAGGTGGTGATGTTCTTTCTCTTGGTGCTTTGATGAATATACTTGATGGTGTTAACTCTATTGCCAACTCTGTAACGATCGGAACTACTAATAGATTAGAATCTATTGAGGGAGCATTGAGAAACAGGCCAGGACGTTTTGATAGAATTATTGAGATACCTCCACTACCAAAAGATCTTAGAATAAAGATGTTCAAAGAGAGACTTCAAGGTTGGTCTATCGGCAAGGGAGTCTTAAATTATGTTGGAGATAATACTGAAGATTGGACAGGCGCTGAGGTTCAGGAATTTATCAACAGTCTTAACTTGAAATATATTGGTGGTAAAAGAAAGACTAAGAGATTAGATCAGAAATGGGCTGAAGAGATACTTACAACTTTGAGTAATTTCGGAGTTACTGAGAATTCAGACTTCGGATTTAGGTCTCAAAGCACAGACTAGAATTTTTTGAAAAAGATTAAAGTTTTAAAGTGAATCTGTCGATAGTCTATTATAGATAGCGTAAGTAACTTTAAAGTTAAATATGTTTATTTTATAACTTCTTATTTTATAGGCAGTTATGATTTTTTTGAGAAAAAGTGATAAAAATTTAATTTTATACTTGCAATCAAAGTAGAAAACGCTATAATCATCAAAGTAGAAATAACTGTATCTGAAACTAATTCAGGTTGATTTTTTAAAGGAGATTTTAAAATGGCAAAGTATGCAAATCATGTAGCAAACCCAAAGACTTCTCAGAGTAAGAAGGCAAAGAGTTCTCAGGTGAAGAACAGAGCAGGCGGTTTCGTCTTTCCTGTTGATTCATGGACAAGGCTCAATCGTTTCCTAATCATCGGTAATGAAAATGGTGGATATTACGCGTCAGCGCGTGAGTTGACTATGGAGAATTACGATTGTATTTTGGAGTGCTTGAAGATAGATCCAAAGAGAACTGTGAACACCATTGTAGATATTAGTGATAATGGTCGTGCTGTAAAGAACGATCCTGCTATTTTTGCTTTGGCAGTATGTAGTGTTCATGGTGACGAAAAGACTAGGGCGTATGCTAATAAGGTTATGCCTAAGGTTGCTCGTTTCTCAACTGCTTTCTTCACATGGATTGATGCTGTCAATACATTGAAAGAAGGTCGTAAGGGTAAGGGTCTGTTGAGGGCAATTGGAAGATGGTATACTGAAAAGAATGCTGTTCAGTTGGCTTATCAGGTCTGCAAGTATCCAGGTCGTACGGTCGGTGGCCAAAGGTGGACTCATGCTGATGCTCTTCGTATCGCAAGAATTTCTGGAACTAAGAGTAATGGTAAGTCAGGTCGTAACGGCCCATCTTTGACTACTCCTTCAGATGAGCACTCAACTGTTTACCGTTATGCAACACATGGTGTAACAAGCGCAAAGGTCGCTGAGAAGAGACTTGCTGAGGCTAAGGCTACAGGCAAGAATCAGGAAGCTTCTGGTTTGAGTGATAGCATGTTTAAGGCGTTGCAGTATAGCGATTTGAAGTATATTTGGGCGCATGAGCAGGCTAAGGTTGCAACAAAGATTGGTAAGGTCGTAGACCTTATTAATGAGTTCGGCCTTACAAGAGAGTCTGTTCCTCCACAGTTCAAAAATGAGCTAGAGGTTCAGAAGGCATTGCTTGCAAAGATGCCAATGACTGCTTTGATTCGTAACTTGGGTAGTATGACAAGCTCAGGTCTGTTGAAGCCATTGGCTGATGAGACTTCATTGGTGATCGACAAGATTACAAATGAAGAGGCTTTGAAGAAGAGTCGTATTCATCCAATGACTATCATGCTTGCTCTTAAGACATATAGCAAGGGTGCTGGTATGAGAACTACTTGGAAGCCAGTGTCTGCTATCAAGGATGCTATGGAAGATGCTTTTTACAAGGCGTTCAACTATGTTGAGCCAACTGGAAAGAAGTTCTTGTATGGTATTGATGTTAGTGGTTCTATGGCAGGTGGTTGCTATTGGGCTTCTGATCGTGCAAACGATATGTCTCCTCGAGAGGCAGCTGCTATTGTTGCTATGACTTGTGCAAGAACTGAGAAGAATTATGAGATGATGGCTTTTTCTCATGATTTCGTAAAGTTGAATATCTCTGCTAAGGATAGCTTGGATACTGTTATTAGAAGGACATCTAATATGCCCTTCGGTGGAACAGATGCTTCTCTTCCTATGCAGTATGCTCTTAAGCATGGATTAGATGTTGATGTGTTCGTTGTTCTAACAGACAATGAGACATGGTATGGCGGTATGCATCCGTTTGAAGCTCTTAAGGCATATCGTAAGAAGTTTAACAAGAATGCTAAGCTTGCAGTATTGGCATTCGAAGCTAATAACTTCACAATCGCTGATCCAAGCGATGCAGGAATGATGGATATTGCAGGATTAGATTCTAACGTGCCTAAGGTATTGTCAGAATTTGCTCTTGGAAATCTGTAGCTTTTACAAGGTGATGGGGATCAACTCCTCATCACCTTTTTTTACTGTTCTTTACATCATGAATAATCACGGAAGATGATTTGGGAGACACAGCATGTCATTAGAAGATGAAAATAAAATGTTGTACATATTACATAAGAATGGTGTTAGTAGGAAACATGTCAAATGGATCATGAATGATATAAAAGAGTCAAATGTTTTTTGCGACAAAGAATATTCAGATCATGAACTTGATTGGGATTTTTTAGATGAACATATATACTATTGGACTTTTGAAAAAAATGTTTCAGAGGCAGAAAGAAATGATGCTTTAAAAGAGTTAAGAACAAAGCAAGAAGAATATGAAAAAAGTAAAAAAACTCAATATTCTTTAGATCAGGAACAAAGAGTTCTTGATAAAATTAAAGAGTTGATAGAAAAGGGTATTATCAGTGCTGACGATAAGCCAGAGCTACCCGAAGTCGAAGAAACAGTCCGACTTACAACAAGATATGGTCGATCTCCACTTCATGAGGCAGTATCCATGAGAGATATTAGTTTGGTCAAAAAGTATCTAAAAGTTGGGAAATATCTTGACAAAGTAGATAATAATGGTCATACTGCTATGGAAATGGCCTATTATGATAACTATAAAGAAGCTTTAGTTTTGTTCGAAGAATGTTTTGAAGAATGCGCGGAAGAATATGTAGAAAGAAGCAAAACAGGCTAAATACTCTAAAACCAGTCGCTGACTTTTTCAGAAATGTATGGTGTAGAGTAAATAATTTTATGAAAAAATATTTAAGTAGAAAGGTTTTAAGATGAAAGTAAAGATTGATTCAGATGTATATTTGATGCATTGGGAAACGCGGAAGTTCAAGCCTGCTACAGGCAAGCACACTGATCTCGAATTGGACGCTACTGATTGTATCATCAGGCTATTGAAACTTGATGGAAGTTCTGTAGAAGTTGCAAGAGGTCATGTAAGCCAAACTTCAAATGACACATCGAATAGTGTCGTTGCAAGAAGGTTGTCTTTTGTTAAGGCAATCAAGGGCCTTGATAGACCTTTGCGTAAGGCTTTGGGTCATGAGTATAATAGGACTTGTAGAGTCTTTCCTATGACTGCCAATCAGAAGAATCGTAAGCTTACGAAACGTATTAAAGAGCTTGAAAGCAAGCTTAAAGCAATCAAGGATAATCCTGTCACAGCGGATTTTTAAGAAGGAAATTTAGTCCTCTCTCTTGAATATATGTTTTAGAAGTATATTACAATTTAATACAAATCAAGGATGTGAGTTGTTGCTTACATCCTTTTTTGTCTATATAGGGAGGAGATAAAAGTGGAGTTTATAATGAAAGAATTGCTAAAATTTGGAATAGAACACCCAGCAAGAGTCATGGAGTTCTCTGACTTGACTAAGGGATTGTTCGCAGAAGTGGCGAATGATAACGTAACTGTAGGTTATCATCCAGAGTTTCCGCATCTTGCTATATTTAAGTATTCTTTAAATTGCGTTATTGAAAGAAACTGGAACGATTTCACTCTAATAGCAAGAGGTCTAATTTTAGATCTATTAAACAAAACAGTTGTGGCTACACCATTTACTAAATTCTTTAATCACGGAGAAATGGAAGCTGGTTCAAAATCTATAATTGAGCCAGAGTTTACTGCTACAGAAAAAATGGACGGTTCATTAGGTATAATGTTCTACTATGAAGATAAGTTTAGATTCGCAACAGCAGGATCTTTCATATCAGAACAGGCTGATTGGGCTGAACAGTGGGCTTTCAACAATATGCCATTAGATAAGATGGACAGGACTAACACTTATTTATTTGAGATTATATACTACGAAAACAAGATTGTGGTAGATTACAATTTTGAAGGTTTGGTTTTGTTAGCTATCTATGATTCTTATGGTTTAGAGTACGACTACGAACAGATTAAGTGGGAAGCATCTTATATGAATGTCCGTCATGCTATGAGGTATGACTTTAAGGACATGAATAGCATTCTTGCTAAAGCTAAGACTTTAAACAAAGACAATGAAGGTTATGTTATACGTTTTAAGAGTGGTCCTCGTTTGAAGATTAAAGGCGATGAGTATTGCCGTATTCATAGGATATTGTCAAAGGTTACTCCTCTAGCAATATGGGAAGCAATCGTTGAAGGAGATGATCTTGTAGAAGTTAGACTCGAATTGCCAGAAGAGATGGAAAAAGATTTTAACGAGATTATATCTATATATGAGCAGCATCTTAAAGACTTCGTAAAAGAGGTTACAGAATTGTATGAGAAGAGTAAAATTTTCGTAGACGATAAAGAGCTGGCATTATATATGGATGAGAATCCTAATGCTTATAAAAGCGAAAAGTATAAAACTGCAAGTAATTACATTTTTATGATGAGAAGTTGTAAGTTTTATCCTGCCTTGAGAGAGTGTGGATCGTTCACTCGTAGAAGGATTTTTAAGTCATTTAGACCTAAATCTAATGTTTTAAAGGGTTATACACCATCTTCGTTGGTGAATAGGTTTACCGATATATAACTAAATTATTTTCCTAAATCACTTTTTAAAAAAAAATGGTTTGTAAGTGAAAGTGATTTAGTTATACTTAGGTCAGTAATACTAACTACTGATTTAGGTGTTCTTATGATAAAAGGATATGGTTGTTATGTTTTAATGTTGTCGTATGTTGATGAGAATTGGATGGATATAGGTGGTAATACCTATCCCATCGAAGGGTTTGTAGAGTCTGAAAATTTTGAAAGAGATGTTGATATAAGGACTGGGCTAAGTGGAATCCTCTGGGGAAAATCAAGTTATTTGCCCTATGAGAAAATAAACGAAGGTAACTGGGCGGTTGTTAAAACCGATGTTAGTGATGATCTTATAAAAATAGATCATCATAGTAATCGTTATAAGTTCAGAAACGGAATGGTAGTCCACTCTGGTAATTTGAGATCAACAGCATCATACATCATAAAGCATAAGGGCGATGATGGATTTGATGAATATGGAAGTTGGGTTCAACCAGAGGATATAGTCGGATCTAAAAATTGGTTGAAAGAACATTGTAATGCAGGAATACTGTAAGGTGTAATACATTGATATTCATAGGTGACGTTCACGGAGAGTTTAAAACTTATCTATATATCCTTTATAAGATGCAACATAAGGGTGGCAAGAAAGGTGTAGACTGTTCGTGTCAAGTTGGAGATATGGGAATAGGTTTTCCTGCTGATTCAGAATATCGTAGGGAGGATGTTTCATGGACTCCTGAAATACATTCTTATCATAAATATATACGAGGGAATCATGACGATCCCTCAACGTGTAATGTTCATCCTAACTACTTAGGTGACTGGGGTTATCTTCCTGCTCCCGAAATGTTTTTTGTTTCAGGTGGTTATTCGATTGATTTTAGTAGGAGATTCCAAGGCATCGACTGGTGGCATGATGAAGAGTTAAGCATTTTAGAAATGAACAAAGCTCTACAATCTTACTCTTCTAACAAACCAAAGATAGTCGTGTCTCATGAGTGCCCATTAGAGATGAAAAGTCATTTCATTACTAATGAATGGAAGTTAGAACATGATAGCAGGACTGAAAAATTGTTGCAGAATATGTTTACAATTCATCAGCCTGAATATTGGATCTGTGGGCATCACCATAAAAAAGTAGAGATTGATAACAATGGGACTCACTTCGTATGTCTTGATGAATTGATAAGTGGTAAGATCAAAGACTGTATGTATGAGATACCGAATTTAACTTGGGAAGGATATAAGTAATGCCATACATAGACACAGAAAGAAGAAAAGAATTAGATCCTCTTATTGAGAGATTAAGCGATGAGCTTAGAGTTTTAGGTGATACTGATAACATGGGAGATTACAACTATGTTATTTCAAAACTTATTCATAATTCTATCAGAAAAGATGGACTAAGATACAGACATTTAAATAATATCGTAGGCATGATGGAATGTTGCAAAGCAGAGTTCCTAAGAACAGTCGTGTCTCCTTATGAAGATAAGAAGGCTCATGAGAACTGTGCTGTTAGTGAGTTAGATGCTAATAGTATGGGTTGGCCTTGCTGGTATGATAATAGTGGAGATAAGAAATTTGAACCAGGACAGCACAGTGATATATAAAATTCGTAGAAAATCAGACGGTCATATTTTAGCAAGTGACTCTTTAAGTTTTATCCCGAATAATGGAAAAAATAAAGGGAAGAGATTTAAAACTGAAAAAGGTGCTATAAAGAAAATAGCTTTTATAACGTTGACAGATGAAATTGGGCAGGATGGTTTGCCTGACTTCTATATTAAAGGTCATATAGAAAACTATGGCTCATTAGATCCAAACGATTTTGAACTATTAAAAGAGGACGAATAATGATAGGTGCAATAATAGGCGATGTAGTAGGCTCTCCATACGAAGGCAGAAGAATGAAGTTCTTTGATTATGACTTCCCTCTCTTCAATGAGAAATCTACGTTCACAGATGATACCATATTGACAGTTGCTACTGCTAAAGCTATTTTAGAAGATATACCTTTTAAAGAAGTCTATTTGGACTTCGGCAGGAGATATATTAAGAAAGGTTTTGGAGGATCATTTTTAGCTTGGTTGAATTCCTCTGATCCTCAGCCTTATAATAGTTGGGGCAATGGATCAGCTATGAGGGTTAGTCCTGTGGGTCTTTACTATGATGATCTTAAATCCACAATGAGAGAAGCAGAGTCTAGTAGTAAACCTACTCACAATCATCCTGATGCGATTGAGGGAGCTACAGCAATAGCGATAGCTATTCATTTTGCAAAAAGGGGAGAAAGTAAAAAGAAGATAAAAGAAGCTTTAGAAGTTTATTATGGATATGAGTTTAAGAATGATGTGGCATTCTACAATAACAATTACAGATTTGACGTTACTTGCAAAGGAACAGTTATACAGGCAATGACTGCTTTCTTTGAATCTACAGATTTTGAAGATTGTATTAGGAAGTCTGTGTTGATGGGTGGAGATACAGACACTTTAGCTTGCATAGCAGGATCAGTAGCAGAAGCATTTTACAAGTATATACCTGAGGATATAGCGATGGAAGCTATGTCGAGAATTCCTGATGAGTTTCTAGTGGTCATAAAAGATTTTTACAAAAGTATGAAAGTGAAGATATGAAAATCTGTTGCATAAGTGACATTCATAGTAATCTCAAATTCGATGTGCCAGAGTGCGATCTGCTTCTGATAGCAGGAGATATATGTCCAGCAACAAGAGTCTCTCCTGATGCATCTATAGAAAGAGCCTTAGACCTTGAGTATAATATTAACTTACAAGCGGCATGGCTTGAGGATAAATTTAAAAAGTGGCTTTATGATCAACCTATAGAGTATGCCATTTTCACACCAGGAAATCATGACTGGATATGGGAGTTTGGAAAAGAGAGAGTTCCTACTTCTTGGTTTCCAGGAAATACTATTGATAGAGAGATGGTAGCTAATGCTAGAATAGAGAGTGCAGAGGATTATCTTGTTTTCTATAAGGGGTTAAAAATATATGGGACTCCTGTTCAATTGCCTTTTTGTGATTGGGCTTTTAATAGACCAGAAAAGCAAATACAAGGTTATTGGGGTGCTATCCCTGAAGGCCTTGATATACTTCTTCTGCATAGTCCTCCATATGGTATTTTAGATAGAACAAATCATCCTAGTTACCCATCTGAGCATATTGGTAGTAAGAGTCTGTTGAAGAGGATAAAAGAGGTTAAGCCAAAACTTGTTGTGTTTGGTCACAATCATGGATCTCATGGTGAGTATGAAGAGGATGGTATTAAATATGTTAATGCTTCTTTGGTCGATGAAAGATATAAGATGACTAGGAAGCCGATTATGGTGGAAATGGAATTATGATAGAAGTAAAAGAAAGATTATTAGATGTTAGTTTATATCCTAATGAGTTAGGACTAATCAAGTTTAATAGTGAAGAAGCTATAAACTTAATAACGGAATTTCCCAAGGTAGAATTTCCTAAAGACAGGGATAGTAAGGTAGAAGACATTGATTCATATCCTGCTTTTGTGAAATATTTTCAGTGTAAAACACTATCTAAAAATAGAATACCTAATCAACAAGAATTTAGAGATGGATATTTACTTTCAAATTCAACAAATAAAAATATTCAGAGGTTAACTCTGAATCAAATGGAGTGTTTTAGGTGTAGGTTAAATAGAGTTTATCCTTCATTTGTTAGAGATGTAGTATTAGCTCTTCAATTAAATGAGAACGATCTTTTAAAAGAACATGGCGTTGAAGTAAGTTGGAGTGTAAAATTAGATTTGAGAGGGATCGATATTCTTCTCACACATCAAGGTAATTACTACGGTCTAAATTGCTATGTCGATACACCTTACGCAAAAAAATATCTTGAGGAAAAGAAGCTAAGAAATCCTGATTTTGAAAATGTTCATTATATAGATATGAAACTTAGTACCAAGATTAAACTTGCGCCAAGCGATATTGATATTTATGATGATCTATCTATGGAAACAATTAAACATAACCTAGAAATTAGTTAAGGATAGTAATGGCGTACACTAAAAAAACTAGAGAAAAGATAGATGGCTTAAAAGCAGAAATAGCAAAGCTGAATAGAGAAATAGCCGAAAGAGATAAAACGATAGATGAGTTGGAAGAGACAATACAAAATTTGACTCTTAAATACAAGTATGTTCAGTTCGACATTGAAGCCACAACCAGAGAAATAGATTACTATAAAAAACAGTTGAGAGACAAGGACGAGTAAGGTGTTTTTTGGTAAAAAGCTAAAAGAGTTGAGACTCGAACATGGAAAAATGGGATTGCACTTTTTTGCCGAAGAAATTCAAATGGATGTGTTGTTATACTCTAATATAGAAAGAGGTCTTGTACCTCCTCCACCATGTAAAAAATGGATCTATGAGATGATAGGTTTTCTTAATCTTGAACAAGATAGTAAAGAAGCATTAGAACTATATAAATTGTGGGCAGAACCTTTTGTCATGCAGAAGATGCATACAAATGTTGTATGTAGTCCTTTCACACATAAAACTGATGGAACACCATTAACTGCTGAAGAATATTTAGGTCTTAATAAACATATTAATGATATTGGTGAAAAGCATAATAAAAATGCTGATAGATACAATGAGGAACATTTTGGAAAAAAAAGAAAAGATATATAAAGAAAAACAAATAAAGAACGAGTGGCTAAAACTTCAACCTCATAGAGCAAAAATGCACAATATTCTCATGAGTCAGAAAGGTATAAGTTCATTTGATAGAGTGATTATATTTCAATGTTTAGCTATCGTATCTGAGTATGTTGATATTTATGAAGATTCAATTAAAAATGAAACTAACCTAATCAAAGCAGCTACTTTAGAAGGCCTTTCTAAAGAACAATTATTGATTGAAGAGATAGCAGATTCTGTTGAATTGTTAAAAATAAGTGCGGATAATAGAGAGCCACTATCTGACAGATTGAATGCTATAGAGAAGATTAGAAATACGGCTTGGAAAACAGCCTATGATCTAAGAGATCAAATTTCTAATATCCTAGAAAATTTTGAAGATAAATTAGAAATAGAAGATGTAGGTTATATCTTTACATGTATCTCTCTTGCATTATTAGAGTTGGATCTAAGAGAAGAAGAGGCAAAGATCCTCAATGATATGTACGAATAAGTAAAACCAGTCGCTGAGTTTTTAAGTTTAGTATGGTGTAAGGTCAACTTAACTTAATTAGAAAAGAGATGATGAACGAAAGAAAACAACATTTAATAGGATTGCATAATACTTTATGTGGTAAAAATTCAGATGATTGTATTATAGCTAAATCTTTTAAAGACGTTACTTGTAAGAGTTGTATGAAATCATGGGAATATAAGCAATATTTAGCAGGCAAGTTTAGAGAAAAACCTGTTAAGAAAAGTCAAACACAAGGTTATATAGATATAATTTCGGAGAAAAAATGAAGAATTTTAGAAAAGGCGAAATAGATGGAATGTGGCTCTTTTTGATAGTTATTTTTATATCCATATCTGTAATAAGCACTATTCTATCTCGTGTTTATAAGAGCGAGTCTGGATCAACACAAGAAAGAACCAAAGTGGTTAGTTCTTCTGGAGGTGTCCTTCAAATAAAATCTAATTCAGCAATATCTCCAGTAGATACTCAGGTAAAGATTCCTATCAAAAAGGAAACTATTATAGTAAAAAGGACTTTTCTTGATGGAGGAGAGCCAGAGGTAATTGCTATTAAAGGTAAATATGCTGTTACTTCTTTTGACAAGACGGGCAAATGGGAAATAAATATGTATGATATAAATGATCTTCTAGTTAATTGGGTGAAAGTGACCGTATACTAACATGGAAAATACACAACGAGATCAAGATATTCAAAAAATCATGGAGCATAAATGGAAGCAAATGGAACAGTTCACTCCATTTCTGAGAACATATTTGCATGATAACGATATTCCCGAAGGTTATACTGCTAAGACTGTTTTAGGAGTAATGACCGAATGTTTATCAATGCTATTCGGAGAACTCAATAACAAGTTAGGTAAGTTGAATAAATATGAACCTGAACATTATACCGACAGTGATTTTGTTGATATGGTTATTGATACTATCGGTGAAACACTGCCCGATAAAAATGATAGAGAAGCAGTTCTTAAATATGTAGAAGATTTTAGGATTATTCTGTGGGGGCATACAAATCATTATGCTCAAAAGTATATCGGATTATATACAGATCTTCAGGATAAAGAGAAGAGCGTTGATGCAGCAAAGATGGCGTTTCCTATTCTTAGAGAGTGTGCAACTATTGTTATGGTAGAGTGCCTTTTGAGAAAATATGAGAGAGAGTAGAGATGAAAGAAAAAACTTTAAGAGATGTTATGCCTAAAGAGCTTACTGATAGAGATTGTGATAAAACCAGAGCATATAAAATGAGAGATGTCCTAGTCGTTAATGAACATTGCTCAATGATAGATCAGAATGAATATCAAAGTTGGCCAGGAACACATAAGAACGTCTACTATTGGGTAGAGTTAGAAAATGGAAATGCTGTAGGATGGAATGAAAACCCTGCAAGGGGTTGGAGTTTTCCTGTCGTTAAAATGAAAGAAGTATCATGAAATATTATATAGTGTTAGGCCTTATAGTGGCTGCTATGTTAGGGTTGTTTTGGGCATCGTCACAAACAACAGAACATAATGTAAAACATAATAAAGAAGTGGTAAAAGCTCCTAAGGAAGAAATTATTCCTCCTCATAAGATAGTGGAAGAATTTTTAGAAAACTTAGAGCATGAACATGCAGAAGTTAAGCCTACTCATCCTGATACACATAAGCATGAGGAAGTTAAGAAACCTGTAGCCAAGGCTCTTGTGATACCTGTTAAAGTCGCAAATTATCTTAAAGATGATGTCATAGATTTGAAAATAGGTATGACTAAAAAAGAGGTAGATGCTCTTTGGGGTGAACCTGATGATGTTAGGAGATCTTATGACGATGGCGCTAATAAAATGACATGGAATTATGGAGAATTTCTTGGTAGAAAACTAATATATGAAAACATGTTTAATTACAAAATAGCCATATTTGAAAATGGCACATTGGATTGGTGGAGAAAAGATGCTCAAATAAGTATAAAAACTCATCATCGTAATGATGTAGTTAAAAGTCATCTTGATGAGGGAGTTGATCTAAAAAAGGGAATGAGTAAAACAGAATTATATAAATTATGGGGCTTACCATATGACATAGATATTACCTGTTTTAGCAATACAGAGATAAGAGCAAGATGGGTTTTTGATACAGATGATAGATTTTCTCATTGGGCAGAATTTATAAATAGTAAGTTAACAGACTGGGGAGATGTAAGATAACATTTGAAAAGTGATTGTGGAATCCTTATTATAGTATATCTGTGAAAATGGACGATATACTTAAAAAAGGAGACACATGAAAATAGAAGATATTAAAGCAGGATCATTTAAGTGTAAACTATTATTAGGTAATGCTATAGATGTTCTCAAGGACATACCTGATAATACATTCCATATGGCTGTTACAAGCCCTCCCTATTGGGATCAAAGAGATTACAAAGTCAAAGGTCAGCTAGGCCAAGAAGAGACTCCTGAGGAGTATATAGATAGTCTTGTGGCTATTTGTAGAGAAGTAAGAAGGACACTCAGAGAAGATGGAACATTCTGGCTTAACATAGGTGATGGCTATTGTAAGAAATCTCTCAAAGGTTCAAACCTAAAACAAAAAGACCTTGTAGGAATTCCTTGGATGTTCGCTTTCGCTATGAGAAAAGATGGTTGGTATCTCCGTAGTGATATTATTTGGAGAAAGACTAATCCTATGCCTGAGAGCCAGAGAACAAGGCCTGCTAAATCACATGAGCATTTATTTCTTTTCGCGAAATCAGAAAAATATTTCTATGATGCATTATCAATAGCAGATGAACAAAAAGACATATCCATTAGAAGAGCATATTCTAAAAATAGTGTGAGTGAAAGAAAAGATGCTAATAGTAATGAATATGCTATAAGTGGAGCAGCTCAAGATAAGACATATCAAAAAATGCAGAAGATGATGGAGACTCTAGCACCTGGAGAGAAACCAATGTGTAACAAGAAAGATGTTTGGGATCTTGCTACTGCTGATAATAAGATTAAGCATTTTGCCATGTATCCTGATGAGTTAGTCAAACCTTGTATCTTAGCAGGTAGTTCTTCAAAAGGTTGTTGTCCTAAGTGTCAAGCTCCATGGTCGAGAGAGTGGATGGGTGAATGGAAACCTACTTGTGATTGTGATGAGAAGAAAGTTAATGACTGTATAGTTCTCGATCCTTTCAATGGATCTGGAACGACAGGAAGAGTGTGTAGGGCACAGAATCGCAAATATGTAGGTATAGATATTAGTGAAGAATATTTATCTTATGCTAGAGAAAATTTAATAGGTGATAAAAGTGGGGCAGTCTCTGAAATCATAGAGACTATTGACGAATTCATAGATTCTTAACAAAAACCAGTCTCTGAGTTTTTCAGTTTAGTAGGTTGTAGAAAGTAGAAAAAAGTGGAAAAAGTTATTGACAAGCGAAAGTGGAAGTGTATAATGCTGTATAAATCAGTTAGATAATTATTGTAAACGATATTTTGATTTTTCCTGATTTTATCAAAATATCAGCTTAGGCTCTTAAGAGCAGAAAAAGGAGTGTCTTATGGACTCTAAAAAGCGTATCCCCCTCAAGCAAGCCATTGAAACAGCAAGAATCATTTCCGAACAGTATAATATAAAAAGTTATAAGGACTGGAGAAATTTCATCGAAAAAGGTGTTTTTATCGTCAGTCCTGCACCTTTAGGAAAAACTTTTTTACTATTTAAAGAAGCAAAAAAATATGTAAAATCTCTTGGCATAAAGTCTATGCAAGAGTGGAGAGTGTATTGCAATGAAAATCATAACATAACTATTCCTTCACATCCTGCAAAACATTACAAAAATGAATGGGTATCGTGGGAAGATTTTTTAGGAGGTGAGCATAAAATCCCTTCTAAGTTCGAGGATTATGAAACTGCAAAATGCTTTGTCCATCGTATTAAACCAAGGATCAATAATTGTAGAGAATGGGATGAATATTGTAAATCGGGTAAAAAGCCAAAAGATATTCCTCATAGTCCTCAAAAAATCTATAAGGATTATGGATGGATAGGATGGGATTGTTGGTTTGGATCAGGTCTTTATGAACTTGGGATAAGTGACGAAGAAGTCCAATTACAAATTGACTTTGAGAGGGGGCATATCGAAGAGCAGATGGAAGAAGTTCGTTATAGCTACGATACGGACGAAGAGCTTATGGAAGCATATGAACAAGAAGCCACTGATATAATTAATGCTGTTAAAAAATATATAGAGGCTCACCCAAGAGAAGAGGAAGAAGAATAATGCAACCTAATTACGGTTCAAAAGAATTTAAGATAGCAGCCAGAATAAAAGGCATAGAGATGTGGAAAGAACTTAGTGGTCTTGACTCTATCTCTCCTGATAAGCAATATATTGCCTTGTGCAATGATCAAGACCCTGATGATGAAGGAACTGAAATAGTTCAGTTAAAGAAATTAGGAGTTATCTCTTCCTACTCACAATTTATTGGAATAGATAGAGATCAAGAGATTATCGATCTAAATAAATATAGGATTCCTGAGGCAACGTGGATATGCGGAGAATGGAGATCTGCTATTCGTGAGATTAATAACTTCAATCCTGCTTTAATATATTTAGATATGACAAGTTGGGTTTGTTCTGATAGTGTATTAAGTGCTATTGATTCGACTTTACATTTATGTTCAAAAAATACAGTGATGTTGATAAATGTAATGATTAACAATCCCCGTAGCACTCGTATTTTTGATAATAAATATATAATGAATAATTTATATAAAAAAGTTCCCCCATCAGAGATGGGCAAGTGGTCAAATACGGTTCCGAATTTTACTTATAATTGTTCTGGTAAAACTGAAATGCAAACTTTTGCGATAATTAAAGAAAAGGGTTAAATACATGAGTAAAAAGCAAGCAGCACAACAGAGGAAACGATCAAAAAAGAGATACAGCAAAATTAATAGTGTTTATGGTGTTCATATCGAATCTCATGGCCCTGTTTCTCAGAATGATATGTATTTTGCTATTGATAAATCAAAGCCAAAAAAACTATGGTCTTGGCAAAAGAAAGCTAGGAAAAAATCTCATGGCAAGGGAAAATACGGTAAAGTCTCCAGAAGATTCTATGCTGTTCAGGCCCCATGTGGTTCAGGAAAAACGACACTTGGTATTGCTCTAGGAGTAGATGATATTGTATTTTCTGGATTTAGCAGGAAACAACTTTATATAGTTCCTCAAAGACATATAGGAGATGGTTTTGCCATGAATGGTGATATAAAAACTATTCTTATTAGGGTGGGGCGAAAAATATGGGACTGGCATGTTGATCATAATTTTTGCTCAGAATCTAGTGTTGAAGGGTTGATTAAATGGCTTTTATCTACACCAGAAAAATTGAATGAATCTCAAGGCAATACTATTAGAGGGTTGAATGCTGTATGTTGCTATCAGTCATTAGTCATTGCTTGGAGCAGGTTTACAGAAGAAGAAAAGAAGCAAGCTATTTCCAATCTTACTCTAAGGGTTGATGAAGCACATCATCTTAAACATGTTTTGGAAGAATTGGAATTTGATTCTGAAGAATTGAAAGAAGCCTATCAAGAAGATGCTACTGGTATAGGTAACATTTGCACTTTCATTATGAATTGTGATGAAGTTACAACTTCAAAAATTCACACTACCAGTGCAACAATGTATCGTGGAGATAAGAAGTTTATTTTTTCCGATTCAGTGAAAGAATCTTTTGTGCATTATAACTATTCCTGGGCTGAGCATTTTAATACACTTGATATAAGTGAATTTAATTTGAATTATGCAGAATATGGTATAGATCCAATCCGACAGATCGCAGATAACATATTAGCAGAGCCTAATGAATACCATCTGGTTATTTTCCCCTCTAGAGGTCATAAATGGAGGTCAAAGGATGGAGATGAGTTAGAGAGACTTATACGATATTTGAGAGAAGGAGGTATGTCAGAAGAAAGAATTATGGATCTGGTTACAAAAGGGAAGCAAGATAAGAATAAAAAGAAACTTAGGAACGAGCCTATGGAATTTGACCCAGAAAATCTTCCTAATTTTTCAGTAGTAATAGCTTGTACTCTTGGAAGAGAAGGGACTAACATACCGTATTGTTCTCGCTTGCATAATGCCGCTTCGGAAAATTCTATTACTCAAGCTATGCAAACTTTGGGAAGATTATTGAGAAGGTGGTTTGGTAAGACTAAGATTGAGTCTATTATGTATATCAATGAGTTTACTGCTCCTGGAAATACCACTAAAAAAGATTTGCTTCAAAACAGGCAAAGTGCGATGTTGTTGTGTATGGTTCTTAAAAATGAATTTATGCCAATTCTGTTCCCTGTTATTCCTCCAGATGAAAACAGTGATGCAGATCCAAAGACGGATTCTAAGCCTGAGCAGACTAATTTGCAAGAGCATCTTGGTGAAGATTTTCAAAACGTAATGTTAGAGCTTGCTAGGAGACATGATGCTCTTGAGGATAAGAGTGAGATTTTTGTTGATGAGATGATACATGAACTGTTGGAAGAGCATGGTATTACAGAAAATGTAGATGTCCTGACAGAAGCTATGAAGGTTAATATCTTACGACAAACTCTGAAAAGAGATATAAATATTCTTCCTGGCTTTGATGGTTTAGTAGATTTGTCTGTCATGAGAGATTTCGGGTATGATACGATACGAGAGGTTTGTCATCCGACATTGCATTTTATGAGTAGTCTTGGTAATGGGAAGAAAGATTTTGCTATTTTGAAGAAGATTGGAGAACTTCTTTTTACTATTAAAAAGATCAAGGGAACGGCATACGAAGCAACTCTTGAAGAGATCGTGGAACATATTAAGGACAAGGGTTGGAGTAAGGCAGAGCTGCGAGAGCAGATGCTTAAGGGTGTTAGGGTAACTGCCGACAGTTGGGAATTTAAGAATGAGTGATCGAAGACGAAGAATACAATTTGAAGGTAGCTTACCTTGGAACCCACTTCTTCTCTTAGAAGCTATGGAAGAACTATTCCAACCTAAGTCAGAGCAAGAGCATATAGATGTTATGATGGAGAATAATTTAACATATTCTACTCTATGGATTGAATTTAGAAAAGAAAATAATCTTAAAGAACAAGGTTATTACCATTATCCTTGGAGACTTTTTGGCAAAACTGAAAAACAATGGTTTGCTGAAATCTTTAGTAAAAAAACAGAAGAAGAACATATAAAGATTATGGTAGATAATAATTTAACAAGTTCTCCAAAATGGGTTAAATTTAAAAAAGAAAATAATTTTAGAGAACAAGGTTATTTAACAGCTCCTTGGATTATTTTTGGTAAAACTCAAAAACAATGGTTTGCTGAAATCTTTGACAGAAAATCAGAAGAAGAACATATAGAGATTATGGTAGATAATAATTTAACAAGTTCTCCAAAATGGCTTAAACACTACGAAGATAATAATTTTAGAGAACATGGTTATTGGCGCAATCCCTGGAGTTCTTTTGGCAAAACTGCAAAACAATGGTTCGCTGAAATCTTTGGTGCTAAAAAAACTTATACTGAAAAACAGTATCAAAAAATTATGAAAGATAATAATCTGACAGGCAAAACATCATGGTTTAAATACTACGAAGAAAATAATTTTAAAGAACATGGTTATCTTACTGCTCCTTGGAAATATTTTAATATAAAACAAAAACAATGGTTTGCTGAAATCTTTGGTGAGAAAATATATAGAACAGAGCAAGAGCATATAGATATTGTAAAAGATAATAATGTAATAGGTTCTCCTACATGGGTTAGATACTATAAAGATAATAATCTTAAAGCACAAGGTTATTTATGTTATCCATGGAGTTCTTTTGGCAAAACTGTAAAACAGTGGTTTGCAGAAATCTATGATAGAAAAACTTATACTGAAAAACAATATAAAAAACTTCAAAAAGATAATAATCTAACAGGTGAAACGTTGTGGTACAAATACTACAAAGATAATAATCTTAAAGAACAAGGTTACAAGCAACAATGCTGGAAATTGTTTGGGATAAAACAAAAAGAATGGTTTGCAGAAGTGTATGATAAAAAAACTTATACTAAAAAACAGTATATAAAAATTATGGTAAATAATAATCTGATAGGTGCAACATCATGGAATAAATACTATAATGATAATAATCTTAAAGAACAAAATTATTTAAAAAAACCTTGGAAAAGTTTTAAAATGACACAAAAAGATTGGTTTGTAGGAATAAAGAAGCAGGTTAAACAATGAGTAGAGTAAGAATACAACTTGAAGGTTGCTTACCTTGGAACCCTAACCTTGTCTTAGAGGCTGTATATCAACTCTTCCCGAAGATAGAATTTCTTTCGTATGAAGAGGCTAAAGAGTTTGCAAGAAAACTGGGAATAAAAAGCAAAGAAGAATGGGAACGATATTGTAAATCGGGGAAAAAACCTAATAGTATTCCGAGCACTCCGTATAGAGTTTATAGATTTGAGTGGATGGGGTGGGGAGATTTTTTGGGGACAGGAAATATTAGTTCTAAAGATAGATCATATCTGTCATTTGAAGAGACAAGAGAATTTTTGAGAAAGTTAGACATAAAGAGTAAAAGAGAATGGAGAGAATATTGTAAATCGGGTAATAAACCTATTAATATACCTTCTGCTCCTTCATCTATTTATAAGGACAAGGGATGGATTTCTTGGGGAGATTTTTTAGGAACTGGAAATATTCATACGAAAGATTTTCTTTCATTTGAAGAAGCAAGAGCATTTGTTAGAAAATTAAATTTAAAAACTAATGAAGAGTGGGTGAGATATTCAGCATCAGATAGTAGACCTAAAAATATACCTTCTAGTCCCTGGTCAATTTATGAAGATGATGGATGGGCAGGAATAAAAAATTGGTTGGGAACGGAGTTAGTTTCATTTGAAGAGTCTAAGACGTTTGCTAGAAAATTAAAATTAAAAAGTTCCACGGAATGGAAAAAATATCGTAAAACAAGCAGCAAGCCTAGTAATATACCCTCAGCCCCTGACGCTTTTTATAAAGATACAGGATGGATATCCTGGTCTGATTTTTTAGGAACAGGAAATATTAGTAATATAAATAAAAATAAAGCATTTCTCTTATTTGAAAAAGCAAGAGAATTTGTTAGAAAATTAAATTTAAGAACATATGGAGAATGGTACGAGTATTGCAAGTCGGGTAAAAGATCAATAAATATTCCTATCCATCCTCATAGAACTTATAAAAATAAAGGATGGATATCCTGGCAAGATTTTTTAGGAACTGCTAAGTAATGAGTAGACGAAGAATACAATTTGAAGGTAGTTTACCTTGTGATCCTGCTCTTCTTTTTGAAGCTATGGAAGAACTGTTTCCTAAAGTAGAATTTCTTTCTTCTGAAGAGGCAAGACAATTTGCTAGGAAAAGAAATTTTAAAACTGTAGCTCAATGGAGAAGATGGGCTAAATCTAGGCATCGTCCATCATATATACCTCATGCTCCAGATATTATCTATAAAGATAATGGTTTCGCGGGGTGGGGGGATTTTTTAGGTACAAAAATTGTTAATAGAAAAAAAAGAAAATTTCTTTCTTATTCTAAGGCAAGAGAGTTTATGAAAGATAAAGGACTTAAAAATTGGAATGACTGGAAAGAATTTTGTGCAAATGGAGAAAGACCTTACAATATTCCTGGCAATCCACTTGAATATTATAAAGGTAAAGGATGGGTAAGTTTATGGGATTTTTTGGGATGTGATTATCTTCCGTTTAAAGAAGCCAGAGTAGTGATAAGATCATGCAATTTTAACAGTCAGAAACAGTTATGTAAATTTGTTAATTCTGACCACTATCCATCTGTTATACCTAAAAGCCCATCAATAGTTTATAAAGGGGAGTATATTGATGTTCACGATTGGATCGGGGTAAAAGGAAAAGAACCTCTTACTTTTGAAGCTACTAGACTTTTACATAGGAAATTGAATCTTAAAGATTATGAAGATTGGAAGTTATATATTAATAACGGAAAAAGATTCCATGGATTTTGTAAAAATCCTGAAGACAAATTTAAACAAGAATGGAATAATTATTATGACTGGTTAGGTATTACACCTTGTAAAGATAAAGATATTAAAAATCCCGTTTCATGCGAAAAAGCTAAAGAATTTTTAAAAGATTTACCTGTTAGTAATCTAAGAGCTTGGAGGGAGTATTGTAAGGAGGGAAAAAAACCTCATAATATGTTTAGATATCCGAACACTATGTATAAAAATAGAGGATGGAAGGGATGGAAGTATTTTCTAGGAGGAGAATTTGTTTCTCATAAAGAAGCAAAACATATTATAAGAAAAATGAATATAAAAAGTACAACAGAATGGTATGCACTTTGTAAAGAAAATAAAATTCCTAAAAATGTCCCGAAAAGTCCCCATAACTATTATAAGAATAAGGGTTGGACGAACTGGAAAGACTTTTTAGGAACTAATAAATAATGAGTAGACTAAGAATACAACTTGAAGGTAGTATGCCTTGGGACCCTGCTCTTCTTTATGAAGCAATGGAAGAACTGTTCCCAAAAGAAGATTTATCTGATTTTGAGGAAAAAAATAAAGAGTTGATAAGTAAAATGTCAGACACTCATCAATCGATATTACGTCCATCCGATACTCTTAAAAAAGCGATGTGGATAGGAGAGATGCTTCTAAAACAGAAACAAGAATTAAGTCATGGGGAGTTTGTTAATTTTGTTAAAAGAAATTTCTCCTTTTCAGAACGTACGAGTAGGAATTATATGAGTCTTTATAAAAACAAAGATAAAATTAAGGAAGCACAGGTTAAGAGTATGAGAGATGCTTATCAACTAACTTTAGGAACTGCTAAATAATGAATAGACTAAGAATACAAATTGAAGGTAGCTTGCCATGGAATCCTGACCTCGCTTTAAAAGCTATATGTGTCATCTTTCCTAACGGAAGATTTCTTTCTTTTGAAGATGCAAAGGAATTTGTAAAAACCTTGAATATCAAAAATTATAAGCTGTGGAGGAAATATGTTGAGTCTGGCAGTAAATCTTCTAACATGCCCTCTAATCCTCAAAGTAACTATAAAAATGAATGGCAGGGATGGGGAGATTTTTTAGGAACAAAATCATATGGATGGAAGAAGAATACCTCTTTTGTTACTTTTGAAGAATCTCAAAGGTTTATTAGAAAAATAGGAATAAAAAGTTTTAGAGAGTGGACCTCTTGGTGCAAGAAAGGATTGAAACCCAAAAATATTCCCTTCAGTCCTTATACCGTATATAAAAGTGAGTGGAGAGGTTGGAAAGATTTTTTAGGAACTGCTAAGTAATGAGTAGACTAAGAATACAATTCGATGGTAGTTTACCTTGTGATCCTGCTCTTCTTTTTGAAGCTATGGAGGAACTGTTTCCTAAGAAAGAATTCCTGCCTTTTGAAGATGCCAGAGAATTTGTAAGAAATTTAAATTTAAAAAGTGGTAGAGATTGGCGGCTGAAGTATTGTAAATCCAGCAAAAAGCCAGATAATATACCATGTGATCCACGTACAGTTTATAAAAATAAAGGATGGAAGAATTGGTCTGACTTTCTTGGATCTTATCGACTTCATCATAATGACTTTTTATCCTTTGAAGAATGTAAACAACTTGTGAGAAAGTTATGTATTAAAGGAAGGAATGAATGGCAAGAATATTGTAGATTGGGAAAGCCAAATAATGTACCATTCGCACCATGTTCGTGTTACAAAGATGAGGGATGGAACGGATGGGGCGATTTTTCTGGGACTGGAAATACTCGTGAGAAAGATTTTGTTTCGTATGGAGAGTGCAAACAGTTTGTAAGAAAATTAGGAATAAAAACTTTTAAAGAGTGGGTAGTTTATTACAAATCAGGAAAAAGACCTGAAGATATTCCTGCTAATCCATATAAAATCTATGAGGGTGAATGGATAAGCTGGGGAGATTTTCTAGGAACAGGAAGTATCGGAAATGGAAATAGAATATTTGTTTCTTATGAAAAATCTAAACAATTTGTAAGAAAGTTGGGAATAAAAACTAATCAAGAATGGGTTGCTTATTGCAAATCAGGTAAAAGACCGAATAATGTTCCCTCTAATTTTAATAAAATATATAAAGATGAATGGATAAGCTGGGGAGATTTTTTAGGAACAGGTTTTTTATCCATAGATCAATCTAAAGAAATTGTAAAATCATTTAATCTAAAGGGAAGCAGAGCTTGGAGAGAGTTTTGTAATTTAGGAAAAAAACCTAATAATATTCCAAGTTCTCCTAAAGAGTATTATAAAAATAAAGGATGGATATCTTGGCCTGATTTTTTAGGTAATTAACAAAAACCAGTCGCTGAGTTTTTCAGTTTAGTAAGGTGTTAAGTAATTGAAAACTAATGTAATTTTTGGAGACACAAAATGAAGAACGACAAGAAACAGTCAATATTGGATGAATATGACAGTTATGAAGCTGTACCTGCCGCTATTAAAGCATGGATAACTATGAGAGCTAAACAAGAGGGTAAAAACCCTGTAATGGTTCATGCTGGTTATAAGGCAGCGTTCAGCAGGATTCAGAAGCAAGCTACAGTTACCATCGTTAAAGAAGATGGTGGATATCTTGGTTGTGGAAGTAGTGCCACTCCTTTTCATCACATCATTAAGGCAAGAAGCGAAAAAATGTTGAGTAAGAAAATCGGTTCTATCTATGACGAAATCCTTGAAGCTGCTAACAAAGATTCTAAGGGATATAAAAAAGCCATCAAGGTTAGAGATTCTAAAATCTCTGTTATGATTACTGATTTTGAAAAAATCGACATTGATGGAACTTCGTTGCAGATCATCAGTGATCCTGAGTTTGTAACAATAAGGTAATTCCTAATATCTTCGGAAGGATATAATATGAAGATCTCAGAAATGGGCGTATTCAAAATGTTGGATGCTATCGAAGCATGGCAAGGAGATCCAAATCTCCATGAACTCACATGTAGCGGTGGTGGTGGAAATTGTAGCGGTGTGAAGCTAAAACACAAGGTGAAAGCAACTGCTCAACATGTTAATGTTTCAGGACAAGAAGGCAGTAAGGTTGTCTTGGAATGCCCTAAATGCGGTCGTATTCAAGAGAACGTTCCTAACTGTGTGTATCAGTGGTATATAGACACTCACATGGATCACAGCATCGCTCTTGGTCAAGTAGTGGAAGCAGAGTTTACTGATGGTTGCGGCTGTGATGCTATTTTCTATGGCAAAGATTATGTCTTTGATAGAAAGATTGGTGGGAAGGTATACGGCAAACCTGATGAAGGTGTTGAAGGAGATAAGTGTATAGCTCTTTGCTTCTTAGGCACACTGAAAGCTCTTGTAGTTGGCTATACAAGAGATAATGATGGAACTGCTCTCTACTACCTTAGCAATAAAAGAATCAAGTACAACTGTGATGGTATGCCTGAGAACTTTAGAAGCAAGATGGATGAAACGAAGCTATACAAAGGTTATGCAGAATACCTCAGTGGTCCGTGGTCAGCCGATAGTTTGAAAGTGTGTGAAGGAGAATTTGTTCCTCTTCAATACAACTCTATCTATGAGTATGAGGATATGCTGAGAAGTGATCTAAGAGAACTTCAAGAAATGGCTAAAAAGAAATGATGATGGTCGGTCTCTAACAAACTAAAATGTAAAGGTAGATCACCATATTATTAATAGGCACAAGTTAATAGCTTGTGCCTTTTTTTTACAAAACCAGTCACTGAGTTTTTCAGTTTAGTAGTGTGTAAGGTAGTAAACTAAGCTAAGGAGTTGTAAGATGCAATTTTATGAAATCTCAACAGTATATAATTTATTTAGAAAAGAGTATGGTTATAAAGATCCAATGACTTTTTATAATGATGTTATTCGGGATTATAGAGATGTTCAGAGGGGGTCATCTCCTAAATTTGGTTTTCAATCACATATACAATTAATTTTTATAGTTATGGAAAAATGTTGGTACAATCTTCGTATGCCATACTACAAGATATGGCCAGGTGTTTTTGATAGCTTTATCAAGACTAGATTAGATATTAAAGCTAATCTTCTTCGTTTTCCGCACGAAATTTTTACTATTAAATTGCCAAAAACTGATGATGGAATACTTACTTTTGATTTTAATGGAGCAAAAGCTACAGTCGAAAGTATAATGGTTTTATCTGGAGATGGAGAAACGATAAGATCACAAGGATGTACTGGAATTAGTTTTAGAGTTATTTATAATGTTGATAAACCTAATTACGAATATCAAGGTTGTTTTATGAATACGGTTAAGATGCAACTTGATAAAACTATTGAAGAGAGCATGAGTAGAGAAGAATGTTTTGATACAACTTCCGAGGGTGAAAATTATTTGATACCTAAATTTATTATAGATGCTTGCGCTAGGCTAACTGTAGCTACAATATTTCTTGCAACAGGAAGTCATAAGGTTCTTGAGTTTGATGTTCTATCTAAACACCTATCTGTTTATAGAGCAATCAGAGATACAAATGCAGCAGCAAGAAAAGATTATGAAAATAAGGCAAAACAAAAAGGTAAGTTTGGGTGGAATATTGGTTCTGGACGAGGCGATCGGAGTTTAAAATTACCTAATGGAACTACTTATGCAAAAGCTTGTAAAGATGCTGGAGGACGTGAGTTACTGTATCAGCATGTAAGAGGTGGACATTGGCATACAGTCAGATATGGAGAAGGTCGAAAAGAGATAAAGATAGTCTGGTTTGAAGATACTGTAGTACGAAAAGATTTACTGCCTAAACCGCTTGATGTTTAACAAAACCAGTCGCTGAGTTTTTCAGTTTAGTAGTGTGTAAGGTAAGTTAAATATTTAAGGTTATTATGAGAAAAAGTGAATTGATTAACAATATAAAAGAGTATATCAAAAATACGGCAGGACAAAAGAACCCCGCAATAACAGCAAATGCTATGTATTTTATATTTAAGCAATATGCTCTAAGTATAGAAAGTAGAAAGAGTTATATACCTGTTCTTAAAGAAGTGAAGAAGTATTTGGTATCTGAATTTCAGTGGTCTATGTGTGAAGTTCATGACTGTTTCTGCAAGTTAAATAACTTATTAAAATATTGAAAAATATACTTGACATAAAAGCGAAAGTGAAGTAGGATAACTAATTATGAAGATACAAACTCTTTCAGTCGTAGTCGGTGGTAACAAATGCAATGCAAAGTGCCCATATTGTGTTTCAAAAATGACAGGGAAATCGGAGTGTAGTGATAAGGTTGAAGATATAAATTTTCGTAATTTTCGTAAGTCTATACAGTTTGCTTGTGAATCAGGAGTTAGCACAACATTGTTGACAGGTAAGGGAGAACCTTTACTTTATCCTGCTCATATCACAGCATATCTTGATGCAATGTTTCACCACTTTCCTCTTGTTGAACTTCAAACAAATGGCATCCTTTTACCTGAAATGAAAAATAAGAAATATTTGGAGACATGGTATGATCTTGGTCTCTCTACTATCTCTTTATCTTGTGTTCATTGGCAGGATGATAGGAATAAAGAAATTTTTTCCGAAGAATATGTTTCATTAGAAAAGAATGTCAAGATGCTACATGACATTGGTTTCTCTGTTCGTGTTGCTTGTGTCATGATCAATAATTATATTGACACAATTGGCATGGTTCAAGCATTTGTTAAGAAGTGTAAGGAATGGGGAGTAGAACAATTTACTGTCAGACCTGCTACAGTCGCAGAGAATAATAATTCTACAGTCGCAAGGTGGACAAAAGAAAATACAGTCAAAGACCTTGAATACAATAAGATAGTAAAGTTCTTTGAATGGTGGGCAAAAGATCCAAGTTCTGATGTTCATCTTTTGTTAGAGCTTGCTCACGGAGCAAAGGTCTATGATTATATAGGACAGAACATATCTATCAATACTTGTCTAACCGAAAGCCCTGATCCTGAGGATATACGTCAGTTGATATTCTTTCCTGATGGGCACTTGAAATTTTCTTGGGTTCATGAAGGAGCAATAATATTATGAGAAAAAGAAAAATTGCAGATTTAACAGAAAAAGAAAAATCTAAAACACCTCAAATGTTTATAGAAATTCCTAAAGAGTTTAGGGATGAAATTGATGTTGTAATGGGTAATGCTGGAGATGCTCCTGAAAGAATACAGAAAAGAGCTTTAGAAAAAGCAAAAAAAGGAGATAAAACACCATTGTTTATAAATTTATTTCGAAATTTTGGTGATGAAAAACCGTTTAAGGTGCATCGAGTTTGTTGTATTGAGGTGGAAGAGGAATAATTTAGAAAACCAGTCGCTGACTTTTTCAGTTTAGTAGGGTGTTAAGTAATAATTTTTTAAGAGGAATAACTCATGGCTAAAAAAAGAGTTGAATATAATGAGTCTGATTTAATGGGAAGAGAAAAACTCTCATTAATCAAAAAATGCACAAAAGATTATAGTGGTCTAAGTTTGGATCATCTACTTATCGTTGTTCTTGGAGAGATGGAAAAACTTGGTATCAGATTATCTGAACCCAATATAGCCATTGGAGCATGGAGCATGTTTCCTAAAAAGTATTCCATATTTGGTTGGCCTAAGCTCCCATGTTCTAAAAGAGCAAATACAGGCATCTTGCATATTAGATATAAAACCAAAAGATGGATCACAGGAACACAAAATGAATATATTATTACGGAAAAAGGAAGAGTAGTAATAGAGGATACAAAAGACTTAATTGAAACAGGTCAGATTAAAAAACAAAACTACCGTTCAAAAACAAGAAAGCAAGAGAAGCTAATTGTTCAAGCTAAAAAGACTTCGGCATATCTAAAGTATACAAAAAAAGAAGAGATTACACAATTTGATGTATACGACTTGTTACAGTGTACATTAGATTCATCTATAAGTGTCCTTAGAGAGAACTATGATTCTCTTATGGTTCTTGTTAGTGAGGCAGAAGAAAAAGATATGTTAGAATTTCTAAATTTAATAAAGAAAAATTTTAAGGAACTTGATCATGAAAGAGACAAAAAAAGAACAAAACATCCCGTTCGCCTTTAAGGGAAAAGTTAGTATTCATAATAGATCTATTCGTGCTGCTACAGAAAGAGCTATGCAGGGCGGTGTAATCATGCCTCTTATTGAGTTTATAACTAACTCGGATGATAGTTATGCGAGAATGGGTCAGAAGCATCGAAAGATCGTAGTCTCTTACAAAAAGAATAAAGGCACTTGCCTATTCTCTGTTACCGATAATGCAGAGGGTCTTAGCAAAGATGATTTCGATAAGAGACTTACGAAGTATTGGGAGCCAAGCGAACATACAGAAGATAATTCTCAAAGGGGTTATTTCGGTAAGGGTGCTAAAGATGCTCTTGGGTATATGAACGATGGCACAATAGCATCATTTAAAGATGATCGATTCGTTCTTGGTTCTATCTATTTTGATGAAAATCAGGAGTTGATTTATGAGGTTACTGAATCTGTCAAAGCTACTCCTTACCTGCGTAAAAAGTATGGTATTAAAGAGAATGGAACAGTTGCATCTTTTGTTGCTGATCCTGATGGCGAAAGAAAAGTGACAGTTCCTCAATTTAAGACTGTTCATGAGGAACTGTCTAATCATTATCTCTTGAGAAAAATTCTTCAAGATGATAATATTAAATTGGTCTTGGTTAATGAAAAAGGTAGGAAGAAAGACAGGAGAACTTTGACGTATGTTGAGCCTAAGGGTAGTTTTATCTCTTCTGAAAATTTTGACATTACCTACGACAAATACGAACCTTTTGACATTCAAATGAATATGTCAAGAAGTGATACGACATTGAGCCAAAAGGATAAGGGAGCTACGCGACAAGGCGGTTTGTTGATCATCGATGATAAGGATGTCGTGTTGGATATCTCTCTGTTTAAGTATGACTATGATCCTATAGCATCAAATCTCTATGGTGAAGTCGTTATAAACGGTTTCAGAAAGCTTCTTAAAGACAATGAGGTAGTTCTAAGTCCTGAACGTGATGGTCTTGTTCGTAATCATCCTTTTGTAGTTTCTCTTATTAAAGAGTTGAACAAAAGGTTGGACCGAATCGTTCAAAAGGAAAAAGAACGTATGCAACGGTTTGATGTTACGGAGATCGGCAAAGAGCATCTTAAACGTCAAAAGGAATTTTGCAGAATACTAAATGAGATAGCAGAAGTAGAGTTAGACTATAAGGAAGTAGAGACTCAGAAAGACCTTCCATATCCTCTTAATGGCTTCTATATGTTTCCTGAGTCATCTTCGGTAGCTGTAGATGCTAATAGTATATTTACGTTGAGAATAGACACAAAGAAAGTTAGGCCTGGAACATGGCTTAATCTGAAAACTACCAACTCTACTTTTAAGTTTGAGAATAAAGATGATAGAATCTTGGTCCCTACTCCTAAAAAGAAAAGAGGGAAACAGGCCGATGATGCACATATCGTTACAAAGCATGTAACCGTCAGGGGAACAAAACCTCATGAGACAGGTAAGATTAGCGTTCATGCTCCTGATAGAACAGCAACATCGAAGTTGTATATCAATCCTCCTAAGGATTTAGATAAGTATGGTATAGATTTTCAATTTGAGAATATTGTTATACCTCCGAACAAGCCAAGAAAAGTTTTGATGTTTGCTTCTCCTAACGGTATTAAGACAGGAGATACAATCTTTATGGAATCTGACAGTCCTCATATTCATATTAATCAAGAAGAAATTCTTGTTGATCATAGTAATGATATGGTCAGAGGTCTTCTTAGATATGAGTTGGAGATTTGGGGAGAAGGAGAAGGGCAAGAGGGTGGTATAACTGCTACATGTCATTCTTCTGTTGATTGGAAATGTGAGCAGATGATAGGTGTAGAGATAAGAACTAAGAAGCCTAATAAGAGTAGCGTTAAGAATGCTCTATTCTCTCCACATGAATACAGAAGTGAACCTGAACCTCCTCAGGCCGCATCGTATAGTAACGAAATGGAAAGAGTGTTTGTCTACACTGAGTTCCCAACTGTTAGTCACTATTTGGGTAAGAATCATGAGTTTCTACATACTCTTCCTGCTCAGATATTTATTGCAAACTTAGTGATGGAACGATACTTCTATCGTTTGGCTTTTAAGGCTATTGATAAAGCAGGAACGATTCTGAGTGAACGTAATAAGTATGATGCTGTTCAGAGAAGGGCTAACGAATTGACAGGTAAGTATGGAACGAGGCTACTTACAGCTATGGTTGATCAAAAGCTTCTTAAGAAAACTATCAAGGATCAGCAAAAGATTAAGTAGAAAACCAGTCGCTGAGTTTTTCCAAAAGGTATAGTATGAAAGACTTAATTAAAGCATTACAAATATTGTTGAAGTATGATAATCCTGATTATCCTACTGGTTGTGAGCATGATATTTTGAGAGTATATGTTGACCCAGTAAAAGTGTCAGACTCCGACAAAGCAGAACTCGAAAAATTGGGTTTTAATGTCGAAGAAGAAAATGATTGTTTTTCATCTTATAAATATGGGAGCGCATAATGGAAAAGAGTTACTTAATACAAAGATTGCAGAGACCTGTCGGTTATGACAATCCATTCTCTTTTGGTGGTGGATTTAAAAATGGTGGCATTGGTAAAGAGAATATGGAAATGCTTAGCAAGGTATTCTCTTTTGACTATATGGGTGCGGCAGAGTTTGAGTTTGGAGCAATCCCTGAGGCTCTTAATAAGATGATAGCATTTGCTGATGATCTTGTTAAGGGTTCAATGACAACTCACTGGAAAGCTCTTCAATGGAAAACAGGAAAGAGTCTTAAGGGAGATAGCAAGGTCTATTTCCTTTGTCAAAAAGACCATAGGAAAGATGTTAAAAAGAGAATAGCATCTTGGGCAATGGGCAATAACATAAGTGGCGATCCTAAGTGTGGTGTCCGTCTTGATGCTTCTTTCATCGAACATGACAATTTTGGTTGGTTCGAGCTTGACAATGGTTTCTTCTTCTTCACTGATAAGAAGATGTGGGAAAATATGTGTCAATTGTTAATGAGCGAATCGGAGAAGAAATGAGTGAAAACGAATTAACAGATGAACAAATTAAGAGTTGGCGACAAGTTTTATCCACGACACTAGGCCCTTATGCTCTCATAATGCCTAAAGAAGAAGTTCAAAAAATGAGAGATAAAATGCAAAAACATGTAGATAAGGATATATAATGAAATGGACATATGATGCAAAACAGAATGAGAGTGAAGTAGGTGGCATAGAGTGCCATATAGTGGCTGAGGATGGCTCATTTGAGGTATTATCTAATCTTGGCTATCATAGCCCTGATGGATTTCAGATAGGTTATGGTGGCTCTGGACCTGCTGATTTGGCTTATTCTATTGTTATGGATTACTTGCTACGATCTAGAAAATGCGATGCTCAAAATGTCGCAGGCAAAACAGAATTTCTTCATCAAGATTTTAAGAGAGATTTTGTTGCAGTTGCAAAAGAACATCTTCAAATTAATAGTGATTATATAGGTGAGTGGGTAGAAGCAGAAATAGAAAAAATAAATGAAACTCTTAAGGAAAAATAAAATGATTAAATTTCATTGTAGTAAATGCGGAAAAGGTGTAAAGGCTCCTGATAAGTATGCAGGTAAAAGAGTAAAATGTCCATCTTGTCAAACTCCTAATCTTTTGCCAGCAAATGCAGATCTTGAAGCATATGAAGTAGAAGAAATTACTTCTGTTGCTTATGAGGGTGTCTTTTGCCAACATTGTGGTAAAAAGATGAAAAAAGAAGCAGTGTATTGTCCTGGATGTGGATGTGCTAATTCTCTTAATCAGACAGCAACAAAAGTAAATAATAATGAAGTCGAAATCAGTTCTGGTCAAATTGCTTTATGTTATGTATTAAGCATAATATTTCCTCTTGGTGGAATAATATCTGGCATATATCTCATGTGCAAAAATAAAGTTGGACATGGCGTTGCAGTTCTTTTAATATCTATCATTATTGGCATTCCTTTTGGAATAGGTTGTATGAGTGCAATGATGGCTGGAGCAAGTGTTTAAATAAACAGGAGTAATAATGAAAACTAAACTAATCATACCTCCTCCACATGTCATTGCAAGAATGATAGACACACCTAACTTTGATGTTAATAGGTGGAAAGGAAATTGCTTTTGTGTGGCTTCTAAAATGGTTAAGGAAGATGTCCTTATGACAGACTGTAGAGCAGTCTACGGTCATTACCTTGGGCCTATTTCTGGCACAGGTTATTTTAAGAATCGTAAAGATATGCCGTTCTGCCAGCATGGTTGGATACTATTACCTAATGGTGATATAGTAGATCCTACACGATGGGTCTTTGAGAATAAAGAGCCATACATAGCTTTCATTGATGCATACGATGATGCAGCAGAGGACTATGATGAGGGTGGTAATGTTTGGAGAGAGTCATTTATGGAACCTGCTCCAGCTTATAGGGAAGATGATAGGCAGCTTCCATTTACTGAGAAAGATTTTGACAAGCTTGATGGAAGAACATATGTCTTAGATTTGCTTGGAGATAAGAGAGAAGATATTAAAGAGATATGCGTGGATCAGGTTTTTTGGTTGGCTAATTTGTCTCTTGATATATTGGGAACATATGTCTTAACTATTTATGATTATATCATAGGCATGGATCAAGGTGCTTTTATCCCAATGGATAATAAGTTGAAAATTTTGACAGAAGATAATAAAGTGAGGTTAAAGAAATAATGAGGAAAAAAGGATTTACAATAGTCGAGTTGCTCGTTGTTATGCTGGTTATAGCAGTATTGATTGGTCTTCTATTACCTGCTCTTAAGGCCGTTAATGACTTCGCGGAATCTCATGACCTTACCGAAGTGGAAGCAGTTCAAATCAAAGAGAGCGACAACTCTGCTCTATGGGGAATCGGTCAGTGTCGCAAGGTTAAGATCGAACCTATTATAGTAAAGAATATCAAAAGTGATTTTACGGTCACTGTTGAAAACTTGCCTGATGGTGCTGAGTTTATAGAGACAGATGGTGAGTATTATATACTTTGGACACCTGATAAAAGAATTTCTCAGGAGGTCATCATTAAGACAAAACTTGATGTAGGTCCAAAGTTACAGAAAACATTAATGTTAGAAGCATACTAATTTATCGGAGAATAAAATGAAGAAATTTGGATGGCTTATATTAGGAATAATAGCTTTTACATCAGGTATGATTGTAACATTCCAATGGCAGGGTTCTAAGTATGGAATGGACTTACATGACTTTTTCAAAAAGCCTGATATAGTTGAAAAGATTGTAGAAGTAGAAGTAGTTAAGGTTATAGTTATTTCAGATGATTATAAGATACAAATGATAAATCAAGAGTTTAGAGATGCTCTTTTGAAAATATCTGCTATAGAATATGATGGATATGATAATGATGAAAAATTTGAAGCAATTCACAATTATGCTACAAAGGCATTGGCAGTTCCCGAAGTTGTTTACAGTACAGACACTAAGTAACTTTTACATAAGGAGTTATGACATCTAATTTTTTGTTCTTGACTTGAAAGTAGAAAAGAGTATAATTTGGTAAAGTAGAAAACCAGTCGCTGAGTTTTTTCAAACCGTCTATTGTAAGATGAATTACAATTATAAGGATAGACAGATAGTTAAGACAAAAAAAGATCGAGGTGGTAATTATGAATCAAGACCTTAAACAATCAAAATTCACATATTTTCAAAAGAAAATGCTTGCGTCTGTTATACTTTCAGAAGTGTCAAGAGCAATAGAGTATAATGAAGATTTGAGCAATCCTACTTTTGGATATCATTATTACGATTCTATGAGTTATGAGCATAGGTGTATGACTCTTTTTTTCTTTGTTAAAGCAAATATTGCTGAAAACAAATTTAATAAAGAGCTTCCGCTCTTTAAGGATTTTGAGATAGTGGAAGATGTCATTTGCAAAGCCATACTCACAGAAGTAGAAAGAGAAGTTACCGAAGAAGGATGTCCTTGGCATACAAAGTATTTTCTTGAATATCTGCAAGAAGTGCAAGAGTCAGATGATCCGATGTTTGATAAGGATGAGACGGAAGGTGATTATCCTATATTAAAACAATTACCCCAACTGATTGAGCAGTGCAACAAGAATATAAAGAGCGAAGATTGTGAAGTCATGTCATTCTCAGAGGAAGTAATGGATAATATCAATTTGATATTTGAATGTTTTATGGAGGATGAAAGATTCTTTGACAGTGATGTTGATGATATTTATTTTCTTGGAGCAGATACTAATCTGTCCAATATAGCGCTAATGAATATTGAGCCATCTCAGTTTAATCCACGAATCCCAACATATACAAAAAGAGATGCTGATAGAGTTTTGGAATCTATACACGATACTATAACAAATGATTTTGAGGGCATCAATAATGAATAATCCATTTGAAGATCTAAGTTGGACGTGTCATGTTTGTGGAGACAAACGTCCTGATGCACAAATATCAGTAAGAACTTCTCCTATCATTGTTAATGGTAGAGAGTTGGGATCACAAAATGTAAGATACTGCAATGATAAACAATCATGTATTGAGAAGTCAAAAACGTTTAGTTTTATGAAAGATTGAGTATAAATAATGAATAAATTTATGACAACATTTCTGTGGTGCTTTAGAGCATTAGTTATGATAGGTCTTGTTGGAGCATTGTTTATGATTGCTCTTCCGACTAAAGCTCAAATGGTAGTAGCAACATATGTTTTAATAACATTGGGTAGTTATATGATAGGTGCTTTAGCATGTTTTTTCTTGCCTTTCTCATGGACATGTGACTGGGCAGGAACTCATCGTCCATCTTCTGAGAGATCTCATGATGGAGCAAGTAATCACAGCATATGTAGAAAATGTGGTGTAGACGTAATGCAGGATAGTCAGGGCAATTGGTTCTAATATGAAAAACAAACTACTATCAATTAAATTTAAGATTAAGCATCGTTGTTTTAAAAAAGGAGCAACGATAGATTTTAAAGACGGCCTTACTCTGTTAGTGGGAGATCAAGGTGCAGGCAAAAGCACGATTCTGCAAACTCTTCAAAATTTTAAAAGTCATAAAGAGACTATTGCTATTGAGACAGAGGGTAATGTCCAAACTTTGGCTTTTGATACAGAGAAAGATAATCCAAGGATGCAAGGAAGTCTTGGGAGACAACAAGATACTATGTTTATAGTCCAATCTCACTTTGCTTCTCATGGAGAGACTATCCTACCTTTAATGGAGCATATAACGACAGAGAAAGATAGGCTTATTATGATTGATGAGCCTGAGTCAGGACTATCGATTAGGTCTCAATACAAGTTAGTTGGCTTCTTTAAGAAGGCAGTTAAGAACAATTGTCAGTTGTTAGTAGCAACTCATTCTATGGCTGTAATAGAGTCATTTGATGAGGTGTTTAACCTTGAGATTATGAAGTATCAATCTTCTGAGGATTTTATTAAGAGTCAGAAGTAGAAAACCAGTCGCTGAGTTTTTCAGTTAGGTGTAGTATGAATGATAAAGAACTTAAAAACTTACAAAAGGATAAGAGCAGGACAATTCCTGATGCTGACCCTTGTGTAAGGTGTGGATATTGTTGCAATAAAATAATATGCAACCATGGAGAAGATGATGGCTATGGAAAGTGCCGTTTTTTAGAATTGGTTGATGAAGATCTTATGATTTTTTCGTGCAACAAAAGAGATATAATCATGGAAATGGAAAAAGGCTCTAATATTCCAATGTTTGATAATTACTGTAGCAGTTCACTTATGAACACTACAAGAGAAGCAGTAATAAAAAAGATTTTAGGAAACAAATGATAGACATAAAGAAGTTAACAGGCGAATATGTTGGTAGACATGTTGTTTATATAGATGGCGTGGGTGATAAAATAGTAGGACGTATTAAGTCATGGAATGATCAGTGGGTTTTTGTAGTTTATCATTGTGCTGATGAATGGGATAATTTTCAAGATTACACAGCGGCAGCTACAGACCCAGATGATTTATGCTTTGTAAGACCAAGACCAGGCGAAGAAAATATAGAAAGCAGGTTTGATATTTTAGACCTATAGGAGTTAATAATGGTTAGTATTGATCAATTACAACAAGACAGAGACAGAGCAGATGCAGGAATGAATAGGAAGAATATTATTGTTGATCCTAAAGTTCTGCGTAAAGAATTGCTGAAAGTTTTTTATGCCAAAGGGGTTAATAAGATGATGGAAGTCATTTGCTCTTGTGATATGGTAGAATCTAAACCTAAGATGAGAAAAGTTAGCAAAGGTATCTATATAAATGTAGATGCAGGAGCAAATCTATTATGACCAAGGACCAAAAAATAGCAATGCATTCCTTATACGCTCAATGGCATATGCATTCTGCCTCTAATGGTCATTGTGAGACAAGAGTAGTAAGAACAGGTAAAGATAATCATCTTTTAACTCCTGAGGAGTTGAGAGATGATGCTATGCAAACTGCTAAAAGTCACATAGAGACTATTAATAGAATAATCGAAATTCCTGATGAAGAATGGGGTTGCTAAAATAAATATACCATACTATTACAATTCGGGCTATGAGAATGATGGAGTAGATGTATTTACCTGCCTTGACTGCGGATGTAAAATCTCAGTCAGGAGCTGGTACGAACCTAACTATTGCTCATCCTGCGGAGTTAAATATGTAGGTAAAAAAGAGAATATAGGAAACGAAGCTAAATGTTGGTATACCGTCTGCTTTACTGAAAAATTCTATTGGGCTATAGAAGAAAGAACAGTAGAGATATGGGGAGAACCCGCAACAGATCAGCACTGGACAACAAGAGGTTACTACTATAATGACAATAACCAAACCTCTAAAAAGATTCTTGCGGAAAAAAGAAGATACGAAGAAGATGATCGAGCAGAGACAGATAGACAAATAGCAGACCACAAGAGAATACAAAACCTCAGAAGAGAAAAAGATCCTAACTTTGATGAGGAAAGGGTTAAAAGTGAAAAAGCATTTACAAGCAAAAAAGAATTTCGTATTGTAAGAAAAAAAGATATAAGTAGACATAACATAATGGTTAGAAAAGATAGATACCTTGAAAAGACAGGCAAGGTATTTAATGAACATGAAAATAGAATAACATATGGGACTAGAGAAGAAATTACTACAGGGATGAAGTTCCTGCCTGATAGTATAGAAAACCAGTCGCTGAGTTTTTCAGTTAAGTAAAGTGATAAATAAGATAATTGGAGTAATTATGCAAGGTTGGCAAAGAGAAAGAATAGTTGGAACATATAGTAGACAAACAGCAGACTGTAATGGTCGCGAAATCGTTCATGACGGTGATTGTGGCATCTATAATGCATTTCTTGGAGTATGCACATGTGGCCTTTATCATTGTCTTATGACAGCTCCTACAGAAGTAAGAGATGAACTTTATCCTAATTTTCTTAAAGAGTCTGGAGAAAAAAGTAATGAAGGTTTTATCGAATATCTCTTACAAGAAATGGAGAGAAAAAACCTCTATACTAAAGAAATAGAAGGATATGTTCGTGTAGAAAAACTTCCTCCTATTCCACAAGAAGAAGCAGAAAAAATAATAAATAGAATTTTTAAGAAAAAAGGAAAAGAAGATGATTGATGTAACAGGTGTAGATGTAGTTGAATTGGTAAAGAAAGCATATGAACTCTCTCGTCCTCAAGGGCTTGGTATGATGCATTTCACTCCCGAACCTATGAGTGATGAAGAAGCTCAAGCTATCATAGATAGTAATGACAGTGGAGAAATTCATCTTGATTATGTCGGTGGCAGATCTTGTAAGTTCCATGTTTTTAATAAAGATGGTAAGCTTGAAGTTGGTAAGTCATGGTATGACCATACAGATAAACAGCTTGTTGAACTACTTGCTCATGTTGGTATCACAATCAAAGAAGGCCAAACAGATCATGGCGGTGCTTGCAACTGTGACTCTTGCAGAAGTAGTAAGGGTCTTGAACAATTTGATCCTGTTAAAGATGGTGAGAAGGCTATTGAAGCTCATAGGAATGGAACAGTATTTGATATTAAATCAATATAATAAGGGCTTGTCGTAATGGCTAAGAAAAAAGGAAAACTATCGGGTGAGTGGGGAAGCAGAGTATTGAGTGCTTTAGATGTTATTGATAAAGCATCTCAAAAACAACAATATGATGCTACCCATACATCTGATGGTATGGAACTAAAGGTAGGCCTTCAGGTTTTTGTTCTTGATGATCCTAAAATCTTATGGACAATATCAGAGATAGATGAAAAGACATACAGAAGAAGAGTGCTTCTTGAAGCTAAGGGTCAAGTGCCTATCAAGAGACATACTATTAAACTTTTCGTCAATCAGAAGAAAGCTGTTGATGCTTGTATAAAAGATATTAAGCAGGCAGAAAAGATTGCTCTTAGAGATATGAGGGAAAGTTTGAAAAGACTCAATGCTTATGCTAGGATTAAAGAACTTAAAAAATTAAAGAAAATTTTATAATATGTCGAACTCAACAATATTGTTAATAGCTCTAGGGCTGGTTAACCTTGCTCTAGGGCTATCTAACAGATATGCCAACTTTACGAACTACAAAAAGTTGACGGAAATATTAACAGAAGAAAAAAAACAGTCAGCAGAGAAAAATGAAGAATAATAAAAGATCAAAATTTTATAATCTCCCAATTGCCACAATTATTGGGGTATTATTTGTGGCACTAGCATGGATCGTGATAAGAGTATTTATATGACAAATGGAGTTGCTCAAAATGCGTTGAATAAGGCTCATGCAGAGTCTATGATTAATAAATTTTCGGCAGAAGAAAAAAAACAAAAAATGACAGAACTTGAAAAAGTAGGGTATGAATATAATAACGGAATACATACCCTTGTAACAATTGATACTATGATACCATATGATTTTATTCTTTACTGCTTATTAGTAGAGGATAGCAAAATAGGAGAAAATGAAAAATGACAGAAAAGAAAGTTATAGTCGTACATGAACATGGAATACATATGAGGCCTGCAATGATGTTCGTAGATGTAGCAAGTCAATTTGATTGCGATATGACAATCACTAAAGGTGATAAGTCAGCAGATGCTACAAGTATTATGCAGGTTACTATGATAGCAGTAACAGAGGGAGCAGAAGTTACTATATCAGCAGAAGGTAAGGATGAACAAGAGGCAGTTAATGCTCTTGTAGGACTAATAGAAAATGATTTTAAATTGGAGACTACTTCAAAAAAGTAGTGAATAAAATGTTGAAAGAAATTCTAGATAATCTGTTAGTTAAAAAATCAATACTAACTTTTGTTATAGGCGTGGCTCTTGTGATAGTCATATCCAACATTATCTTCGCTGTTAAACTTTTTATAATCGGCAACATTATTAGTGCCATTTTAAAAGTTCTAACTTGTGTGATATGGTCGTTCATTGGAGGCTGTGCAGTATATATAGTTCATAGAGACTTTATTAGAAAGCAGAAAAAAAATGAAGAGAAGTAGAAAAGGAGATGCCTTAATATTCCTTGTTGTGATTATCGTGATTATAGTCATATTGAGCTTACTAACAAAACTAGCGTGGTTCTTAACTATTGCTCCTGTGATAAGAAATATTCTACCTTTTATCATAGGAACTATTGTCGGATATTTATTCGGAAGAAACGCAAAGTAGCAATACCTTAATAAAGCGAAAGTGGAAAATATACAATGCATAACTTCTTATATAATAGGGTGTTATGCATTTTTTTATATTATTATTGCAATCATTTGTAAAAGTGATTATAATAAAGTTATAAAAATAGGATGCCAAGATGCAAGAAGAAAAAAATATAAAACAAGATGCTTTTAAGGTTATTGAACATTCACAAATTCAAATGGCTGTCGAGACTGTTGAAGAAAGTGGAGGCACAGAAAATGCAGTTGTCGTAGTGGCAGTTAGCTCACTAGGTGAGATAAAAGTTGTTACTATCATTAATATAATGGAAGCAAAAGATTATTATGTAGATGAGTGTTCTGATTATATGGAGTCAGATTTTCAAGAAGGCCCTGGAATCTATCTTGTAGAGTTTAAAGTAAATGGATCTGGCCCTGACTATAATGGAGAATATGATAGTTGGGCAGAGTTCGACAACATTATAAAATATAAAATAGACATAGCAGATAAAAGAAAAGATAAGTTTAAAGAAGATTCTTATCACATGACTTTCGGAACAAAGGTCTATGATAATCCAGGATCTGAATATCCACGTTGCTTGTTTGTAATTGATGATTCAGGAAATGGGTTTATCTTAGATGTTCTTAATGAAGCAGAAGCTTATAAGAGCGTGCTTACAGAAATGGTATGGCAGCTTGAAGAGTTAGATAGATTCTTTCCTGAGGTCGCTCCAATGCATATGTATGAGGCAAATGTTGCTATCGTTGGTGATATGGTTAACATCTTAGATAGAGATGATGACGAAGATATAAAACTGTCTAAAGTGAAAAAAATTAAGCTAGTCCTTGAGGATAAGCCACTCGAAAGATTGTCGCGAAAAGAAATACAAGAACAAGAGTGGGAAGCTTGGGGAAAATATGTAGATGAATTAAGAGAACAGGATGAGCATATAAAATGAGTAAGACTATTAAAGAAATTTCTGTTCCTACATGGTGGAAACCAGGCGGTGGTATGATGTATAAAAGAGATTGTCTTGGTTCAAACCATCCTGAACATCCATATAATTATGTGGTAAGAGAATATGGAGTTGATCCAGAGGATTTTGGAATAAAAAAACCAATAGGTGAAAAAACAAAATGCCCTAATTGTGGATGTGAGTTTTAATATGATGAACGCTATATATTTTATTTTGCTTTTATGGACTGTCGTTGGGGTCATTACAGGAGTGTGGATACTAATAGTATCTTCTAGAAATCAAAAACAGAAATTAAAAAAGATGGAAGAAAATAATAATATAATTCTTTCAGAACTGACTGGTATTGCTGATAGATTGGGAAAAGTCGAAAGAGGAAAAATGAACAATCCTCAATTCCCTGTCAATATAGATCAAGCATATAAGGAAGCAGAATATGAAGAAGAAAATTAAAGTAAAATTGAAGAAGAAAATTAAAACAGAGACTTGTTTGGATTGCTCTAGCCATAAAAAAATAGCTGATCCTGATCCTTATGACTGGTTTAGAGATGGTGATCAGGCTGTTGTATGTAGCCTATCTAAAAATACGAAGATGGATAAGAAGTCTAAGTATGCGTCAGATCGTCAAAATCTTATGGTAGTTCAAAGTTTAATTGGACCGTGGGATTGGGACGATATAAAAATTCCAAAATGGTGTCCTAAAAAGAAAGTGAGCAAAAAATGAAGGGATTCATAACTATCTTAGCAGCAATGATGTTCGTATTAACAGGTTGTTTTGAAGATGCTAAAGTCGAAACTCCACCGTGGAGTGATAGACAGCAAGAGCAGATGGAAGATGACAATATAGAAACTATCCCATTCGCTATCTTTAGATTCTAAGGAACTAAAATTATGTCAAATACAGTATTTATTATGGGCTATCCAGCCTCAGGAAAATCGTCTCTAGCCGAAGAGTATATTAAAAAAGGTTATACCTATCTCAATAGAGATAAGGCTGGTGGAGTTATGTTAGATCTTATTCCTCATATGATGAAAGCATTGAAGAATGGTGATAATGTTCTGCTTGATAATACATTCCCAACTATCGAAAGTAGGAAAGCTTTTATTGAGTGCGCTCAAATGTATAAGACGAATATTATTTGTGAGTGGTTGACAACTTCTATCGAAGATGCTCAGTTCAATGCTTGTATGAGAATGATGGATAGAGAAGGAAAAATTCTTAGTCCTGAAGAGATGAAAGCAAGTAAGAGTCCTAACCTGTTTCCTCCTGTTGTTCTCTTTAAGTATAAGAAGCAGTTTGAGAAGCCAACAACAGATGAAGGCTTTGGAGTAGTTATCAAGAGAGAGTTCAACAGAAGATTTCCTAAGGATTGGACAGGCAAAGCAGTTCTTCTTGACTACGATGGAACTCTTAGAGATACAATCTCAGGAGCTAAGTGGCCTCAAGATCCTAAGGATGTTATGGTACTGCCTAATCGCTCAGAAGTGCTTAAAAGCTATGCAGAGCAGGGCTACATGCTATTAGGAGTATCGAATCAGTCAGGTATAGCTAAGGGAACTCCTGATGAAGCAGGAGCTATAGCGTGCTTTGAGAGAACCAATGAGTTGTTAGATATTGACATAGAAGTTTCTTACTGCCCTCATCGTGTTCCTCCTATCCAATGCTATTGTAGAAAGCCTATGCCTGGAATGGCCGTACAGTTGTTCCATAAGTATAAACTTGATCCAAGAAAATGTATCATGGTCGGAGATATGACTTCTGATAAAACGTTTGCCAAGAGATCACATATAGGGCAATATATAGATGCTGAAGAATTTTTCGCGAAGAAAGAAATATATGTATAATCTAAAATCAACAGCAAGAAAATTTTGGTGCTTAGAGGGATTCGTTGCAATCATAATCACCATATTTGCTATCAGTGCATTATTAAATGGTAGAATACTTGGAGCTATCCTTATGTCAATATTTTCATATTGGTGGCTCAAAAGAGTATTGTCTAAATCAGGTGGTAGCAGAAATGGCTCTACAAATTATCATGGCAATAGGGATTTAGACCTGTAACTTCGGAGTAAGAATGCTAAGTATTGATGTTAATAGCGTATCAATAACTAAGAGATTCTCTATATCTGAGAATGGCAAGGTGGTCTCTCGCGTATATATAAGAGACAAGGAAGATGATAAACATGTCTACCTGTTTAGGATAAAGACTAATAAATCTCATAGAAGAAAAGGTCTTGCTACTGCGATCATTAATTTGGTTATAGAGAAATATAAACATAGAGGCATCACGTTAAGAGCAGGTGGTCAAAAAGAAAGCTTGTCCACTACTGCCCTTATAAAGATATACAGGAAATTTGGTTTTATCAGAAAAGGTAAAACTAATACCATGTATATCGATCCTCCTACGAAAATGAAAGTAGGAGATAAGACTAAACTACATTGTCCTAATTGTAATAGTCTTATGAGAGCAGCTAGGTTGTCCTATTGGTTTGAAAGTGTCGGAGCTTATGATGCTGTAACTTCTTCTATGCAGCATACTGATGATGGAAGAAAATGTCATAAATGTGGTTTAGAATTTGTGGCAGGATATGATCTGAAGTTCAAAGGTTTTATTATCAATAGATGGAGTAACATCGAAGATTTAAAAAGCTGGCTCAATGATGTAAATGATGGCAAAGGTGAAAATAGGAAAGTAAGGTGTCGTGGATGAGGAATATGACAGTTTATGAAAAAGCAGCTAAAGAAGTATATGATGATTACCATAAAAGGTTCGTAGATGATCCTACACATTTAAATGCTTATAGAAAATTTATGTGTTGGGGAGACTATGTAGAAATTTGTAAACCTGATTATAAGCCAGAGCATTTAGAAGCCATAAGAAAAGCAGAGAATAAGTATAATGATCTTGCAAATGAAGATAGAGGAGATGAGTATTGGAGAGTATGCTCTGAATGTAAAGAAACTTTCTCTGGTGAAATAAAAGCAATGATATGTGAAAAGTGTAAGGTATAAAAATGGCTAAAACAAAAAAAGCAAAAAGAGCTGCAAGAGAAAAAGTTCTTACACGAAGAATGAAAGAACAGACTCGTAATGCTGCAAAGATAGTTAAGCGAATAGCAAAGATTAAAAAAGAGCTTTGGGAAATTGAACTTGATGAGTTTCAAGAGACAGGTTTACTACAACAATTAACATGGGAATATGTTGATCGTGTTAGACTTCTTGGAGCAACCGCTATAGGATTTAGGTCTAAGGAGAATGTCTCAAATAGTGTAGCAGCGAATAAGGTACAACAGTGGATATGGTTGAATAGAGATGAAAAAGAAGATGATGTTAGATTGTTCCGAACAACTATTAATAAGTATAGAATACTAATAGCTTTGCAGATGGATTATGCTGAAGATGATGACGATAGCGAAGATGAAAGCAGAATGCATGTTACCATCTTTGCTATAGATGTAGAAGAAACAGGAACAGGTCATGATGCTGAAAAGAAAGCATTAAATAATTTTGCGGAGAAATGGAATATAAAGGCGGAAATAATATGAGTGATCCTAAAGAAGAAGAAAAACAATTAGTATGGATTGATGATAATGATGAGACTGGAGGTTTCTTTGATGACTACGAAGAAGAAAAAGACTAAAGAGAAGAAAAAAGAAATAAGAGAGAGAGTCGAATCATATCTAGAGTTAGAGGGAGATGTATCATCGACAATAACTTCTCTTAAAAATAAGATGAAAGAGCATGGCAAAAAAGGTTACTTCAAGTTCGACATAGAGAAGGACACTGAACGTGACTATGGCTGTTCTGATGGATATGATGTATGGTATCTCTATGGCACAAGACTTGAAACAGATGACGAGCTAGCCAAGAGAATTGAAGATACTAAGATACGAACCATGGCAGCAAAAAAAGCGGCTAAAACAAAAGCTAAAAAGAAAGCAGAAAGAGAACTTAGACAGTATCTTAAACTTCATGCTAAATATAAAGGAAAAATATGAGTATCATAGGACAACAACTAGCAGAGTCAAAACTAAGACAACAGTATTTTAATAAAGCTACGAAGAAAAAATTAATAGCTTGTATCATGGAACATCATATACCTGAGGATGAACATTATCAGGGTGTGCATGGTAACTTTCTGAAAGACTCTTGGCCACGTAGATGTAAAACTTGTGGTGATTTACTATTCCCTGATAAGTGGGAACCTGTAGAAGAAGTAGAATCAAATTGCAAACATGAGACTGTTGGATATTATCACGATGTAGGAAATTATAAAACATGTAATAGATTTCCACAAAAATGCAAACATTGCGGAATAGATCTAAAACCAAAAACTTGGAAACCTTGGAAGGAAGAAATTATGGCTGCTAAAAAGGGAACACAAAAAGGAACAAAGAAAAAGAAGTTAGAAGCAGTAAAGCCAGGATGCCTTAAGTCAAAAAGTATGGTAACGGCAAAAGCACAAGAGATGGTTAATACTATGTACGAAGGCAATGGCCCATTTAAAGCTGATCTGCGATCTTTTATCAGATCAAGAATACCATCGTTTACAGTCCAAACTAATGAGGAAAAAAGGTTCATATGTTATATGTCGCATATGGCAAGAACCGAAGGTTATCGAGTATTTATTTGGGATATGGTTTCAGGACTCAGGACAGGAGATACCTTTGATAAAGTCGAAATGGATAATACTAATACAAGACAATGTGCATCTGATCATGAAAGAGTTTTAGCATATATTTATAATGAACATGAAAATATGCAAAGACAACATGCAGAGCAGTATAAAAAACAAGGGTATAACGCAGATATATATATCCTGCTTGACTTCCGACATATGCTGAGAGAACCAAGGATCGTTAGGAGATTGAAAAATCTGGCATATGTAAATTCTTTCATGAGTTCAATCATGGTTGGAGACGATATAGCAGGACATCATTATGATCATGAGATGGAGTGCCTTATACCTAATCTTAATGCTCCAAAACCTGGAGATGATGAAATACGCCAAGTTTTTGATGAAATGGTCGAAGGCGTAATAAGACAAATTCCTGATATCGAAGAGCAAATAAAAAAAGATGGGCCAGCATTGCTAAAAGAACTACGTGGAAAAACTCTCATAGAGGCACAAAGAATTGTCTGTAATAACCTAACAGGTAGTATGACATTTATTGGAAAGTAAAATGGGTCAAAGAAAAACAAATATTAAAAAGAAGATAAAAGCAAGGCATGAAAAAGCCATGATGATGAGAATGAAGTATGAAACCGAACAGGCGATACTGAAAAGTATTAATCATGTTGTAGATGCTCTCTTCGATGAAGTAGCTAAACAAGACTCTTATAGGTGGAACTGATATGAAAGATTGGTATGACAAAGGTATTGGCTCTGAACATCTGAAACAACAGTGTGCTAAGTCTGCATTAGAGAATCCTGTTCCTAATGTCCTATGCATAGGTTGTGAGTATAAGAAAAGACCTAAGAGAAATAAGAAAAGAATAAAGGCAGCTATCCTAACTATGGATCTGATGGGTGGAGATGCTATGTATGAAGTAATCTCAGAAAAAGACTACCTCCATATCATATCTGATGAGTTTACCCCAACAAAGAAATGGAATGATTTGCAAAAGGGAGAAATAGATGTCCTAGATCCTGATAAATATCAGAAAAAAGTGCTAGACTATTTATATGATCAGGAAAAAGAAAAGAGTAATGATAAGGTCTTGGAAGAGTGGTATACTCAAACATACTGCCCTGAAGATATAGACCTATCAAAGTATGTCATTGTTGGAATGTTAACTCTGCCAGGTGGTTGATGACTGAAGAACTAAAAAAAGAAGTTCGAATACTAATGTTTAAACTCTATCCCTTGAGACTAAACTATGCTCTTGAGAGACTGACACATAAGGCAGATATGTATAGCATCATCAAGAAGTTCAAAGTATCAGAAGAGTTCTTAAGACATTATATACAGACAGGAGCTATACATGGTTATAATTGGAGTCCTGTAGCATATAACCAAGATCTATCAGAACAGTTTATGATTGACTTTCAAGATAACCTTGACTGGATGAATATATCTATTAGTCAAAATCTGTCTGAGTCATTCATGAGAAGAATGAAACATAGAATCTTCTGGAACTATGCTTCAGAAAGTCAGAAAATGTCTCCTGATTTTATTATTGATTTTCATGATAAAATTAACTATTACTGTCTTATCAAAAATAAACGTAAAGATATGAAAGTGTTTCCTGATACTCTAATATATGACTTGTCTCTCCTAATAGATAAGAGAGTGTTTAGAGGAACATTTCTGAAAGAAGGAAAAATAACGGCACAAAGATTAAGAGAGATAGAAAACAAGTATATGTGGCATACTAGGTTCGATTTACTCGATTTATAAAGGGGAAGATAATGGTTTGGAACGGAAAAATGAAAGAAATTAAACTGAGAAGAGTTCATTGTGATTGTGAAGAATGGCAAATTGGTTTTCCTCAGATAGTCAGCGCCCAAGCCATGTCTGCACTAAGGGTTGCTAGTATAAAATATACAGGTAGTAAATTTAGGTTTTGTCCATGGTGTGGCAAGTCATGTGTAGAGGCAGAAGAATGAAAGATAAAACAGTATGTTGTCAAAAATGTTCTTTCTTTGAATATCAATTTGTTGCTCTTCTAAATACCGATTATATAGAGGGTGAACGATTTAAAGTCCATTCGTATAACGAAGATATAGGCGAAGAAGAGATAAAAAAAATTAGGGAAGAACATCGTATACCTAATCACGAACTGGTTCCTCCTAGTGGGTGCTGTGGAGGAAAAATACAAATGTGTCAGCATAAAGACTGTTTTTCAATACATCATAATTTTATGATGGGAGTGCCGACAGAACAACAAGTTAGGACACAAGGGCAAGCACAATTAAACCCATACGGTGAGTGTGAAAGATATAAAAGAAAAATTTGGAGAATAAAATGAAACCAGAACTAGAAGCTAAATTAGTTAAGAAGTATCCTAAGATATTCAAGATGGTAGGATCAACTCCTCAAGAAAGCTGTATGGCATGGGGAATGGACTGCGGAGATGGTTGGTACTGGCTTATAGACCAACTCTGTGAAGAATTACAAGGAAGTATAGACAGGACTAAACCTGCTCCTCCTCAACTAGTAGCTACTCAAGTAAAAGAAAAGTTTGGAGGATTAAGGTTCTATATAAGTAGTGGATCAGATGAACAATATGGAGCTATACATCTTGCTGAATCTATGAGCTATGGTATCTGTGAATTCTGTGGAACTACAGAAGATGTAGGACAGACAGAAGGATGGATCAGTTCCCTTTGCCCAAAATGTGCAAAAGAAAATGGAAAGACATTGAAAAATGAATAAAATAAATTGCGATGAAAGAATATATAAAAGTCTATGTCAACTGGGACTACTACAATCATTAAAAAAGAATTATCCTGAACCTCCTACACAAGAAGAGATGGCAACAATAGGACTAGAAACTATATTTAAATATCACTTTATTAATGATTGTATGCCAAGATTAAAAGCGATGAAAAATATAGATTTTACCATTGATGAAGATATGGATATAAAAAAACTGATGGATATTGTAAGCGCAGTAGAAAAAAAGCTACTAGAGCAAAAAGACATTGAACTACGAAAAGAATGGGAAGACGAACATGGAAAAGATGATTTTGAACCAGGATATAAATGAATAAAGAAACTATCTATAGGAATCCTGATGATTACTTCCAAAGGAATAATGAGATACTACAGCATAAGGTTTTTAATCTTATGGGAGAGCTTGATATATGGAAAGCAGTAGCAGAAAAAACAAAGATACAGTTAATTGATTTCTCCCAAAAAAATAAAGAATTAGAAAAAGAACTAGATGAAGTGACAAAAGGCTTTAAGAGATTCGAACTTTTGGACTTGTAGAGGGGAAAAAGACCTCTTTAGGGACTGAGAATTTAATACTAAAGTATTAAATAAAACCCTAAAACTTTTTTCTGAAGTTATTTTTTAATAATAAAAACTAAGATTTATACTTTTTGGAGCAAAAAATGGCAAAGAGAAAATTAAGCGAAAATGAAAAGAGAGTAGATAGAAGTAGAGACTATCATAAATTATCTCCACAAGAGCAGTGGGAAGAGGATAAAAGTAAGGGTATTCTCGACTGGGACGGAACCGAAAAATGGCTTGATGATCATGATAAATAATCACCTATTTAAAGGGCTTATATTTAATGAAAATAAATATACAGGGCGAACCTGATGATTTGATCCAAAGATGCGATCATTGCGATTATTGTATTTTCGAAGATATACTAACTGATGAGCAAAGAAAGATAAAAGTATTAAAAAAGAAAATACCCAAAAGACATATACATAGAGATATTATAGAACAAATATGCGGCAAACATTATGATGGTAGATGCCCTATGAAATATGCAGCTATGAGATCAACCGTAGATGATAGAACCGCTATGCAACTTGGAGTAATTAAAAACTATGTCTGGGATATGGGGAAAAAGTATAAAAAGAAAATTGAATACGCCCAAGCTATGAAAGACTGGACAAAACCACAAGATCTTGGGAGAAATTTGATAGAAAGCTATGCCAAAAGATATGATGAAATATGGCAGCTGGGAATAAGACAAGTTCCCGAAGATGGAGAAATAATAGAAAAACAAATACTAACGGCAGACCTGATATATGGAATGGTCATGGGAAAAGTAAAAACATATAGAGATTCACTGGCATTACTTAAAACATTACTAGTCGAACATGAAGAAAGGTTTTTAATATAATGGAAGCAAAAGATATGACAGATGAGGAGCTAATAGCAGACTGGAAATCGTTGCATTCTGTTATCTCCATATATGGATGTTGTGGCTCTTCAGATATACAAGCAATGGCATTCGTGAGAAATGAACTCAATAGCAGAGACCATATTGACTTTAAAAAACTAAATGACTGGGCAGAACAAGCTCAGGCAGAACAGTCAGAAAGAGAATATGCTCAAGCAGAATATGAAGTAGAAAGGGACAGGGACAAAAATGAAACTTAAAACAACACTAATCATTATGGCATTAGCATGTTTAATAGGTTGCCAAGAAGCTGAAAAAGTGCAACATGATGAGTTTGAACCAGGCCCATATATGGAAGTAGGAAGAGTAAAAAGCGTAGAAATTCACGAAAGTGATATTATAGATTTTGGTGAACCTACAAGCGTGGTTACTACAACAAGTGGCCTATTTACAATCAAAGGATCACCTCCAACATTCAAAAATTACTTCCCTGTTTACATGCAAGGCGACTTTATCTTCTTCAAAAATGCTCAGGGAATCATGAAAAAGTACGAATTATGGTGAAAAATCCATGGCAATTCCAGTGGTAATGGGTGGACTATAGTGGCATTCGGTGGGGCAAAGTAGAAAAATATCACTTTTTACTACCTTAAGACTTGACAAGCAGCGAAAATAGGATATAATGCAAGAATAGTCAGCCGAAAAATTTTAGAAAAATAAACTAAAAAGAAATCAATACTATGCTCAAGACTGATGATACTGACAATGCCATAACTTTTGAAGAAGATGGTAAGTTTATAGTCCTTAGAAAAACAACAAAAGGAACTATTGTCAATTCAGAGAACATCGAACCTGATGAAAATCTCTTCTCCATGGCTAATATAATCAATATACTCGCATGGTCTAAAACAGGATATAAGAAATAACATTTTTCCGAAAAGAAGAAAATAAGCCAAGATAAAGAACAATATGATATAGTAGAAAGATATGGACTTCCAAGAGAAGAAGTCTCCTGCCCATCATGCGGCAAAATATACGGAGCATATAATAGAAGAGTATGCACAAATTGTGAAGAATGCTCAAAGTGCTGTAACTGTGGAAATTCAGGATTTGTGACAGCAGGCCAATTTATACAATACCTAAGACAGTAAGGGAATGACAATGAGTAAATATCAACTAGAAAATCTAAATCAAGCAGATTTAAAAAAATGCTCTTACTTCTGCTTCGGAATGATCAAAATACAACGAGAACTTGGAACAGGTATTATTGAATATAAATTTATTGATGAGTTAATAGAAGAACATGCAAGAAGAGGGCATACAACAGCCGTTGAAAAATTAAGGAATGCATAATGAGTAATAACGTGACAATACAAATCATAGGTCAAGCAGGAACAGGTAAATCAGCTATATGCGAACTGATCGCAAAAACACTGAAAGAACATAACTTTAAAGAAATAACTACAAGAGATAAAGAAGCCATTGTAAAACTTGATGAAAAATGGGAAGCAAAGAGATTGGAAAGTGTTGCCATGAATACTCATGCTACAATAGAAACAGTCCAAGCAAAAAGAAAATAATTATGACAACAGTTATAAGAAGTAAAAAAGATCTTGGAGAAGAAGGATATATAGAAGGAGACTTCTGCGTATTAGATAGATTCGAAGGTCTAAGTATTAAACACCCATTACTAATTCCTTGGGTATTAGATGGGATGAAAGTCAAAGATGTATTAATAATGACTCCTCAACCTGATGAACCAGGATGGGCAGGATATACAGGAAATAAAAGATGGATGAATTTTGCAGAATATTATTAAATAAGGACAGGGAAAATGGTAGAACAAAGTAAACTATTAGACGAACTTGATAAAGAAGTAACATATAAAGATATTCAAGATGCTATCAAATTTGAGGAAGATAGAAAAGATGATGAAGTGAGCAAACTTAAGCAAAGACTTTCTAGGTTTATCGGAGAGCAGTCGTTTACAGGAAAAGAACTGCGTGACATGAGAAAATCACTTAGGGATGATAATACTATGAGTGATCGTTGTGAACCTCGGCTTGACTATATTCTTGAGAAAGTTATAGAGAAGAGAGAGAGGAATCTGTAGAGGTATGACAACTACGATAGGTGCAACTAAATCAACAGATCCTAAGTGTGAACGATGTTGGAATCATAGACCTGATTGCCAACATCATAAATACTTCGAAGATATACTCTGCAAGAGATGTGTAGATGTTCTCTGTAGTCTTGAAGAAAAAGGATGGTGGATCATATGCCCTGCTTGCCTTGAAAGATTCTGCGATCAGAAATGCACTAAAGATGATATTAATGATAACTACCTATGCCAAACATGTATGAAGGAAATGAAGAAATGAGTGAAAAATGGAAAGTAATGTGTATCATATGGACAGTATGCGGAGTAGTTGCTATACTTACTCAAGCTCCAGCAATACTAATGATTCCTGCTGTAGGAACTCTATTCGCATCTAATGTATTGTAAAATGAGAAAATATAAAGTTGGCGACAAAGTAATAATGGATGAGAAAGAACACTACTCCTCCAAACTAAAACAAACACTTAGAGATAATAATCATGTGTTTACTATAATAGGATACTTCCAAGGAATATACTACGACATGGAAGAATCAAAAGGTGCTTGGCAAGATTGCCATATAACAGGACTCTATAAAGAAGAAGTTGACTCTAGATTCGATATACTTGACCTATGACATATGATAAACAATATCAAAAAGAATATCAAAAAAAGAACAAAGAACGTATAAGTGAATATCAAAAAGAATGGTATCAAAAGAACAAAGAAAGTATAAAAGAATATCAACAAAAGAACAAAGAACATATAAAAGAACAAAATAAAGAATGGTATCAAAAGAACAAAGAACGTAGAGTAGAACAAAATAAAGAATGGTATCAAAAGAACAAAGAGCGTGGAGCAAAACAACGTAAAGAATATCGTCAAAAGAACAAAGGACGTATAGCAGAATATAATAAAAAATATTATCAAAAGAATAAAGAAAGTATAAACAAACAAATAAGAGAATCACGTAAAGATAATATAGAAACAAGAAGAGAACGCGAAAAGCAAAACTATCAGAAGAATAAAGAACATATTAACGAAAGAGCAAGAGAAAACTATAAAAATAATATAGAAGAAAAGAGAGCATATAAAAGACAATATTATCAGAAGAATAAAGAAAAAATAAGAGAATACCACAGACACATTCAACAAAAGAAAAGAGATAAAAAGATAGAACAAGAATATATTAAAGGTGGAGCTGAATATTGTCAATCTATTATGGAAAGTATAGAAGTATTTGATGAGAGTTTTATAGAAGTTGACTCTAGATTCGATATACTTGACTTGTAAGGAAATGAAATGAGTGAGATAACAGCAAAACAACTTATAAGAGCTTTGTCTCCTGAAGATAGATTGAAAGTAGTAAAGATGCTGGAATTAGCACAATATGAAATAGGACTATGCGTAGATCAACATCCCTCAGGAGCATGGTACGATAGCCTAATAAAAGTAGTTAATAATAATCTGTAAGGATAAGACAATGGATAAAGATAAATATATAGGATTACTACAGTCTCAACGTAGACAACTCAAAAGAGAACTCAAATGGTCTCTCTATGAAATGAGATGCCTTGGAGTTACTAATGCACAAGAAGAACGTTATGAACAAGCAGAAAAAGTGCTGAAAAAATCTAAGGGATAAACAATATGATGGGAATGTCAATACTATATCTACTGCTGGCAATAGGGTTTCTATATACTACCATTAAGTCAATAATAATGTCAGTCAAAATGAAATTCTATATGAAGAAAACAGTCGAACTACAAGCAAGACTAGAAGTAGTCGAACAAATCTGCGGAAAGAATTAATTATGAGTGATAAAAAGAAAAAAGAACTAAAAGTGCTGTCAAGCTCAGATAGTCGTGGAAGTAACCATAACTGCCTTACTAAAGTTATGCTTAACTCTAACCTATTCAATGAACTTGATGAACAATCTCGATCAGATATAGCTTATGATGCAGGCAGATATATAGAAGAAATTAGAAATAAAATAGAACTTGCTCATGCTAAACAATATCGACATGAGAAAAGACAAGAGAATATAGAAGCAATGAAAGAACTGTTCCATAGAGCAGGATTCGATCCTATCTATGCGAAAGTCATAGAGAATCAATATGACTCTAATCCTGCATACTATACAGATCCTTGGCTTATAGTCACAACAGCCAAAGGACCTATCAAAATAGGATGGAGAAAAAGAGTTATTGAAATAAATTGGTCCGAATCAGATATTAAACAATCTGCTAAAGATCTATTCCCTTCTGAAGCTGTTACTAAAGTAGATCAGTCAATACATGCGTGGGGAAAAGAGAAAGCAGTAAACTACCTTTATGAACTCAAAAATGCAGATAAAGTCTGAAAATCCCCATGGTAGAAAAGTTTAGAATATGAAATATAAAACAGGTGACAAAGTATGCGTAAAAAGAGTAGTAAACCAGTTTGGATGGTCCTATTTTAATAAAGAAGCATGGAAAAAAATTACTTCTAATATAGTAACTATAACCGAAATATCCAAACATGAGATGCCATACTATAAATTTAAAGAACTGGGAGATACTAAGTGGCCAGAAGATATTATAGAAGGACCACTATATACCAATAGATCCAGAACAACTAATACACTCTAGATTCGATATACTTGACTTGTAAAGGGAATAATGTGGAAACAGAAATGAATGTCAAAATAGAACAAGAAAAAGAATATATACTTGTAACTAAACAATACCTTAATGCACTATTCGGCGGACCAACAATCAATTGTATAATAAAAAAAGACAATTGGACTATAGCTAAACTTATATATAGAACTAAAGCCAAAACTTGGGTATGCCAATTCGATTCTCATCTCTTTGTATCAGAAAATATTATTAAAGAAATATATGAGACACTCGAAGAAATGAATAGAAATGCTCTAATACCTGATAATTAAATTTTCTGGGAAAAATTAAAAACATCCATAACAATAGCAAAAACCAATATAAAGTCTATATGTACCACTAATACATAAGAAAGAATAAATATGAATCCAATACTAGCGTTAATAATTGTTATACTTAATGCTGTTACTATATGTCTATCAATATATGCCATAAAACTATCCGCTAAAGCAATGAGAGATAGTGAGAAAATCATTGAAGACTCCAAACAAAGAATGAAAGATATGCAAGAAGGAAGACCATAATATGCCAGCACTAATTATAGCAATTGCAGCACTAATACTGTCAGCACTGAATGGAGTTATAATGCTAACACTAATCAATAGAATGAATAAGTTAAGCAAAACTTCAAGTATGCTTAATAATAGAACAAGAAATTTAGTGAGATACTAATCATGAACCATGATGATGAAATAGTCTATCTAGTCCTAATACATATTGTGATAGCACTAAGTGCCATGATCTATTCAATAGTGACAATGTAAAAGGAAAATTAAGTATATCCCCGCATAGTATATTTCTATCTTTTTTAGTATACTAATCTTATAATAGAGTATTTATGTATAAGGTTAGTTGAAAGGGAATAGAATGGAACTGATAGGGATGATATTACCAATAATAGCGATCATTGTAATAGTAGGAACTTTTGCTTTAATAGGAACTTTTGCAGGATACCTACTCTCAAAACATGTAGATAGAAAGAATATGATATGTGCGAAACACCGATTCTGATAGTTACACTCTTAATCATACCAATAGGAATAGTCCTTGTTATTAAGGTTATTAAGCAAGGACTTAAGATGAGAAAGGAAGCACTAAATGAAATATAAGAAGAATCAATTCGTTGTTATAAGAGATGGTATAGATGTTTCTCATCTACATCAAGTGTTTCAAGAAAAATATCATGAACTAAATCCTAAAATAGTTATGATATGTGAAGCAGGAGTAAAAGTAAAAGATTGTTATAAATGGTTAGATGAAGATAGTATTAATGAATATAATGAAGATAGTATAGAATATCATACTTGCCCACTATCCATGTGGGTAAAAAATGAAGACATAATAGAAGTAGTCCCTGAGGGTCAAGACCATAAGGAAAAAGTATTTAAATATATAGATCAACAAATTGAAAATCTACAAGACTTAATAGAAAGAGAAGCATTTATTAAGAAAAATAGTAACTAAATAAGGTCAAGTCCTAAGGTTAATTTGTAAGGGAAAAAATTTCTATCGATAGAAATCACAAACAAGATAAAAAATATATGGAAAAATTAATAGATTTATTTATTAAAAATAAATAGACTGGTTTTTAAAACTACTAAAAAATAAACCAGTCGCTGAGAAAGAACTTGCCAAAGTGACAAAATATGATATAATATAGAAAAATATATGGACTGGTTTCTTACTCTACTCTCCAAAAAACCAGTCGCTGAGAAGTAGTTAAACAACGAAAGGATTAAGAGCAATGCCTAATATTATGTATGATCCTAAAGATGTAGGAAAAGAGATATTAAATAGCAGAGGTCAAAAGTCAAAAGTTCGAAAATATCATATGACAGACAAGGAAATGGACTTAGCCAGAAAGAAGTGGAAAAAAGAAATATCTGGAGTAGATAGTGAAATAGTTAAAAAGGCAAATAAGTTTTTCTTTAATCCCTATCGCAGAGGAGTATATTACTATCAAATTTACAGTATGTTCTTATTAGGAGCCAATAGGTGGCATAGTTTAGGTGATATAATAGATAAGATGGAAGAGATTATGAGTAATATCATTATTAACAAAGATGGTATAAAAATGACTTCTTGGGAAAAGTTTAAAAATAAGAGTTGTAGAGAAGCATCTCTTAGGTACAAGGATCATAAGGGAAGAGTTCAGGAGAACATGATATTCTTCCAGAGGTTAAATAAGTTACATCCTACTGGTTATAAGTTAATGCAAGTTAAATCTGCTGTCGATATGAAGAGAACAAGTAGGTCAGGCTTTCCTAATGGATGTTATTTTTATCGATTATCGACATATTCGAATATCGAGAAGGCACTACCTGTAAGAGATTTTAAGAATTTTAACCTTCCTGTTCACGAAGGTAAGTATGTTAATTATAAGTTTGTAGGAACTATAATAACTCGTGATAAGGTTATATCTGAAGGGGTATTAGATGAGGTGTCACAAATGTAATCAGGATAGTATAAACATAGATAATGGTCATGTCGTCTGTGATGTATGTGGTTTAGACATAGATATAAGTATAAACTTAGAAGAGGATCATTTTTTTGATCTATTCTTCTATAATAGGAATTTAGAAGAGGCAGAGAAGTTAGGTCATGAGGCTATGTTAGAAGGTAAGGACTTAGAAGATAATCCTTACTCAGTAGCAAATGACCAGATTATATTGAATAAGAGGTGGGAATTAGGATATGGACATGAGAAGGAGAGTTACGAGTTAGCAGCTTTATCTCTTTCCGCGGAAAAAATTCAATATGACCTAAAGAGCCAGATAAGGGAGTTAGAGATCCAAAATAAGGTATTAGAGGATAAGATTCACGATTTTATCCCACCCAACTGTAGATATATAGATGATTTTTGTACAAACCTAAAAAGTAAGAGGATTATAGGTAAGTTCTTATATAAGGATATTATATCATTTCGCCAGAAATATAAGGCATTTCACAGGGATACTATGGGTACATGGAAGTGTCCTGACTAAAAACCAGTCATTGACTTTTTCAGTTTAGTAGATTGTAATAAGAATATTAATCTATATGAAGGAGTAAAGACATGAGTTTTAAGAATGATGCACCAACATACGTAGCAGGAGCAGGAGCTTACTTTCTATTAGTAGGTATTTTTGCTTTCTATCCAGCATTTATTATAGGAATGGCTATTTCTCGTATGGTCTATGGAGTTGTCATTGATACTGGGATCAGTTCAATGAGTGATGAATATTTTGCTGCGACAGGTGTTCATATAATTGCTACTATCGTTATTGCTCTTATAATATGGGGTTTAATAGCAGCTAGACAGTGGTTTGTCGTTTTAGCATTATACCTCATTACATTATGGCCTTTCTTATATATGTTGGGTCATTGGTGGAGATCAGCTGGGAATCCAGGACCTGAATTATTTCCTCTTCCTTTAGATTGGTGTTTTCTTTTCTAAAACCAGTCTCTGAGTTTTTCAGTTTGGTAGTGTGAAAGGAGCAATTATGAGTAATGTAATGAGATTATCTGATATTGAAGCTAAGCCTGTTAGTAGGGCCAAAACATGGTTCCCTAAACTTGATTTAGTATATGGTGTCAATGATTTACCTGTGCATAACATTGGTATGCCTATAGGTAAGATTAGCTTATGGGCAGGTCAGGCTGGTGTAGGTAAGAGCAGATTATGTATTGAAGTTGCTAAGAATTTCAGCACTAACTATAATGGTGGTAAGGTTTTATACTTCTTAACTGAGTCTGAGATGTCTGATTTTGGTTCATGGGCTAAAGATACTGCTCAGTATAATGATATTTATTGTTCTGGCGAAAATAAAATAGATGAAATGATAAAGATCATCTATGAAGTTAAACCTAATCTTGTCTTTATAGATAGTGCTAATGAGATTGATGAGTTTGAGAATGGCAATAAGAAAGAGACAAGGCGTTTAATCAATGGTGTAGATGGTAGACCAGGATTAAAGCAGGCAGCAAATGAGACTAAGGCTCATATAATTTTATTAGGTCAGTTGAATCAGGATGGTAAGACTATCAAGGGTGGAACTTCATTGCCTCACTTGGTAGACATAGCACTGAAAATAGTAAAGACTGATGAGTTAGGAGTATTTAAAGTTGAGGTAGGTGGTAAGCATAGATATGGTTCTACAGAGAATGTAGCACTGTTTAGGCATACTGATGATGGAGTAGAAGAGTATGTTCCTTATGTTGCTCCTGTGGTTCAAGCTCCTGTTCAACGTAGGGTATATACTCCGTCTATGTATCATATGAATAAATATGTAGGTAAAATTCAATATCGTCAAGAGCAACAACCTGACGGTAGTTTTGCTCCTTTTTGGACTGTTGAGAATGAGAAATATATTACTGATGTAATGAATAAAAGAGCTAAAGAGGGAAGTATAAAATTAGATAAGAATGGTGTAATTATACCTAAGAAAGATCGTGTAGGTCTTTTGAGTAGGTTAAATAGTGGTGTAGGTAAAATGTTTGGATTAGAATAAAATAGTGCTTGTAAAGCGAAAGCAAATTTGTTATAATTTTTTTGACGGATTTGACACCTAACGGGATTAGCTTCAATAGGTTACATTTGCTTATATGTGGCTGTTCCTAACACTCACTAATGAAGCTCCAACTGTCGAATAGTAAAGTGTATTTTCCTACTCGTCAGCCTCCGATTCCTTAGTGACTGTTAGGGCTAGTCAAAAAAATTATAAAGTTTTTAAGAAAAAGTGAATAAAGTGATTGACAAGCGAAAGTGAATATGTTAATATACTAACTATCGATGAGAAGAACAAATGAAAAAGAGCTTTTCATCACCCTCCTCCGAAACTGGGGAGAGAATGGCATATCTATGATGGCATATGTTGTTCTATTTTTTTCCCCAGTTTTTTATTTTAGGGGTTGACAAGTGAATGCTTCGAGCGTATATTGTAGTGTGCTTCGGAGTGGTGTGATATATTTTTAAAAAAGATTAAAGAATAAAGAAAATAATGATGTAGAAAATTTACATTTATTCAAAAATAAAATAGATCATGGGCTTTGCCATGGTAGTTTGAATAAATTAGTTAAAATTTTATTAAATGAAAATATGATTAAATTCGATGAAAACGAAGGTATTTATAAAATTTTGAAATAAATACGATTTTTATTAAAGTTTTTAGAGGATTCTAACCGATAAGGTTATAATAGTGTTAGTAATAGATTTTTGAACCGAGAAATATTAAGGAATTAACAAGAGATGACTATCTCAGCCAGACAATCAGTTGAACAAATATTATGTAGTAGCCATAGCACATCGGCTGCGTATCCGATTAACGGATATGCCTTTGTGGGCCAATGTGCTGATATGCTCTGGTCTAATCGTCCTGAAAAAACAGGACACGACCCAGGGTAGTCGCTTTTGAATTTTATAGTTTTCCTCGTTCAAAAGCGACTTCAAAAAGAAGTCGCTTTTTTTTATGCTCTTTTTTAATAAAATAATACCTTATGGTGCAATCGGCAGCACATCAGACTTTGAATCTGAAAATTTTGGTTCGAGTCCAAATAGGGTAGTTTATTAGTTCTTTCAAAATTAAATAGTATTTTCTGAAAAATAAAAAGGAATTTGAACTAATCCTTATAATATTAACAAAGGTAGTTAATATTATATAAGGAGTTAGTATGAGTTACAGTTCAGATAAAGTCAAAAGATGGAGAAATAGGACTAAAAAAAGAATAGTAGAAGCAATGGGTGGTAAATGTGTTGTTTGTAATTATTCTCAATGTAGGAGAGCTTTAGATCTTCATCATTTAAATTCTGAGAAAAAAGAATTTGGCTTTGGTAAAATAATGGCTAATCCTAAAAAATGGGAGTTATTAGTTAAAGAATTAAGAAAATGTGTATTAATCTGTTGTAGATGTCATGCAGAAGTTCATGATGGATTGACTCAAGTTCCTAAAGATGCAATAGGGTTTAATGAAGAGTATGTTTCTTACAAAAAAGAGAAAGAGATGGATGAATGCCCTGTTTGTAAGGGTCAAAAGCATCTTTATAATAAAACTTGTTCTTATTCTTGTGCTGCCAAACTGAGTGGTAAAGTTGATTGGGATAAGATAGATCTAAAAGATATGTTGATTTCTAAACATATGTCATATAGTTCTATAGGAAGAAGTTTAGATGTTTCAGGAAATTCTGTTAAAAAAAGAGCAAAAAAATTAGGAATAATTTAATTCTAGTGTAGCCGAGTTGGTAGCAGGCGCCTGACTGTTAATCAGGAGTGACGTAAGTCCCATCGTAGGTTCGAGTCCTACCGCTAGAGTTTAGTTTTAGATCTTTATAAAGTTAATAGGGGCCACAATGGTGGCACACACTGTGTTAAGTTTTTGTAAATTATACACGGAGAATTTCATTTGGGGTGGTCGTCTATCTGGCGTTTTGGGTAGGCATAGCACC
>Ga0233437_1000827_pt1 | contig 64542 bp, 64 predicted proteins | sample SI_122_August201_FD_182714 | JGI IMG/M metagenome (GOLD analysis project Ga0233437, IMG submission 182714) | Seawater microbial communities from Saanich Inlet, British Columbia, Canada - SI_122_August2016_200_MG | ecosystem: Environmental > Aquatic > Marine > Inlet | place: Canada: British...
CTGAGAGTTTTTTTCGTGTTTTCATCCTGTTTGTCCTGTGTTTTGTTTTCCTGTCGTTTCCCCCACATCATAATCTTCGCGAAATCTCCCGTCAACTTCTTTCCCCCTTTTCTTCCGGGAATTGCTGATCAAATTCGCTTTTGCCACGTCCCAGTAATTGCCATAGACCGGTAACACCGGGTAATACATCCAGACGCTCTGTATGCCATAGCGCATAGGTTTCTGCGCTGAAGGAAGTTGGCCGGGGTCCAACCAGACTCATTTCGCCGGCAAGGACATTAATGATTTGTGGCAATTCGTCCAGGCTGGTTTTGCGTAGGAATGCACCAATTTTTGTGATGCGCGGGTCGTTGGTGATTTTAAAGTCAGGCCATTGCAGTTCATTAAGATGAGCCAGTTCTATTTTTTGTTCTTCCGCATTTGTTACCATTGAGCGAAATTTGTACATCTCAAAACGGCGCCCTCCCAGCCCTGTGCGCGCCTGCGTGAAAAGAACATAGCCTTTCGGGTCATCGAGCTTGATAAGTAGCGCACAAACTCCCATCACGATGAGCCACATTGGGGCTGAAACAATTACAACTGTGAAATCAAAAATACGCTTAACAAGCAAATAGCCTCGATTATTCCACAGACGAAGTTTTGGTGGATATCTAGTCAGCCATGGATAGCGACTGACAATGCTATTGCCATCGGCGATAGGGTTATATGTGTGCGTATGGGGTTCAGTGAGCCAATCTTCCATTAGTCGTTTGTAGCACTCTCATCAGTAGTTTTTGCGGAACCTTCAACTTGTAATGCGCCATATTGGATTTCAGCTTGCTTGAGCAAATCGTTGAAAGTTAAAGCCTCATCTGGGAAGGATGCAAAACCAGTTGAGATATCGATCCCAATTTGGTTTTTAACGATATCGCGGAGACGATCCGCCAATATTTCTGTGCCCATTGCATTTGTCTCTGGCAATACGAGAATCACCTGGTTGTCTTTTGTTTTTTCTAGCACCATATCTGTGCGGCGCAGTTCTTGATCTAATAGGCGGATTAATTTATTGGTAGCGTATCGTTTCATCATACCTTGTAAAATTTCTTCCGCAGTTCTTTGCAAGTTAAAGGCAATTTCTTCCGTTTGGATTTTTAACACCATGACACTGAGCGGTGAGGCATACCTGCGGCTGCGGGCGAATTCTTTCGAAATGTCATCCTCGGCTTCTTCCATACGCTTTACGCGCTCGCTCACATCTACCAGAGTCACATTGGCAACCGTATCTTCTACGTCAATAAGATCACTTGCCACTCGAATTGCGGTTAACGCGAGCAAGGAGATCATGGCAATTTCTGTAACTGTCAGGTAGGTATTGATACCACCCAGCAGGGGGCGCGCATTAAAAGCCGATAGCTTCAGCACAATATAGACAACAACCCAAAGCACCATCCACAACACGGAATTTGGCCGCCATTTTTCCGGCATAAGAATGGTGGTAAAAACAGCCAGCGCCCCAATTAAATACACAAAAGATTGCAGGTCTATAATATCCAGCTCTGTGCCGACATCCAGGCGTTCGATGTTAAGAAAAATTCCCATAGTTAGCAAGAGCATAAATATGGAATTGCGCAAGTTTTTCATTGTGTTCTGTTAGCCCCGTTTATTGTGCCGGGCTTCCTGTTTTTTTAAGAATAGCGTGGACGTATATATTGTACAGTATTTTACAAGATTTAACTTGTAATAGTATATTTTGTTACAGCCCGGACACATGGCGCGCTGGCACCGGCGCGTAAGAGCTTGTCAGCTAAATGGTTATCTGTGGAGCTTTATGACTATGCTGGTGGATAAAGCGCGTTTTTGTTGGGATCGTCTGGCATGTAAAGCACATAGACACGATTGCCTACGGCCTGCGTTTTGGGGGCGTGCTGCCAGGTGATGGCTTTACCTTCATAGGGTCGGCCGCGTGCGTCATCGAAAATATAGATGATTGCCCAGGGGTAACGGCCATTGACACTCATGCTGTAATCCTGTTGGATTTCGATGACCTCGCCAACAGTTGCCTGCCCATGTTCGTAAGGGCGGATTTTGTCCAGCCCTTGTTGCATGCCAGCATAGAGCATCCCGCCACCGAGCAGAGTGAAAATACCCCCCACCCCGCCGCCAATGACGATGAACAGCCACATGCCGGGGATGGCGAACCCCAGGATGGTGAAGATCAACCCGATCGGGAATCCGATAATTAGAAATATGCCGCCAATCAGCGTAAACGGCGCATTTTTAAACAGCATTCGGCGTTTATAGCCTGCGGGCAGTTTGCGCGGCGGGGTGGGGGGCGCCGCGCCGGGATCATTGCCGACGGGCGGGGTCAGCGGACCACCGCATTTGCGGCAGTCGAGGTCAGTTTGGGGGATGCGTTGCCCGCACCAGGGGCAATTAGTAAATTCCATAAATGAAGTTTATCATATTCTCATACCTGTTTATATTGACCAATAACTCAGAATCAGATTGATTAGAAAGCCGGAAAATCCGCCCCAGAGCCAGAGTTTAGCCGCGCCGGGGGGCTTCTCTGCGCCGTGCTTTTTTTCTTTGCTCGGATTTATTGTTCCCATGGGCAAGCAACCGGCGATTGTATATTGGGGGCTTCCTGGCTGAGGCATATGAACTCCAACCGCGTGGATACGTGATCGCGATTATCGGGGCTGGGGTTGGTATCGATTTCATTTTGGAAGGTATAGTTTCCCGGCGCGGTACGGAAAGTGTCGTACATTTCAAACGACAGGTCGAGTGGATCGCCGCTGAGTGCCACCGCCCAACCATAGAGCAGGAAATTCGTCTCCCAGTCAAAGCCGGCCTGCATGCAACTACCCTGCGTGAGTTCGGTTGCGTTGGCCGACAGGATAAGTTCGGTCAGGCCATTTTCGCGCGTGCCCATCACCTGAAAATCAAACTCCGGCCCCTCGATAGTAGCGGCACATTCGGGGTTGGTTACGGTGGGATCAATGCTAATCTCGGTGTATTTCCCGCCGCGGTCAGCGAAATCGTTGAGGTTAATGCCATATTGATCCGTCACAGCGGTGTGGTTTGTAATGACCCAGCGATCTTGTCCATCGGGGATAATTAGCACAGGCGTTGATGCAATTGCTTTCATATGCATATCCCACCAAATGCGGATCCCCATTGTGCAGTCGGGTGTAAACCAGGGATCAATACCGCAGTCTCCGCTGCCGGGTGTTCGGTCGAGGCTGATTTCGGCATAAACGAAACCAATGACGGGCTCAGCCTGAGCGTCTGTGGATATTTCGGGTATCTCAGTCTGGTTAGCTTCTTGATCTTCGGCTGTGCTGTCAGCATTCCCAGCAGGATCGATGTTGACTGTGCAGTCATCCGGGCAATTTTGTGCGTTCTCTGGCCCGTCGCAGACATCATCGCCGCAGCGCTTTTCGCTATTGGGAGCGGGTTCGCTACTGTCGCTGATGGCCCCGCCGAACGAACATGCCAGACTCAGAATTATCAGGGATGCAAGCATGAGAAAGATGCGTTTCATGGGAGTTTCTCCTATTTGTGTTATTGCATCAAGGGGTATTTAGATCGGGAACGATGATATATGATAGTGTTTCTCGGGGAATATCTACAAAATAAGTTGGCCCGGCAGGTTGGCGTTCGACAGTGTTATTTTCAATCGCATTTAGATGGATGGGGTTGGCAAAGCCTTGCATGAACCAGGTCGTCAGAATGGGGTATGCTGCAGGATCGCTGAAGTCGCCAGGGCTGCCCTCGCATTGCACCACGCCACCGATGACCGCTTGCGGGACGGTGACGAGTTGGTAAACCAGTTCATCAGCGGGTTGGCCGCCCTCTTGAATGCCGTTTAGATTGAGTGATGTTTCAAGTTCAAAGGATACCGGCTCGAAGGCGCTCTCATTTAACTCCCACACGCAGGGCGAGCTATCGAAATACAGGTCTTTGAATTCGGTCAGCACAATCGTGTTGCGCTGTTGGAGCGCTTCGCCACCAGCCAGCGGGAACCAGAGTTCAATTTGATAATCGCCGCTGTATTCAAAGGCGATACCCGTAAAATCGCCCATCAGGGCCGTGTTCAGGGTAGTGATAATCGTCCCGCCAAAGGATACATAGCGGTAGCCATTCTCTGGTTGGGCTTCTTCGCTAGATTCTGTGGAGGTCGATTGTTCTTCGGGGGTGGTATCCGTTTCGTTATCGGTATCCACCCCGCCTGCAATCACGCCCGCCGCCGGGCAGTCCGCCGGACATTTGGCGGTGTTCTCCGGCCCATCACAGACTCCATCTCCGCAGCGATTTTCGGATTGGGCCGCGGGCTGCGCCTCCGGCTCATTTCCTGAGAAGCTGCAAGCCATGCTGACCAGCATAAGCACAACAAGGATTGCGAATAAGCGTTTCATGGTGATCCTCCTGAGATTGATGTGTTATTAGCAGTATAGCGAGAACTTGTTATGGACATATAGGCAAATTATTTAGATATTGTTTAGTTTTTCACGATTGAATTATACTCAATCATGGGAATGACAGCGTCTATTTTTCGGAGAATGCACCTGTTACGACAGTAAGTATCAAGAATATGCTACAGACAACGCCATAGCGAATGAGCTAAAATAATTAGCAAATCGTAGATACGGCTCGTTGGCATATGTCGTATAAAATGAACATTTCGCTAAAAAGGAAAAAATGGCATGAAAACACCGAAGTTGCTTGGAAGTCTGGTTGTTGTGTTGGTAATTGCGCTGGTGGGCGCGAGCAGTGTATTGGCCGATGCGCCTGCTCCGCCGGAAGGTGAAGGGAATGTCGGCTCGTTCTTCTTCACCGGGTTTGGCTCTGGCGGCAGTACGGAATACTGTTTCGATCTGCCTACTGGTTGGGCGAGTCCCTGGGTACGTTTCTGGCACACCGCAGACCAGGAGTGGGTAGACCTGGCGACCGAATTCAAGACGGTCGATGGCGTTAAGAAAGCCTGCGCAGTCATTCCCGCCAATGGCTGGATTGCATTGCAAGGGAAGCAAACCACCGACAAGGTAGACCCGGAAAGCCCGCTAACCGAGTGTGAGCGCAAGGGCAATTGCCCGGTGGTTATGAATCATGAAGCTTAAGCTACGTTTATCAAGGAGATGATTAGTATGAATCCGCCCAAATTGATGGCAAGTTTTGTGCTTGTTCTGATGATCGCCCTCCTAAGTATAACAGGTGTTCTTGCCGATGCACCCGCTCCGCCGGAAGGTGAAGGGAATGTCGGCTCGTTCTTCTTCACCGGGTTTGGCTCTGGCGGCAGCACGGAATACTGTTTCGATCTGCCTACCGGTTGGGCGAGTCCCTGGGTACGTTTCTGGCACACCGCAGACCAGGAGTGGGTAGACTTGGCGACAGAATTCAAGACGGTTGATGGCGTCAAGAAAGCCTGCGCTGATATTCCCGCCAATGGCTGGATTGCATTGCAAGGGAAACAAACTACTGGTCTGGTGGACCCGGAAAGCCCGCTAACCGAGTGTGAACGCAAAGGTGTTTGTCACGTACGTATGATCGTTAATTAAGGTTCGACAGAAGGTTAAAGGCTGTTAAATGTGGTAGCAACCACATTTAACAGCCTTTTTGATTTAACCCGATGTTAGAATAGATAGCGCCGATTGATATTGAGAACCAGGAGATGGCACTTGAAACTTTTCGATGAGATTTTGGCAACGACCTTGGATGGGGAAGTGGTAGACGTTCGCGTGGGGATGAACTGGACGGCGGTAGTGGTTGATGTAGGCGGGACGCGTCGTTGTGGATTGGCGGCCACCCTGAGCGGATTCCACGAACATTCCGGCGAGCCGCAAATTCTCCAGGCGGGAACACTGGTCGGGCGTTCGACCTCGGAGTTGGTTGCCGATCTATATACGCCGGATTCGCCCCAGATGAGTCTGGCGATGGCAACCCTGAATGCCCTTTTGCCGCCCCCGCTGATTGTGCAAGAACAGAACGCCATGTCATTGATCGCCTCACGCGGACAGGGCAAGCACGTTGCTCTGGTCGGCCATTTTCCCTTTGTGAAAGTGCTGCGCTCTCAGGTTGGGCATCTCTCGGTGATCGATCAACATCCCCTCGAAGGCGATTATCCCGCCAATGCCGCCCCCGATATTTTGCCCCAGGCCGATTTTATCGCCATAACCGGCATGGTGCTGATGAATGGCACCTTCGAGAGCCTGATGGCCCTGCGCCCGCCGGATACCGAAGTGATGCTGCTGGGTCCGAGTACGCCGCTCAGCCCGGTCTTATTTGATTATGGAGTCAGTGTTTTAGCAGGAGCTTTAATTGAGAATATTGATACGGTGCTGCAAACAGTCGGGCAGGGGGGCAATTTCAGGCAGGTACACCGCGCTGGTGTGCGCCTGATAACCTGTCGAAAATAGAAATGGCGTGCGTAGCACGCCATTTCTATTTTCGACGATCAGCTTGTCAGAACGGGTTCAATTTGTTCCAGCGCCCAATCAATATCGTCTTTTTGAATCACCAGCGGAGGGGCAAAGCGAATGACATGGTCGTGGGTTTCCTTGCACAGCAAACCGCGTTGTTGCAAAGCTTCGCAGAAACGCCGCGCTCCGCCAGCTTCAGGGTGTAATTCCAGGCCAATTAGCAATCCCTTGCCGCGCACATCTTTGATATAGGGGCTGTCAATTTCACCCAGGCTGCTCATCAGATAATTTCCCATCTTGGCGGCGTTCTCGATCATGCCTTCTTCAACAAGCACTTTCAAGGCCACGCGCGCCACCGCCGCGCCTAGCGGATTTCCGCCGAAGGTACTGCCATGATCCCCAGGCTGGAACGTCCCCAGCACCTCTTTATTCGAGAGCACCGCCGAAACCGGGTAAAACCCACCCGAAAGCGCTTTCCCGATCAACGTTAAATCGGCTTCTACGCCGTCGTGTTCTTCGGCCAGCATTTTACCCGTGCGCCCCAGCCCGGTTTGAATCTCATCAGTAATCATGGCGATATTCTGTTCTGTGCAGATGCGGCGCACTTCGCGCAGGTATCCCTCGGGGGGGACGATGATCCCGGCTTCGCCCTGGATGGGTTCGACCAAAAAAGCGACGGTATTGGGCGTGATGGCGGCTTCCAGCGCCTGGGCATTGCCAAAAGGGATGATCCTGAAACCCGGGGTGAAAGGCCCGAAGCCGTCGCGATATTGTGCCTCGGTGCTGAAGCCCACAATCGTCACCGTTCTCCCATGGAAGTTGTTCTCGCAGACGATAATTTCGGCTTGTCCTTCAGGGATGCCTTTTTCATAATAGCCCCATTTGCGCGCTGCCTTGATCGCCGATTCAACTGCCTCAGCGCCGCTGTTCATTGGCAGCACCATGGTTGAGTTGGTCAGATCGCAGAGTTCCTGATAGAACAGGCCCAATTGATCGTTACGGAAAGCGCGCGAGGTCAGGGTTAATTTGTCGATTTGGTCTTTCATCGCCGCGGCGATGCGCGGATGGCAGTGCCCCTGATTGACAGCCGAGTACGCCGACAGAAAGTCGATATACTTTTTTCCATCCACATCCCAAACCCAGATGCCCTCACCGCGGTTGATGACGACATCGAGGGGCTTGTAATTGGTGGCGCCATACTGTTTTTCGAGTTGAATCAGGTTGTCGCTGGTATGCATCTATGCCTCTGCCTTTTTTAGGGTTTTAATGGCGCTGTCAATTGAGCGCCGGTCTTTTGCACTGATGGATGGATCGTTTTGCCATGCTTCGAAACGAGGCAGCAACGTTGTGAACTCCGGCAAGAACTGTTTGGTCATGCTGCGGATACAATCGCATAATACCCAGGTGGCCGCCGAATTTTCGGGCGGAACGTGGCGAGCGAGAAATTCGCGCACCGGGGCGATTTCGCCTCTGGCAGAAATGCGAATTGCAAAACTGACTGCCCGTTTAACATCCAGCTCATCATCATATAGCAATCGCTCACTCAGATTTAGGCATACAAGCGTATATTCGGGTCGTTTCATGGGTAAACGCCCAATGGTAGTGATGGCTGCCCGCCGTACCCAAAGATTATCATCTTCCAGCCAAGCCTCCAGCGCGTGCAGCCATTTTTCCGGTTGCTTGCGTATGATCGGCTCCAGAGCGTCCATTGCCAATCGATCTGCATCTTCCCAGGTGATACATGTTTGGCATAGTTGGTATATTTCCGGGATGATTTTTTCGGGGGCGGTTAATTCCATCGCCCCCAAGGGAATTACTGCAACAACCCGACCTTCGCGCCCAAATTCATTCCAAAGCAATTGTATGAGCGGCAAAAATTCATTCACTCGTGTTCGGGCGACTTTGCTGATCGCTTTGCCGATTGCCTTGAGCTTGGGTACTGGAATCCCCACCGTTTCCTGTTGTTCTCGGAGTTCGGCTTTGATTCCGTTGATATTTGCGGGTTCAAATTGAAGCCAAAGCTGGCGTAATCGATTGGCAGTTACCCTCGCTTGCGTCGGATTGTATTGTTGGAGAACGGTTTGGAGGTACTCACTTTGCTTTGCGTCCATTGGGGACCCCGATTCTTGGATTAGCGCCGTCGACTTCCCATACCGGTGATCAGCGATGCCCAATACAGTAATTGCATGATGGCTGTGAATAGCGCAGCAATATAGGTCAGCGCAGCGGCATTCAGCACGGTGTTGACGCCGCGTTGTTCTTCCTCGGTGCGGATCAACCCCGAGGTGGTCAGCATGGCCTTGGCTCGGGCCGATGCATTTAGCTCCACCGGCAGCGTTACCAGCGCGAACAGCGCTCCGCCCGAGAAGACAATCACGCCCAGCCAGGCTAGATTGACCATCTGCAAGAAAAGCCCCAGCATAATCAAAATCCAGCCCAGATACGAGCCAATATTGACCGCCGGAACGATCATCGCCCGCAAGCGCAGGGGGAAATATTCATCCTGATCTTGCATGGCGTGGCCGAGTTCGTGGGCGGCAATTGCCAGCGAGGCGACGGAGTTGCCGCCGTACACGCCCTCGGAAAGCCGCAATACTTTGCTGCGCGGATCGTAGTGATCGGTGAGTTTACCGCGTATGCCCTCGATTTTTACATTATATAGCCCGGCGGAACGCGTTAGGCGAGCCGCAGCGTCTGCCCCGCTCAGTCCGCTACTAGCCTGCACGCGCCCCCATTTTTTATAGGACGAATTCACATAGAGTTGCGCCAGCATCGTTAGGATGAAAGCGGGCGCCATAAAAAGTAAGTAGGTTGAGTTGTAGAACATTGTTTTTCCTCGGTTGAAGATTACAGGTTGAAGGTTGAAAGTTCTGCCATGATTGAATTTTCAACGTTCAACATACAAAAATTACTTCCCAATTAATTCGATCAACACTTCTACGGCTTTATCCAATTGCGGGTCGCGCCCATCCTGGATTTCTTCGGCGCTGAGGATCACAATTTGATCTTCGGGCAAGCCAAAGGATTCGATATCGAAACCGGCATCAATCGCAGCTTGCGAGACCATTGCCAGGGGGTAATCGGGTTCCAAGCCGATCTCATGGATCAGGCGTTCTTCGGGGGTCAGCCAGCGCGCAATCGTCACGCGCACCGCGCCCTGATCGTTGCTCAGGGGCACCCAGTTTTGCACGGAACCTTTGCCAAAGGTGGTGGTTCCCACCAATGGGGCGCGGCCATAATCCTGAATGGCACCGCTGACAATTTCGGAGGCCGAGGCTGTGCCTTGGTTGACTAATACCACCAGCGGAATCTCCGTCGCCAACCCCTTACCCAGTGCTTCGTAGGTGTCTTTCTCGCCATTGCCATAATCTTCGTACATGATGACGCCATCGCTAATAAATTCGGATGCGACCTCAATGGCGCTAATCAAATACCCGCCACCGTTGTTACGCAGGTCAAAAATCAACCCCGCCGGATTTTCTTTGGCGAGTTCTTCAAACGCGTTGCGTACTTCGTCGCGGCTGTCATTACCAAAGGTTAGCAGATGAATGTAGGCGATGTCATTATCCAACATGCGATATTCCACGCTGGGGATAGTGATCTGAGCGCGGGTGATTTCTACGTCAAACGGCTCTTCGACGCCGTCACGGCGAATGGTAAGCACAACTTTCGAGTCAGCCGGGCCGAGGATGCGGCGGATCACCAGATTGCCATCAATGCCGGTCATATCGTCGCCATCCACCGCAATCACAGCATCGCCAGGCAGCAGTCCGGCGGCTTCGGCGGGTGAACCCGACATCGGGCTAACAATTGTCAGAAATTCGCCATTGGGGTCTACCCATGCGCCAATGCCTTCATAGGTGCCATCCAGCGGAATATTGGCTTGCATAAATTGATCGGGATTCATGTAGGAGGTATGCTGGTCGCCCAGCGCTTCCAGCATGCCGCTGATCGCGCCTTGCATCAACGCCTGGTCGTCGGGCTGGTGGGCATAGGCCCAGGCCTCCCAAAAGGGTGTGAACGTTTCTTGTAATTCAACGGGGGTGCCGGACTGGTCGCCGCTGGGGCCGCTGATGGCTTCGTAAGTGGTGTTGGTGGCGTCTTCAAACGTTGCCATCATGCCCTGGATAGCGCCATTCATCAGGGCTTCGTCATCCACCGGCTGATCGACAAATTGTTCATGGACAATATTCCAGGCCTCCCAGAAAGGCGCGAAAAGCTCATCCAGTTGATCGGCCGGAATCTGTATGGGAGCTTCGGCTACGTTGGGGTGTCCGGTAGGGAGTCCGCTATTATCATTTGATTGAGCTACGCTGGTCGACGCGGCCTCGCTGCCAAATTGGGGCAAGAGCGGCGCAACCGCCTGGCAGGCCAGTGTGGCGGAGGCCAGCAAGATTAGAACCAGTGTGATACCAATAAGTTGTTTTTTGTTAAGTTTCATAGATATTCTCCTTCAGAGTGAGATGCACTTTATAAAGTGCGTCCCACTTTTTATCTTCATAGCGTATCACAGATATATTAGCGCAAGATAAATTCGCGCAGATAGACCGCCCAGCTTTGCGGATCGCTGACTTGCTCTGTATAGTGCAAAATGGCCTCCCCGTCCAGGGGATAGAGCGGGTGACAAGATGTGGGCGCCGCGCCGCGTGGCGTGTGGACGACTGCATCCACCAGTGGCGCGACAAGATCGGCTTGTGTCAATTCGGGCTGGATTTCTTCGGCGGTGACGATCACCGTTTTAGCAGTCAGGGCCAGTTCTTCGTCGATACCTTTATTCTTGCCAATTTGGGCGTTGCCGTGTGGGTCTGCGGCCAGCGCATGGATTACGGCTATATCGGGTTGGAGGGCAGGGAAGGCGATATATTCTTCCCCGGTATAAGGCGAAGTGACGGTGTGGACATCCGGACGCAGTTTGGGCAGGTCGGTGCCCAACCAGCCGCGCCCCGGCATAAAGCTGATTCCTGCCATCTGGGCGCGCAGCCCAAAGGCCAGGCTGGCTTCGGTTTCCTCGATGATTTCCAGTTCCCCGCGGCTGGCGTGGTACGAAAACATTGGCGCCAGCCCAAAGATTTCCAGCCCGAAATAGCAGGTGCGGGTTTGCTTTATCATCCCCGCACCGACAAGCAGATCGCTCTCGATCCCCGCGGTGAATGCCAAAAGTGTCAGGTCGCGCGGCCGGTTTTCTCGCCGCAGCAACGCCTTCACGAAAGCCATCGGGCGGCGATAGAGCGTCATTCCGCCCAGGGCGAGAACATCCCCATCGTTGACGAGTTCAGCAGCTTGTTCGAGCGAAATTTGTTTATCCATAGATGAGTCGTTTCGTGTGCGCAAAGCCTTGTTTTCTATGCGGCATCGCACCTTTGCGCCCTTGCGTTACAGTTTTAGCGCCACAGTTCAGGAACGCCATCCCGTAATTGGTGGATATTTTCAATGTGGCAGTCAAAATTGTGAGACGCACCATTTGCGCCCACCAGCACCGTGAAAAAACCCATCTCGTGGGCCGTTGTCAAATTCGAAGTTGAATCTTCGAACAGCGCGCATGTGCGTGGATCAGGCGCGCCCGCCAGTTGCAGCGCGGTTTGATACGCTTCGGTCATCGGTTTGCAGTAGGGTTCCAGCATATATACATCTACAATACCCTCGAAGCAATCCGCGATGTTCATTTTTGCCAGCACCCTTTGAGCGTGGTCGATATCTGAATTAGTGAAGACCCACCGCGAGCCTGGAATGCTCAACAGCATTTGACGCAGTTCTGGCTCGGGGCGTAGATACTCATCCAGCGGCAGGTCATGCACAAAGCCAAGATATTCGCGCGGCTCCACGGCATAGTTTGCCATCAGACCGCGCAGCGTGGTGCCGTAATTTTTGTAATAACTCTGTCGCAGCGCGGGTATTTCTGCCGCAGAAAACCCCATACGCTCGTGCATATACAAATCAATTCGGCGGCGAATCTCAGCCCACATGCCATTCGATTCCGGGTAGAGTGTCGCATCGAGATCGAAGAAAATTGTGTCCAGTTTCATAGGGCTGTATTGTACTAGATTCTCCAGAAAGCGCGTATGAAGGGTGACTCATGAGTCGCCCCGCTTACGCATTTTCTTCGGTATAATTCTTTTCATGACCATCAAAATCTTGCCCGATGAAGTTGCCTCACAAATTGCTGCCGGAGAAGTTATCGAACGTCCGGCCTCGGTGGTAAAAGAACTGCTCGAAAACGCCATTGATGCCCAGGCGAGCTATATTTCTGTGACCGTGGAAGATGCCGGAAAACGGCTGACTGAAGTTGCCGATGATGGACACGGGATCGCCTCTGGCGAATTAGAACTCTCTGTACGGCGTCATGCCACCAGTAAGCTGACTTCTGCAGACGATTTGTTTCGCATCGCCACGCTTGGGTTCCGCGGCGAAGCGCTGGCATCGATTGGCTCGGTCTCGCGCACGAGCATTACCTCGCGCCGCCGCGATGATGATTTGGGCACGCGTTTGCAAGTCGATGGCGGCATTAGCAGCGCGCCCCAGCCGACCGGCGCGCCAGCCGGAACGGTTGTGCGCGTCGAAGACTTATTCTACAATGTTCCGGCGCGGCTCAAATTTCTCAAGAGCGACCGCACCGAACGCCGCCATATTCAAACCCTGGTCACGCATTATGCATTGGCGTACCCCCAGGTGCGTTTTCAACTGCGTATGGAGGGGCGCGGCGCGTTGCAAACCAGCGGCAACGGCGAGCGCCGCGAAGTTCTCGCCGCGCTCTATGGGGCCGATATTGCCCGTCAAATGATCGCGGTGCTGGCTCAAGCCGATTCGGTTTCAGTGACCGGTTTCACCAGCCCAACTTCGGTGACGCGCTCCAATCGCAGCCAGATATTATTCTTTGTCAACGGTCGCCCGGTGCATGATATTGCCCTTACAACCGCGTTGGTGCGCGCCTATCACACGATGCTTATGGTCGGGCGTTACCCCCACGCGGTTATTTTTATTGCCATGTCGCCTGAGAACGTGGATGTGAATGTGCATCCCACCAAAGCCGAAGTTCGCTTTCGCCAGCGCGATGAAATATTCAGGATTGTGGGGAATGCCGTCCACGCGGCCTTGCAAGCGCACACGCCGGTGCCTGAAATTGATCAATTGAGCGAGCGCATGCGCTGGAGCAGCGGGACTCCCTTTGGGGTTGATTCAGCGGCCCGCGGCACTGACCCGGCTTGGGGCTGGGCGACCGATGAACGACGACCGATGAGTGGGGATTCTCAACCCTCAATCAAAGCCCAGCCCGAACTCCCCGAAGTACATACACCCCTCCTGCGCCTCATCGGGCAAGTGGCCGCCACCTATCTGATTGCCGAAGGCCCAGATGGTCTCTACCTGATCGACCAACACGCCGCCCACGAACGCGTACTTTTTGAGCGTTTTATGGCGCAGCGCGGCGGCGCGATTCCCTCTCAGGCTTTGCTGGAACCCGCGACTATAGAACTACCCTATGCCGCGGCCAATCTGCTCGAAGAGCAATTGCCAGTGTTATCGAAGCTCGGTTTTGATGTTGAACCCTTTGGGCGCGAGTCGTTTTTAGTGCGCGCCATTCCGGCAATCCTCAGCGGGCTGAATCCTGCCGCGGCGTTGCGCGTGTTGGTAGAAGATTTTGAAGAAGATGAAACCCCACTGGCTCAGGAAATTGAAGCCAAGATCATTGCCCGTGTGTGCAAACGGGCGGCAGTGAAAGGTGGACAAGTACTCTCACACCAGGAACAAATTGCATTGCTGCGAGACCTGGAAGCCAGTCAGTCGCCGCGTACCTGTCCGCATGGGCGCCCAACCATGATCCATCTTTCCGTCGATGCGCTGGAGCGTCAATTTGGACGGAGAGGCGCGCGGTAGCAAATCCTTGAGTTTTGTTAAATGCCAGAGGTGGGTAAAAAAATCTTGAATGTTGAGCCTTGCCCGGATTCGCTCTCGACGGCAATATTTCCCCCATGACTTTCAACAATTCGCTTGACAATTGACAGCCCCAATCCGGTGCCCTGGGCGTGTTTCTCAGAGCCAGGTACGCGGAAAAATTTTCCAAAGAGTTGCTGGATATATTTTTCCGGGATGCCGATTCCGGTATCGCTAACCAGAATGTGTACGCCACCGGGAGTGGATTCTGCTTTGAGTAATACGCGCCCTCCTGGATGGTTGTATTTGATCGCGTTGCTGAGCAGGTTGACCAATGCCTGATGAAGCTTGTCACGATCCCCGGAAATTGGGGTCAAGCCAGCTTCTATCTCGAGTTCAAATTGAAGTTCTTTTCGTTGTGCCAGGCTTTCTGTTAGATCGGCCACGCTTTGAAGAAGGGTATGTACTTCAAATTGCCCCATATTTAGTTGATTGCGCCCCGATTCAAGGCGCGCGATATTCAAAAAGTCAGACGACATATTGGCAAGCCGGATGGCTTCATTTTCAATGCTCTCAGAAATTTCAGCACGTCGTTCATCGGTAACTTTGGGGTGTGTGAGTAAATGTGTGGCTGTGCGCAGTGACGCCAACGGGGTGCGTAGTTCGTGTACAAATTCGGCGATTAAATCGTATTGCTGGAATAAGCGCGAATTTTCAATGGCGATAGCAGCATGTGATCCGAGCGCCATCAGGGATTCTTGATCTTCGGCAGTAAATTCCCCGCCTTGTTTGTTGATGGCTTCGAGTACGCCGCTGACTTTATCTTTGGCAATCAGGGGTACCCCCAACAAAGATTGGGTTGTCAGACCGATTGCCTGGCTAACTTTCACAAAATGGCGCTCATCGTTTTGGGCATCATTAATGATGATCGGGCGACGATTCTTTACAATCCATCCGGCGATACTGCTTTCAACAGGCACTTCCAGCCCGCGCATTTTTGGATCGAAATTGGTAGCCACCTGAAAGTTGAGTTGCGCCATGCGCTCATCATACAATAAAATTGATGCGGCTTCGGCACCGGTAAGCTCTACTGCCGCGCGGATAATACGTTTGAGTAAAATGTCGAGGTCCAGCGTTGACGTCAGATCGCGTGAAATCGAGATGATTTTTTGAAAGCGTTCAAAATCGTGGGTGGAAGATATCTTAGACATTAATGTAATTGCGCCGCGATCGCCGGGATGATTTCGGCAATATCGCCATTCAGTAATACCGTAGCGCGTTCGTCAATATAGGTCGCGCTTTTGTTTATGATAACGAGTTTGGCGCCGTTTTCAACCGCTTTCATGGGCAAACCAGCAACCGGCATCACCAGCAGCGAAGAACCAGCCACAATCATCACTTCACAATTTTCAGTGGCTTTGCGAGCTTGCAGCCAAATTTTTGCCGGGAGTTGTTCTTCAAATAATACCGTATCGGGCTTGAGAATCCGATTGCATTCCGGGCAACGGGGAATTATACCCTGGTGAATGTATTGGTCGATATAGCCTTGCGAAGAAATTTTTTGATAACAGCCGATGCAAGAAAGCGTATTGAGCGTGCCGTGAACCTCCAGCACATGCTGTGATCCGGCACGCTGATGCAACCCATCGATGTTTTGCGTAATGATGGTATGCAAGCAATCTGTTTTTTCTAATTCTGCCAGGGCAATATGGGCGTCATTGGGCTGCGCGTTCAGCATATGGCTGGCTAATGGGCGCAACCACTCGAAGAATCGTTCTGGGTGATGTCGGAATGCGGTCAGGGAGGCGACTTCCATCGGCAAAAAGCGGGCCCAAAGCCCGCTTCCTGCCGATCTAAAATCGGGTATACCGGAGGGGGTGGAACTTCCTGCGCCGGTGAGTGCAACGGTATTGCGCGACGAGCGGATGAGGCTGGCAGCTTCGCGAATCGCCGATGTATCTACCCGGGTGGTCATATTCGCGAATGATTATTCAGCTTGCACGAAAGCCGAAGCCAGCTTGGTAAATTGTTCTGCCGTCAGGCTGCTGGGTTGCTGAAGCACCATGGGCGTGTTGATCTCAGAGGCTTTGTAGGCCAAATCGGGCGCCGGGGTAATCACTGAAGAAATCGGGTGTGCCAATTCTTCTTGCGCTGTCGACCAATTCATCTGTAGGTTGGAGCGTGTTCGGTTGACAAGCGCTACATGGATGCGCCCCTTGCCTACATTGAGACTGATCAGATCGGTGATGAGTTGTTTGGTCTGCTGGATGTTGGCAGGAGAAGGCTCCATTGCAATCAGGAATTCATCACAATACTTCAGCACCATTTGTGTCAGTGGGGGCAGGGAAGGGCCTAAATCAAGCAAAACATATTTAGAGATGCTCGGCAGCAAGCGTGCGATAGCTCGATATTGTTCCAGGCGCATGGCATAAACAGCATCGCGCGGGCGTTGTGGCGAAACAAATACATGCACCCCGCTCTGGTGTGCTACCAGTTCGCGCTGAATATCGACAGGCGAAATTGCCTTGGCTTCTTTGCGCAGCAGTTGTACAACGCCATTGGAATTGGAATAGCCCAGCCCGGCGCTAATATCGCTACTGCCCGGCCTGAAATCGGCGATGACCACACTCTCGCGGGTCAATTTTCGCAGCGTAATACCTAAATTGGTGGCCAGTGTCGTCACGCCCAGGCCGCCCTTCGCAGAAAGAATGCCGATCGTAAGTCCGCGCGATTCGGGAGCTTTCCCCATAGCCTGAGCCGTGCGTGCTGCTTTCGAGCGCGCCAGCAATGCCTTCACTTGTGCGAGCAATTCGCGTGGTTGGGTCGGTTTGGTTAAATAAGCGTCGGCGCCCGATTCAAGCCCCTCAATTCGATCGTCTACCTGCGCTTTGGCGGTGAACATGATAATTGGCACATTCGCAGTAATCTCACTGGCGCGTAATTGCTTGGCGACCTCATAGCCGCTCATATCTGGCATCATCACATCGAGTAGAACCAGGTCTGGGCGATCGGCTTGCGCCCGTTTTATGGCGCGTTCTCCGTTATCGGCTGCGCTAATATTGTACCCCTGGCGTTCCAGCATTAACCCTACCAGCCGTAGGGTTTCAACATCATCATCCACAATGAGAACTTTATCGGCCATTTTTTCTCCTCCAGAAAAACCCAATCGCAAATATCGATCGCGTAACACTAGTATACCTGATTTTAATGAATAATTAATTAACTTGCTCTAACACTTTGGTACTGAAAACCTTAAGATTCTGTTTGTACGTTATAATTTTTGCATGTTGTTAGCTGATTTTCAGATCAAACTTAAAGAATACCCCCTGGATTCTCAGGCATTAACCTTGGTGGGGATTTCAGGCGGCGCAGATAGTTTGGCTTTGCTGGATTTATTTTACCGCAGCGAGTTGCCAGTAGCGGCCGCGCATCTGAATCATGGATTGCGCCCCGAAGCGCCGGCGGACGCGCGCCGGGTGGCCTGGGTTGCTGAAACCCTGAAGATCCCTTTTGTCTCCGAGACGATTGACGTAGCCCTCTATGCCCGGCAGAACCGCCTTTCAACTGAAGAAGCCGCCCGCGTGTGTCGCTATAACTTTCTCTTCAAGCGGGCACAGAGCCTCGGGGCGCGGGCAGTGGCGGTTGGGCATCACGCTGATGATCAGGCGGAAACCGTACTAATGCACTTTTTACGCGGCAGTGGACTGGCTGGACTAAAAGGTATGCGGCCCTATTTGCTGCCGAACCCCTGGAGCGATGAAATCCCATTGCTTCGCCCACTATTGGGCGTGCCCCGTGCGGAGATTGTCACGTACTGTACTGAACGTGGTCTGAATCCGATTGAAGATTCCAGCAATCTGGATACATCGTTATTCCGCAACCGCTTGCGCCATGAAACGCTGCCCGACCTTGATGAACTTATCCCCGGTGTGCGCCAACGCCTGGGACAAATGGCCGATATTTTCGCTGCTGACGAAGATATTCTTGCGAATCTGACCATGCAGGCGCGGCGCGAGACGCTTATAGAACAGGGCGCTGGCTTTCTGGCCTTCAATGCGCGCAAGCTTACCGGGCAGCCTATGGGGATTCAACGGCGGTTGATCCGTTGGGCTGCCGGACAGCTAATTGAAGACCTGCGCGATGTAGGATTTGGTGCTGTGGCACGCGCCCTGGCAGTGCTGCATGGTGAGGCGGGTATGGCCGATCTGGTGATGGGGCTGCGCGTTTTTAGTGAAGCCGGGCATTTTTATATGGCAATGGAAAATGCCGAACTCCCATCCAGGCTGTGGCCCCAGCTAGGGCAAGCAGCCGGTGTGATCGATTGCACCGTGCCGGGCGAACTTGTGTTGCCCAAGGGCTGGGTGTTGCGCTGCGAAATCCTTGGTGATGTGGAAAAAGCGCGTGCGCAAGCCATTGAGAACAGCGATCCTTACCGGGTGTGGATCGCTCTTCGCGGGCAGCAACCTGCTCAGGTGCAAATCCGGGGACGCCGCCCCGGGGATCGAATCCAACCCCTGGGTATGGATGGCGCCGCGGTCAAGATTTCCGACTTGATGATAAATGCCAAAGTCCCTCGGCGGGCGCGGGCACGTTGGCCGATTGTGCTGCTGGAGAATAGAATTGCCTGGGTGCCTGGGCTGCATGTGTCGCAGGGATTTAAGATAACCTCAGCGAGCAAACGTATAATTTTTATGGAGTTGTTGTCGCTCAATTGACAGGCGGGATATTCGGGGTAAAATATCTACGCTAAAATTAAATTTAGCGTAGACGTCACATGTTACCCTTGAAAAAAATTTCGGAATATGAAGCCATAAAAATACTTTCAGATGCCCGCCGTCTGGCAATTTTGCGCGCCCTGATGGCGAAGCCCGCTACCCTCACGCATCTCGGAAAGATTTTTGATGTGCATCCGGCTAAGGCGCGCTACCACGTAAAACAGTTGGAAAACGCCGGATTGGTCGCGCTGACGCACACGCAAAAAATAGGCCATTATACAGAGAAGTTTTATCAGGCCACCGCGGCGGCGTTTGCGATTCAGTTGGCAATTCTGCCAGAGCGTGGAGCGCGCCCGGCTGTTCTGGTTGCGGGGAGTGATGATCTGGCTTTGAATTTGCTGGCAGGATTGTTGCGGGATGCTGCCGACGCCCCGGCGATGTTCACGTTGCCGGTGGGCAGCCTGGATGGCCTGATTATGTTGCGCCAGGGGATCTGCCAGTTGGCGGGCTGTCATTTGCTGGACCTGCCCAGCGGGGAATATAACGCCCCCTATGTGCGCCATCTTTTCCCCGGGCAGACGATGCGCGTGGTGACGTTGGCGCGCCGCCAACAGGGTTTGCTGGTCGCGCCGGGGAATCCGCTGGAGCTTGGCGGTGTGGAAGATTTGGCGCGCCCCAAAGTACGGTTTATCAATCGGCAGCGCGGCTCGGGGACGCGGCTGTGGCTGGATGCGCAGTTAAAAACGCTAGGGATCAACTCTCAGGGAATTCAAGGTTATGAGCGCGTAGCCGATACGCATTTGGGTGTGGCTGACGCAGTGGTCTCTGCTCAGGCCGATGCGGGATTGGCCGTGCTGGCCGCGGCACAGGCGCGCGGGTTGGATTTTATCCCCCTGTTCGATGAACGTTATGACCTGGTTCTGTCTGGAGATGATGCGGATTCGGCGTTGCTGGCGCCTGTGTTTGATGCTATGACGAGTAACGCTTTTCGGAATATAGTCACTGGATTGGCCGGGTATCAGCCTCAAGTTGCCGGTGAAGAAATTATTTTGTGAGTGTGGTTCAGTACATAGGAAATTCCAATGAAAACTCAACATCTATTGAAAATACTTATCCTTATTGGCCTGGTTTTTCCATTGGCAATGACAGCCTGTGGCGAGCCAGCGGTTGATGAACCCCTCGAAGTAGGTTCGCCCAAAAACCCGGAACTGATTCTGGCAACGACAACATCGACGCAAGATTCGGGTCTGCTGGATGTGCTGGTACCCATATTCCAGGAGCAGAGCGGTTACGTTGTCCAGACTGTGGCCGTAGGAACCGGCGCAGCCCTGGCAATGGCTAAAGACGGTAACGCCGATGTGCTGCTGGTTCATGCCCCGTCGTCGGAGAAAGCGTTGATGGAGGCAGGCTTCGGCAAAGAACGCTTCCTGGTGATGCACAACGATTTTGTCATCGTTGGCCCTACAGATGACCCTGCAGGAATTCGAGGTAATATCGTTGCCGCGGATGCTCTTGCCCTGATTGCTGCCTCCGAAGCGATGTTTGTCTCACGCGGCGATGATTCTGGCACGCATAAAAAAGAATTGAACATCTGGGATGCAACGGATTACAATCCCAACGGCGACAAGCCCGCCTGGTATGTTGAATCCGGGCAAGGGATGGGCGCCACGCTGGTGATTGCCTCCGAGAAATTGGCTTATACGCTCACCGATCGGGCAACTTATCTGGCGAACCAGGATAATCTCGATCTGGTGATTCTTGCCGAGGGCGACGCTGTGCTGCTCAACGTTTATCATGTGATAACCGTAAACCCGGATCAATGGCCGGATGTTAACTATGATGGCGCGCTGGCTTTTGCCAATTTTATGGCCAGTGATAAAACTCAGGCCGTTATCAAGGAATTTGGCGTTGAAGCGTATGGTCAGCCGCTATTCTTCCCCGATGCAGACAAGACCGACGCCGAACTGGGGCTGGAGTAAGGCATATCGCTACGGAGATGCAGAGAACACAGTGAGTCTTTGTGTTTACGTGATGAATCTTTGTTATGTATTTTGATACCGAAGTTTTCCAAATCACGGTTCTGTCGCTGAAAATTTCGGCGTTGGCAACGGGCATCAGTTTACTCATCGGATTGCCATTGGGAACCGTGCTGGCGCTGGGGAAGTTTCCGGGGCGATCTTTTTTTCTCAGTATTGTCAATACCGGTATGGGACTACCTCCCGTGGTGGTTGGCCTGATCGTGGCGATGCTGTTGTGGCGGTCCGGGCCGCTGGGTGATTTTAAACTCATCTACACACCCTCAGCGATTATCATCGCGCAAACCGTGATCTCTGCGCCGGTAGTCACCGGGCTGACCGCGGCCGCGCTGCAAGCGCTGGATCCGCGCTTGCGGCTGCAACTTTACGGGCTTGGCGCCTCGCGCCTGCAAATGGTCGGGTCGCTGTGGCGGGAAGCGCGACTGCCCCTGTTGGCAGCGTTAATGGCGGGCTTCGGTTCGGTGATTTCGGAGGTGGGCGCGTCGATGATGGTAGGGGGCAATATCCGCTATCAAACACGCGTGCTGACCACGGCAATTGTGCTCGAAACCGGCAAAGGAAACTTTGATATTGCGATTGCATTAGGGGTTTTGCTGCTGGCAATCATCTTCCTGGTCAATTGGGCCTTGACATGGATTCAGCAGCGGGGAGCGCGGCGATGACTTCGCCCCTGGTGGAAATCCGCAATTTGCAGGTGGCGCGTGGCGGGCAGCCGGTTTTGCGAATTAATGCCCTGACGATTGAGAAGGGCGCGGTATTGGCGGTGGTTGGTCCCAACGGGGCGGGGAAAAGCTCATTGTTGCTCGCGCTCGCCCGGTTACTCTCTCCGGAGCGCGGTGAAATCTTTTTCAATGGCAATCCTCCCGCGAGCGAGTCCGATCTCGTCTACCGGCGCAAAGTCGCCCTGGTTTTGCAGGATCCACTTTTATTCGATACATCCGTCTTCGACAACGTAGCCGCCGGTCTGCGCTTCCGCGGTTTGGGGAAGAATAAAATCCGGCCGCGAGTCGAAAAGTGGCTGGCGCGTCTGGGGATTGCTGAACTCAAGCATCGGCGTGCTACCGAACTATCGGGAGGCGAAGCGCAGCGAGTCAGCCTGGCGCGGGCCTTGGCGCTGGAGCCAGAGTTGCTGTTGCTCGACGAGCCTTTTTCGGCGCTCGATCCTCCCACGCGCAAGCGTCTGTTGGATGATCTCTCGGCGCTGCTGGCAGAGACGCAGATTACAACCGTTTTGGTTACGCACGATCTGGATGAGGCTTTATTTTTAGGGGATGGGGTGGCAGTAATTTTGGCGGGCGAATTGCGCCAGCAGGGGACGCCTGAAGCGGTGTTTACTGCGCCTTCGGATTTGGATGTGGCTGCGTTTGTGGGGGTTGAGACGGTGCTGCCGGGGCGGGTGGTTGCAGCGAAAAATGGACAGATTAGTGTCGAAGTGGGTGCGCAGCGCATTGAAGCTGTGGGGCACGCGCAGTTCGATCAGCAGGTGTATGTGTGCTTGCGTCCCGAAGATGTCACGCTTTGGGAACAAGCCGATCTGCCGCCATCGAGCGCGCGCAATGTTATCCGGGGCCATGTCAAACAGATTTTGCCCAGTGGGCCGCTGGTGCGTGTGGTGCTGGATTGCGGATTTATGTTGGTGGCGTTGGTTACGCGTTCGTCGGCACAAACAATGTGCCTGGAACCCGGCGCGAAAGTTACAGCAACATTCAAGGCCAGCGCAGTGCATATTATTTTACGCAGCGATGAGCCCTTGAATGTTGCCAAAATCGATTGAATTTGGGTCTTGTTTTTTTAGGGTGCGGCTGGTTCGGCCAGGCGCATGAGTTTTTGGCTAAGTTCGCGCCATTGAACTTTTGAAACCCCCAGTTTTTGGCGAATTTTATCCGAATCCATGCCGGATTGCATGTCGGTTAGCGCGCAGGTCCAGCGGCACATGCTGAAAGAAAGATGTTTTTCAAGTCCGGCTTCGTTGCTCAAATCTTCGAGCAGATATTCCAGGCGACGCTGCGACCAGGGGAATAACTTCTCGCCCAGGTTATGCTGGGCCGCATAGCGGCGGTAGATTTCTTCCCAATCCGCGGGCAATTCGATTTTGCGTTCTTTATAGCGGTTTTTCGGGGCAGCATAGCGCACGAACAGCAGTGGTCCATTGGGCGCGTCCCACTGAATATGATTTGGGCTGAGCGTAAGGCATTCGCTTTTTTTGATGCCCGTTGCCAGGAGCAACGTGAGTAAAGCGATATGGCGTGTATCCGGTTTGGCAGCGTGGGCAAACCGTTCCGCTACTGTGATGACGGCCTCAACCTCGTCTGGAGTAAGTACCTCGGGTAGCGGGCTGCGCACCGATTTTTGCACCACCTTTTCTGCCGGATCGACGAAAATAACAGCTCCGCCGTGCAACCAGCGAAAAAATGCTTTGATCGAAGTGATGCGACGCGCCAGTGTTTTTGGACTGCAAGGCACGCCGCGTTCGGTGAGCATCCACTCGAGAAAATTATTTAGATCGCTGGTGGTGACTGAACCCAGTGTGCGATCAGGAGGGAGGTAGGATGCTAGTAATTCTACGTCGCCGATGAAAGCCTTTAGGGTGTGAGGGGAATTCCCCTGGTCTTGCAGGTAAATCTTCCAGCCATTGATGGCGGGGATGAGGGTTGTTTGAGCGGTAATGTGGGCAGTGTTTTGTTCAGTCATGCGAATCTCCTTGTGGAAATTTCGTATAGGCAACTTTCATTGCGTATAGTTTATCGGAGAGTTGCGCGAAAGTCAATGCGTGAATTTGTGTGGGCTTTCTTTTGCGAAAGTGCGTAAGTCCCGCTTGAGCTGAAATTGCGAAAAATACTCATCACTGGAGCTGTATGCCCCAAATAAAAACAGGACAGCTAATCTAGCTGTCCTGTTTTTTGACTTCTGTAGGTTATTCTATAGAGCTACGACGTCTTGTGCCTGGGGGCCTTTCTGCCCCTGCACGACCTCAAACTCTACGCGCTGACCTTCATCGAGGGATTTGAAACCCTCACCGATGATCGCATTGAAGTGGACGAAAACATCGCCGCCAGCGTCGCGCTCGATAAAGCCGTAGCCCTTCGAGCCGTTGAACCATTTTACGGTACCTTGTTCTTTTGCCATGATTTGGAACTCCTTTCGTTGAAGATTTGCTAGGTTTCGCATGGGTTCCAAATCAAGGGTGAATCTTTATTTGAGAACTTCTGTTAAACAAGCACTATAGTGTAGCACATATTTGGAAGTTGTGAAGCCCTTTTTTCAAAATCACTATCCGGGATTTATGGGTTCAGTTTACACTCCTGTATGGTAAGATGTGCGCACTTCCAAATTTATCGGTATTCAACACAGGAAATTCGCATGATGACCTCACCCAACGAATCCCCGCCTCGCAACCGCCCCGCCACAACGCGACGAAAAATCTGGCTGGCGATAATTTATGCACTTCTGGCGCTGATTTTCGCCGCCATCGGAATTGTTAGCATCGACAACACACTGATCTTTATTTTGTCGTTCTTGCCCGCGTTTATTTTGGCTCGTCTCAGTTATCGTCACTTTAAGCGCCGCTATTCCGCCGCTATTTTTGCCGTAGTGGATGCAGATGAGGCTCCGGTGTTGTTTTTGCGCCCATTTGACAAGGATGCTGGCTGGGATGGGGCCGCAGCTTTCAGTCTCTACCGGCTGCGAACCTGGCGCAAATTTCCGCTCTCGCCAAATAATATGCGGGCGCTTTACCTGGAGATGACCGGGCGCGCCTCCTTTGAGCAGGTGCTGGCCTATATCACCCGAAAAATTGGCCCGCTGGTAGCTATCGGTGAACCGGGCAGCCCCCCGATTCTCGGAGCGCGCAATCTATATGTTGGTGATGATAATTGGCAAGAACAGGTTGTCAATTTGGCGCGAAAAAGTAGCCTTGTTATCCTCACGGCAGGCATTTCGCCCGGAGTGCTTTGGGAGGTACGCACCATGATAGATGATGTTGCATCTGAAAGCCTGTTGCTCAATATTCCAGGTGCAACACGCGGCGAACGAGAGGAAAATTACACTCAATTTGTTGAGGCTGCGCACGAATATTTCCCTGCTGGGTTGCCAGAGACCATCAAGGGCGCCCGCTTCCTGACTTTTGATGCCACATGGCAGCCTCGGGTAGATCGTATTCGCAAACCCGCGAAAAATTCCCCGGCCTGGGTGGCGCAGCGCCTAACCCAATTATTGGTCTGAAAGCCATCCCACATTTGGTATGATTTAAACTATGGATTATCGTATTGCGTTGGGAAAATGGGGTGAAGCGTATGCCGCCGAATTTTTACAAAAACAAGGGTATTCGATTCGGGCGCGCAATTATCGCACCCCTTATGGGGAAATTGATCTGGTCGTGGAGCGGCATGAACGGCTCATTTTTATCGAAGTGAAGACGCGTTCTTCCAGCACCTTTGGTTATCCCGAAGAAGCCATAACCCCGAAAAAGCGTCAGCATCTTTATGATGCCGCAAATTTGTATGTACAAGAGTACCACTGGGATAAAGATTGGCAGATTGATGTGATCGCCATTTTGCGCACCAATGCCGATACCCAACCTCAATTGGCGCATTTTGAGAATATTTGAAAAATATTGATGATACCAACTTCGCCGGATAGAAAATTACCCCTGATTATCTTGCTTGGCCCGACCGCAGTTGGGAAAACGGAGCTGTCTTTGCAGTTGGCGGAGCGTATCAACGCTGAGATCATCTCGGCGGATTCGCGGCTTTTATATCGCGGCATGGATATTGGCACAGCCAAGCCCACGGCTGAAGAACAACGCCGCGTGCCACATCATTTGGTGGATGTTGCCAACCCCGATGAGGTTTGGAGTCTGGCGATGTACTTGCAGGCTGTTCAGACCACGGTGCTGGATATTTGCACCCGCGGACGCGTGCCCTTGTTGGTGGGGGGCACCGGGCAATATATCCGGGCGTTGGTGGAGGGTTGGCGCGTGCCCGAAGTAGAACCTGACCCGCGATTGCGAGCGGCGCTGGAGAATTGGGCGGGGGATATTGGCCCGGAGGCCCTGTACGCCCGTTTGCAAAAGCTTGATCCGGAAGCCGCCGCCCGCATGGAGCCGCAAAATATGCGCCGCAGCGTACGCGCCCTGGAGGTGATTCTCACCACCGGGCAGTTATTCTCCACTCTGAGGGAGTCCGGCCCGTCTCCCTATCGGGTGTTGATGTTGGGGTTACAGCGTCCACGCCCGGAATTGTACGCGCGCATCGACGCGCGTATCCACACAATGCTGGCAGCAGGTCTTATCACAGAGACACAAAACCTGCTCGATCGGGGTTATTCTGCAGAACTGCCATCGTTATCTGCGATCGGCTATCGTCAGGTGATTCAGTATCTCGCCGGAGAAATTTCGCTCGAAGAAGTTGTTGTGCAGATGAAACGCATCACCCGGCGCTTTGTGCGACGGCAAGCCAATTGGTTCAAAGAAGACGACCCGCTGATCCAGTGGTTTCCCGCAAACGCCGCCGATTCTTTGCATCAAATCGTAGCAAGCGTGCAGCGTTTTCGAGTGGAGCAAGGCGAATTTGAGAAATAGTTTGACTTTTGTTGCAGAAAAATCTATACTATTCTTGTGAGAGTGGAGTTGTGCAAGTTCGAGTGGGGCGGATGGCCTGCACTTCAATCGCCAAATCGTCATCACCTCAAATCATTGTGTGACAAAGGAGTAAAAACATGAGCGATCGTCCCTGGTTAGAGATATACGATGAGGGAGTTCCAAAATCGATTGATTACCCAGAAGTCCCATTGTTTTATTTTCTCGAAAATGGTGCCAAGAAATATGCTGATAAGCCCTGCACAATTTTTAAGGGCGCTAAAATTTCCTATAAAGAAATGAATGATATTACCGACCAGTTTGCTGCCGGTCTGGCAGACCTGGGAGTAAAAAAGGGCGACCGGATTGGGATTATTGTTCCCAATACACCGCAATTTGTGGTAGCGTATTATGGGGCGCTCAAAATTGGAGCGGTTGTTGTGGCGATGAATCCGTTGTATACGGAACGCGAAATCGAGCATCAGGTAAATGATGCTGGCGTAGAAGTTATGGTGGTGATGAGTAATTTCTACAATATTGTCAAGAGTGTGCAGCCGAAAACTGGTATAAAGAAGATTGTTGTTACCAATATCAAAGAGACTTTACCGCCAGTTACCGCTTTCCTTTTTACTTTACTCAAGGAGAAGAAGAGCGGTTTTCGTGTGCAATTGGGTGAGGGCGATATTTGGATGCCAGATTTGCTGGCAAAATTTAAGCCGGAAGATCGCCCCAAGGTGGATGTTGGCCCCGATGATGATGCTGTTTTCCAGTACAGCGGCGGTACTACGGGCGTGCCAAAAGGCGCCATCGCAATGCACCGCAATCTGGTAGCCAACGCGTTGCAGATTCGGCTCTGGATGCCTAGCGCCATCGACGGTGAGGAAGTTGTGCTAATGGCAATTCCGCTTTACCATGTCTATGGTATGGTGGCCGGGATGAATTTTGGTTTCGCGTGTGGGGCTGCTTTGGTTATGGTTCCGAATGCCCGCGATATTAAGGACGATCTGGAGAACCTGCAAAAATATCGTTGTACGATTTTTCCCGGCGTGCCCACACTGTATAATGCCATCAATAATTGGCCCGATGTTCTGGCAGGGAAATATGATTTGAGTTCAATTAAAGCATGTATCTCGGGATCGGCGCCGTTGATGCGGGAAACCAAAGAAAAATTCGAAGCCCTGACAGGCGGGCTTGTTTTCGAGGGCTACGGCCTTTCCGAGTCGCCGACCGCGGCAACCTGCAATCCGTTACAGGGCGAAAATCGCGCTGGTTCGATTGGCTTGCCGCTGCCTGATGTAGAAGCACGTATCATTAGCCTCGATGACGAAGTGACCGTTCTGCCGTCGGGTGAAATTGGCGAAATTGTGCTAAAAGGCCCCCAGATTTTCAAGGGTTATCACAATATGCCCACAGAAACCCAGAATTCGCTGCGTGATGGCTGGTTGTATACGGGTGATATTGGCCGCATGGATGAGGATGGTTATTTCTACATTGTTGATCGCAAAAAAGAGCTGATTAAGCCCGGCGGGTTCCAGGTGTGGCCGCGCGAGGTTGAAGAAGTGATTACCGATCATCCAAAAGTTTTTGAGGTCGGCGTGGCCGGCATCCCGGACCCGAAACGGGGCGAGACTGTCAAGGCCTGGATTGTGTTGATACCGAGTGAAGAGGCCACTGTTGAAGAAATTCGCGCATTTTGCAAAGAAAATATGGCAGCCTATAAAGTGCCCAGCCAGATTGAATTTCGCGATGAACTGCCTAAGACCAATGTTGGCAAAATTTTGCGCCGCGAGTTGGTGAGGCAGCACAAAGAAGGCGCATGATTTTTTAGTGTCGATTTGGTAGCCTTCGCAAGAAAAGAACCATTATCCAAAAAACAGTTCCTGATGAGCTAAATATCGGGAACTGTTTTTTTTGATGTGGAGTGATTGAATAATGCCCTTATGATGCGAAGAAATGTTGTATGGCAGGTGTTATATCGGCCAGGTTGTGCAATTTCTCCGAGAATGGATGTCGCAAGCCCGCTGCGCCGATGACCAATCCGGGCACTGGATTGCTGGTGTGTCGGCGGGTACTCAAATCTTCGAGATTGCCATGATCGGATGTAATCAATATTAACCCCTGGTCATCATCCCAGGTCTTCAGCAGGCCGCCCAGCATAGCATCAAATTCTTCCAGCCGCTCACAAGCTGCCGCCATATCTCTGCGGTGACCCAAAACATCGCTGAGCCAGTATTCGAAAAAAGTCAACTCATATCCTTTGGCGAGTATGGCTAATCGACGCCCAGCTTCTGTAGGAGTCAGGATGGGGATATGTGTGTAATCTAAATGCTTGTGCCAGCCCGATGCAGTGAAATCTGCAGAGAGTGCATTCCCTGCGAGCAGGTCGGCTTCGGTCTTGAGGGGAATATTTGCGGCACGCATCGCCATTGCAATTGCTCCCGGCAAGCGTTTGCCAGATTGAATGCCTGCAAAATAGCCATCTGGGAAGGCATTGATCAGAGCCATGCGCTGATTATTCTGCCGAAGGCGATGAAAGAGATTGTCGTTTTCAAGAATTGCGCGGATGGCGGCATTCGGCTTGGGGCCATAATGTTCGCCAATTATTTGGGGGATATTTTTCCCGGTGAGCAGAGTGGCCTGACCGCTGGCGGATTGGGGCAAACCAGGGATGCCCAGACAGGCATCGATGGGCACGAGGCTGGCGCGTGCTCCGTGGAAGGGCAGTTTGCCCTCAAGGGCATGTAGGCGTTGACCATCGAGCAAATTGATCAGGTTGGGCATTTTGGCCCGCACGAACGGGTTCTGGTTGGGATCATTCGCGCCCAACCCAACGCCATCGAGAAATAGGAATAGTAATCTCATGCGACAGGTTTTGAATAGTGTAGCCACGCCGAGGGGCGTTCGCCGCGTTCGGAGCCATTCGCGCGGGAGATCAAATCCCATTGGGACGCGAAATGCGCCAAATCTGCCTCAACAGCCCCGGAGAAGGCCGCGGCATTCTCTTTGAAAAAGAGATAAATCAAGAAGTCGCCTCCCGGTTTAAGCAGGCCATCCACGCGCTGCGCATAGCGAGATTTGCCATCATCATCGAGGCTGTGGAAGCAGCCAATATCCAGAATAAAATCGAAATCGGGCTGAACTTTGCGCAAATAGCGCGCATCATCCACATGGAATTGCACGTTGATCTCGGCATGGCGGGCTTTTCGGCGGGCGCTGCGGATGGCCTTGGACGCAAAATCGACCCCGACAACGTGCCAGCCGTGTTGCGCCAGCGTAATAACATTTGTGCCGGTTCCACAACCGATATCAAGCGCTTGTCCAGGAGGATGCTTGCGGATATAAGCCAGAAGCTCAGGAGGCGAAATGCTTGTATCCCAGGGCGGTTGGCGATAGTACCAAAAATTAAAGAAGGTGCGTCTGAAGAAATTCATGAATTGAAGTTTACCATTCTTGTCTGAATTGTGGAGCGATTACAGATTAGGTATAATTCTGGGAAAGTCTCGTTTTTATCGTACTCAGGAAATTTTATGTCTGCGCAATACTTGAATCCCGCAACGAAAGCCAAATTCCAGCAGCAAGTCTGGGCGCTGGTCCGGCGAATACCCGCGGGCCGGGTGATGACCTATGGACAAATCGCCGAAATGCTCGATCCGCCTGACGGGATGAATATACAGAGTTATCTGGCGTTTGGGGCGCGCTGGGTTGGTGGGGCAATGGCGGCTTGCCCGGAAGACATTCCCTGGCAACGGGTGATTAATGCAAAGGGGATGGTGAGTGCGCGGGCTGGCGCACAAATTCAGCGTGAACTGCTCCAGGCGGAGGGGGTGATTTTTGACGCCCGCGGGCGTGTGGATTTGTCGCGTTACCGCTGGAGTGGGGAATAGAGCTTACTGGATTACTCGATTTGCGCCAGAATTCGCGCAAAGGCAATTGAAATCGCGTGGCAATTAACACCGTCCTCGAAGCACCACCAGGCGCAAGCTCAGCCGCCAGCGCTGGCAGACTTTGCCCAGCGTGGTTGCAAAATTTTGCAACCACGCACCCCCGGTTTGTTGGAAGGTGCTTGAAATTTGTTGCCTGAACGCTGGTGGCAGAGTGATTGGTATGCGCCTATTCCTCAAAAGTGAAATAAACTTTTTGGCTGACGCACTCGCCTTCTACGCTATCTTGGGTGCATAATTTTAGTATGGCCTCAAATTCGGTGCCGGATTCTGGCTCGCGGATATTGGCTGCGACTTGTGCGGTGCTATTCGGCGGTAAGGCCGAATCTCCGGGTGGGCAGCCCGCAGTATTGACAAAACCGCGATCGTTGCTGCCCCCGTAGATATGCGTATCATTGGTGATGTCATTGATAATCAGCGAGACGGATTCAAATGTGTGTGATGAAGTATTTTCAATCTGGAACGCGGCATAGTGGGGCCAATTGCCGCAAGGATGCGTGCCCGCGAAGGCGGCTTCAAACGATGGCTCGTCTTCTGGGGGTTGCGCTTCTTCCTGGGGGACTGCGCCCTGCCGTGTATAGCTGACTCCGGAGGCCGCAACTGGATACGGATTTGGCCCAATGAACATTTTCATTACATCATCTGTAATGGTGTACGAGAGATATTGTGCGGGCGCCCAATCATACTCAACTTCTTCACCGGCTTGTATTACTCGCTCTGTCAGCAAATCGATATGGCCTTCAGCAGCATCATAAGACACGATCGTGTAGTGAATCTCTCGCATGGCTCCTTGATAGGCGAAGCGTTTTACCAAAGCTGTTTCGCTGATTTCGAGCGTCATTCCGGTGGGCTCATTTTTCCAGGTGCCTGCAAAGGGAATTTCTTGGCCTTCAAAGACAAAATCGATAACTTCCGTGACGCATTCGCCCTGAATATTATCTTCGGTGCATAGGGTAATTGCTGCCGAAAAATTGGTACCCGCTTCAGGTTCCTGGAGATTGGCAGCCAGATAGCGCGTATTGAATGGCGGCAGGATCGTATCCCCCGGCGGACATTCGTTCTCTTTTAGAAATGGGCGGTCATTATTACCGTTATAGATCGACTGATTGTTCGTGTTGTCGAATATCTCAAAATGGGCGGATTGCAAAATCCAGATGGAGGTACTTTCGACTTCGAAGGCTGCGTAATTCGGCCATTCACCGCAAGGATAATTAGCATGGAAGCGCAGCGCGAAAGTGGGGGGTGATTCCGGTGTTTGGGGGCTGGTATCTGCCTCCGAGGTGGATTCTGCACCCAAAGGAACCTCATCACTTTGAATGCACAGCACCGGGATTTCCATATCGTACCAGGAGCCTAAATCAAGATAATGATCGTCCAACTCGGCGTGTGCCAGCCAGCCATCGGGCAGCGCGTGATTATGCACCTCGGCGAAGTAGCGCCGCTGCTGTGAATACCACTCGTCTCCATCGAAAGTGACCCAGGCCTGCTCGAGACCATTCAGCGACTCGCTGAGAGTTTCAAGTGAATAACCGCTATTAACATAGGCAGCCAGATCATTCCAATCTGTGGTGCGCCAGCCGGGACCAAAGGCGTCGCTGCAGGCGTTGCCAATCTCATCGGTGTCAGGGTACACCGCGCGCGTGAGCGCAAAGATGAACGCGGTTTCCTCAGCTTGATTTTCCACTGCCGGGGTGTAAGTTGGATAGGGCGTGTAGGTTGGGTAGGGCGTAGGCTCTACGCCGGGAGTTGGTTGACATGCCGCAATTAGCAAACTAATCCCGAAAATCGAAAATATAATGAGCGCGTTTTTCATGGCGGACCTCCTGGATGAATCTCTACAACAGATTGAGCTTGTGCGGTATACTGCTTGCATGTCTGAAGTTCTCCTTCCCCAAATTGCATTATTTGAAGATGAAAATATTGCCAGTGGCATGACCGAGCTTTTTCCGGCGGTATGGCAGGCGCTAGAAGGGATCGCATCGCCGCGGGCTGCGGATCGGCATAGAAATTTGGATCGTTTATTAGAACTGGATGCGCCGCGTTTTTCGCCATTGGTGGCCTATGTTCTGGCGACGCGTTTAATCGATCCAGATATAAAATTTCGTAAACGTGTTGTCCAGGCTCTGGGCGACTTGTTGATCCCGATCATGGGAGAGCGACCGCCAGAGAGCGTGCGCGGTCATCTCAAAGGGCATTGTTCGGTGATGGGGCGTGGGACGGTTCTAGCTGTATTAGAAGTGGCCGAATTTGATGCTTCTGCGAATTCCCAGATTGCCGCTCTTTTTAATATGTGTTCGCATGTGGGCTCGGTGCTGGTTGAAGTTATGATGGAGCGGCGGATTTCTGTTTCGTTACGTCGACAAGCGATCAATTTCATCGGCCAGGTTGGTTTTATTGATGCTATTCCACAACTCGAACGTCTAATCGAGCGCCTGGAGTCTCGTTCGAATGGTCAGCGGCGCATGCCTTTTGCTCCGCCATCCGACCCCGATGAGGCATCACTGCTCACCGGAATACAAACCACGCTGACAATGTTAAAAGAACCGTGATAGCCGTATTTGTTGAAATACTTCAAAGATATGCAATCCGCATATCTTTTTTGTTAAAGTGATTACAGCGGCTTTTTGCAGTGCGGACAGGTATGTTCATTGCGCCGGACAATAAAACCACAGTGTTGGCAAGTACCGGGTTGCACATTTCCCAGCGGTGCTCCACAGGCGATGCAGCTACTCTCCCCTATCAGATTGGCCGTCTCGCAGAACTCACAAACCAGCCTGCGCAGCCGCTCCGAGAGTTCGGTGGATGCACCTTCGGCTGCCGCCACGCGTTCAATCAAATCCCAAATATGATCATCTAGTTGCAGGCTTTCAATATCCTGAGCCACATCGTCCAGGCGGCTGATCAAATTGAAAGGATTGCGCAATGCCGAAATTGCTGTACTCCCCAGGCTGGCTGCCACCCCCAACACCGAGTGATCGCCCAGCGCCACAGACACCCCATCTGCTACCTTCTGAATCGCCACGCTGATCCCGGTTTGCCCCCCGGATTGTCGATATGAGCGTGTCCCAATCTGGATATAAACACCATCCGGCCGGTGGGTCTGTTGGGCTTCTAAATTCCCTCGATTGAATTCGGCAATCAACGCTTTCGCGAAAATGGCGGGTTGGATATCTCCGTGGTAGATTTTTTTCTTCATAGGTGTGGTAAGCTGTTTGTTATAAAATCTTTTGCTTTGTAGGAAAGACGAATTGATAACTTATTAATTTGACAATACTACATTCGCGAAAAGTTTCCGAAATTAGAGGGTGGAAGTGTTGCGCAACACTTCCACCCTCTAATTTCGGGCTTCTTGTTTCTAATGTGACAGTGTCACACTAGAATTATATCAAGAACTTGACTGTTTAGATACCTGGTAGTAAGGTATAAGCGCGAAATTTTGGAGGTAGGATGCGAATCAGTCAATTAAAATTTGGCTTATGGATATTCATTTTTCTGGGTGGTATGGTGATTCTGCCCCGGTCGGTGGCGCGCGCCAATGAGATTATTCAACCCCCCGATGCTGGAGAAGCCCAGCAGCCAACCGTGGCAATTGCTACAGTAACCGGCACGCCCAGCGGCCCGATTGCGATTGTGTATGCAGACCCTGAAGAACAAATTAACGTGCGTTCCGGGCCTGGCACCGACTATCCCCGTGTGGGGGTGTTGCTCAATCGGCAAGAAGTTCCGGCTCTGGGGCGCACCCCCGCGGGCGATTGGGTTGAAATTTTGTACCCAGGTGTGGATGCTGGAGTGGCCTGGGTGTATGCCCCGTTAGTGCGTATTATTGGTGATGAGTTGCCTATTGTGGAGCCGCCCCCCACGCCCACGCCGCGCGTCACCCCAACGATTGACCCAACCCTGGTAGCGCAATTTGTGGTTCAGGTTCCAGCCACGCGTATGCCTACGTTGACCCCTCCACCTCCGTTGGTGGTGCCTACATTCCCACCGGGAAATACAACCACCGGAACAGGTGGGGTGCCGATTGGATTTGTGATTATTGGCGCGGCCATATTTGGCGTTTTGGGTTTGGGTTTGTCGTTCTTACGCAGGAATTAATATCGTGATATTTTGTTGAAGCAGCAAGTGAAATAAAAAAGACCGGATATATTCCGGTCTTTTTTTATTTATCGGGGAGAGTATTAGCAGCCGCAGGATCCGCCACCACAGCCGCCAGCGCCAGAATCTGACGCTTGATCGCCTTCGGTGCGGAATGAGCTGCCACAGCCGCAGGATGAAACGGCATTCGGGTTTTCGATCTTGAAACCGCTGCCCATCACATCATCTACATAATCAATTTGAGCGCCGCGTAAGTATTGAATAGAAACTTCATCAATAACTACGCTAACACCATTAGATTCGACGACAGTATCTTCCTCGCGGAAATTATTCTCTAGCGCCATACCATATTGAAAACCAGAGCAACCACCGCCCTGGACGAAAACACGTAAAGCGTACCCTTCCAACTCGCGTTTAGCAAGTAAATCACGAACAGCATCGGCTGCCATTGGGCTGATGGATACGACATCTAATTTTGTTGCATCTGCAAGTACCATTGAAAAATCCTTTCCCAGAGGTGGGGATTGTCTAAAATCAGACGAAGTCTATCATAATTGAGTTGTGGCGTCAATAAGTTGGCCGGACGACTCTTCGTGAATAGCAAAAACGGCGGGGTCTTTTCCGCCGTTTTTGCATTGAAAAACCTGGAGTGTGAAACCTGGTTAGAATCGTGGCGTATTGTTGGTGCTGCGGTTTCCGTTGGATTTGCCAGTATTAGCGAATGAAACGGGGTGGTAGGTGGGTTCTTGAGAGGCGAAATCGCCATCCGAATAGGTTTGTTTAGGCGCCGGGCTGAACGAGCGGGCGCGCACGCCCTGAGTGGCAGTGGTCGAGCGCCGGGTGTTGTTCCATTGCTTGGGGCGGTTGCTGCTCGATTTACGAGTGGTGCTTTTCTTTGTGCTGCGTTGCGAGGTGCGCATATTCGATTGACTGAAGATGCGGTCCCCGGCGATGGAAATGGTGCCGATAATCAGCACGCGGATTAGCCAGACCATGATGGCAACGAAGATGGGCACGACCTTGAGCAGGGTTGCACGAGCGACGACGGCGTTGCCGAGGGTCTGGTGATTGAGGATCGCAATCGAGACACCCCACCAGGTGAGCATGGCGTTCATCAGAGCGGCCAGCATCCAGGCGCCGAAGAGATACCAGACTTCAGCCGGTTCGTCGCGCCCCTGTTCAGGGGTGAAGAGCCGGGCGATACCGGCAAAATCAATCCCGCAGAACGCGATGGAAAGGATGGTAGCCCAGCGGATACCGATGAACTTGAGATCGCCGAGTAGGTCGGTGAGAGCGAAATCGGTGGTGGAATAGTTGAAGATTTCGAAAGCCAACAGGGCGGTGACAATCAAGGCTCCAAAGAGCAAGCCACGCTGCAGACGCATACGGTTAGGAAAGATAGAAAGTTGATTGAGCATAATTACCTCCAGGTGGATGCCTGATATTACTAGAACTTCTGTGCTAATAATATAGAACAAAAGTTCTGGTTTGTCAATAGCGATTGTAAAAAACCTCCGAGATTTCTAAAAAATCTCGGAGGTTTTTTCAATCGCTTATGTTGTGAGGAAAATGCACGTTATAGCTCAATAATTTTTTTTCGGATCGCGTATTTGATGAGATCTCCCTTACTGTGCAAATCAAGTTTGTCCATCAGGTTAGTACGATGGGACTGAACAGTTTTTGCTGCAATGACCAGTATTTCGCTGATTTCTTTATTTGTGTACCCTTCGGCAATCAATTGGAGAACTTCGCGCTCGCGGGTGGTCAGGTTGTTATTATTCTCGACAGGCTGGATTTCACCCCAGCGCAAATAGTCTTCAATCACCAAGCGAGTGATTGCTGGGGAGAGCACGGATTCGCCTTTTTTGACCGCGTGGATGGCATCAATAAGTTCAGTGGCGCAGGCATCTTTGAGAATATAGCCTGCAGCCCCCGCAGCCAATGCCTGGCGGATATAGTTTTCGTAGTCGTACATGGAGAGGATGATAATTTTGATATGGGGATGGGATTGCTTGATCTTGGTAGTGGCTTCAATGCCGTTGAGCAAGGGCATGGCTACATCCATGACGATAATGTCGGGGATGAGTTTTTCGGCAATCTCTACGGCGGCGCGTCCATCACCGACTTCGCCGATCACCTTCAGGCCAGATTCGCGTTCCAGCAGGGAACGCAATCCATCACGAAGAATTGTGTGGTCATCCACCAATAGAATACGAATATCAGCCATGTAGCGATTTTATCATAATCACAAACCGGGTTCCTGAATTATGGACGTTGAAGGAACCCGGTTTTGTATTTTGCAGATGAATTTTGTTAAGGGATGGACCCTGAAATTATGTTGGCTGTGGTAGCTGCTGTAATTCTTCGAGTACCATGGCAACAACTTTGGGGATAGCGTCGGCTACCGCGGGGGTGGACTCCTCGCTAAAATCCAGAATATTTGTTACGTTCACCGCGTAGATCGAAAATTCGGTGGGGAGGTGAAGCCCAATTTCGATACCGGCCTCAAGCGCTGTTACCAGAGATGTGTCATGCGCCGAGGCGCTGTGCTGAGTGGGGCTGATATGCCGCAAATCATCCAACGTCATATGATGGATTGTGCCTGGCTCGTGCCCGTTATTGGTTAGCAGCGCATCGATCAGAATTACACGATCGTAACCTACCAGAAGCTCCATCAACCGCAAGCCGCCAACGCTGGCCTCGGTGATGGTTAAATTTATTGGAATGTTGGCGCCCAGCGCTTTTTCAACCTCGTAAGCAACTTTGACGCCAACCCCATCATCCGTCAGGATGGGGTTGCCCAGACCGATAACAATGATTTTTTCCATAGTTGAGTGACTCTACGGTGCAAAGCTATTGAGCGGAACCTTCCCGCTGGTGCTTTTTACAGTGAAGTCTTGAGTACTTTGGTGGTCACATCGTTGGATAGTTGGAAGGTTAGGAACCAACCAACTATCCAACCAAGAAACTAGTGAACTAATCCACGTATTGACTGCCCCGGCTGAGTTCATGGCCCTCGGCGTCACGGATGACGACTTCGAGAGGCATCTGGCCTGGCAGGGAGTGGGTTGCACAGGACATGCAAGGGTCGTAGTTGCGGAAAGCCATCTCAACAGTGTTGAGCAAACCTTCGGTAACTTCAGTCCCTTTAGTGATCAGGCCCTGGGCTGCTTTCTTGATCGACATGGCGATGGGGGCGTTGTTGTTGGTGGTGCCGACGATCAGGTTGACTTTGGTCAGGATCCCGTTTTCATCTGTCTTGTAATGATGGGTGAGAGTGCCGCGCGGGGCTTCTACACAACCCACACCTTCGGTAGGTGTTTCGGTGACTTTGGCACGCACGTTGGGGTCGGTGATCTCGGGGTCGGTGGCTAGCTCGAGCATCCGCTCGGCCGCGTAGAGCATTTCGATTAAGCGCGCCCAGTGGGTCGCCAAACGATGATGAACGGGTTTGTATTTTCCGTCAACTTTTTCGGCGCCCAAGGTTTCATACATGCGCTCGTAATGCTCTTGGGCTTTGGGGGTGGCTAAACCATCGGCGGCATTTAGACGAGAGAGTGGGGTACAGGTGTACACGCCGCTGTCCATGCCATCGGTGAAGCCATTCCAGCCCACATTTTTCAGGTAGGGGAACTTGAGGTAAGACCAGGGTTCTACGCGTTCCGTAATGTGATCGGCATAATCTTTTGCATCGTACTTGGCAAATTCGCCACCTTCAGGGTCCACGACTCGAATCTTGCCATCGTAGAAATTGGTGTGGTTATTCTCATCGACCATGCCCATCGAGTAAGTCTGATGGGTGAAGGTGTCGGAGACAATCAGGTCAACATAGGCTTTGTTGGCCAGCACGACGTCATCGAAGAGCTTCAGGCTGAACTCGCCAAAGGCGATATTATCGCGAGCGATTTGTTCAATATCTTTGCGAACTTCTTCAGTGACAGCTACGCTCCAGCCGCCGGGTAAACCGGCGACGGGGTGAATGCCGCGACCGCCTAACCACTGGATAACTTCGTGGTTGCGCTTGCGGTGCTGAATCACCTGCTTGCCGATATCGACGCCCACGGCGTGGATCACACCCAAGATATTGCGCTTGGCTGGATCGGAATTTGGGCCGAGGACAAAGTCGGGGCCACCGAGGGCGTAGAAGTGGACGGCGTGGTCGGTGCAGTAGAAGGCCTCGTAGAACATCTCGCGAATCTTCTTGGTTACCGAGGGAGGTTCCACATGGAAGAGGGCATCCAGGGCTTTAGTACCCGCCATATGATGGGCTTCAGGGCATACGCCGCAAATGCGGTTGGTGATGCGGGGCATCTCTTCTGCGGGGCGTCCGACGGAGAACTGCTCGAAGCCGCGCAACTCGGGGATCTGGAGATAGGCATTGGCGACGTTCCCTTCCTCATCGAGGAAGATTTCAATTTTGCCGTGGCCTTCCAGCCGGGTGATGGGATCAATTGTAATTCTTTTCATTGTCTTATCCTTTCCCATTACCATTAACTTTGGCTCGTCTAAGTAGGGAGTGGGCCATACTGAAGCGGTAGAATGTGCCGGCAGGATCAACGATGGTATCGACGACCGCTCCGATTTTTTCTTCCAGTTCCGCATCTTCCATGCCGGGTTCACCGGCACCGATTACGGACGCAATTGCTGAGAGCATTTTAGCTCCCTGATCCTCTACGCCTGGCATTGGCCCGTAGCAGCCGCGACAGCCCATATTGACTTGTGGGCAGAGCGCGCCACAGCCGCCGCGGGTTGCCAGACCCATGCAGACCAAGCCTTGATCGAGTAGGCAAATTTCAGGATCGGGGGTGATTTCGTAGGGGCGATAGAAGCGCTCAATGGCTTTTTCGCTTTTCACGCGATCGCATTCTTCGCAGACGGCCGTGTTGGTAACCCCAACTATGGATCCCTTTGGGGGTAACGGCGCGCCCTCTAAAAGTCCGGCCACCACAACCTGGAGAACAGCCCAGATTTGAGGCGGTTCTGGCGGACATCCGGGAAGGTAGTAGTCTACATCCACAACCTGGTCCAGTGATCTTACTGTGTGGTAGAACTCAGGCAGAGTCAAGGTTCCTTCAGCCACATCTACCGATGTCAGCGGAACAACCTGGTTTGGGTTATCCAGCGAGTGATTTTCGCCATAAACCGTGTTGAAGGTAGCCTCTTTGGATGTCAGGTTGGAGAGTGCGGGGATACAGCCTTCGTAGGCACAGGAACCATAGGCCACTAAGACCTTTGATTTCTGGCGCAGCAAATGGGCCATGTGCTCACTCTCGGAGTTGCGGATGGCGCCATTCCACAGACACACATCAATGTAGCCATCGGGATAGCTCTCGACGTGGTGGACTTTGAAATCGGCAATACAGGGGAAGAAGGCGATATCAAAGACCGAATCCACCGTCAGGATGTGTTCGTGAATATTCAAAACAGAGATTTCACAACCACCGCAGGAGGCGGCCCAGTACATTGCTAGTTTCGGTTTTTCAGACATATTAAACCTCCTCAGGGACTGGAACGGCAACGTGGTGACCATTGCCACCCAATACGGATTCGTTCCAGTTCAATGGGCCAAGAGCGCGAATTTGTTCGGTCATCTTGTCTACTCTTTCAGCCAGGAAGATGCCCTCTGAGGCGGAGGCCCACAAGAGTTGTACGCGGTCTTCCTCAACGCCCAGTTGACGTAGCATTGCTTTTAGCAAGATGAATCGGCGCAGGGCTTTGATATTGCCAGATACATAGTGGCACTCTCCAGGATGGCAGCCAGCGATGAGAACGCCGTCGGCGCCATCGCGCAGCGCCTTGAGCACGAATTGCGGGTCTACACGTCCGCTGCACATAACCCGGATAGGCCGCATATTGGGGGCGTAGTGAATTCGAGCTGTACCTGCCAGGTCGGCCGCGCGGTAGGAGCACCAATTGCACAGAAATCCAACGATTACGGGTTCAAATTGTTCACTCATAGTTTTTTCTCCAGTGTTCAGTTATCAGTGGTCAGTTTTCAGTATCCAGATGTTTTGGCTACTGAGCCTGTTTGCTGATAACTGTCTACGCGGATACCAGCTCCTTTTCAGGACGCACGTCCCACAAAATGCCCTCGATTTGGGAGAATAGTTGGTCGTTGGTGAAGTGAGCGCCGCTGATGATGCCACTGGGGCAGGCGGCCACACAGGTGCCGCAACCCTGGCAGAGTGCGGTGATCACCTCGGAAACCTTTCGATCGGCATGGAAGACGATGGCATTGTAAGGGCACATATTGTTGCAGATTCGGCAACCGGAGCATTCTTCCTGATGGATGGAGGCGCGTACGGGTTCCATCATCACTGTGCCGAGGTTGATCAACCCGGCCACGCGAGCGGCTGCAGCTGCGCCTTGTGCCACACTATCGGGAACATCTTTCGGGCCTTGACAGGCGCCCGCGATCAGGATGCCATCAGTCATTGTGGCAACCGGGTCCAGCTTGGGGTGGCGTTCGGTGAAGAAGCCATCGAAGTCGCAGCCCATCTTGAAGAGTTGGGAAATTTCTTTCGAGTCGGGTTGAGCCTCCATTGCGGGGCTGAGGATGACCATATCCACAGGCACGCGCCGTTGGCGGCCAATCAACGTGTCTTCGACCTGGACGATGAGTTTGCCCTCTTCTTCGGGTTTGCGGGCGGCGTTGGTGACTTCGGCCACTTTGCCGCGGATGAAGTGGGTGCCCTCTTCGAGCAGCCGGTTGTAGAACTCTTCGTAGCCTTTGCCCGGTGTGCGCATGTCGATATAGCAGTTATAGACTTCAGCGTCGGGGATGCGCTCGTGAACCAGATGGGCAAATTTCAGCGAGTACATGCAGCAAATCTTGGAGCAGTACTTGTGATAATTTTCGTCACGCGAACCAACGCAGTGGATGATCGCCACGCTCTTCGGCGCGGTCTTTTTGTCACGCAAGACGATTTTGCCATCGGTTGGCCCAGAAGCGTTGACCATGCGCTCGAATTCGATGCCGGTGAAGACATTTTGCAGGCGACCATAGCCGTATTGCGGAATGTTGGTCGAATCGAAAAGCTGGAAACCTGTCGCAAGGATGATATTGCCCACATCAACGGTGAGAATTTCATCTTCTTGGTCGAATTCAATCGAGTTGGGTTCTGTAGGACAGAATTTCTCGCAGGCCTTGCATTTACCTTTTTGGAAGTAAACACAATTTTCTTTGTCAATGACGGGGTATTTCGGCACCGCTTGAGGGAAGGGACGGTAAATAACTTTGCGATCTCCCATACCGGCCTCGAAAATATCGTCAACAACATTGAAGGGACATTTTTCAATACAGATGCCGCAGCCTGTGCAGTGTTCCTCATTGACATAGCGAGCTTTTTTGCGAATATTGACGGTGAAATTGCCAATGAACCCATCCACTTTTTCAACTTCGCTCCAGGTGAGCAGGGTGATGTTGGGATGCTGTCCGACATCGACCATTTTGGGGGTTAGGATGCAGGCTGAACAGTCCAGGGTGGGGAAGGTTTTATCGAGTTGTGCCATGTGGCCGCCGATGGAAGGTTCTCTTTCAACCAGATAAACATGGCGACCGCCATTGGCGAGTTCCAGGGCAGCCGTGATGCCGGCGATGCCGCCGCCGACAACCAGCGTATTGGGGTTGATCTCTACCGGGAGTTGCTCCAGGGGTTGATGGTGGACCACGCGCTCGATGGCTGCGTTGGTCAGCGCTTTGGCTTTTTGTGTTGCCGCAACTTTATCATCTGTCGTCCAGGAATTGTGCTCGCGGATATTAGCCATTTCGACCAAGAAGGGATTCAAGCCGCCTCGTTCGCAGGCTGTACGGAAAGTCTTTTCGTGCATGTGTGGTGAGCAGGAGGACACCACGATGCGGGTCAGGCCTTTTTCTTTGATATCTTCCTCGATCAAGTCCTGCCCCAGGCTTGAGCACATAAATTTGTACTCACGGGAAACTTCCACATTGGGTTGGTTCCCTGCCCATTCGGCAACATCCTCCACATCTACCACTTTGGCGATATTTGTGCCGCAATGACAGATGTATACTCCAATTTTTTCTTCACTCATAGGTCTCTCTCCTAATAGATTCTGCATGGTGAATTAATTCAAGACCTTTTTGTATAGTGCTTTGTAGAACAGGTCAACTGACTTGCTTGCTAAGGTATTTTTTGAAAAAAGGCGCAACCGATACAAGTTCGCTGCCTATACCGATCTTCTTGGGTGGAAGGCCCATTGCCAAACCGAGCAGTTGGGTAAAGTAGAGTACCGGCAATTTGAAGTTTGTGCCGAACTCATCGTTGACTTGTAGTTGGTAGCATTCCAGATTGACCTGGCATAACGGACATGCAGTTGCAATCACATCGGTGCCGCAATTGACCGCGCTTTGTAAAAGGGTTCGCACCATATCGAGCGCGGCATGGCGGCTGGTCATAATCAGCGAACCGCCGCAACAGCGCAGCCTTTCGGGGAAATCAACCGCTTCGGCGCCCATCGCAGAAACCAATGCCTCAAAGAACTGAGGATTTTCAGATTCCATGCCGTTATGTTTCGGGCGCACGATCTGGCACCCATAGTAGGGGGCCACGCGCAACCCTTCGAGCGGATTAGTGACCTTGGCGGCCACCTCTTCAACGCCGATTTCATTAACGAAGATTTCAATTACATGATGGACATTGATTTTGCCCTGGAATTGGAGATCGTCTTCTTCGAGGGCGTAATTGATATGTTCCGCCAGATCGGCATCTTCTTTGATGTACTTATTGGTGAAGTATGCATTTTTGTAGCAGGCGCTGCACGGGGCCACCAGGTCCAGGCCTTCTTTTTCGGCCATGGCCAGGTTGCGGGCTACCAGCGTGTAGGCCAGCAGTTGGTCAACATGGAAGTAAGTGGTCGCGCCACAGCAATTCCAGTCTTCCAATTCCTGAAGTTCTACCCCAAGCATACGGCTGGTTTCAACCGAAGAGTTGTTATAGCTTAGCGCCAACTTTTCGAGAGAACATCCGGGGAAGTAGGCAAACTTCTTCATTTTGCACCTCCCATCGGGATGATCCTGCGTATCATATTTTTGAAATTATCCAGTCGCTTGATTTTTGTTGGAAGCACGGGCATCCTGCCTTTGAGCATCATCTGAGTTGCCATGTGGGCTTCCTGGAGCACTTCTTTGATCCCCATGCTGAACATATAGGTTGGGGCCAGGAGAGGCTCATAGGAACGCCCGCTGCGGATGATGGTTTTAACAAAGGTTTCTGAGAATGTCGGGCCAACCAGATCGTCTTTGTACGTCTTATGCCAGATCGAATAACGTTTGACAGCGTACATGACATCGGCAATATCAATTTGGGCCGGGCACCTTACGTTGCATTGATAACAGGAAGCGCAGAACCAGTAGGTGTTGCAATCCAGCACATCTTCTTTGAGGTCCGCATTGATCATCCCAATCAGCCGCCGAGGTGTTTGATCCATGAAATTAGCTACCGGGCAGGAGCCAGAGCAAGTTCCACAATGGATACAATTCTTCAGCGGTTTGCCATGTGAAGCATACAGGAGGTTGGATATCTCTTGGCTGAATGTGGGTTTGGTTGCCATAAGCTTATTCCTGTTCTCCACGCGCTTTTTTCGCTGCTGCCTCTTTGAGCAGAGCATCAACTTTCTCTAAAAGCAGTTTCGGGTCCACAGGTTTTTCGAGCAATTCATCTGTGGGGAGGATGCGCGGATGCACAGGCTGGCCTGGGAAGAGGAAGGCCATTTGTTCGCGAATGCCGGTGATAATCAAAACCGGGATATTCCGCAAGACAGGATCCTTGTTGAGCTTGCGAGCTACCATGACGCCCTCTGCGCCTCTGCCCATCATAACATCGAGCAAGATCAGGTCGTAGGTTTGCGCATCCAGCGCCGCGAAGCCTTCTTTTGGATTGTAGGCCGCGTCAACTTGATAATCTGCTTTTTCGAGAATCGCTTTGATCCCATCCACATAATCGGGATCATCGTCTATGATTAATAACCTCGTCTGGGCCATAAGAACCTCCTTAGTTCTGGATCCAATGGTTATTAAATTCCTGAGTAAATTTTTAACCGAGTACGGGCAGTTGGATTACAAACGTGCTGCCTTCGCCCAGTTTGCTTTCGACAGTGATATTTCCGTTGTGAGCTTCAATAATCCGCCGGGTTATTGCTAATCCGACACCACTCCTCCTTTCACCATCTGTTTTTGATTTGCCAACATAAAAATCTTCAAACAAATTAGGGATATCCTCTGCGGCGATACCTACGCCGTTATCACTTACCGAGATGAGAATATCGTCGTCATGCTCTTCAGCGGTTACAGAAACGCGCCCGCCAATATGTGTGTATTTGACGGCATTGCCGGCAATATTGGCTACTGCCTCAACCAGGGTGCCCTCGTCGCCATTGACCAAACTGAGCGATTCAGCGACATTTACACGAACATCAATATCTTTGCGAATGGCATGATTCTGAATATTCTCCATCGCCTTTTCAATCACGGCGGGGATGGCTACGGGTTCAAAATTCTCACGAATGCTATTTATATCTACAGAAATGGCTCGCAGCCATGTGTTTACCAATTTGACGAGATCAGCGATGCGCGTTTGCAGGCGTTCAAGTTTTTCGATTTGCTCAGCGCTGAGCTTGTCTTTTAAGTCATCGGCCAGGACAAATAGGTTGGTCTGTACGGCCCCGAGGGGAGACTTTAGCTCGTGGGAGACAATTGCCGCAAAATGTTCGCGCAGCATTTCTTTTTCTCGGCGCAGGGCAATTGTTTCGATCATTAATGTTCTCCGGTCTAAGCCTCTGCGCACAATCAGCCGTAGTTCATCGGGCTTGAAAGGCTTGGGGAGAAAATCGAATGTGCCTTTTTTCATCGATTCAACCGCGGCATCAATGGTTGCAAAGCCAGTGATAACGATTGTCACAATTGTGGCATCAAATTCGTGGATTTTGTCGAGCACCTCATAACCCGATAAACCGGGCATTTTCAGATCAACCAAAACCAGATCGGGGTGAAATTCATCCAATAAAGCAAGTCCTGCCATGCCGTTTTCAGCAGTGGCAATTTCATAATTGCCTTTTGCCAAAATATGGATGCAAGAATCGCGGATAATTTCCTCGTCGTCAATGATGAGTATTTTGGCTTTCTCATCCATGTTGTGAACTCTCTTTATTATTTCCATTGGCTCTGAGGGGCAACCCAATGATAAATGTCGCCCCGCGACCAATTTCGCTCTCTACAGAGATTGATCCTTTGTGGCCTTTTATAATGCCATAGCTGATTGCCAACCCCAAACCTGTGCCGTGCCCGACATCTTTGGTTGTGAAGAAGGGGTCAAAGATTTTTTTCTGATTCGCTTCGCTGATTCCGGGGCCGGTGTCGGAGAAGGCAATTTCGACGAAATCGCTCTCCGGTTTGTAGCGTGTGCTGATGGTCAGGTGCCCACTCCCTTCCATGGCTTCGGCGGCGTTGACAATCATGTTGATGAAAACCCGTTCAATCTGAGCATGATCGATGATTGCCATCGGCAGATCTTCTTGAAAATACTTTATCACCAGAATATTGTGAAATAACGCTTGATGCTCAACCAGGGAGGCGCACTCGTGCAACACTTCGTTAACATTGCAGAGCGCTTTTTCTGGCATGCGTTGGCGAGAAAAATCCAGCAGGCCGCGAATAATATCTCGACAGCGGTTCGCCTGCCCAACAATTTTCTCAAGAGAAAAACGCGTTGTGGCATCATCGCAAGCGCCATCTTCCAGCAATAGATGTGAAAAAGTAACGATGCCTTGCAGCGGGTTATTCAATTCATGCGCAATATTGGCTGAAAGCTGCCCAACCAGGGCGAGGCGTTCCGATTCCATGATGCGTTGAGTGGCGAATTCTTTAAGTTGGTCATCTCGCTTTTGCAGCGACTGCGCCATACGGTTGAACGAAATCGCCAGGTATTGCAACTCGTCGTTTGTGTGTACGGTAACGCGCGTATCCAACTGCCCAGCGGCAATCTCTTTGGAGGCCGAAACCAGCTTCCGAATGGGAATGTGGATACCCCTGGCGAGAAAATAGGAAGCTACCAATGAAATTAACGCCCCGGCAATCGTGATTGCTAAAAATGTGAGGATGGTGCGCTGCTGAATATCGAGATATTTTTGCTCCAGCACACCTACATATAAAATCCCGATCACGCGCCCATAGACATCATGGATCGGTTCGTAAGCGGTGATATACCAATTGTTGACCACGTAAGCCCGGTCGATCCACGGTTCGCCCTGCACGATGACACGGTTATAAACCTCTTCGGATACACGTGTGCCGATGGCCCGTTCACCGTTTTCATTTTTTACATTCGTGGAGATACGTACATCATCCATGAAGATGGTCGCCGTGCCAATATCCTGGCCCTTATAGATTACGTCTTCATAAACGGTTTGCTTGATCTTGTCCACAATTTCGTAGTCTTTGGAGAGCAGGACACCGCCATAGACTACGCCAATGAGATTCCCTTCATAATCGAAGATCGGCGCGGCGGCTTTCAGCATCATGCCATCGGTGATTTCGGTTTCTTCACGCTCGCGCGCCAGGTGTGTATCAATGAGTTCGATGTAGGCTTGTTTAGCTAACTCTGGAATATCGCGTTGCAATATCTCGCCACTAACGATGATTGTGGCCGCAGAAGGTTTTTTGCTGTATAGCGTTCGGTTGATAATCGTGTCACTGCCCTGATTGTCGCCAGTGAGATCAGGGTTGCAGGTGCGGATGAGTACATAACCATATTTGTCGGTGATAGCCAACACATCGAGATTTTCGGCTTTTTTGATGCGATCGAGTTCATCGAACGCGGCATCCAAATTTCCATTGATGAGTGCATCCCGCAAGAAAAAGCGACTCGCCGTGGACTGCACGGTGGTGTCGATCTGATTAAGCTGGTTGTTATAGATTTCACGGGCTGAATTGAGATCGTTGCGCACCTTCTCTTGCGCCTCCGACAAAATCAGGCTGCTTACGAGCCGGATGCCGACCACCATAAAAACACCGCTGATGAATACAATCACAAGCAAATAGCTCAACATGAGCTTTGCCCCAATTTGCACCCGCACATTGCGCAGCCGGAAGAAAAATCCGGTTGGCGGGTGATGATCGGTGGTGGGTTCAGCAGAACTAGTCATTTTTTGTGTTGCCCACCCCTCCCTCTCTCAAATTTGGGAGAGGGAGGGTGAGGGCCTGATCCTGATCTTCCGTTATCGAGTTACTCGCTTAGAGCCTCGAATACAAGCTCGATCAAATCTTTTACAACGATATATTCTTCGTTGCTGGTTGTTTTAACGGCATCAGCGTACATGGTGATATCTTTGGGGCAAGCGACGATGAAGTCCGTCACGTTGCCGAGTTCAACGGCTTCGCGAATGCGAGCTTCACTGGGACGTTCGCTCATTTCGCCCTCAGCCATCCAGATGCGTCCGCCACCCGCACCGCAGCAGAAAGCCTGATCGCGGCAACGGGGCATTTCAATGATCTCACAGCCAGTAGCCTCAATGACGCGCCGCGGTGCGTCATAAACGCCGTTGTAGCGTCCCAGGTAGCAGGGGTCGTGGTAAGTGACTTTGTAGCCCAGTTTTTTGATGAATTTCAATTGCCCGGAAGCGATCAACTGGTCAAGCAATTCCGTATAGTGCAGCACGGGTTTTCCCCCGTTGCCATTGGTGGGGTACTCATTCTTGAGGGCGTTATAGCTGTGCGGATCCGTTGTGACGATTGTCTGATACTCGCTGCGTTCCAGAGCTTTCATATTCTTTTCAACCAGCATCTCGAACAGCCCTTCTTCACCCGCGCGGCGCACATCGTTGCCGGAGTGATTTTCGCCTTTGTAGAGAATGCCAAAATCCAGCCCGATTTGCTGGAATACGGCGGCGGTTTTCTGGGTAATTTCGCTCAGGGTAGGGCTGTAGGCAGCATAATCGCCCACGAACCACAGGTATTCGACCGGCTCTTTGCCCGCATCTTTGATTTTGGATTCAATACCTTTGGCCCATTTGGCCCGCATTCGTTCGGATTGCCCAAACGAATTGCCGTAGCGTCCCAAATTGGTGAGCGCGTCTTGTAATTCGGCATCTACATCGCCTTCAATGACCAGATAACGGCGCATGTCTACGATAGCGTCAAGATGTTCGATCAGCACCGGGCACTCGTGGATGCAGGCTCCGCAGGTGGTGCAGGCCCATAAGGCTTCGGTGGCGATAGCTTCGCCGACTAACTGGGAACCGTTCGAGCGTAGTGCATCTCGAATAGACAGAATCAACTCTTTCGGGCTGAGTGGCGTCCCCGCGGCAAATGCCGGGCAGGCATCCTGGCAGCGTCCGCATTCGGTGCAGGCATCCCCATCGAGCAACTGCTTCCAACTTAAATCACTCAACTGGCTGACATATATCGGCTTACCTGTTGGCGTTTCCTTACCCGGCGACAATGTGCCGAAGGGATGGTTGAGTTTCGAGAAGAAAGCGTTCAGCGGCCCAGTGAGGGCGTGCATCAGCGTGCCCACGGGCAGCGTGATGAGGGTCAATGCCACAATGAGTAAGTGGAAAACCCAGATGCCAAGGTGCCAGCTTGTGAGCGCAGCATCGGATGCGCCGGTGGCGATCCAAAGTTGAGCCAGCCCCCAGCCCGCCGGAGATGACCACGCCCAGGCTGGTTGTTCCACCGCCAACCGCAGCGATTCGGTGAACAGGCCACCGAGCACGATCAGCGTAATCAGCGTCAGCGATCCGGTGAAGCCCGGCTCTAGCGTCAGGCGTCGTGGTTTTTGCACATAGCGCCGATAGATGGCCATCCCCGCGCCGACCAGGAACACGATGGTGAAGGCATCGAGGGTGAATTTATAAACGATCAGGGTGTTGCCAAAGAGAAACTCGAAAAAGTGGTCGTGGATGGTCGCCAGTGCTGTGCCCAGGAAAAAGACAAAATAGCTCCAGGCGATGGCAACATGCATCACGCCGGGGTAGCGTTGGCGCAGAACTTTGGTTTGAACGATAGCATATTGAATCAGCCGTCCCAGCCGCAGGTGGAGTTTATCCCAGCGCGCTTCAGGCTGCCCAATCTTCCACCACAGGCTGGCCTGGCGATAAAAGCGGAACAGCATAACAAAGGCGGCCAGGAACATAATTGTGTACACGTACAGTTCCGGCGCGCCCCAATTATGCGGTATGCCCCAATAATTCACTCGTTCAGGCATAATATCCTCCGACAGACCTCTGAGGTCTCGTGCCTATGCTTCTTCAAGCGCTTCCAGCAGTGGATCAATTAAATCAAAGAGATCGATTTCAGCGCCATATTTGGCAATATCGAAAATCGGCGCATCGGGATCCATGTTGATGGCGACAATCATTTCAGCATCCGTCATACCCTCAACATGCTCAGGCGCGCCGCTGATGCCCAGCGCCAGATACAACTTCGGTTTCACGCTCTTGCCCGATTTGCCGACCATGCGCGAGGTTGGCAGCCAGCCCTGATCGACCACCGGGCGCGAAGCGCACACCACACCGCCCAATAATCCGGCCAGTTCTTCCGCCAGTTCGAGATTGTCTTCGGTCTGAATGCCGCGCCCCACGGCGATGAGCACATTTTCGCTGGAAATATCGACATCGGCGGCTTCTGGCTCGATATATTGCTTCAGCGAAACGCGGGGAGCTTCAATGTTGACCTCGAAGGTGGTTATTGCTGGTGAGGTTTCGGTCTGCCCCTGTGCGGGTTTGTACCCTCCGGGGATCATTGTGATCAGGGTGGTCTCATTCGAGAGAGCACTTTCCGCCATAATTTTGCCGCCGCAAATCTGGCTGATGAGATTGCCATCTGCCACCCGAATACAGGAACTTACCAGTGGTAGCCCCAGGCGGGCTGAGAGTACGCCGGAAATATCCGAACCGATGGAGGTGCTGCCGAAGAATACGGCGCGGGGTGCCTGCGCGGTGAGCAGCCCAGCCAACGCTTGTTGATATGCGTCGGACGTGAATTCGGCCAGAGCCGGATGATCACTGTAGAGTAACCGATCCGCGGCCAAATCGTTGGCTAAATCCTGAGCGTTATGCCCCAGCAGCACGCCTACAACTTCGCCACCCGTTGCTTGCGCCAGATCACGAGCCGCAGCCAACATGATGTAAGAAATATCGGCAACTTGCCCGCGTAGATGCTCAACTACAACAAAAATATCTTGATTCATTTGCATCCTCCTCCTTACACCAATCCGGCTTCTTTGAAAATTTCAACCAGTCTGGCGGCGACTTCTTCTTCATCGCCTTCCAGCATTTCGGCGCGTTCGGCGGCTTCGGGCACATACATACGTTGCACCACTGGTCCGCCGCTCGCATCCAGATCGCCAACTTCTTGCTCGTCGATAGTGGCGGTTTTCATCATCTGGCGCACTTTGCTGATGGCCACGTAGCGCGGCGGTTCCTCGCCTGCCTGAATGCCCAGCACAGCCGGCAAAGCGACTTCCATTTCAGCGATCAAGCCCCCGGGGTATTCCTTGCGCGCGACTGCGGTTTCCCCCGAAACAGAAACACCCGAGATATAGCCGACATACGACATCCCCAGGTATTCGGCAACTAAGGGGCCAACTGATCCATCCAGGTCGTCGTTGGCTTGCACGCCCGTGAGTACCAGGTCTGGCTTGAGTTCTTTCGCCGCACTTGCAAAGGCACGTGCCAGCGCGTGGTTGTTTACACCATTTTCAAAATCACCCTTCAATAAAATTAAGCGATCCGCGCCTTTGGCCGCGATCGTGTAGAGCATCTCATTAACCCCTTCGGCTTCCGGTGCAATCACAGTAACTTCGCCCCCTGATCGCTCTTTTAAAATAATGGCCTGCTCAGTGGCATGGTTATCGAATTCGTTGATGATCAGGCGCAGCCATTCCATATCGAGCGCGGTGCCACTTTCGGCAATCTCAAGTTCTTCAACGAGATCCGGCACGAGTTTGGCTAAAACCACGATATTGGTCATCTTTCACCTCCTGACTTGCTTACAACGCGTCGGCTAAGAGTTCAATAATGTCCTTGACGATGAGCTTGTCGGCTCCCGCAACGGTTTTGGCGGCGTCTTCAAAGCGAGGCGGTTCGTAGGGGCAGGCCACGGCCAACACGTCTGCTTGGGAATCGGCGGCTTCTTTGACGCGCCAATCCGAGAGCCGCACACCTGCTTTTTCCCACTGGAAGCCATCCAGCCACATTCCGCCGCCGCCGCCGCCGCAGCACAGACTGGTGGTGCGATTGTGCTCCATTTCAACCAGTTCTATGCCGGGAATCGCCTCCAAGAGCTGGCGTGGTGCATCGTAAACGCCATTGGCGCGGCCCAAATAGCAGGGATCGTGGTACGTGACGCGCATTTCCGCGTTTCCCTTTAGCAACGCCTTGATCTTATCCAGGTGTTCGACCAGAAATTCGGTGTAATGACGCACCGGGTATTCGATGCCCAATGCAGGGTACTCGTTCTTGAGTGCGTTATAGGCATGTGGATCGGTGGTGATGATTTCGCCGAATTCATATTTGCTAAAGGCTTTGCCGTTCTTTTCGGCGAGCACTTCGAATAGGCCGCGTTCGCCCGCCAGACGTTGCGAGTCGCCGTCGCTGCTTTCCTCGGGGCCGAGAATGCCGAAATCGATACCCAAGGCATTCAATAGCTTGAAGAAAGCGCGTGTGGTTTGTTGCACGCGCGGATGATAGGATGGATAGTCGCCCACGAACCAGAGTACGTCCACTGGGCGTTTGAGTTTGCGCATGATAGGCACTTCAGGTTCCAGCCCGTTTGCCCATTCCGCGCGCTTGCGTGGGGACTCGCCCAAGGGGTTGCCGTAGCGCTGTGAGAATTCCAGCGCGCTTTGCAATTCCGTGGGGATATTGCCCGCCAAGAGCATTTCCTCTTTGGCGCGGGTCATCAGCCCGGGGGTTAGTGGGATGTTCTTCGGGCACACCTCCACACAGGCGTAGCACGATACACACATCCAGACCGAATCGCTCTCGACGACTTCATCAAAAATGCCTGCGCGCAACCAGGAGATCATCCGTCCAGGGGGAAAATCCATCACGTAACCCAGGGGACATACACCGCTACAGTTGGCGCATTGCAAACAGGTCTTGATATTTTCGCCGTCAGCAACATCAAAAAGGCTTTGATAGAATTCTTGGGTAAAAGGTGAAAAATGAGAAATGGTATTCGCTGCCATCAGGTACCTCCTACTTTTTTGGCGGCAATGGAGGCCGAGACTCTGTGGGTAATTAAGTGAGCGTTGAGAGCCTCAAGAGAAAAATACTCTTTCAGACCGATTGACTTTGTGTTTCATCAGCCTGTTATGCGCATTTAAATTGAAAAATAGATGGTAATCGCGCTGTATTTACTATATAAAAAGGTATTGGCGCTCAATAGTGGAAAACATCATAGGCCGAGCCGCCTTTTGTCATTCAAAAACATCTAAATAATATGGATGAACTATGTGTGATTATTTTTTGGGCAAGGTGAGATGAATGTTTGCTAAGAAGGTGCCTGGCGCAGGAGGACGGTTATTGCTTCGCGGTACAATTGCCGGGTGGGCTAATGCAGATTTCTAGACCCTGCAAAAATGAGCGTATCAGCTTTTGAGGGCAAATGAGGAGTGTATGAACGCAATAGACAAATTACATGCTTTAGGGCAATCACTTTGGTACGACAATATTGAACGGCATTTGTTGGCAAACGGAGAGTTGGCTGCAATGGTTGCGCGCGGCGAAATTCGCGGGGTTACCTCAAACCCAAGCATATTTAGCAATGCAATCGTCAATTCGCACAATTATGACTATGACTTAATTACGCTGGCTGAAGATGATTATTCGAGTGAGCAAATCTACGAGAGTCTTGCTATAGCCGATATTCAAGGAGCGTGTGATGTTTTTCTGCCGCTTTATGAGCAAAGCAATGGCGGGGATGGCTATGTCAGCCTGGAGGTCAGCCCATATCTAGCGCGGGATACTGAGAAAACTTGCCAGGAAGCGAAGCGCCTTTGGAAACGAGTCGGTCGTCCTAATTTGATGATAAAGATTCCCGCTACGGTGGAGGGCTTGCCTGCGATTACGCGCACAATTGCTGCGGGAATAAATGTCAACGTGACCTTGATCTTTTCGATCTGCCGGTACGAGGCTGTTATGGATGCATATTTGACGGGATTGGAACAGCGTCTTGCAACTGGGGAACCGATTGATGGGATTGCCTCCGTGGCCTCATTTTTTGTCTCGCGGATCGATTCGAATATTGACGCGCGTTTGCAGACCCTTGTGGACGCAGGCGGAGATTTGGCGCCGCGCGCGGCAGCCCTACAAGGGAAAATTGCCATTGCTAATGCACGGCTAGCCTTCGTACGCCACAAAGAAGTTTTTGCAGGCGAGCGTTGGGAAAAGATTGCCGATATGGGTGGTCAGATCCAGCGCGCTTTGTGGGCTTCGACGAGTACCAAAAATCCTGCTTATAAAGACACGCTTTATATCGATGAGTTGATTGGGGCCAATACAGTTAATACGGTACCCCCGGCTACATTAGTGGCCTTTGGCGATCATGGTGTGGCCGCGCTGACTTTGGATGCAGATGTAGCTGCAGCACAGGCAGCTATGGATGAATTGGCCGCACTAGGTATTTCGATGGATACCGTGACGCAGGAACTTGAAGTTGAGGGTGTGAAGAAATTCGCCGAAGCATTCACCATATTGCTAAATGCGGTAGAACAGCGTATGAGACGCGTATAGCCGCTTTTATTTATTCCTGCCAACCATTTAGATGGAACCACAGATGAACGCCGGTGCATGTGGTTGAAAAAACTCATCAGCGCTTATTTGTGTTCATCTGTGGTTTTTGGGGTCTGGAAAGATCATTCGCATAACCTGATGTAGAAAAAACCTGCTTGCCAGAGGGATACTTAATGAACCGTAGAGATTTTTTGAAGATCGTCACTTTGCTGGGAGGCGCGGTGGCAGCGAGCCGTTGCAATATGTTGGAAGAAGGTGATGAAACCGTTATTGTCGTTGGGGCCGGGGTTGCAGGCCTCAGCGCTGCGAGCGCGCTAAAAAAGTGGGGGTATAACGTGATCGTTCTGGAAGCGCGCCCGCGTGTGGGTGGTCGTATCTGGACTAGCAGGGAGTGGGCGGATGCGCCGCTCGATATGGGTGCCTCGTGGATCCATGGGATTACCAACAATCCGATTGCTCGTCTTGCGAACGCCAATGATATTAAAACCATTGAGACGGATTACGAGAATCATTGGATCTACACGGCAGAAGGCAGCGAACTCACCAACGCAGCCTACGACAGACTTGAAGAATATGAGGCGGTGGTGCAAGACTATATAACCGAAACAATTGAAATGTTGAATGACGACGTTTCCCTGCAAGCCGTCTTGGGTATTGCACTTGCTGAAGAAGATATCTCGGCAAATGAGAAACAGATAATTTTGTACCTCCTTAACACAATCATTGAACATGAATTCGCTGCGGATATAAACAACTTATCGGCGTTTTCTTTCGACCAGGGTGATGAGTTCGGGGGTGAAGATGTCATCTTCACCGATGGATATGAGCAAATTATTGCGCTGCTCGCCGATGGGCTGGATATTCGGTTGAATGAAATTGTTCAGCGCGTGGAATATAGCGATGGCGGTGTGACAATCACTACAAATCAAAATCTCTATGATGCTGATCGCGCTGTAATCACTTTGCCTCTGGGTATACTAAAAAGTGGACGCGTACAATTTTCTCCCGCGCTTCCCGTGGACAAGCAGCGTGCGATTAAGCAATTGGGGATGGGTTTACTTGATAAAGTGTATTTGCGTTTTCCCCATATATTCTGGCCTAAAGCGGCTGAATTGCTGGGCTATATTGGACCCCGCAAAGGTGAATGGGCAGAGTGGCTGAATATCGCCCATTATACGGATGCACCAATCTTGCTGGGTTTCAACGTGGCCACTTTTGCGCGTCAAACCGAAGCCTGGTCTGATCAGCAAATTGTTGGCGACGCTATGGCAACCCTGCGCACCATATTTGGCGAAAATATTCCCGATCCATTGGCATGGCAGATTACACGCTGGGCGGCTGATCCTTATGCCTTAGGCTCTTATTCGTATCTGACGCCGGGAACCGACGGGGAGACTCTGGATGCTTTGGCTACCCCGGTTTCTGGGCGCTTATTTTTCGCTGGCGAAGCCACCTCGCGCGAGTATCAGGCGACGGTTCATGGGGCGTATCTGTCGGGCATACACGCGGCCGAAGAACTTTGGGATGCGTAAGACCCATTAGTAGGGCTACTTCGGCAACATTCCAAGATAATCCATCTGATGCACAATACACAAGAGTTCTCCGTCAGTGATTTGCTGGCGGCGAATTTTTATCCAGCGCTCCAGCAGATCGGTACCGATTTCTCGCTGGCGATTCATTTCATTCTCAATAAAGCTTAACAGGTGGTGTAGGAATTTGCCCTCCGTCTGCGTATAGCCATTGGTGTTGGCGTAAATCACCCAGTCGGAGCTGCCTGCGGCGAAAATTTCAACGCCATGTTGTCGCAATTCGCCAAAGAGATGCCGCCCGGCGCGGCTGTCTCCGCTGGGCTGGCCGTCGGTGCGGCGTTTATCCATCGTCTGGTTGTAGCGTGCCAGAATTTGAGCTTCGAAATCGGGCAACAGCGGCGGCTCGAAGATCGTCAAGCCATCATAATTGATCGTGGTATAAAACAACCCGCCGGGCTGGAGCGCCGTCAACAGGCTCGGTAAGGCGCTGGGCAGGTGGAATAAATCCAGCACGGCATGGGCAATCATTGCGTCCCAGGCCGCGGGACACCTCGCCAACAGGGGGAAAATATCACCGCAGATCGTTTCGACATCAACGCGTCGCTTGTCGTTCGTCAGCCTGAATCTGTCATCCGTAACAAACTCAAAACGCCAGTTGGCTTCCCTGGCCCAATTCTCTAAATAAACTTGCGCATAGGCAATACTGTCTGGCTCTGTATCGACCAGCGTGTAGCGGCAGTTTGGCAGGGTGTCATTCTCTAGCAGGCGCGCCAGCATTGTGCCAATCCCGCCGCCGACTTCGAGAATATCAAGCTGGTCTTTGAGGGTGGCACGTTGCTGTAAACTTTCACCGAATTGATTCCAGACGCGTAAATTCAAGGCGCGGTCATCGACGCTTTTTTTTGACAATAAATAATCCGTGAAGGGAGGCAGTTGATTAGTTTGCATCGCTTTTTTTCGGTAATTCCTGTATTGTTTTTTAGATTCCAGAAAGTATCAAAAAAACGCAGTCATTGCGAGCCGCTGTGAGATGCAGTGAGCGGCGAAGCAATCTTCAAAATTGGCATATTTCGCCGAAAAACGGGGGATTGCTTCGTCAGCTTCGCCTCCTCGCAATGACAGGTTTTTAAATTGCTTTTCGCAGTCCACTTAAAATAATTCTTTCCAAAAAACCATTGATCGCTGCGCTCATGCCTGCCCAAGTGGGGCCGTTATCGAAATGCTTGCGCGCAGCCAAACTCATCTCCAGCAGTCGGCTGCGATCTTCGCTCAACCGTTGAATATATTCGGCCAGCGCGCCCGCGCCATGCGGTTCAATCAGATAGCCATTTTCGCCGTGGCGGATGGTTTCGTGGGCGGCCCCGGCGCGGGTGGCGATGGCAGGTAAGCCAAAGGCCATGCCTTCCAGATAGACAATCCCGAAGCCCTCGTAGGTGGATGGCACAACCAGAATATCGTGCTCGCTCAGATGTTGGGGCAGCTGAGCGGCATCCAGCGCAGGGATCAGGTTGATGGGAATTTTTTCGCCGAGTTTGGCGCTCAACGCCCGGATGTGACGGGCGTATCTCGGTTCGGGTTGCTGGCTGCCGATCAGCGTGATCTGCACATTGGGGGAATCCAGTGCGAGGCAGGCCTGCAAGAGCAGGTGGGGCTGTTTGCGGCGGGTGATACTCCCCAGGAAGAGAATCCGCAACGCGCCGCGCCGACCCACCCGGAGCCTGATCTGATCGTCGTTGAGCGTCATCTTCAGACGATCCCCGCCAGGGTAGGCGATCACATGGGGGGACAGAGACTCCACCAATTGCGTCACGCTCAACTTCGTCGTCTGACTGTTGAAAATGAATCCATCCACGCTTTGCAGATAATTCTGTTCCATCCGGCGGTAGAGCGGCATGAGCGCGGCGGGGTGTTGCTCGCAGGCGCGCAGGTGATGGACGAGGGCGATGATGGGATATTTGATCTTGCCGCGCAGATGTTGATTGACGCGCCACAGCGATGGATGGCAGAGTTCATCCTGAATGAGGACATCCACATCCAGGCGGCGCAGGCATTGATAGAGCGTGGGTGAGAAGTTGTCGCTCAGGTGGGCAGCGTAATTGCGCCACGGCAGCGAGACGATTTCGACGGAGTGGCCGCGGGCGCGTAAATCGTCTATCAGATAGCGGTCGTAGATATATCCGCCGCTGATGGTATCCAGGCTGCCGTAAATCAACAAGCCAATTTTCATCGCACCTAAATTTCCACGCGGTAGGAAGCCCAGGCGATTTCGTTCTCCCAGAGTTGGATTGTGATGGCATTCAGCGTATTGGCCTGGATGCGCCCGGCGAGGGTTTCGCACAGGATGCGCGAAAAATGCTCAATCGAGGGATTCAGCCCGGCGAAGGATGGCATTTCGTTGAGCGTCTGATCGCGGTATTCAGCAATCAGCGCATCGAGATTGGCTTCAATATCCACGATGTCAACCAGATAGCCGTGCGGATCGAGCGTGCGGCCATGCAGTTGCACTTCGATGAAATAGTGGTGGGAATGCAGGTCGTTCTCCGGCCCCCAATCCCCTCCGATGAGATAATGCTGGGCAATGAAATCACGTTTCACGGCTACGGTATACATAGGACTCCTTTTGTCTCACGCAAAGTTTCAAAGACACCAAACTTTCTCTTGGAATTTTTCTTTGCGTCTTCGCAGCTTTGCGTGAACTTTTGTATGAGACTCGACAGAAACCAAACACAATTTTTTTATGAGGAAGCCAAGAATCCATGAATTTTTCTTCCTGCATTCCGGGTTTCCTTATTACAGCTTTTCTACCTTACATCTGTACACAATTCTTCAAAAACGAAACACGAATGTCGCGAATAGGCGAATGACACGAATTTTTCCTTGTCTTTCATTCGCGACATTCGCGTTAAAATTCAGTACTGAAACTTGTTTTCATCAATATTCAAAAATGACTTGAATGGCCTGCTGCGGATATTCATCGAGCAGACGGTAAGCATCGGCGGCTTCGCTGAGCGGGAATCGTTGGGTGATGAAGCGCGCCGGGCGGATTTCGGCCAACAATTGCAAGGCCGTCGCAAAACGGCGAGCTTTATCCCAGCGGCCCTGGAAGCGCGGCGCAATTGTGCTGACTTGGCTGGAGATGATCTGGATGCGATTGCGGTGAAAATCGCCGCCCAAATTGAGCGCGGTCCGCTTCTCGCCATACCACGAACCGGCCACGATGCGGCTATCGAATCCGGCCAGGGCAATGGCTGTGTTGAGCGCGTCCGGCGCGCCGCTGAGTTCGTAGATTAGATCGGCGTGGTGATGGAGGGCGGTTGGCAGTTCATCGGGGTGGAGGGCGTGCCCCCCCAGTGTGGCGGAGGCCTCCCGACGGTTGGCATAAAAATCGAGCGTGAGCAGTTCTTCGAGCGGAAAACGCGCCAGCAACGCCGTAGTCAGCAGCCCAACAATGCCCTGCCCGATGACCGCCACGCGTTCCCCAATGACGGGACTCCCATCCATCACCAGGTTGAGCGCCGTCTCCATATTGGGTAGAAAGGCGGCATCTTCAGGGGACAAGCCCTCGGGTAGGCGCATCAACCCCGAGGCCGGGGCCATGAAATGTGTTTCATGTGGATTGAAGGCAAAGATGCGTTGCCCCAGCCAATCCGCTTCCACGCCTTCTCCGAGCCTGACCACTTCCCCGACAGCGGCATAGCCATATTTGAGGGGATATTGAAAATTGCCCTCCAGGGCGGCGATACTTTCATCGAGCGCCAGTTGTTTGGGAGCCTGATCGCGATAGATCAGCATCTCGGTACCGGGGCTGATTGCCGAGAGTTGCGTGCGCACCAGTACTTCGCCCGGACGCGGTACGGGGCAATCTTCGGTGCGAACTTCGACCCTGCGCGGGCCAGTGAAATAAAGCGATTGTCGTGTAGGCATTCGTTGGTTACAGTTTTTTCTACTTTAATCTTTGCGTTCTGGCGGCTTAGCGTGAAAATGCTTTGTTTACAATTCCCCAGACGATAAGATTGTCTTCAAGTTGCGCACTTTGCAGGTTTTGCAAGCGAGGATAATTTGGCAAGCTCCCGCCTGTGCCGAGCGGGGACGATATGCTCCTGACGCCGCCCACCCAGGCCGGGGCGATGGTCAGGATGGCGATATTTGCCAGCCCGGCGCGCAGAAAACTCTCGATAATCTCCGCGCCGCCCTCTACCATCAGTCGGCGAATACCGTTGGCGTGCAGCTTTTTGAGGATATGCCGCAAATCCAGTCGGTGGTTTTCGTCGCTGGGTGTCGGAAAAATCTGGCAGGTTGCGCCTCCTGATGTTTTTGGCGCATTTTCGGCGCAGAAAACCCAGGCGGGTTTCGGATGTGCGTGGAGGCGGGCGGTCGCGGGCAAACGGAGTTGTGAGTCGAGAATTACAGGCTGGGGGTCTTCGCCTTCTATCAAACGCAGAGTGAGTCGCGGATCATCCGAGAGCACCGTGCCGATGCCTATCAGAATAGCGTCATGCCAGGCACGCAGGCGGTGCGTCAGAGCAAAAGCGGCCTCGCCGCTGAGATCAATCGGCGCGCCGCGGCGCAAGGCGAGTGAGCCATCGAGACTTTGAGCGTAGGTCAATGTCACAAGGGGGAGATCGCTGGATTTGTGCTCGCGCTCAACTTGCAACAGAAAATCATCAATCGTCTTCATGCTGCGTGGTCGAGATCAGTTCGGGCATATTGAGCATGTGTCTCATGCGCGTGACTTTGGTGCGTAAATATTCGAGATTGTCGGGTTTGATGGTTGGCTCGATGCTCACACGCTTTATTACAACGATTCCGTGTTGGGTCAGGTCTTCGATTTTAGTGGGATTATTGGTTATCAGGCGAATCGATTGGATTTTTAAATGGCGAATGATCTCGGCGGCAACCGAATAATCGCGCAAATCGGCTTGATGCCCCAGCGCCAGATTGGCTTCTACGGTGTCGTACCCAATATCTTGCAGGTTGTACGCGCGCAATTTTTCCAGCAGGCCAATGCCGCGCCCCTCCTGGTGCAAATAGATCAATGCGCCGCTGCCGTTTTCGGCGATTGCGGCAATTGAGGCTTCAAGCTGTTCGCCACAGTCGCAGCGGGTAGAGCCGAGCACGTCGCCGGTGAAGCACTCCGAATGTACACGCACCAACGCGTTTTCCTGGCATTCCACGTCACCAAACAAGAAGGCCAGATGTTCTTTTTCGTCGCGATCATTTTGGTACAGACAAAGGCGAAATTCACCCCAATTTGTGGGAATGCGGGCGCAGACGATTTGTTCAACATGCACAGTTTCTTGGCTCATCTAATTACCTCCACACGAAATTATAACAAGGATTATCCAATTATTTAATCTTTGGCGATCTTTGTGTGAAGATGCCGCCCCACACGAGACCCAGCAGGCCAAAACTGATGTCACGCAAGCGGATGAGCAGGCCAATACTGACACCCAGCCCCACACTCAATCCCAGCGATTGGGCGGCCAGTGCCTGACTGATTTCCAGCGAACCCAGGCCGCCGGGCAGCGGCGCCAAAAACGCCAGCCGCGCCGCGGTGATAAAAACCAGAGTCTGCCACAGATTGAGTTGCGCGCCGAGAAAATGAAGCATCAGCCAATATTCAAAAACCAGCGCCACCCACGTGCCTCCCGAAAGCAGCATCAATCCGATGAGTGTGGCAGGGCGCTGGCGGCAAAAAGCGGACATTTGCATTTCGCTGTGTTTAATCCCCGCGGCGATGCGAATACTTTTCGGAAAAATTCGCGCAACCCCGCGGGCTAATTTACTCAGGGGTTTGATCTTTGCGTACAAGCCGATCAAATAAAGCCAGGGCAACGCAGCCAGCAAGAAAACCATTACGGCCAGCAGCCGATTCTCGCGTAAATCTAGCAAACCGCCCGCGGCAATCATCACAATGCCGAAAGCCAGGAATGTGAAATTTGCCAGCAGTTCAAGTATTTTATCGAGGCTGAGGGAAGCAACCGCGTCCGTGGTGGGGATGGCATGATTTTTGTGCAAAAAATAAACTTGCAACGGCTCGCCGCCAAATTGAGGCCCCGGAGTGAAATAACTGACTCCAAAAGCTGCCAATCGGTAGCGGATGGCTACCCAAAGCGGGATGCGATTCCCTTGCGTGCACAGTAAAATCCACCAACGCACTGCAAACAGTGCAATGATGGCCGCGTTGAGCAGCGCCAGTGCCGCGATCTGACTCAGCTTGAGACTGCCCAGCGCCGCGCTCACATCCGCCAACGGGGTAATCGATAGCGTATAACCAACCAGCGTCAGCGCCAGTAGCCAAAAGCCTACTTTCCAGTATTTTTTCATGCCGATGATTTGGCTTTACCGATGCGGTTGTAGATCAGCCAGTCTTCGGGGCTCCATAGCGCCCAGCGCCCGCTGCCGATGAAAAGCAGATATACCAGCGTGAAAATGAGCAGATAATCGCCTAATAATAACGGACTGGCTTGCAGGCGGATTCCGGCGGAAACCAGCGCAGCGATGGGGGTGAGACGGCCCAATACGCCCAAAGCGAGCAAAATGCCGAGGGCCAGATTCCACCCGTTGAGCAAGCCCTCGGGGGCAGATTGTAACGCAGATGCAGAATCCGCCCCGAGGGGGAGGGGCAGCCCCAGGCCCAGCGCGTGATTCCCGTAGATGAGCAGGGCCAACCCCCGCAGAAGAAGCGGCATCCAGCCGAGCATCCACCCCTGAACTTTGCTCCAATCTAACTTCAACGCGTCGAATTTCCCGGTGACTTGCCAGTAATCGTAGAGGAACATGCCCACAAAGGGAATCAAAAAAAGTGTGGCTGCGTACAGCGTGGCCGGGGGTTTTACCGGCGGGGCGAGCATCACGCTGATGAAACCCATTTGCACCCCGGCGAACCAGCGCCGCATGTGGCTTGGCCGCAACGGAAAGACCGGCAGACCGCGCTTTACATGGCGGCGCAGGGCGAAGAGATAAATGAAACGGGCGAAGCCGAAGGGCAGATACCACCAGGGCACGCGGCCGTATTGAAAGGCCAGCAGCGTTACGACCAGCACACCCAGCGAGTCGTTGTTCATATCGAGGCGTTCGCCCAGCCGCGTGACCATATTGCTGACGCGGGCGGCCAGGCCGTCGAGAAAATCGCTGATGTCAGAAAGTATGTAGAGCGCAAAGGGCAGCCAGGCCCAACCGCCGGGCAGTGCGGGCAGCAATAAAAAGCCCGCCAGCAAGGCGATCAGCGTGCCGCGTGCTAGGCTAAGGGCGTTGCCAGGGCCGAAGCGCGGCAAAACTTCTTCTTCGCCAGCACGATGGTTTTTGGGCAGGGAGCGCCACAGGGCAACGAGTTGGAAGGCGAATACTACCGCGGCCTGCAACCCCCACTGATTGGCATAGCGCACCCCCGCGATGCGATGCAGAAGTTGCGCTCCGAGCAGCAGCACTGTAATGGAGCTAAATCCGTAAAATGCCCAACGGAATTTGAGTTGAGACATCTATTGCTGGATACGCGGCGAGAGCCAGAAGCCTTGCGCGGCATCTGTGTTAGCGGTAAGTGAAACGGTTTTTAAAATAAACTGCACTTCTTGCCCGATGAGGAACGAGAGATCAAGGTTGATCAACGCAATCCGCTTGTCGTAGACTTCAATCCATTCGCCCATCAGATGCACGTTGCCGCCGGCATCTTTGTAATAGAGTTCAAAGCGCAGGTTGCAATCTGGAGTATCGGCCATGCAGCCCACATTGGCCCTGAAACGGTCGCCGCTTTGAACACGGTATTTTGGGAAAACTCCCTGGACGAAGCCCTGGTATTCAGCATTCGGATGCACCCAGAGCGCGGCATTGCTGTCAGCGCCGTGTTCCATGTTGGGGTTGGAGATCAGGGTTATAAACCCGTCGGAGCTGCCAATTTTACCCAGGCAGGGTAACTCCTTTGCCGAATCGCCACTTTCGGTCATGGGTTTGTTGGTCCAGGTGGCGTAACAAGCGAAGACGGCGAAGTTATAGGCGAAATTATTTGGCTTGACGACATTGGCACTCATAGGGAGCGTGTTTTCTGCGTTTCGAATAAGGCTGAGCGCTTCGTCATTGATGATGATATTCAGCGCTTCGTCGTCGCTGTTTTCGAGAGTCCAATAATTATCATACTCGCCGGTATCGTTCGGCGCGAGGATATACACCGAGATATCGGTTGTTGCTCCAGGCGGAATTGTCTCTGTAAAGTAAACGCGATAATCGCCGCCAACATATCGATCGCCGTGCGAATATTGCAGTTTATAATCGGGTGTCCAGGGGCAATAGCCAGTATTCTGCACGCGCCACGTTTTGAGGAATAGCGTTCCGGTAACAACATCTGTTCCAGGCGGCAGGGTGACATGTTCGATGAACGTGGCCTCATTGCATTTGCCAGCCAAAGCCTCGGCAGTCGCCGTGGCATCTGCGCTGCTGATTTCTGTAGCTGTAGCTGTGGGTGTGGGAGGCGGGGTGGCCGTCGCGGTTCCGGTGGGTGAAGGGAGCATTTCGCCCGTGCGCAGCATTGAAGCGACAATTTGGGCAGCAGTAGCCTGAAACTCAGCGGGCAGAATTTCGTCCCCATTTTCCAGACGGATGAAAAAATCCATATCATCGACGCTGTCTTTGTAGAAAAGTAAAA
>Ga0233437_1000830_pt1 | contig 64298 bp, 87 predicted proteins | sample SI_122_August201_FD_182714 | JGI IMG/M metagenome (GOLD analysis project Ga0233437, IMG submission 182714) | Seawater microbial communities from Saanich Inlet, British Columbia, Canada - SI_122_August2016_200_MG | ecosystem: Environmental > Aquatic > Marine > Inlet | place: Canada: British...
TTAAGTATTTATCATAACAATGCTAATGTAGCAATTTTACAATCTGGGGATGAAACAACATATAGAGATATAGCTCTAAATCCAAACGGAGGCAACGTCGGCATCGGGACGACGAGTCCAGCATCTAAATTGCATGTTCAGGCAGATGATTCAACTGCTTATGATGTTACAGATAATGGTGGTCAACAAGGGGTTGGAGCAAGTTTTTTAATTGATAATCAAGATAATACGGCAAATTCCTTCTCTCAACTTATTTTTGGAAATAGTGATGGAGGTGTTGCAAGAAACAGAATAGTTTCTATTTATAAGGGAACCGATAGTGCTGACATGGCTTTTGTAACTGAGGGAGTTTCTCAAATTCAAGTTGAAGCAATGAGAATAACAAGTGCAGGCAACGTCGGCATCGGGACGACGAGTCCTGGGGCTAAATTACATGTGGCGGAAGGAGATTTAATTATCACAAGAGATGATACAGACCCTCATTTAAAATTAACAGACCCAGATAGTATAGTAAATGGATTAGAAGGATTGGATTTATGGTATGATTTTAGTGAAGGAGATATTTATTTTGATAGTAGATATGATGATGTTGCAGGGAATATTATTTTTAGAACAAGAGTTGATGGAACTCCTATAAATGCTATGACTATATTGGGTTCGGGAGATGTAGGAATTGGAACAACAGCCCCAACAAAGACTTTAGAAGTTCAGGGAGAGATTAATGTGACGACTAGTGATGCAGACATTTCTATGTTTATGGAAGGGGGGATGTTGGTTGTGAGTGGTTAATTAAAATGAATAAACAAGAACTTATTGAAAAATTACAAGATATTGAATGGGAGGATTTTGAGGTTAAAGAGGCTAAAGCCGAGATTCCTAAGAATAGTTGGGAGTCTGTTTCTGCATTTTCAAATACTGCTGGAGGTTGGTTAATTTTTGGGGTTAGAAAGCATGGAAAGAAATATGAAATTTTAGGAGTTAAGAATCCTGAAAAAATTGAGCAGGATTTTACAACTGTTTTGAGAAGTAAAGATAAATTTAATAAAATTATTGAGGTAAAATCAAAAAAATATGATTTTAATAAAAAAACCGTTCTTGCATTTTATATTCCTCAAAAGAATCCTAGAGAAAAACCAATTTATTTTATTAATCAAAAAAATTCTTTTATAAGAACTGCAAGTGGTGATCAAAGGGCAACTGCTGAGGAGATTGATGCTTTTTTTAGGAATGCTTCGTTTGAGGAAAAAGATAAGGAGTTAACTAAATTTTCTATAGAGGGTTTGAGTAAAGAGGCCGTAAAACAATATAGAGGTTTTTTCTTGAGAGTGAATCCGACTCATCGATATAATGCATTAGATGATCAGGATTTTCTTGAAAAACTGGGAGTTATTAAGGATAAAAAAATAACTTACGGGGGATTATTGGTTTTTGGAAATGAAGATTCTTTATCTTATGCAATTTCTAATTATAGGATAGAATATCTTGAAGTTGGAGGTGTCTCTTACGAAGGTGCGGCAACAAAGTATAATTATAGGATTTCTTCAGAAAAGAATTTATTTGAAACTTTTTTTAATATTTATGAAAGACTTAGCATAAAAATAGAGGTTCCTTTTTCTGTTAAAAATGGGGTGAGGGAAGATGATCCCCCTCATCTTCAAGCAATAAGAGAAGCTCTTGTGAATTTGATTATCCATACTGATTATTTTAGTCCAATGAACCCAAGAATTAGAATTTTTACAAATAGATTTGAATTTTTTAATCCGGGAGCATTACCAAAGAAGATTGAATTAATTTTGAAAGAGGATTTTTCTTTACCTAGGAACCCAATCATTGCAAAAATCTTTAGATTTATTAAATTTTCAGATAATATTGGTTCTGGTTTTCATAAGATGATTAATGGATGGAATAAAAAGTATGGGGTTAAGCCAATTATTGGGGGAGATTTTGATTATTATAAAATAACTTTTCCTTTGATTAAAAATAATACTATCACTAATACTATCACTAATACTATCACTAATACTATCACTAAAGGGGATGGAAAAGAAAAAGAAATATTCGAAATAATTGAAAATAATTCTCATTTGAGTGCAGAAGAAATTGCGGGATTAGTCAATCTTTCAACAATTGGGGTGAGATATCATTTAAATAATTTAAAGATTAAGAAAAGAATTAAGAGAAAAGGACATGGGAAAGGGGGAAGTTGGGAGATACTAAAATGAAAATGATTAATTTAGGAAACGTAGGAATAGGAACAACAGCCCCAACAAAGACTTTAGAAGTTCAGGGAGAAATCAATGTGACGACGACGGATGCAGACATTTCTATGTTTATGGAGGGTGGAATGTTGGTTGTGAGTGGGTAATTAAAATGAAAAAGATAAATGAGGTGGGAGGAGATGAAAAATAAAATGAATAAAGAATATAAGATTTTTGGTGGGAGGAAGATAAGAAGAGTTCTTCATAATGATAATTGGTATTTTTCTGTTGTGGATGTTGTTGAGGTTTTGAGTGAAAGTCCTACTCCAAGACAATATTGGGGAAAAATTAAAATTAGAGAGTTTGAGGAGATTCAACTGTCCCCAATTTGGGTACAGTTGAAATTAAGAGCAGAAGATGGAAAGATGAGAGAGACAGATTGTGCAAATCTTAAAGGAATCTTTAGAATTATTCAATCTATACCATCTAAGAAAGCTGAACCATTTAAGTTGTGGTTGGCGAAGGTTGGGAGTGAGAGAATTGATGAAATGATTGATCCAGAGATTTCTATTGATAGGGCTATGAAAACTTATTTGCAAAAAGGATATTCTAAAGAGTGGATTAATCAGAGGTTGAAAACTATTGAGGTTAGAAAAGATTTGACTGATGAGTGGGAGAGAGTTGGTGTAGAAGAAGGTAATGAGTTTGCAATTTTAACTAACGATATGACTGAGGCTTGGTCGGACAAATCTATAAAAGAATACAAGGAATTTAAAAATTTGAAGCAAGATAATTTGAGAGATAATATGACTAATCTGGAACTTGTATTGAATATGTTAGCGGAGGCTACAACTACTGAATTTTCTCAAGAAGAGGATCCTGAGAATTTTAATGAGAGTAGAATTATTGCAACTAAAGGGGGAAAAGTTGCTGGAGTTGCAAGAAGAGAAATTGAGGATGAACTTGGTAGAAGTATTGTTTCAAGGGAAAATGCAAGAGGTTTGATTAAAAAAAAGAAGAAAGAAAAGAAAAAGAAGAAAGCTTTGATTGAGGTTGTAAAATGAAAATTATTAATGTGACGACTAGTGATGCAGACATTTCTATGTTTATGGAAGGGGGGATGTTGGTTGTGAGTGGTTAATTAAAATGAAAAATAAAAAATTAAGTTTGATTTTAGGTGAAGGTGAGGGGCAGTATATAGAATTCAAGGAAAAAATTAGTGGATTGGATAAAGAGATTGTTGCGTTTGCGAATTCTTCTGGAGGGAAGATTTTCTTAGGGATTGACGATAAGAATATTGTTCAGGGAATTAATGTTACAAATAATTTGAAGTCACAGGTTCAGGATATTGCTAGGAATTGTGACCCTTCAATTATTATTAGTCTTGAGGAAGTGGAAAATATATTAGTTGTTGATGTGAAAGAGGGAAAGAATAAACCTTATTCTTGTAGGGAAGGATTTTATATTAGAATGGGTGCTAATTCTCAAAAAATGAAGAGAGATGAGATATTAGATTTTGTAATTAGTGAGGGTAGGACAAGGTTTGATGAAACTTTTACAAATATCAAGGATTATTCAATTGATCTAGTAAAAGATTATTTGAAGAGAATTGGGGTAAATGAAGATGTGGATAAAAGTACTTTAGTTAATTTGGGGGTTGGAGATAGTAATGGTAATTTGAATAATGCGGGAATTTTGTTTTTTACAAAGAGGCCTAAGAGTTATTTGATTAATGCTTATGTTACTTGCGCAAGGTATAAAGGTATTGAGAAGGTCGATATTATTGATAGGAAAGATTTTGAGGGAGATTTAATTAGCCAGGTTGAGAATTCAATGGAGTTTATTAAGAGAAATACTCGACTTGCGTACAAGATTGAGGATTTAGAGAGGGAAGAAATTCCTGAATATCCAGTTAAGGCTCTTCGTGAGGCTCTTTTGAATGCTATAATGCATAGGGATTATTTTTCAAGTGGAGGAAATGTTCAGATTGATATTTATGATGATAGGTTAACTATTACTAATATTGGAGGGTTGATGAAACCCTTGACTATTGAGACTTTTGGAAAGGTGGCTATTAGAAGAAATCCTTTGATTGCTGATTTGTTTCATAGAATTAATTTTATTGAGAAGATGGGAACTGGGGTGAAACGGATTAGAGAAAGTTGTGAGGAGCATGGGGGTGTTGAGTTTAATTTTGAGGTTGATGGTTATTTTATTTCTGAATTTAAACTTAAGAAAAAACCAGCCAAAAACCAGCCAAAAACTACCCAGAAAACTACCCAGAAAACTACCCAGAAAATATTGGAATTACTTAAAGAAAATTCTGCTTTGTCTAGAAGCGAATTAACAGATATGATTGGAAATATTACTGAAGATGGAGTGAAATATAATCTTGATAAATTAAAAAAAGAAGGGAAAATAAAGAGGATTGGTCCAGATAAGGGAGGGAGTTGGGAGGTTGTAAAATGAAAATTATTAATGTGACGACTAGTGATGCAGACATTTCTATGTTTATGGAAGGGGGAATGTTTGTTGTTAGTGGTTAAGGAGGTTTCCTTGGGATAAGAAACTATTATTGTTATTGTTTCCTTTTGGGAAGGAAACATTTAAATAGTTTGTATATGCTAGTATGCATATAACATAATAAATTGTATGATAAAGTATTAAAATGATAGAACAAATTTATAAGAGAAAGATATTGCAAGATATAGAAAAATATCTGAATTCGAAAGAGACAATTGTAGTTTATGGTGCAAGACAGGTGGGAAAAACAACACTGTTGAAATATTTAATTGAAAATAATTTAAAGGAAATGAAAAATAATGTTTTTTATTTTGATTTAGAACTTATGAATCTTTTAGAGTTATGTAATCAGGGTCCAGAAATAGTGTATAGATATTTAATAGAAAAGGGTGCAGATGAAAAAAAACAAATTTATTTAATTATTGATGAAATTCAATACCTTGAAAATCCGACAAATTTTATTAAAATTATGCAGGATCATTATCAAAAAATAAAATTGTTGGTTTCTGGTTCTTCTACGTTTGAAATTAAAAAAAAGTTTAAAGATAGTTTAGTTGGAAGAATTGTTTGTTTTGAAATGCATCCTTTAAGTTTTGAGGAATTTTTAATATTCAAGAATAAGAATTATAATTTAACATCTAATAATTCGGAAACCATAAATAATGAATTGGTCTTTTTGGCAAAAGAATATATGCGGTATGGGGGATATCCTAAAATAGTTTTAGAAAGTTCTGAAGAAAAAAAACAGACTTTGTTATTTCAAATAATTAATACTTACATAAATAAAGATATAAGAGATATTGGAAATATTAGAAATATTTCTGGATTTAATAAATTGGTGCAGATTTTAGCGTCCCAATCTGGACAATTGTTGAACGTTTCGGAATTATCAAATACTCTTGAAATGAATCGGGAGACGATTGAAGAATATTTAAATCTATTAGAAAATACTTTTATTATAAAAAGGATTAAACCTTTTCATAAGAATTTAAGAAGCGAATTATCTAAAAATCCTAAAGTGTTTTTTTTGGATACGGGTATGATGCATCTACTTTGGTTGAAAGAATTTCCAAAGATTGTTCTTGGAAATGTTTTTGAAACTTTTGTTTTTTTGGAACTAATGAAAAATGGAGAACACATTAATTTTTGGAGAACCACAAATAAACAGGAAATTGATTTTATCGTAAAAAATAAGATTCTTTATGCAATTGAAGCAAAATTAAATTTTCAAAAAGCAGATAGAAAAACGTTCAATTATTTTACAGAACAATATCCTAATGAAAATATTGTCGTGGGGCTTGAGGGAAAGAAAAATGGAAAATATGTTTGGGAATTGATAAAGGAATTAAATAAAGTGAATAAGAAGTAAAATGAAAGAATATAAAATGAATAAAGAATATAAAATATTGAATGGAAGGGAGATAAAAGGAAGAAATGAAATTTAAATTATCGCCACAGGCGTACCCCGATAAATCTTCAAAGAAAATTTTTACTGGGGGCATAATTATCTGTATGGTTTTGTTAGTTCTAACTCCAATTGTTTTGGCTAGTGAGGATTCTGGCTTTTTTAGAAACGCCTTTTCTTCTATTACCGGGAATGTTGTTGATCAGGGAGAGGGTGTTCAGAGAAACGGGAATTTTCTAACTGGTTACAAATATAAAGAATATGATTTAGGTGAAGAGAGAGTTATTATTGATGATGGTTCAGAGGTTTTGGCTAAAGTTAGATTAGTTAGTTCTAAAGATAATAAGGTTTCTGCTGGTGAAGATGTTATGGTTGCTGAATTTTTATTTGAGGATTTTGATTTTGGGGCTGGAGAGGTTATGAGCAAAGTTGATTTTTATGATATTAAGGAAGAGATGAAAAAGATAAGAGGAAAGAATTTTAGATTAAAATATTTAGAGGGGGGAGAGTGGATACAATTTAATAAATTTAGTGATTTACCTTCTGAAAATATTCAAGTTGGATTGTTTACTGATACTGTTTTTGGTGAGGCTGTTGAATGGATTCCAGAAATGTTTAATTTTAAAATTAGTGAGTGGGCGAGTTATGAGGTTACGGCGGGCCCAGAAAATGTTGTGATTGAATATGGTTATCCTTATGAAATTGATTCGGAAAAGATAGATTCAAATCATTTTTTATTGGCATATAAGGGAGAAGGGAGTGATGGGTATGCGGTTGTCACAGAAGTTAATACTGCGAATGGAACAATTCTTAATGGCACTCATCATGAATTTGAAACATCTTATGTGTTGAATCCTTCTTTGGGACAAATTGATTCAACGCATTATTTAGTTACATATGGGTATAGTTCTACTGGAAGAGCAAATGTTTTAACTGTAGATACAGGGGCGAATAGTGTTACTAGTGGAAGTAATATGGATTTTTATTCGACAGCTAGGGCATATGATACGCAATTAGTTAAAATAAGTTCAAATAGATTTTTAGTGGTTTATGAGGGTTCTACAAATATTTATTCCAATGTTCTTGCAGCTTATGCAAATGGAACAATTTCGGAGATTGGTTCAGATACCCAAATTGGAACAGATCAGCCATCTGCTTATCCCGGATTAATTGAATTAGATACAAATAAATTTCTTTATGTTTATGGGAGTGGAGTTTATGCTTACGGATATGTTGTTTATGCTTATGAGAATGGAACTATTACTGCTGGATCTAGGCAAACATTACATACTGCTGCGAGTGGAGCGGTGAATGATATTGGATTAAGTAAGTATAATTCCACTTTGGCAATGATGACTTTGGAAGGTGAAGGGGAAGATGGATATGCTGCTTCCTTGGTAATTGGGGGAGGTACGATTAGTGCTGGAACTGCTTTAGAGTTTGATGATACTTATGGGAGGGGAAATAGTTTGCAATATATTAATGGGACTGGTTTTTTAAATTTTTATGCTCGTCATCCTTATGTTGCCCATTCTATCTTGGAAATTGATTCGGGTTTAGATGTTATTGAAAAAGTGGATAGTGTTTTTGGAGGATATGTTGGAGCTATTAGTCATACTTCTTTAGGAAAAATTAATTCTACGCATTTTGTTGAATTTTATTGGGATTCTGCAGCCTCTGAGGGGTATGCTACGATGTTGACTGTGGATTATACTCCAGATACAATTGGAATAAATTCAACAGAATATAATTATGATGCGGGGCAGATTACGGATAATTTTGTTTTAGCTATTGACGAGAATCATTCAATTGTGGTTTATGATAATAATGATGATGATCTCGCATATGCAAAAATTTTAACTGTTGATAGTACCCTCTGGAATGTTACAGGCAATGGTTCTGCTTATAATTTTTGGAGTGCTTTACACACATATGGGCATCAATTAATTAATATGGGTGAAAATTATTTTTTAAATGTTTTTGGAGAAGTTTCTGGAGGAGATTTGGAAGCAGTGATATTGAAGGCTTATCCAAATAACGATAGTGTTGTGAGAATAAGTTCGGAACCAACTTATGTTTTGGATTATGGTAGTGTAGGTTTTAATCGAGGGGCAATTCATGTTAATGGAGATCATTATTTTGCTTTAGATGGGGTTGATGGAAATATTTTTACGGCATATATAAATGGAACTATTAATAGTATAACTCGTTCTTCACTTTCGGTAGGAGAAAAAATTGAAAAATTAACCTACCCTAATTTTGTTGTTTCCGAAGCAGAAAAGGTATATCCAATCCATATTTATACAAATAATAATAGTTTTTATTTAGGTGCTGGGCTTGATGTTCCTGCAGGATTTATGAGTCATTTTGATACTGAAAGAATTGATGATACACATATGCTTTATGCTGGTTCTAACTCAAATGTGGATTGTCGTGCAATGGTAATTAATGCTACTGGAGGGGTTTTGTACAATCATACTTATGCAATCATTGATGACGAGAATTATTGTTATTATCCTTCCATTCAACAAATTAGTTCAACTCAGTATGTTATGAGTTATACGGGGGGAGATAATCTTGGATTGGGATTGGTGATAACAATAAATGAATCTGATTGGAATGTTTCTGCAGGAGCTCCTTTTATTTATGATTCTGGAGCTACAGCATATAATTCTTTGGCTCAAATTGATGTTAATCATTATATTAATGCTTATCAAGGTTCAGATCTTGAAGGGTATGCAACCATCTTTAGTTTAATCGGGGGTGCTGCTCAACCGACGGATACATGCACTTGCACTGGTTTAAACACAGATTGGCCAATTGATTTAACTGACTTTTGTGTTATAACTACAGATTGTGATTTGGGTACCGGGATTTTAAGTTTTATTGATATTGGAAATGCTACAATTAGTGCTGCAATTAATACCTCGGATATGACTGCTCCTGGAAGTGGAGGAATTGTTTATGTTACGAGTGACGGTAGAATTTATGTTGGGTAGGGGAGAGATTATCGTGTTATTCGAAATATTTAAATAGTTTAAAATCGATTAATATATTAATATGAAAGAATTGCTAGAAAATGTGGACGAGTTTATTGAAGCTGGAGAAGAAAGTTTAATTAAGAAAAGATATAATGTTTCGGCTAGCGATTTTTTTAAAGCGATTGTTATTTGTTGTGATTATTTAATTTATACCCAAATTAAAAGATTGCCTAAAAACCATAATGATAGATTTAATTTATTGAAACTTTATTCTAAAGATATTTATGAGAAAGTTAATTTTTTATTTGGAATTTATATTAAATCTTATAATCTTAAAATGGAATTAAAGGAGGTTTTACTTTTAAAAAAATATGTTTATGAAATCAGAAAAATTATTAGCGATTAAGAAAAGATTAAAGAAAGTCTTGAAAGATGAATTTGTTTATGATGTTATTTTATTTGGATCTGCTGTTAAGGGAAAAAGCAATCCTCACGACATAGATTTAGCAATAATTTCGGATAAAAAATCTTTTGATCTTAAAGGATTCCATGTTAGTGTAATTAATTTAAGGGATTTTTTTAAACCAATTGGGTTAATTAATACTCTTTTTAGAGAAGGATATAGTTTAAAGAAGAACAAATCTTTCTCTGGAATTTATGGATTTAGAAATAAATGTTTGTTTAGATATGAATTATCTGGTTTAAATTCTTCTAAAAAAGTTCAGGTTGTTAATTTTCTAAGGGGAAAGAAAGATGAAAAAGGTTTGGTTTTAGAAAAGGATGGAGAGTGGTTAAGTAATCAGGTATTTTTGTGTCCAGTGATTTATGATTCTATTTTTGAGAGATTTTTTCTTAATTCAAAAGTTAAATTTAAGAAATACCACGTTTTAATAGATTAATTCAAAATGAAAGATAATAATAAAAGAGTTAATGCATTAATCAAGAGAAAGGGTTTAGTTAAAGAATTAAGGGAGAGGGAAATAAAAAGAATTTCTTCTGAAGGAGAGAGAGAATTAAATAAATTAATTCTTGATTGTTTTGAAAAAGTTTTTTTGGGATTAAAGGAGGAAATGGAAGTCTCAGGGAAAAGAGTCTTAGATAAGGGAGTTGTTGAAGGTTTTATCGCAGAAAAAAATAAAAAAGAGGAGATTGATTATTGAATCTAAATTAAAAAAAGTACTAGGTGATCACAAAAAAAGAAAGTGTGGTAACCTATTTTAAGGGATTAGTTTGTGTGGAAATTTATTTTTAGTACGGGCACAGTTCCTAAAGATATTTAAATGATGTGGACGTAAATTTATTATGGCATATACTGAAATTAAGGAAAAAAATGGAAAAGATTATTTTTATCGTGTCCAATCAATTAGAGAAGGAAGTAAGGTAAAGAAGAAAAGAATTTATTTAGGGGTTGATTTAAACAAAGGCGTATTGGTTGTTAGAGAGAGGGAAGCAGATAAAGAATTAGATTTATTATCTACCCTTCTAGATCGGGAGGAGATAAAAGAACTTGAAAATATTAGGAAAGAATATAAAAAACTAAAAAAAGAAGATTTGAAAAGTAAATATGAAGCGTTTGTTTCTTTGTTTACTTATGATTCTACAACGATAGAAGGTAATACTTTTACTTTGCAAGAGACAGCACAATTGTTATTTGAGGGGCAAACTCCTAGAAAGTCTTTAAGAGAGATAAATGAGATTGTAAACCATAAAGAAGCTTTTGATTTTATTTTGAAATACAAGGGAGATATTAATAAGGCATTTATTTTGGAGCTACATAGATTGGTTATAAAAAATACTTTAAGAGAGGATTTAGTTAAATATGTGGGAAAATATCGTGGATTGCAAGTTTATCTTCGGGGAGTTGAATGGTTGCCCCCCAAACCTAAAGATGTTTCTGGAGAAATGACTTCCTTGTTATCTTGGTATAGTAAGAGTAAAAATAAGTTGCATCCTTTAATTTTAGCTGCTTATTTTCATTCTGCTTTTGAAACAATTCATCCTTTTGTTGATGGGAATGGGAGGGTTGGAAGGTTGTTAATTAATTTTATTTTACATAAGAAAGAATTTCCTATGTTAAATATTCCAAATAAAATTAAGCACGAATATTATAGCGCTTTAGAAGAATCTCGGCATAGTGGAAATTTAAAAATCTTGGTTGATTTTTTATTTAAATTACTAAAAAGAAAAGGATTATATTTTTAGTACGGGCACAACTAGTCAATAAGATAACTGCGATGTAGACGTATAAATCAAAAAGAAACATGAAAACAAAAAATCTCTTAGTCTTTGGAATGCTACTAGTTTTTACTTTTTTATCTTTAGTTTCAGCGGATGTGATTTCAATTAATGCGGGAGGAGATAATGGATTAATTATTGGAGCGGATAAGTTTATTGAGGGTTTTTTCTTTATGGAAAATGAAATGCCGGTTGTTTCTAATTTAGTTTTAAATTCTAGTTTTGGGACAAATACAACGAATGAAAATTTAAGTATTTATTTTTCGGGTTATGATGCGGATGGAGATTATATTACAAACATAACAGATTGGAGAGTTAGTGGAAATTCCATAGCTGTTTTGAACTTACCTTTTGATAAAAGGGTAGATTCGGTTGCAACTGGTGCTGTTCGTGATTATTCTACTTACGGAAATAATGGGACTTTGGGGGGAGGAACTCCTGCAAATGTTCCTAGTTGGAATTTAAGTGGTAAAATTGGAGGGAAATATATCTTTGATGGGGTCAATGATTATATTTCGGTTCCTCATGATTCTTCTTTAACAAATGCTGATGGAATGACTGTTATGGCTTGGATTAATGCTGCGGAATGGGAAGAATATTCTTGGAAAGGAGTTATTGTTTCTAAGAATGATTGGATTTCTGGTTCGAATGGTTATGTTTTAAGAACAGGAGATAGTGGTAAGTTATCGTTTAATTTTGGGGATGGGGTTTCTTGGCACGATTCCACAACAGGTTCTCTAATGTCTGCGAATACTTGGTATCATGTTACCGGTGTTTTTAATGGAACTCATGTTGTAACATACATTGATGCTATTGAAAGAGATTCAGTTTCAACCGGGGTAGTAACAATTAATCCTTCATCTTATGATGCAAATATTGGTAGGGGGAATTATGATAACACAAGATTATTCAATGGTTCAATTGATGAAGTTAAAATTTATAATGTGGGTTTGTCAGAAGAACAAATTGTAGAAATCTATAATTCAGAAAATGCAGGATATCAAATAAAGAATTTGGTTTCTCAGGAAACTTCTAAGGGAGAAACTTGGCAGGTTGCAGTTACTCCAAATGATGGTTTAATCGACGGTATAACTGTGTTAAGTAATACTTTAACAATTGTTGATGCTTCTCCAGAAGACCCAACCCAAGTTAGTTTAGTCTCTGTCGATGCTTCAAATGAATCAGATGCTGATTTGAATTGTTCTGCTTTTATTTCTGATGTAGATAATTTATTTTTAGATGTTGAGGCTAAATGGATAAAGAATGATGCAGATCAATTTACCTTAGATTATTCTAGTCAGATAAATGGAACAACATTTTCTAGTATATTAGATAGTGGAAATTTAACCTTAGGAGAGGTTTGGAAATGTTCGGTTAGAACTTATGATGGGAGTTCTTATTCTAGCTGGGTTAATTCAAGTTCTTTAACAATTATTGATATTACAAATCCTATTGTTTTTATTGATAGCCCCTTAAGTAATGAAGTTTATAATTATACAATTCTTGCGGTTGACTTTAATATTTCTATCGTTGAGAATGAGAATATTTCTATGTGTTTCTATAGCTTAGAGGGTGCTGCAAATGTGACAATGACTGAAGTTAATGATTCTTATTTCTGGTATGAACCTACTTTAGGTCCGGGCCCTCAGACAGTCGAATTTTATTGTAATGATACAAGTGGAAATTGGGGATATAATGTAACTGATTTTGAGATTTTAAACGAGGCGGCTATTGCAATTGATTTATCTAATACTCTAGAGAATTATGTTAAATGGAATGTGATTTTTATGCCTGCGGATAATTTGGATGCAGAGGGAAATAATGGGACGGGCTTGACAGAATATTGGGTTAATGTTTCGGCTACGAATACCTTGGTAGATTTATATGTTCGTGCAGATGGGGATTTGTTTAATGATGCTCTGGATGTTTTGGATTTAGGTAACGAGACATTTACTTTTACTAAAAATGAAGCAACAGTTAATAATGTTACCAATACAACGATGTCTACGAGTTATATTTTAATTGGAGACGCTTTAGATAATTTTGATTCTATTTATTTGAAGTTCTTTCTTGATGTTCCGGCAATTCAACCTGCAGGTACTTATCTAAATAATTTGGAATTTAAGGCGGTTAGAGAGGGTCAAAGTCCTTAATTGTGTAGTAGACAAAACTTTATAAGTAGTGAAATCATTTAATATTTAAGATGGAAAAAAAAGAGAAAACTATTAATTATGTTTTAGGAGTTTTGTTATTGTTTTCTTTTGTTTTTCTTGTTGGACAAAATATGTCTGTTATGACTGGTTACGCAACTTCTGGAACGACAACATCGAACGTTACTATTTCAAAATATTTAGCAATCGCATTTAGTGATGATTTATCCTCCGGAATTCAATTTGGAACTGTAAATACCCTTCCTGCAACGAATGTTAATGCCACAGAAAATTATGGGGGGGGTTCTAGTGAAACTTTGTATTACATAAATGTTTCAAATGATGGAAATACTCCAATTGATATTTGTATTGGCGCAAATGATCCTTTGACAAGTTCCGCTTTGGATGTTATTGGGGTTGGAAATGAAACTTACGCTAATTCAACTTCTACAACTTCTACAATTCCTTTGGTTGGAAATGAAGTTGCTTTGACAGAATCATATGTTAAATCAGGAGATGCTGTTGCTGTTGGAAGTCAAAATTATTATAGATTTTGGTTAGACATTCCTGCAATTCAGCCTTCAGGAGATTATAATAATACTTTATCCTTTAAGGGGGTATCAACTGGTTTAGCTTGTGGAGCTATTTAATAAATAAAAATGATTAAAAATAAAATGAAAAAAGAGTTGAGATTTATGTTTGGGGTCTTGATAGTAATCGGATTGTTGTCTTTTGCTTCTGCAGGGGTGGGAATTAGATGGGATAAAGAATCTGCTTTGGTTCCAGAGAATACCAAGACTTGTATGACTTATGGAGTTTATAATCCCTGGGAAGATGATTCCTATGTTAAGATTGTTTTGTCTGAGGAGTTAGAGGTTATTTTAAGTTCTTCCGATGCTGATTTGACTTTTGTATCTAAAGGAACTCCTAGTTCTGCTATGATTCCGGTTACTTTTTGTTTTAAGACTTCGACTGTTTATGAAAAAGATTGTTTGATTGGAGATTTTGCGTTATGTAAACAGGATTGTTCTGAACCAATGAAGATTTATGAAGGAGAGGTGGAGGTTGTTGAAACAACTGTTGAAGAAATTGAGAAAGGTGGTTCTGGAGGCTCGTCTACTCAAATGTCTGTTTCTGCACCGTTGAGAGTTAAGGTTCAGTGTATTGATCATAAGAGAAATTTTAGTTTAGTTTATATTCTTGTAGCTTTGATTGCTGGTGCGCTTCTTGCCTGGAGAATTATTCGGAAGAGAAAAAGTAAGAAGGTTAAGAAGAAAAAGAAATAAGAAATAAGTTTTTTATTAAGGAAATTTGTCATTAATTTGTCATAAGGTTTATAAATTGGAAGATTCTTTATTTATTATAAGGCCCAAATGGACCTGTCGGGAGTTGAACCCGAGAACGTTGAATTGATAAGTCCACGCTCGCAACCTGCCAGGCCCGTTGTACCTTCTTCCTCTTAATTTCTTAAGAAGATAATTGAGATTATTTTTCTCTTTTAATAAACCCTATTTGATTTTTGGGATAAGTTTTCGCGTTAGAAATAATTAAAAATACTTTTTTACTTAGTTAATTATGATTAAAAGAGGATATGTTTATTTATTGGCTTTATTTGTAATTGTTGTTATAGGATTAGTTATAATTCAGTTTACGGGTTTTGTGACAGAAGGAGAGGTTGTTTCTGCGGTTAGCGTCGATGGTTTGAGGATTATATATGATACTTTTAATGGAACTACTACTGATTTTGGAATTTTAAATACATCTTCATTAAATAATTTATCTTCTATGATCTTAGAGAAAACAGCTTTTGGTAAAGTTACTTGGGAAGAAAATGTTAATTTGACTCTCGTTGGGAGCTCGGATAGAACGGTTAATTTTGATAGAGATTTAAATATTTCAGATAATTTAGTTTCTATTGATTCGGATGAACTTCCTTATTTGAATAAAAGTGTTGTAATTATTTTGTATGGTTTGAGTTTTAGTGATCCTCAGATTATGAAAGGAGCATCTGTTTGTTCTGATTGTGTTGAGATTGAATATTCGGGAGGAAATTTAACTTTTAGTTCGAGTGTTTTTTCGGATGCGTATTATGTTATTGAGACTCCGATTTCATCATTTTGTGGAGATGGAACTTGTGATGCTGGAGAGGATTCTACTAGCTGTCCTGCAGATTGTGATACTGGAGGAGGCGGAGGAGGAGGGGGAGGTGGAGGAGGCACCCCTGCAAATGATTCAATAGATTCTGGAGAGTATTCTTTTTATGTTGTTCCTGATTTTTTTGTAGCTGAAATGAATAAAGGAACTTATTATCAAAAAAGTTTAATTATTGTTAATAATGGAACAAAAGATTTGGTTATTAGAGCAGTGGTTCTGAACTTGAGCGAATTTATTTTTCCTGAAACAAATTCAATTAGTGTTAGTGCAGGACAAAACGCAAGTTTAAAATTACATATTTATGCTTCTAATTATGTTAATCCGGATGTTTATATTGGTAAGTTGGTTTTTGTTAGCTTTAATAATACGCGGGAAACGAGGATTATTTTAGATATTAAAGATAGGTATGCTTTATTTGATATTCGTACAGAAATTCTAAAGAGATATGTTAACCCTGGAGGAAGAGCTAGGGCTAATGTTTCCATTCTCAACATGGGTGATTTAAGAAATTTTGATGTTAGCTTGGAGTATAAGGCAATTGATTTTGATAATGTGGAATATGTGTTGAAAAAAGAAGATTTTGCAATGAATCAGTCTTTTCAGGGAATGTTTTTTTTAGATTTGCCTGAAGATATTCCTATTGGAGATTATTTATTTTATGCTAAAGTTTATATTGGAAATGTTAGTGCTTCTTCTTATGATACATTTACTGTTGAAAAGATATCTTGGTTAGCTTGGGTTTTTCTAATTGTGGCCATTTTAGTTATTGTAATAATAATTTTAATTAATCTTGCTAAGCATCGTGGGTGGTGGTGGTTTGCTGCTGCGAAGAGAGATAAGGATGAGAAAAAAGAGAAGGTTGTTAAGGGAAGTGTAGAGGGCGATGCTTTGAGAGAACTTGCTCGGTCGAAAGGGATTTAAATGAGTGATTTATTCTAGTTCTATGTTACTTGGTTTAGTAGGAAAACCCTCTGTAGGAAAGTCGACTTTTTTCAAAGCAGCGACTCTAGCAGAAGTTGAAATTGCTAATTATCCATTTACAACGATTAAAGCAAATCACGGTGTGGGTTATGTTAAGGTGGATTGTATTGAGGGAGAGTTTGGAGTTAAGTGTAATCCTAATCATGGGTTTTGTCTTAATGGTCAACGTTTTGTTCCGATTGATTTAATGGATGTTGCGGGATTGGTTCCTGGGGCTTCTGAGGGTAAAGGATTAGGAAATCAGTTTTTAGATGATTTGCGTCAGGCAGATGCGTTTATTCATATTGTAGATATTTCTGGTGAGACAGATATCGAGGGTAAACCGACTAAAGGCCATGATCCTTTAGAGGATATTAAATTTTTAGAGGAAGAATTAGATAACTGGTATTATAATATTTTTATGAAAGGTTGGAGAGTTTTTGCTAGAAGAGTTGAAACTCAGGGGAAGAAATTATCTGAAGCTGTTGCTAATCAGTTTTCGGGTTTGAAGGTTAATGAGTTTCAAGTTAAGCGTGTTTTATCAGAGTTGGGATTAAGTGAAAAGTGTTCTTCGTGGAAGGATGAAGATGTTAAGAAGTTTGCTTCGGGTTTGAGAAAAAAATCTAAGCCGATGATTATTGCTTGTAATAAAATTGATTTGGGAAAAGGTAAAGAGAATTATGAAAGGTTGCGTGCGGATTATCCTAATTTGAATCTTGTTCCTTGTTCGGCTGATTCTGAATTGGCTTTGCGTAAGGCTGCTAAGGCGGGTTTGATTGAGTATATTCCTGGGGAGAAAGATTTCAAGGTTATTGGGAAATTGAACGAGAAACAATTGGAAGGTTTAGAGAAAATTAAAGAGAATGTTTTGAAACCTTTTGTTGGAGGAACTGGCGTTCAGTCTATTTTGAATAATGCTATTTTTGGTTTGTTAGGATATATTCCTATTTTTCCTGCTTCGGCTACTAAATTGGGGGATAGTAAAGGAAATATTTTACCTGATTGTTTTTTGTTACCTCCGGGTTCAACTGCTTTAGATTTTGCTTTTTTCTTGCATACTGATTTTGGAAAGAATTTTATTAAGGCAATTAATGCTAAGACTAAGATGGCTTTGGGTAAGGAATATAAGTTGCAGTATGGGGATGCGTTGGAGATAATTACTCGGTGAGAATAGGAGAGAATCTTTTGAGAGGGATTTAGTAATTAAAATCACTATAACGTCCATTTTTTTTATTATTTATTTCTTCAAAGTATACTTCTTCGAGGCTATCAAGAAAATCAGTTCTACCTTCATGGGTATATGCTTTCCCATCTTCTAAGAGGTAAGCTTCAATATTACTTCCATCGGATCTTATTTCATAAACTGGTTTGTTTGTAGGTTTTGGATCTTTTAAGGGAATCAAATTTTTTTCTTTTTTTCTTCCATTTTCACTGAAAGTTATTACATATACATATTTTGCTCTATTAATTTTTATTATTGGCATTATTCCTAAATTTTTATAGCATGACCTTTTTTTATCTTCAACTGGGCCATAGCCTATACAACCCCAGATACCTGAATCTGTATATTCTATAATTCCTTGAGTATCTTTTTCTGAATGTTTTTTCTTCAATATTTCTTTTAGTGTTTTCATTTTGTTTTGTGGTTGTTTACTTGAAAGTAGATACCATGTTTCTTTTATTTAGCTTTGTTGTGATATATATAACAACACTTATATAGTTCTAGAACATATTAAATTTATGGAGAAAGAGTTATTGGATTTAGGTTTTAATAAGAATGAGATTAAAGTTTATTTAGCCTTGTTAAAACTAGGAGTTTCTTCGGTTAGTGAGATTTCTAAAACAAGTAATGTTGATAGAACGCTTATTTACGGGATATTAGATAAATTAATTGAGAAAGGGTTGGTTGGGTCGATTGTTAAATCAAATAAGAAATATTTTGAACCAGCGAATCCTAGTAAGTTAAAGGAGATTGTTGAAGAAAAGAAAAAGGGTGTGGAAGAAATATTGCCGGATTTGAAATTATTATATTCTTCTGTTGAATCTAAGCAAGAGGTTCATCATTTTTCTGGGAAAGAGGGTGTTAAAACTATTTTAGAGATTTTATTAAAAGAAAAAGGAGATTGGAATATTTTTGGAACTAGTTCTATCGCATCCGATATTTTATCTTATTATTTTCCTCAGTTTCATAGGAAAAGAATAGAGAGAAAGAAAAAGTTCAATTCTATTTATTCAGAAGATTCTATTGAAAGAGCAAAGGAAATTGATAAACTAAAGTTTACGAAAGTTAAATTATTGCCTAAAGAATATATGACTCCGACTCATATTAGTATTGTTGGAAATAAGGTTGGGATAATTTTATGGTCTGAAAAACCTTTAGGGATATTAATAGATAGTAAAGAGGTTGCTAAGAGTTTTGGTAATTATTTTAAGTTATTATGGAATATTGCCAAATATTTGAAATAAAAAAAGAAAAAGGGTTCGAATACCCAAAGGGCATAAACAGAGTGGAACTCTGCACCTGTTTGATACACAAGTATGTTTTTTCTAGTGATTTTTATTATTTAAATCTTTTGGAGATTTTTTGCCTGGAAATTCAAATAAAGGATATAAATTCATTTTGCTTGTTTGGTAAATGCGCCAGGATGGCAGAGTGGTTAATGTGCCTATTTGATACACAGGTCCCTTCGGGGAACGGGGGTTCGAATTCCTCTCCTGGCGTATTATTCTTTTCTAGTATAGAGAATTTTAATAAGGGTTAACACTTTGTTGATGAAGATGAAAATACAAGTAAAAGTTCATGCTAATTCTAGTCAGGAAAAGATTTCTAAACTTGAGAATAATGTATTGAATGTTTGGATAAAGGAAAAACCAATTGATGGAAAGGCAAATGCTGTTCTTGAGAAGTTGTTAACAAAGTATTTTAATGCTGAATGTAAGGTTGTTTCAGGTTTTAGTTCACGTAAGAAAACTCTTGAGGTTAAAAAAAATGAATTATAGAATTGTTTATTTATTGAAGGATAAACCTAAAAGATATGCTGAAAAATTAGTAAAAAAGGTTTACAAAAAATTTGGAGTAAATGAAGCCTATCAGGGGAAAAATCCAGTACATATTACTTTGAAGTATCGATTTGAAACTGAAGATTTGGAAAAAGTTGAGGAAATTGTCAAGAAGGTTTGTGATTCATATTCTGCTTTTAATGTTGAACTTGGAGGGGTTGGAAGTTTTAATAGAAACACTTTGCATTTGGAAATTAAACCTACTAATGAAATGGTTTCTTTTGAAAAAGAATTAGTTAAGGGTCTTGATAAATATCGAGGGGATTTGTTTAAATTTGATAAGGAATTGTATAAGAGTTTTCATGTTGGAATTGCGCATCATGATATTGAAAATAAGTTTGATGAAATAAAGCAATACTTAAAAAAACATAATAAAAAATTTAGAATTAAAGTTGATAAAATTTATTTGATTAAGAAACCTAACGATAAATGGATAATTGAAAGGAAGTTTAAATTAAAAGATGCCAATTAAATATTTTTATGATCAGGAATTGCAAGAGATAGCTGAAGATATTTCTAGAAAGTTATTTCCTCATGTAGATATTGCTAGGATTAAATGTTTTAGAAGTACAGGGAGTTCGACTAAGAGAACGATTGCTCGTTGTCATGCGATGGGAAAGTTGATGCAATTAACTGTTGGGGTTGGTGCGCATTATGCTTTGGAGTTTCTTAATGAGAAATTTAATAGGTTATCTAAAGAGGATCAGGTTAAGACTGTGATTCATGAATTAATGCATATCCCTAAAACTTTTGGTGGGGGGTTCAGACATCACGATCATGTTACAGATAAGAATGTGGATAAAATGTATAAGGAATATTTGAGGTTGAGGGAATTGGAATGAAGAAGAAAAAGATTATCTTAAATTACAAAGGTAAGAAATTGAGTTTAGATTTATTTGTTCTTCCTAGGAGTTTGTATTGGTTAGGTTTGATGTTTTCTCGTAGGTCTAAGGCTAAAAATCTTTTATTTAGTTTTGATAAAGAGACAAAAATGAGCATTCATTCTTTTTTTGTTTTCCATTCCTTTCTTGCTATTTGGTTAGATTCTCGAGGAAAGATAGTTGATGTGAAAATTGTTAAACCTTTTAATTTGGGCATTTCTCCTCGGGAAAAGTATAAATCTTTAATTGAAATCCCTCTTTCTAAAGGTTCCGACGAGGTTTTGAAATTTCTCGACGCTGGAGAAACATTTAAATAGGACTTTCACTTTATTTTATCGTCAGTATCCTACTGACAGGATATCCAAAAAATAAAAAGGAGGGTGATGATATGGGAAAAATAATTGTTAAAAAAGTGGTTACAAGAAAACCTGGACACCTTTACTATGTAGACGGACAAGGAAACGTTTGCGAAGCAAAGATGGCTCGAGGTGGTAAGAAGAAAAAGAAAGCTGCAAAAAAACCTGTTAAGAAAAAAGTAGTTAAGAAGAAACCAGCTGCTAAGAAGAAGGTTGTTAAGAAAAAAGTAGTTAAGAAGAAACCAGCTAAGAAAAAAGTAGTTAAGAAGAAAAAGAAATAATTTTGTTTATTTTTACGATCTTTAATATAGGGGTATAGGGGAGATCAAGATTCTTTTTACTTTATTTTTTTATTTTTTATTCTAATTCTTTTAGTTTGTTTCGTTAGTTTTATATAGTGTTTATTTTTTCCATTTTTATGGAAATAAATAAATATTGGAAATATAGAATTGAGATAAATGTAGTTGAAAATTTGGAGGGTTCTAAATCTGTTTCAGGGTATTATGATTCTTTCTCTTTGGGAAATAAAAATTATGAGATAATTATTGATCCTGATTCTAAAGATAAGGGTCTTGCTAAAACTCTTATTGAAAATTGTCTTCCTGATTTTGAAAAGATTCTTTTGAATAGGCCGGATTTGAAGAAAGGACTTGTAATTTCTGAGGAAACTTTTGTTGAATCTATTCATTCAGAGAATTAATTTAATTCTTTTAGTTTGTTTTTTACAATTAATTCGTCTTCTGGATGAGTCAATCCAAACCATTGTTCGTTTGTAGGGGATATCTCTAGGACTATCTTTTTTTCTTTTATTAGGTTGTTAAGTTCTGTGGGTAGGTAGCATTCTGCTGTTTGATCTTCAGAATTTATTTCTTTGAAATTATTTACTTTTTCTGAGAGAAGAATTATGGTTTCGGGTTGTAATCCAAATAAGTTCATACTGCATAATGTTTCTTCGGTTAGATTTAACCCCTCTAAATTTTGTTTTGAAATTTCTAACGTTTCTTTTATATTTGTAACTTGGTTATTCTCTACTTGAAAAATACCTCTGTTCACGGTTCCTTGTTCTGCTAGGACTTTTCCTAATTTATATCCTAATGTAATGTTTGTATCTTTTGTTTTCAAATGTTCTGTTAGAATTTTGAAAGATTCTTTTCCGTATATATCATCTCCGTTACATATTATGAATGGGCAATCTAAGTATTCTTTTGCTGAATCGAGTGCATCTGCTGTTCCCCATGGTCTTGTTCTTTTTGTTTCATCAAACTTTTGCATAGCGTAAATTATCGGAAGTCCTTTGTATGAATCTTGGAATTTTTCTCTGACTAAAGGGTAGGTTTTTTTACTTGTGATTAAAATTATTTTTGTGAATCCTGCAGGTAATGCTTGGTTTAAAGAATATTCAACTAGCGTTTCATCATTTGGTCCTACTTTTGCAAAATACTTTGGTTTTCCTTCGAATCTGGAAGATAATCCTCCTACTAAATATACTAGTGCTAATTCTGTCATGATTATTTGAAGGAAGGGGGTTTTATATATTTTCTTTAATGTATTTTGATAATTCGGCATAATAATTTGATAAGATTGCTAATGCTAAGATTGAATCTTTTGTGTTCATATTGTGTTCTTGCCAATTACCATCTTCGTTTAACATTATATCTGCTTGCATGCTCAGGCAAATTCCATCTAGGCCTTTTTCTTTGTTCCAACTTAGTTGAATGTCTTCTTTTCCAAAATTCCCTGCCAACACTTCTGCAAATGCATAAGAATCTTTTTCTATTTTTTCGTCTTTTCTATTTTTGTAAAAATCTTTTATTCCTGATTGCCAATTTTTCGGAATGATTATGTTGGGAATATAATCTCCTCTGTGTCCTACATAAACCAGATTTGATAGGTTGTTCATTTATTTTTTTATCAAAAGTTATTTATATTTATTATTGTGATTAAGTTTATGGCAACAATACTAGGAATTGAATCGACAGCGCATACTTTTGGGATTGGAGTTGTGCGTGATGGAAAGGTTTTATCTAACGTTCGTGAGATGTATACTACGGAAGAAGGGGGGATCATTCCGATGGATTCTGCAAAGCATCATGTTGAGGTTGCTGATGATGTTTATTCTCGTGCTTTGAAGGAAGCTGGGATTGATGAGAAAGAGATAAATGCTGTTGCATTTTCTCAAGGTCCGGGATTACCTCCGTGTTTGATTGAAGGAATGAAGTTTGCTAAAACTCTTGTTAAGAAATTAAATGTTCCATTGGTTGGAGTTAATCATTGTGTTGCGCATTTAGAGATTGGTCGAGCTGAGGGTATTAAAGATGCAGTGCTATTATATTGTTCTGGAGCTAATACGCAGGTTATTGCTTATGCTGCTGGGAAGTATAGGGTGTTTGGTGAAACTTTAGATATTGGTGTTGGAAATTTTATTGATAACTTTGCGCGTTATGCTGGACTTGGTTTTCCTGGGGGGCCCAAGATAGAGAAAGAAGCTGTGGGTGGCTCTTATGTTGAATTGCCTTATAGCGTTAAAGGAATGGATGTTGCTTTCTCGGGATTGTTGACTAATTTAAGACAGAAGTTGGAAAGAGGAGCTGAACTAAAAGACTTAGCTTATTCGATGCAGGAGACTGCTTTTGCGATGTTGATTGAAACTGCTGAACGTGCACTTGCTCATGTTGGAAAATCTGAATTACTTTTGGGAGGAGGAGTTGCTTGCAATTCTAGATTACAAGAGATGGCTCGTCTGATGTGTGAAGAGAGAGGAACTAAATATTTTTGTCCTCCTCGACCTTTGTTAGTTGATAATGGTGCGATGATTGCTTACTTAGGAGAGATAATGTTTAATGCTGGTTTGGGAGTTGAGGTTAAAGATTTAGATGATGTTGATATCTTGCCTCGACAGAGAACTGATGATGTTGAGATAAGGTGGCGATAGGGATTAGATTATTAGGAATACTTATATAGTAAGATAATCTTACCCTATCATGGAAATAACAAAGCTAAGTACGAAAGGACAAATCGTAATTCCTGAAATATTTAGAAAAGGATTTGATGTTGGAACTCCTTTTGTGGTTTCTAAAAGGGAGAATATGATTGTTTTGAAAGTTGTTGAGGGATTGAGTTCTGAAGAGGAAAAGGAATTAATTGAGTTAGAAAAGATATGGAAAGATATTGATTCTGGAAAGGCTAAGAGTTATAGTGAAGAGGAATTTTTTAATGAGATGAAAAAATGGTGAGGATTATTCCTAGTAAAGAATTTATAAAAAACACAAAAAAACTTGATTCTAAACAAAGAGAAAAATTAGAAAAACAAATTAAGAAAATAGTTAAGGATCCTTTTATTGGAAAACCTTTAAAATATAGAAGAGGAGAGAGGGCAATTAGGATTAAACCGTTTAGATTAATTTATTCTTTTTCTAAGGGGGAAAATCTTTATTTATTGAAGTTTGACCATAGAAAAAAAGTTTATGATTAGTCAAACAGGTAGGAAGTTTTATAAACTAATTTTTGTCTTAATAATTATCTGATGGACAAATGTTCAGATGACGAGCACTAGCGTTCTTCAGATAAATTAAATTAACTATAAAACAAAATGACTGATGCATATCAAATTGTAGAAAAAGCAAAAAGAACCGGAAAGATTGAGAAGGGAACAAACGAAGTTACTAAGGCTGTGGAGAGAGGAACTGCTAAGTTTGTTGCTTATGCTTCTGATGTTGATCCTAAAGAAATTGTTGCGCACTTATCTGTTATCTGTAAGGAAAAAGGAATTCCTTGTTTTGAAGTAGATAGCAAACAAAAGTTAGGAATTGCTGTGGGATTACCTGTTTCAGCATCATCTATCGCTGTTATTGAAGCTGGTGACGCAGAATCAGATATTAAATCTTTTAAATAATAGATTATAAAAATGGCTAAAACTCAGAAAAAGCAAGAAACAAAATCACAAAGTTCTAAAGGTAGTGATAAAATACTTTCGGAGACAGCGGTGCCTGCGGAAGTTAAAGAGTTATTAGGTCGAACGGGTTTTAGAGGGGAAATTACTCAGGTTAAATGTTTGGTTCAGGAAGGAAAGGACACTGGGCGATCAATGAGAAGAAATGTTCGAGGGGCTGTTAGAATTGGTGATACCTTAATGTTAAGAGAAACTGAAATTGAGGCTCGTAGAATTAAATCTAATATTACTAAGGGCGGGTATAGTTAAAATGCCTGGATTATGTAGTGATTGTTTAAGGGCAGATGATTGTGATGAAGTTTTTGGAGAAAAAGAATTCGTTATTAGTTGTGACGAATATGTAAAATTTGATGAAGAAACTATTACTCTTGAAGGTTTTAATAATTATGTAACTAATTTAATTGCTGATTTAGGAAGTACAGATCCTCTTAGACCTGCATATAGATTTGGAGGGGTTTCAAATGCCTAAGTGTGTTTATTGTGGAACTCAGTATGAATTTCCAAGAGGATTGACTTTGGTAATGAAAGACGGAACTGTAAATACTCTTTGTTCTTCTAAATGTAGAAAGAATATGTTGATGGGTCGTAGAAAAGTTAGGTGGTTACCTAAAGATATCAAGTTCAATCCTAAGAATAAGATTAAGGTTAAGAAAAAGAAAACTGTTAAGAAGAAGGTTAAGAAAAGCAAGTAGATTATGTTAAAAAGGGTCATTTAATTTTCATAAGATTTATAAATCTGAGAGACATTTGTTTTGTATAAGCCCGAAACGGGCGTGTCGGGATTCGAACCCGAATTCAACCCAGAGTCAATGAGTTACTTTATCCATTAAGATACACGCCCTTGAGCTTTTTTTCTTCTTAGAAAATCAAAGAAGAATAATTAGAATTAATTTAATAGATTTTTAACTTGTATGGGGATTTTGGGATAAGTTTTTGGCATAGATTTAGGCTTTTAATTAATCAAAAATTGTAGCAATTATTTCACTAACATTCTTATAAAATAAGGGCATTTATTAAATCTTTATATAGTTGTGTAATTCCTTTCGAGTTTAATCTTTATCGTCGGTAAAATTGTATTTTTTCACACAAAAGTTTATAAACTATTCTTCACTTTTTTAGGTAAGAATTAGGGTCTAAAATGTCTCTTTTTCGGAGATAAAATTTAATTAAAATGGCTACAAAAAAATCTTACGGAGCAGATAATATTAAGGTGCTGGAAGGCTTGGAGGGAGTAAGAAAAAGACCTGCGATGTATATAGGTTCTACCTCAAAGGAGGGTTTGCATCATTTGGTTTATGAAGTTGTAGATAATTCTGTGGATGAAGCTATGGCGGGGTATTGTGATGAAATTTCGGTATCAATTAATGTTGATGGTTCTTGTACGATTGTTGATAATGGGAGGGGAATTCCTACAGATATTCATACTCAGTATAAAGTCTCTGCTGCGGAAGTCGCTTTAACTAAATTACATGCGGGAGGAAAATTCGATAAGGGTTCTTATGCTATTTCGGGAGGACTTCATGGAGTCGGGGTTTCTTGTGTTAATGCTCTATCTAAAAAATTAATTTTGAAAATTAAAAGAAACGGAAAAATTTATGAACAAGAATATTCTCGAGGAATTCCTAAGTATAAGTTAAAAGTTGTTGGAAAGTGTAAAGATTCTGAAACCGGGACTACAATAACTTTCTGGCCTGATGAAGAAATCTTTTCTGTTTTAGATTTTGATTATAAAACTTTACAGAGTAGATTTAGAGAGACTGCTTTTTTGAATGCGGGATTAAAGATTAAATTAGCGGATGATCTTAAACAGAAGAAGGAAGAATTTTATGCTGCTGGAGGTTTGATTGAATTTGTTAAGTGGGCGAATAGAACTAAGGATGCTTTATTTCCTAAGCCGATTTATTTTAAAAACGAACTTGAAGGATTAATTGTTGAGATTGCTATTCAATATAATTCTGGCTATCAAGATAATATTTTTGGTTTTGTTAATACAATTAATACTGTTGAGGGTGGAACTCATGTCTCGGGTTTGAAGACGGCTTTGACGAGAGTTGTTAATGATTATGCTAAAAAGAAAAATATTTTGAAGAACGGAGAGAGTTTAATGGGAGACGATGTTCGGGAGGGTTTGACGGCTATCATTAGTCTTAAAATCGCGGATCCTCAATTCGAGGGACAGACCAAAACTAAGTTAGGAAATTCTGAGGTTAAGGGACATGTTGATAGTTTAGTTACAACTGCTTTGTCTGAATATTTTGAAGAAAATCCGGCTGTGGCGAAAAAAATTGTTTCTAAAGCCCTTGATTCTGCTAAAGCTCGTTTGGCTGCTAAGAAGGCTAAAGATTTAGTTCGTAGGAAAAATGCTTTTTCGGTTGGAGGATTACCGGGTAAATTAGCTGATTGTTCAAGTAAGAAGCGTGAAGAGGCTGAGTTATATTTAGTTGAGGGAGAGAGTGCTGGTGGTTCGGCCAAAATGGCACGTAACAAGGAGACTCAGGCTATTTTGGGGCTTAAAGGTAAGATTCTTAATGTTGAGAAGGCAAATCCTTCTAGAGCGCTGTCTTCAGAAGAAATTGCTAATATGATTACTGCTATTGGAACCGGGGTGGGGGATAATTTTGATATTTCTAAAGTTCGTTATAATAAGATTATAATTATGACTGATGCGGATGTTGATGGGGAGCACATTAAGACTTTGTTGTTGACTTTCTTCTTTAGGTTTATGCCTCATCTAATTGAAGAGGGTCATGTTTATGCTGCTATGCCTCCGTTATTTAGAATTAGAAAGAAAAAAGATCATTATGTTTATTCGGAAGCTGAATTGAAGAAGGCTACTGCTGGTGTGGAAAATCCTAATGTTACGCGTTTCAAGGGTCTTGGTGAGATGAGTGCAGATCAACTTTGGGATACTACTATGAATCCTAGAACTAGAATGGTTAAGAGAATTTATATTGAGGATGCTGTCGAGGCTGATCAGGTTTTTTCGATGTTGATGGGAGATAATGTTCAGGGTAGAAAAGATTTTATTCAAGAGAATGCTAAAAGCGCGGAGTTGGATGTATAATGTTAAATGAAAGTTTTTTTGAGGAATTGAAAGAAATAATTAAACCTTATTTTGAAATTCATGGAAGCCATTCTTTTGATCACACTTGGAGAGTTTATAATAATGCTCTTAGAATTTCTGAAGGAGAGGAAGTAGACTTAGATATTGTGAAGGCTTCTGCACTACTTCATGATGTTGCAAGAAAAATGCAAGATGAAAGTGAAAAAATTGGTTGTCATGCAGAAGAAGGAGCTAAACTTGCTGAGAAAATTTTGAAAGAAAAGGGTTTTCCTGAAGAAAAAATTGAAAGTGTTGCTTATTCAATTAAGGTACATAGATATAGTTTAGGTATTGTTCCGGATACTAATGAGGCTAAATTATTGCAAGATGCAGATAGGTTGGATGCTTTAGGCGCAATAACCATCGGTAGAGTTTTTGATTATGCTGCTAAAAAAAATCGTCCAATGCATGATCCTTCCTTGATTTTAAATGAATATGTTCATAATAGTGAATCTGCTTCTTCTATTAATCATTTTTATGAAAAAATCTTAAAAATTAAACCTGAAAATTTTTATATGAAAAATGCAAAAGAATTAGCAGAAGAAAGATATAACTTTGTTAAGGCTTTTGTTGAAAGATTTATAGATGAATGGAACGGTAAAAAATAATCAAAATGGCAAAAAAAAGTAAAATAAAAACTCCTGATTGGATTCTTAATGGGGAAGAGGAAACTGTTAAGAAGAAAAAGAAAGGTAAGACGTTTAATCTTAGGCGTTGTCCTAAATGTGATAGCGATGAGTTAAGTGTTGTTATTGGTGAGATTGGATCTTGGGAATGTAGAAAGTGTAAGTGGAAAGGAACTGATGTGAAGTTAGACGAGCTTGATGAAGAGGAGTTTATGAAATACCTTGATGATAAAGGTGAGGATGTTTCGTAATTAAAATTTAAAATGGAAGAAGAAAAACAAACAGATGTAAATGTAGAGGGCGAAGAAAGTTTGAATGTAGATCGTTCTGAAAAAGAATTAATTAATGAGAAGAAGGAATCATCAGCAGTTAGGACGGGACATTTTCCCGAGGAGAAAGGAGTGGTTAATACTGAGGTGACGGCGGAGATGAAGAAAGCTTATTTAGATTATGCAATGAGTGTTATTGTTTCAAGAGCTATCCCTTCAATTGAGGATGGTATGAAGCCGGTTCAGAGAAGAATTCTTTATGCTATGCAGCAATTAGGTTTGAAACCAAATGCTCAAACTAAGAAATCAGCGAGGGTGGTGGGAGATGTTATTGGTAAATACCACCCCCACGGAGATTCTGCGGTTTATGAAGCGATGGTTAGAATGGCTCAGAACTTTTCCTTAAGATATCCTTTAGTTTTTGGCCAGGGTAATTTTGGTTCTATTGATGGAGATTCAGCGGCGGCTATGAGATATTGTGTTACAGGAGATAGTTTAATTTTAACAGATAAAGGAATTTTTCCGATTAAAGAAATTTCCGATAAAGAAGAAGCTAAAATTGATATGAATATTTTATCTTATACTGGAAGAAAGAATAAAGCTTCTAAGTTTTTTAATTCAGGGAAACACAAAACCATTAAAATTTTAACAAAATCTGGTTATTCTCTTGAAGGTTCTTATAATCATCCTGTTCTAACTTGGAAAATTGGTCAAGATTTTAAACCAATCATTTCTTGGAAATTATTAGAAGATTTAAGTGAAAGTGATATTTTAATTATTAATAGAAATAATGAATTATTTTCAAGCAAACTTTTTGATTTAAAGAAATATTCTCCTAATAAAGGATTTAGAAATGAAATTGAACTTCCAACTCAGATGAATAAGGATCTTGCTTTTTTATTGGGGGCTTTAGTTAGTGAAGGAAGCTTTCATAATAAACAAATTTTATTTAACAATAAAGATAAGATTTTTTATAATAAAGTTAAATCAATTATCTTGTCTCAATTTAAGGGAGTGCAATTATACGAAAGAAAAATTAAAGGGGGGTGTACAGAATTAAGTATTTATGAACAAAAGGTTGTTATATTTTTACAAAATATTGGTTTGAAGGCCGTAAAGTCACATGAAAAAGAAATTCCTTTTTCAGTTTTGAGATCAAAGAAAGAACATATCAGAGATTTTTTAATCGCTCTTTATGAAGGAGATGGTTCTGTACAAAAAGTTATTGATAAAAGACATGGTGGAAAATGCATACAATTAACTTATGATTCTAAAAGTGAAAAATTAATAAATCAGTTAAAGATAATCTTATTAAATTTTGGAATTATTACGAATAACCCTTACAGAGATAAAAGGAATAATTGTTTAAAATTAGGCGTTTCTTCTGTTGACAATATCTCTCAATTCCATAGGGAAATCGGGTTTTTTTCAGATAGAAAAAAGAATTTGTTAGAATCTATAAAAACAATTAATTCTAAGAGATTAAGTAAAAATGATTTTGTTCCTTTCTTAAACGATTATCTTAGAAGTAAATATTCTTCCGCGTTTGTTGAGAGAAATAACTTTGATAGGTATAATTCTCTTAAGAAAAATTATTCTTCACTTGTTAAAATAATCAACAAAGAAGATAAAAAATTAATTGATTGGATTTTAGAAAATAAATTTTATTTTGATCAATTGGTAAGTGTTAAGAAAACAAATAAATTGCAGAAGGTTTATTCTGTAAAAGTTGATAGTAATTGTCATTCTTTTATTGCAAATGGTTTTGTAAATCATAATACTGAAGCAAAATTAGAACCGTTAAGTTTTGAACTATTAGAAGATATTGATAAAGAGACGGTTGAGTTTGTTCCTAATTATGATGGTTCGGTAAAAGAGCCGGCTTTACTTCCTGGTAAATTACCTGCTTTAGTTTTGAACGGTGCTACCGGTATTGCGGTTGGTATGGCTACAAATATTCCGCCTCATAACTTGAAAGAAATTTGTGATGCTATTGAAATGTATATTGATAATGAGGATATTTCTGTTGAAGATTTATGTGAGGTTGTTCAGGGCCCTGATTTCCCGACGGGTGGGGCGGTTCAGGGAGATATGATTGAATTGTATAAGACGGGTAGAGGAAGAATGATTATGAGGGGTAAGATGACTGAGGAAGAGGTTAAGAAAAAGCCTGCAATTGTTATCACGGAATTACCTTATATGGTTAACAAGGCTACTCTTGTTGAACAAATTGCTACTTTAGTTAGGGATAAAAAGATTAAGGATATTTCTGACCTTAGAGATGAATCCTCTAGAGGTAAAATTAGAATTGTTATTGAATTACGTAGAGGTGTTAATCCTAAGTTTGTTATCAATTCTCTGTATAAATATACTAGGTTACAGGATTCGTTTAATGTTAATTTTTTAGCTTTAGTTAAGAATCAACCTAAGATTTTAGGGCTTAGAGATGTTTTAGAGAATTATGTTGAGTATAGAAAGAAAATAATTTCTAATAGAACAGAGTATGAGTTAAAGAAGGCAAGGGATAGGAAGGAAATTGTTGATGGGTTATTGGTTGCTTTAAGTCATATTGATGAGGTTATTAAAATAATTAGACATGGGAAAAATCCTGCTGAAGAATTGAAAAAGAAATTTAAATTTACAGAGAACCAGGTTAAAGCAATTTTGGAAACTAAGTTAAGACAGTTAACTGCTTTAGAAAATGATAAGCTTAAGGCTGAAGTTCGGGAATTGATTAAGAAGATTGCGGGATATGAAAAGATTTTGGGAGATGTTAAAGAGGTTTTGAAGATTATTAAGAGAGAGGTTGCAGGGCTTAAGGAGAAGTATGGGGATGCTCGTAGGACGCAGGTTTTCAAGAGAAGTTTTTCTGAAATTTCTGAAAAAGATTTGGTTCAGGATAAAGAAGTTGTTGTTTCAATTACGGATAAGGGTTATGTTAAGAGAATGGATGTTAAGACTTACAAGGAGCAGAAAAGAGGGGGCCGAGGAGTAATTGGAAATAATTTGGCTACGGGAGATTTTACTAAACAGTTATTGACTTGTTCGACTCATGATTATTTAATGTTCTTTACTTCTAGAGGAAGAGTTTTATGGTTGAAGACCTATGATTTGCCTGAGGCTGAACGTTATAGTAAAGGGAGAGCTTTAGTTAATTTATTAGGTTTGAAAGATGAAGAAGTTACGAATGTTATTTCGGTTAAGAGTTTTGATGATTTTTTGATGATGGCTACAAAGAAAGGATTTGTTAAGAGAATTGCTTTGCAGCATTTTTCTAAACCTAGAACTTCTGGGGTTAAGGCGATTAATTTGCCTTTAGATAATTCAGATAGTTTAATTGGTGTTGAGGTTGTTAAAGAAGATCAGGAAGTTAGTTTGGCAACTAGGATGGGTAAGGCGATTAGATTTAATGCTAAGGATGTTCGTCCAATGGGTAGATCTAGTTATGGGGTTACCGGGATTAAGATGGATGGGAAAGACGAGGTTGTTTCTTTAGAAGTTTTAGGTACTTCTGCTATTTTTACAATTACTAAAAAGGGTTATGGGAAAAGAACTACTGTGGAGGATTATCGTAAGACCTCTCGTGCAGGGAAGGGAGTTATTAATTTGAAAATCTCGGATAAGACAGGGGTTGTTGTGAATACTGTTTCTGTTAATGATAGCGACTCAATTATTATTACAACTGCTAAGGGGATTGTTATTAGAACTTCTTTAGATAATATTCGAGTAATGGGACGTGCGGCTCAGGGTGTTAGAATTGTTAAGTTGCAGGAAGGGGATATGGTTAGTGATGTTATTCGAGTTGTAGATGAGGAGTAGGGTTTAATTTTCATTTCTTTTGAATTATACTTGTTAAAAAATTTCTTAAATAACGCGTTATTCTTCAAAATTTTTGTAACGTCGTCTAATCCTAAAATAAATGAAAATTGTGGAAGGGAGAATCAGCAATCGTCTCCGGGACCATAACGTTGTGCAGAAAGTTTGAAAGGTATTAAAAAATCTATGGCATTTCTTAGAGTAGTAGAATCAACGTGCCAAACCTTGTCATCTAAGACTAATGGTTCGATACATTTTTTCTTTAAGAGATTCATTCCTGATCTTGCATGAGTGAAATATCTGGCATTGTACGTTTCTTCAAAATTATGGTTTTCATTTAAATTTTCTATTAATTGTCTGAATAGAGACTCATTTTGTTGTGGTATTAAATAGATTGTTGGCCAATTATTTATGTCTTCAATGTAAGTTCCTTCATCTAAAATCATTTGTTCAAATTTTGTAAATTTATCTCTTCCTATTTCTTTTCTTAGAGAGTATTCTAAAATTGATTGGTATGCTTGTTTTACTTGACCGAATCCTAGAATGTTATCCGAATCTGTCTTTCTATTAACCTTTTCAAATTCTCCGAGAAATAGATTTCTTCTATGAATTTTCTTTGCATATCTTGGCAAAATTTCAACGGCTTTTGGATTTGCTTTGATTCCAATAAATGTGTAATTTATTCCTTTTTGAAATACTTCAAATATTTTTCTTCGAACATTTCCTGGAGAAACACCTCTATCATCTGTATCAACAAATTTATTTTGATTAACAATTCTTTTTCCTTCCCTGTGATTTAGATCATAAAACATGAAATTCTAAGAGAAAAATCCTTTAAATTTATTTGTGTGATAAAAAAGAAGGTTTGTATTGAAAAAAGATTATACTTAAATTACCAAAATTCCAAAAAAAAAGGAAGGAAAAAACCGAAGCCTCATCCTTCCAACAACTGACCGAAGCCAGAAGACCTAACCGAAGTTAGATGTTATTGGTAGTTCTTTTGAGTTTAAATAGCTTTTGAAATTAGGAAATATGGGTACAGGGGGAATTTAACCCCCGTCTTCCGGGTTGGAGCCGGAGATAATAAACATTATACGATGTACCCTTAGTATTGATAGAATTATTTGATTTTTAAGTTTATCTTTACTTCATTCTTTTCAATTCTTCTATTTCTTCTGTAGAAATCGAACAACCTTTGAATTTTAATGCGTAAATTAAGGCATCTAGAACTTTCTTATCTTTGATTTTTACAATTCCTTTTTTGTGTGCTAGGAAGGCTAGTTCGGCGGATCTTATTATTTTAAATCCGGTAAACTCTGCTAGAGAGTTCTTATCATATTTTATTGTTGTGTGGTGTTTTTTTGTTAATAACTTTCTTAGATTATCTGGTTTTTCACAGAGCATTCTGGTTGTTCTTTCATCTATTACTAAAAGATTTGGAATTGAGTTTTTATTTAGTATTTTTGCTAATGCTACGCACGCTGTTTCTCCTAAATCTATTAAATGAACTGGTTTATTTTTTTCGGTGAAGGCATTATTCGCAATATCAAGAAGTTTCTTTGTTTCTTCTGATATCTCTTTATCTGAAACTCCTATTGCAGAGGGTAGTTCAATAGTTTTGTTTAAAAGTAATTGATTTACTTGCATAGCTTCTAGTTCAAATCTTTTAATTGTCAAAGGTCGATCTATTACTTCGTGTTTTACTTCTTGAGGGATTATGAATTTCCCTGGGAAGATTTTTTTAAGTTCTTCTAAATAACCTAAGAGTCCATTCATTGCAAAACTAATTAGTGAACTAGCGTCGAATATTAGTATTTTTTCTGTCATTGGAACATCTCTCTTAACCATTTAACTCTCATTCTTACGTCTATTGTTTGTCCGTATTTTGTATCTGAAATCCCTGTCTTTCCTGTGTAGTCTGCTAGATCAAACATGCTAACTCCTAAAAGTTTGGAAGTTTTTTCTAGGGATAATCCGTGTTCGTATAGTCTGGAAGCTTTGTTTATTTTTGCTTTTGATAAAACGTCTTCAATGTATTTTTTTAGTTTACCTGAGATCTTATTTATTGCTTTTGTTAAGAATTCAAAATCTTTTCTAAACTTTTCTAAATCCTTCTTTTCTAAATCTTGTATTGAGGCGGTTAGTGCTTTAGATGTTAGGCTATGAAAATTATTCCATCCTTTAAGTTGTTTATAGTCTGGTCTTTCGAATATTTTTGCTAGAGAATAGACTGCTACAGCGACTGCAATATTATCTGCATCTTGAGTTAAAGAAGCGGTGTGAATTGTTTGATTACTTAGATTTTTTATTATTGAAGAATTATTATTTTCAATTGCTTTTTTTGTTTCTTTTAGAATGTTTAGAATGTTATCAATCTCTTTCATTTTTTATTTTCTTTTTTTGAAGGAAAAATCCAGCTAAAGATTGTTGAAATGTTTAAACCTATTAAGTAAATTGGAAGAATTATCCAAGGAGGAATGAAAAAGAGGTTTGCGATATTTCCTAAAGAACCTAATTCTCCAGAAGTTATAATTTTATTTAGTAGAATTAAAAGAAAAGTTACTAAAGAAATTATGAAAATTACTATTGATGCCGAGAATATGATATCTTTTTTTTCTTTATTCCTTTTGAAAATTAAACTGAGAATTGTACCTATTACAATTGCAAATATAATGTTGTAGATTATAGAAAAATCAAGCATAAATATAAGGAAAATAATTGGTGGGGCTAAAAGAATTGTTAATATTGCTACGGAGTATACAGGTTTCATATATGCTATAAGTGATTAATAGTTATAAATGTTAAGTTTTTATATTCTATTTTATTGATTTGTTTATGAAGATAAAAAACTTGAAACCTTCTGAGATAATTACTACTAGGGATTTTCCAGTCCATAATGAACATATCTTAAAAATATATTTTAAAGTTTGCAAAAAAGATAAAGATATTCTTCCTCCAACTCCCGTGGTGCCCCTTTCTAAAGGGTTACCCTTGTTGCCAGGAAAAACAAAGAAAGACAAAGAGTATAATCTAAGAATTAAGAAATATCTTAAAGAAAATAAGAAGATAAAATATGTTATGTGTGATGGGAGTCATAAAACTACTGCCTTGACTTTGACAAATAATAAAATTCACTCTGCTATTTTGGAAAGAGATAAAGATGTTAAGGAATTTCATGACCTTGTAAGCTTGGGGGAAATCTTTAGTCTTTCTGCAGGAAGTTCTATCAAACAAATTCTTTTAGAAAAAGCTGAACACTTAAAGGATGCAGAATTTTTTGAGAGTGTTTTAGATAAAACCAAAAGAATGGTTGAGAAAAAAGTTATTCCTAATTTTATGATTGATTATTATCGTAAGAGATAATCTTTAATATGCTAGTTCTTTAATTTTATTATGAAAAAAGTATTATTAGATACAAGTTTTATCCTTAGTTGTGTTCGAGAGAAAGTTGATTTCTTTGACAGACTTGAGGATATGGGGTATGGAATTGTTATTAGTAATAATGTTGTGAAGGAAATTAAGAGATTAGCGGATAAGGGAAAAACTTTGAAACTTCGGGAGATTGCTAGTTTGGCTTTGAAAGTTATAGCTTCGGAGAAATATGAAAGTTTAGAGATAAAAGGAAGATATGTTGATTCGGCAATTGTTAATTATTTGAAAACAGATAGGGAATATGCCTTGGCGACTGTGGATAAGGTGTTAAAAAAGAAGGTGAATAATCCTAGAATTGTCTTGAGAGCTAGGAAAAGATTAGAAGTTTTGTAAGGGTATTGTACGCAAACTTTAAAAAGCAATTTTTACTCTAAATTTTGATTAAGATGTTTTATCTAACTGAAGTTGAGGACTATGTAAGAGTGGACCCGAAATTGTTCGGATTGCCTACTGATCAGTCGGTTAGAGAACAGCTTGATGAGACATATTCCGAGCATTATGCAAAAGATATGGGACAGGTTGTTGCGGTTGTTAAGGTTATTAATATTGGTGAGGGAGTTATTATTCCTGGAGATGGCGCGGCTTATTACAAATCTAAATTTACTTTGTTAACTTGGAAGCCAGAATTACAGGAATTGGTTTATGGTAAAATTGAAGAGATTACAAATTTTGGGGCATTTATTGATATGGGTGTGATGAGAGGAATGATTCATATTAGTCAGACAATGGACGATTATGTTAGTTTTAGTGATGCTGGATCTTTATCTGGTAAATCAAGTGGTAGAATTTTAAAATCTGGAGATTTATGTACTGCGAGAGTTGTTGCAATTAGTCATAAGGGCGATGATCCTAAGATTGGTTTGACAATGAGGCAGCCGGGTTTAGGTAAAATTGAATGGGTTAAAGAAGATAAAGCTAAAGCAGATGCAGAAGCTAAGAAGTCTGCTAGTGCTGCGAATAAAGCTGCTAAGGGAGCGAAGGGAGGAAAGAAATAATGGCAAAGATAAAAGAGAAAGCTTGTAGAATTTGTAAGGTAATATATTTAGATGAAGATAAATGTCCTAAGTGTGGTTCTAAAGAATTTACTGAGGGTTTTAAGGGTAGGATTGTTGTTTCAAATCCGGAGAAATCAGAGCTTGCTAAAAATTTAGAGATAACGGAGAAAGGCGAGTTTGCTATAAAGACAAGATGAGTTTAAAATTAATTAATGAAAATGTGAATGCTTTGTTTAGTAGAAAAGAGGTTAAATTTACTTTGGAAGATGAAAATATTCCTAGTAAAGATGAAGCTAGCCAAATGATTGCAGATCATTATAAGATTGATGTTAAGTTAGTAAGAATTGGTGTTATTAAGGGAACTTTTGGAGCGCACATAATTACTATTAGTGCTGATGTTTATGATTCTGAGGAAAGTTTTAAATCTTATGTTAAGAAAACTAAACCTGAACTTGCTGCAGAGAAAAAGGCTGCTGAGGAAAAGTTAAAAGCTGAAGCTGCTGAGAAGAAAGCAAAACAAGAAGAAGCTGTTGCTAAAGCTGAAGCGGAAAAACCTAAAGAGAAAGAGACTAAGGAAGAAGTTAAGGAAGAGAAAGTGGAGGTTAGTGCATAATGGCAAAGAAAATAGTTAAGAAAGGAAAGAAGCCGCATAAGAATAAACCGACTAGTAAAAAGTATACTAAATTTAAAATTGAAGGAGATAAGATTATTAGAGAGAGACATTGTCCTCGTTGTGGACCGGGAGTCTTTTTATTAAATTCTCAAGGCAGACTCTATTGTGGAAAATGTCATTATGCGGAATTCGAGTCTAAGAAAAAAGAGTAATTCTTTTTTATTTCTAGGAAATTAAAATGAGTGGTTTAATTAAAAAATTTATTGAGGGAAAGGTTAAATATGTTGTAGAGAGTCAGCCCAGGGCGGAATCTATTTTTGAATATGAAAAAGATTCTTTTAATAAAAAATTAAAGGATATGATTGATAGAGGAAAGGATGGGGCATTAAACTATATTTCTGATGAGACTTTAAGTTTAGATCAAAGAAAGAGCTTGTATCTTTATTCTTTGAATATTCCTTTGAGTGTATTTAATGGGGATCTAGATATGAAGAATACTCCAGAATATGAGAAAATGGTTATCTTTGCTAATGAATATTTTAAAAGTGGTTCTTTAAACAAAGATGTTTTGACTAATAAAGCTAGAGAATTTTTTGATTTTGTTGAAGTCTCGGCAACAGTAAGATATCATGAGATTCATACTAGAAAATCTCAGAATTAATTTCATTTATTAAGTTTAGTTAAAATTAGAGAATGGTTTATTGGAGTACCACTTTACAAATATTACTCCCTGTCATTTTACAAGAGTAACATGATAGAAAGTTTTAAATAGTCAAGAATTCTAAATATATTATCACCTCTTTTTGCCCAGGAGAAGCTTCAGACCGACTATTTTTTGGTTTGAAGAATCTTCCGGGTTTATCTTCCTTACTAGAGATTTTATCATATTCAAACTCGAAAAGAGTTTAAGAAATTTTTAGGGTTTTATGTATTATTTGAAAACCCTGTTATTTTTATTGAAAAATAAATGAAAGCATTATTTATAGAATAAATCTTTAAATAATCCTTTTCTTTAGGTTCGTTATGGAAAGAGATGTTAAGACTTCTGTGTCGCAAGAGCAGGTTCATGATTTGCTTTTTGGTAAGGAGATTGGATGGAAAGAGATAATCTATGATCTGATTAATACTGAGCAGTTGGACCCTTGGGATGTGGACATTATCATTTTATCTAATAGGTTTTTAGAGAGAGCGCAGGATCATGACGAACCTGATTTTTTTAATTCTAGTAAAGTTCTTTTGGCAGCTTCGCTTTTGTTAAGAATTAAATCTGAGATTCTTTTGAATAATTATATTCGAAGTATTGATGAGATTCTTTTTGGAAAAGAAGAGAAGAAGAGTTCTAGTTTTGAGAGGATTGAATTGGATGAGGAGATTCCTGAGTTAATTCCTAAGAGCCCTATGCCTCGTTTTAGGAAGGTTACTTTGAAGGAGTTGATTGGTTCTTTGGATAAGGCGATTGAGACCGAGAATCGTAGGATTAGGAAGGAGATTGTTAATCGTAATGCTTTGCGTGAGACCGGGATTAGTTTGCCTAAGAGAAGAAGTGGGATTAAGGAAAGATTGAAGGGGATTCATGAGAGGTTGTTTGGACATTTTAAGAAAGATAAGAAGATTAGTTTTCATGAGTTTGTTGGGGTGGAGAGAGAGAAGAAGTTGGAACATTTTTCTCCTTTATTACATTTAGAGAATTCTGGGAAGATTTGGATGCATCAGGAAGAGCATTTTGGAGATATTCATATTTGGGAGAAGAGTGTTTTCTTTGAGCATAATGGAGATCCTTTTGCTGAGTTGAGGGAAGAAGCCCCCGAGGGTGTACCCCGAAAATCTTAAAAGAAGATTTTACAAAGGGCAAAGAGAAAAGATTAAAAACTTTTATTCTTTAATTTTTTTATGGCTTATGAATTTTATATTACTCGGGGTAAAAGTAACGATAGTAAGGGAAGGAAACCTTTGACCCTTTCTGAATGGAAGAAATATGTCGATAAAAATTCTGAGCTTTATCTTGAAGAAGATGTTGAATTTGAAGGAATGGGTGAGATGAATTCTTGGGGTGAAAGAGGGAATAAAAAAGAAAATCATCCTGGAAGAGCTAATTTAAAGGGTTGTTTAAATTCATATGGGAGAGAACCTACTTTTTTCTTGGATTTCGGAATACTTTCGATTAAGAATCCAGAGATAGATGCTATTGAAAAGATGGTTAAGATTGCAAAAGATTTAGATGCAAGAGTTTTTGATGATGATGATAATGAATATGATGAAGAATGGGCTAAACAATCAAAAAAGAAAATAAAAAATGAACCTTTTAGGAATAAAAGACAATCTCCAGGAATTCTTACTGGAGTTTTGATGAAAAGATTTAATACGGAATATCAAAGAGATTTTGAAGAAGCAGAAAAAGAGTTAGAAGAGATAGATGCAAAATATAAACTAAAATTAAAAAAGTTATTTGAAGAATTAAAATCTAATGAAGATGGGGCAAAATATAAAAAAAAAGCAGAAAAAGTGTATAATGAATTAGAAAGAGAATTTGAAGAGACACACAATAAGTGGAAAAGCCAAGAAGAATAAGTTTTTAACTAAATATTTTCTTTTATTTCTATGAAACTAGCATCATTATTTTCAGGTGGGAAGGATTCGGTATATTCTACGTACTTAGTGAAGCAAGATGGTCATGAGATTAGTTGTTTGATTAGCGTGTTCTCTGAGAATAAAGAGAGTTACATGTTTCATACGCCTTCGATTACGAAGGTTGAGAAACAGGCCGAAGTTATGGGAATCCCTTTGATTATTTGGAAGACTGAAGGGGAGAAAGAGAAAGAGTTGGATGATTTGGAGGATGCGATTAAGAAAGCTATTGAGGATTACAGTATTGAAGGAGTTGTTACGGGTGCTATTCAGTCTGTCTATCAGGCTTCTAGAATCCAGAGAATCTGTACTAAATTGGGAATTGAGTGTTTGAATCCTCTTTGGCATAAAGATGAGGAAGAGTATTTGCATGAGTTGATTAATGCTGGTTTTGAGGTTGTTATTGTTGGGGTTTATGCTTATCCTTTAGACGAATCCTGGTTAGGCAGGAAGATTGATGCGGAGTTTATTTTTGATAGTAAGATCTTGAATGAAAAGTATAAGATTCACGTCGCTGGTGAGGGTGGAGAGTTTGAAAGTTTTGTTTTGAATTGTCCTTTGTTTTCTCGAGGTTTGAAAATTGTTGGGAAGGAGATTAAGAAAGAGGGAGATTATAGTTTTAGATTGGAGATTGATGTTGCGTGATAAACTCAAAAAATCATTGTTCTATGTTTTGTGAGGGAAGAAGTTTAGTTTTAAGAAATAATAAGATCTCTGATAAAGATTTAATTATTTTAAATGAGAAAGAAAGGTTGCTTTATTTTAGTATGGTTGAGAATAACCCTAGAGAACCTTTGGTGGCATTAGTTGGTCTTTGTCCAGGATATAATCAAATAAGTAAGTTGGTTGAAGTTTATAATAAAAAAGGAGATTTTGATAGGGCCAGATATTGTGCTAGTTTTTCTAAAGCTAGTTCTAATATTTCTAAAATGTTAAGAAAGATTGGAGTGGATAAATTTTTAAAAGTTGAAATTGACAACGATTTTGATTATAACTCTTCTGAATTATTTTTTACTACTTCTCTGGTCAAATGTGCTTCACTTAAATTAGGTAAGGGAAGGTCAGATGAATTCGATCCTTTAAAATTTGATTTTTCTAAAAAGTGTATTGAAAATAGGTTTGTTAAAGATATTTTAGTTAGGCCTAGTTTAAGGAAAATTATTTTCTTCGGAAAAAAAGCTGAGAAAATAGTTAAGAATTTTTTAATTAATGGTAAAACTATTGAAGAAGAATTAAAGTTAAATGGAAAGGAAGTTGTTTTTATTCCTCATCCTTCTGGAAGTAATAATGGTGGAGTTGCTAGGTTTTTAAGAATATAGTTTTAGATTGGAGATTGATGTAAAATAAAATAGTCTCAATGTAGGGGTAAGGATTATTTTAAATTGATTATTTTAGCTTGATTGTTATTAATTATCTTTTGGGTTATAGCGTCGAGGGATTAATATTTGGTTAAATAATTGTTATTTATTTAATAAAAATAGTCTCAATGTAGGGGTAAGGTTTATAAATAAGTGTTTATTTTAGTTTGTATGTTTAAAAGAATTAAGATTATGAACGGCAAGAAGTATGCCTATTTGGAAAAGTCTTTTCGTATCGGGAAAAAAATTAAGAAATTAAGTTTTTATTTAGGATTATCTGGACTAAAAGATTTTTCAGAAATAAATAAGAATCAGATAAATTCCTTAACCAAGGAGATTATAACAAATTTATATGATTTTTTTAATATGGATAGATATTTTGTTAAAGAAATGGTCAATAAAATAGAGAATTATAAGATACAGTTTAATATTTTATGGGAACTTTTAGATAAGGACTCTCAAAAGGAAATCTTAGATGAATATATTACAAAATTTTTAGTTAATAGTATGGTGATGGAAGGGTCAACAATTACTTACGGTTCTGCCGAGAGAATCAATAAATTGTTATTAAAAGAGAAGGCAAAGTCTTCTCAGATAAAAATAGCTAATCTGGCAGATGAAGATATTAGGTTATATGCACAATTAAAAAAGGCATTAGAAGAACTAAATAAAATCCCCTTAAGATATGCTAAGAATATTTCTGATTTGCATAAGATTATTTATCAAGATGTTTATTCTTTTGCTGGAAACTTTAGGAAAAAAGATATTACTTTTGGAGATCCTTATTTAGAATTGGCTAATACCGTTCATTGGAAAGATGTCCGGGAGTCATATAATAAAGCAATTAAAAATTTTAAATCTATAAAGAAAAAAGAGTATATCTTTCAAAAAATAATTAATTTTCATATAAATTATCAGGAGGTTCATGGTTTTGAGGATGGAAATAGTAGATTGGGTAGATTAATTATGATGAAGCAAATGTTGGTGGAAGGTTATCCTCCTGTGATTCTTCGTGGAACTAAATCTATTAGTTATCGTAGAAGTTTAGTAAAAGCAATTAATCATAAACAAAAACGGGCTTTTGCTAAATTGATGTATGAAGATTATAAGAGAACTTTTGAAAGATTTTGGCTTCCAAGAATTGAGAAAAAATTGCGGAATAAGAAGATTTCTCCTTTAGGAAAGTAAGAAAGGAAATAAGGCATTTAAAAGTTTTTTGTTCCCTTTATCGAGGGATAGGTTAGGTTTTTAACTGATTTTTGGGTCTGAGATTTATGAGTAAAGATAAAAGTTCTTCTGAAAAGAAGTCTTTGGATATGGCGCTCCTTAATACTGTTGAGAAAGAATTTCGTAGATTTTTAGGTTGTGGATGGGCTGTAGAGTATTATCGTGAAGCTAAGGAATATGTTCTTTGTGGCCCGGCAGGAGTTAGAAATTATTCTTCTTTAGAATTGGAAGAGAAAGAAGAACTTGAATCTTTTTTAGATTATCAATTTTCCCAAGAAAAAGATAGGGCTCATAGAATTCTTCAATTTATTTTGGATAATGAGTCTTTGATCCATAGCGATATGAATCCTTATAGAAAAAATATTACTTATAGGAATTAAACATTATTCTGTCTGCCCAAAACTTGTAAAAGCGCCATAATTTGAATCGCTATATCCCTTGAATCTATCTGAGCCTTCGATATGGAAGTCTACTGATTCTGCAAAGCTAACACTTTTTGGATTATGTGAATCGTCCTCGTAATATTTTATTTCTTGGGCTTTAATTTTTCCGTGTGCTTCTAGAACTGCATGAGTTATTCTTTTATCGGTGGGTTTTAGAGTGAAATTAAGAATTGGGAAATATTTTTTTGCATAGGGTAGAAAATCTACCTTGGAAATAAAACCTTTAGAACCTACAACTTTCATACATTCTCTTACGAGTAAACTTTTTCTTTTTAGAATTTCTCCCTTAGATAGAGTTCTTGTCATAATTAATTTAGTTGTCTAAATTTTATATATTTATCTTATAACAACAATAGTAATTGTTGCTTTCAAATCTTTTATAAATTAGTTTATTCTTAGTTGGTCATGGTAGAAGAAAAATTTATGTTGATTTCGATGGAAGATGATCGAGCTAAGAAGCTTGCGGATGTTCTTGGAAATAAGACGTGTAAAAAAGTAATTGATTATTTAGCGGATCATGAGGAGGCTAGTGTTAAGGATATTTCTGATGCTTTAGGAATTCCAATTAATACCTCGGAATATAATGTTAAGAAGTTGCTTGCGGCTGAGCTGATTCAGAAGAGGAAGAATTTCTTTTGGAGTAAGAAAGGTAAAAAGATTGTTATGTATGAATTGTCTAATAAATCTATTATTATTGCTCCTAAGGGCTCTAAGATTGGCCCTAAATTGAAGGCTATCTTGCCTGCGTTTATTGTTGTGGGAGTTGGAGCTTTTGTTAGTTATGTCTTTGGAGCGGTTAGGCAAGGAGGAAAGTTTGTTGTTGGAAAGAGTTCTGAAGCGGTTTATGGTGCGGGTGTTGAGATGATGGAGGCTGCTGGAAAAGGTATAGATTATACCCAAGAGATTATTATTACTCCTAATCCTGCTTGGTTATGGTTTTTGGCAGGTGGTTTGATTACTTTGTTTATTGTTTCGTTGGTTAACTGGAGGAAACTTTAATGCAAAGTACAAGGGAGGACAAACAATGAAAAAACAAAATAATGCTCTTGCGATGACTGCTATTATCTCCGGGATAATCTTGGTTATTGCGTTAGTTGCACTTTTGATTTTTAGACCGGTTAGTGCTCAGACAAATACTGTGAATGTTCAGGGGATTGCAGAGGTTAAAGCTATGCCTGATTTAATTGGGATTTATATCGATGTTCAAGCTAAAGGAAATATTAGTTCTGAAGCTCAATTTCAAGTTGATGAGATCTTTGATGATTTAATTTCTGAGTTATTGAAAATTGGTTTGGAGAGAAAAGATATTGTGACTGAGAGTTATAATGTGCGTGAAGATTATGACTGGACCGATGAGGGTAGAGAGGATAATGGATATTTGGCTTCACATAGGGTGTCTATTAAATTAGATATTGATCAAACTGCTTTGATGTCTTTGGTTTTAGATCAAGCTACTGAAGTTGGTGCTACGATTAGTTATCTTAACTTTGAATTGACTCAGGAGTCTCAGAATAAGTATAAAGCTGAAGCTATGAAGTTAGCTGCTAAGGATGCTAGGATAAAGGCGGAATCGGTTGCTGAAGGGTTTGATAAGAAAATTGGTAAACTTGTTTCGGTACAAGTAGATAATTTTGGATATTATCCTTGGAGATTTTATGATGGTTTAGAATATGCTGAAGAGGGCAGAGATGCAGTTAAAACTGCTATGGCAAATATTCAACCTGGAGAAGAAGAGATTAGTGCGAGTGTTAGTGCAATTTACAAGTTGAGGTAAGTTAATTTATTATTTTTTTTGTTTTATTTTTTATGCCAGTTTTGCTAGTTTATTGGCTTTTTCTACTTGGAGGTTTAATTTAGGATAATTCATTAAAACATTTAATTTAAAAGTAAACTTTTCTTAAGATAAGTATCAAAATGTTTGATTATTCTTGTTAATTAATTTTTATTTGACAGTTTATTTCTCTCTTTTTGTAGAACAATAACAAGGAGGAAACTTAAAAATGAAAGGAACAATAAAATTTTTCAATGATGAGAAGGGCTTTGGATTCATTTCTGGCGAAGATGGTAAGGATGTTTTTGTACATCAGACTGAATTAGGAGGAGCAACTGTGAAAGAAGGAGATTCGGTTACATTTGAAGTAGCACAAGGAGATAAAGGTCCTAAGGCTGTTAAAGTTGTTAAAGGTACATCTGAAGCAAAAGAATCTGATGTTGAAGAAGTTAAAGCTGAAGCAGAATCGGAAGAACCTAAAGCTGAAGAAGTTGCAAAAGATTAACTAATCTTTAGGTAGGTTTTTTTATTTTTTTTATTCAAAAGCCTTAAAAACTCTATTGTATAAGTTTATACAATGGTAAATATACTTCATTATCCGAAATTGGATTCTATTTTGATGGTTGAGAAGGTTGTGCAAGAGATGAAAGATTATCCTACTCGAATGCAACTCTGGAGGGCTTTGCCTAAGAAAATGCAGTATCAGACCTTTAAATTAATTCTTAATTATTTAGAGAAATCAAATAAAATTATGTTTGAAGAGAATAAGATAATTTGGATTTTTCCTAATAGTAAAAAGTTAAATGAATTGATTCAAGGAGCTGTTTCGGTATGAAGAAGGAATTTGTTGTTCAACTTGCGTCTAAATTGTTTGAATCTAAGGTAGGGATTGAAAAAGAACTTCAGGAAGGAAATAAAACCAATGAAAAACTTTATCTTTTGATTTTGAAGGCGATAGATTTTTTGAGGGAGAAAAGAACTGGTTTGCCTATCTCTAAAAGATTACCTATTTACAAATATTATGAAAAAGAATATGGGGTTACTAATCTATTTATGATAAAATTGACAAAAGGTTCTAGAGGCTTTTATACAAATGTTGCTGGTGGAGAATTGAGAGTTCTACAAATTATTTTAGAGGTTGAGGAAAATCATAAAGATTATGAGAAGAAGGGGAAGTATTAACTAATAATCTTCTTAGCTCTTTCTTGTAGCTTTTCTAAATCTTTTATTGGAATATTTGTTTTTCTGAATAGTTCTTCTGTTTGCATTTCTACTAAAGTTTTCAACATAATTATTCTGTTATTTAGGAAGGCTTGTCTTATTGATTCTTCTAGGAATAAAACTGTTATGGGGTAAAGTTTCTTTTTTTCTATTAGTTGTTGTAAGGAATCTTTTTGTGGATCGCCGCCAGGCGTACCCCGAATTGAGGAATTCTGGGGCATCCAACTAGTTATTTTTAGATTGACTCCTTTAGCGTAATTAGTTGCATCTCTTGTGCATCTAGTGTTCGTGACTAACCAGGGTTGGTCAATTTTATGTTGTTTTAGATCTAGGAATCTTGCGTATGCTGCTAGTGCGGGTTGGAGTCTTGTGTGGATTCCGGTTTGATTATGATATTTACATTCAATCATATACTTGTTCTTTTTTTCTGCTAGTACATCAACTTCGTGTTGGATTTTTTTACCCTTAAGGTGAATTCCTACTTTTGTTTTGTAGCCGTAAGCTTCTAGAATTTCTGCGAAGTATTTTTCAAAAGCGTAACCTGCAGGGCCTAGAGACATTATTGCTCTTTTTAGATTGTATCTCTCTGCTACTCCGGGTTCTTTTTTTAATTTAGTTATAATTAATTTGTAAATTTGATCTGTTGTGATATTTTCTCTTATTTTTTGTTTCACTATTTTTGTTGTATCTCTTGCTAGTTGTTTTGATGCTCCAGATTCCAGAATAGAGTAGTATATTTTCTTAGATGAGAACGCTTCTTTGTTTCCTGAAGCTTTGATAACTTTCATTGGTTGAGAAAGGGGATTGGGGTTTATAGATTTTGGGAAACTAAAGGTGGGCTCCGAAGAGCCCAGAATAAATTATCTTCCGCAACCGCAACCGCCACCAGTTGTTGCACCGCAAGTTGATAATCCGCAATTATTTGTTGCAGAACATCCTCCTGTTGGGCATCCAGATCCTGGAGAACATGTTGTTGATGTTGGTTGTGTTGTTTCAGTTGGTTTGTCTATTGATGCGGCTACGAAAATTCCGCCAATCACCAATATGGCTGCAATTGCAACAACGAATATCCATGTTTTCATTTTATTCCTCCTGTTTAATTAGTTTAGTTAGGGGGAAGAAAGTTATAGATTGATTGGAGTAATTGGTTACCAAAAGAAACCCGCTGGTTTCTTTTAAACTTCCTCTAAACACTGAACGGTGATTTCTAATTGCCTCCGGAGAAATCACTTACTCTTTCAAAACAACAATATTATTCATCCCTCTTCGTTTTCTCTCGATGAATTGTTTTGCTTCAAGTTTGTCTAAGAGTCTTGTCATTCCTACTTTTCCTATTCCTAGTTTTTCTTTTAGATCTGCTTGAAATGTTGCGCCATGATCTTGTAATAGTTTGATTGTTGCTTTTTCTTTTGCATCTAGTTTAGAGGTGTCAATAGTTTTCTTTTTCTCTTTGACTTTTTTAATTATTGTTTTTTCTATTGTTCTTTCTTCTGGTTTAGAGAACATGATGTATAGTCCTATTGCAAATACTATTGCTAGAATTGCTAGGCTCAGTCCTAGTTGAATGTTCATTGTATCGTACATTGTACATTCTGAACCATGAGTGCATGTAGAATCTGTAATGCTCTTTAGTGAGAAGTTGAATATTAGAACTATTGCTAGAATTGCTATACCGATTGCAATAATTAACCATCCAACTTTTTTATTTTCCATGTTATTAGATGCTGATTTTAGTTATTAAGTTTTGGGGTGAAACCAATTACATCGTAGTTATGTTAATTATAGGAATAAATTCCAATAAGAAATTATTGTTTCATCTGCTAAGTATTTTATTAATCTTTTATATTTTTCACTAGTTTCTGTTAGATTTATTGAGTCAGCACTCGATAATGCATCTAAATATTCAGATCTTGTTTTCTTGTAAATTACTGAAGGAGGATAATTTGATTTCATTAGAATGTAATTCATTAACATTCTTCCTGTTCTTCCATTTCCGTCTGAAAAAGGATGTATTTTTTCAAATTTGTGGTGGAACATAGAAGCTAGAACAAAGGGGTGCAATTTATTTTTATTATTATTATACCATTTTAATAAAAGATCTATATCTGTTTGAACATAAATTCCTGGGCTAGTTTTGAAATGGGATTTGAATACTCTAATGTCATTAGTTCTGTAGTTAATTCTTTCATCTATGTTTTTCAGTAATTTTTTATGAATTTCAAGAATGAATTTGTTTGTTATTTCTTCTTCTTCTTTGATTAACCAGGAGAAAACTTCTTGAGTATTTTTTATATCATGTATTTCTCTTAACTCTCTATTTGCAGGAGTTTTTCCTTCTTCAAGGAATCTTTTTGCTTCTTCTAGTGTTATGGTATTTCCTTCAAGAGAAGTAGTGTTGTATGCAAATTCAATTGAAAAGTTATTAATGATTTCTTTTTGGTCTAGTTTGTTTAACCTTTTGAATTCTTTTTGATAATGTAATTTGCATGCTTCTATTTCTATTAATGATTCGTTTAGATATGGATCTTTTTTTAATTTTAACTTTTCAACTTTCTTTTTATAATATTCTCCTTCTAGGAAAAGATTAATTTTTCTATAGCTTTTTTTTATTTCTTGTTTATTCTTTGCTATTTCTGGAAATCTTTTTCTAGCTTCTTCTATTGAGTTCCCTAGATAAGCAATATCCTTTTCAATTTTTTTATTGCCTTTTCTCTTTGATGCCCGCAGGTAATAATATGAATTCTTTCCTTTTGATTTTTTGTATAAATATACCATGAATTATTTAGTTATTTGGAGTATTTAAGCTTTACCCTGGACAATTGAGTTTTCTAGAATGTCCAGGGTAAGAGTTTTGAGGATAAACTTAAATAATTTGGATGCTGTTCTTTAGCTAAGCTAAAGAACACTTATAAAAAAGTCTTTGATTAATTATATAAACTAACAATAATTTTCTTAGTCATGGTAGAAGAAAAAAAGTTAACTAAGACACAAATTAGAACTAATGAGCGGAAGGCGAAGGTTAAGGGACTTATTCTTGAGAAGAAGTCTATTGAAGAGATTGCTCAGGCGATTGAATTGACTCCTAATACTGTTGTGAATTATATTGGGCGTTTGCTGGTTGATGATTCTAGTTTGGATGTTCAGTATATCAAGGATAGTGTTCAGGGTTATGCTGATATCGTGAAGGCTTTTGAAAAGCTCGGTTCTGAGAAGATTGGTCCTATCTATAGTGAGTTAGGTGGAAATGTTGAATATTCTGAAATAACGCTTGTGAAAGTGTTAATGACTTCGAAGAATTAATCAGTTTTATCAAAAATTTGTTTTTTTTCTTCGAGCATCATAACGCTATCGTAGAATTTTATTATATCCGAGAAATTATCTTTTGTTTCTTCCATTATGTTGTAGTATTTTCGATAGCTTTCTGTTTCAAAAATTATTTCTAAATCCCAGGGAGCAAAAGTGGTTACAACATTAACAGAATTCTTTAAAGATTTTAGATATTGGATAAATTCATTTTTTCTTTCTTGATTAATATTTTTGAAATAAACAAAAGCTTTTGTTGCTACCAAACCTAATTTTTCTACATTAAATAAACATTTGTAACCTTTGATGATATTTTGCTTTTCCATTTTCTTTATCCTATAGTTAACAACATCTACCGATAGTTTGGTATCTCTAGAAATATCGATTATTTTCTTTCTGGAATTGTCTACTAATTCATTTAAGATTAATCTATCTTCTTTATCTAGGTTAATTTTTTCATTTTCTTCACCAAAATCAAAAGTTTTTCTTTCTTCTTTGGAATCTAGCATCCATTTTCTATTGAACTGAGTAGCCTTTCTGCTTATAGATAATTCTTTTTCTTGTATGTATTTACTAAATTTATCTAATAATTTATCATGTATCTCAAAAAATTCATTCATTTGAGCTGCTCTTATTCCAAACATTAAATCCCATCTTCCATTGCAAGGGGTTACCCAAAACACATCTTTATTTTTTATTAAGAAATTGATTAAGGATTTATGTTCTTTTTTTGAAAGATCTTTAAGTCTTAAATATACTTTGTAATCTATTGTTCCAAATCTATAGTGTGCTGAAACAGTGTGGTATTTTAGAATTATTTTTTCTTCTGTTAGTTTCTTTAGTCTGTAGTGAAGAGATTCTTTACTCATTTGAATCTTCTTTGAAAGCTCTGTTAAACTGATTCTTGAGTTTTTATCTAGTTCATAGAGTATTTTCTTATCTTTAATGTTAAGTTCCATATTTTAACATAATCTTAATTCCTTATATATTTATCCTTTTTTGTTAAAATCTGGGATAAATGGTTTTAATTAGCTTGTAGGACATAGGTTATTATGGAAAAGAAAAAATACGTATTCGTTATTGATGATAATGATGCAATTCATGAGAGTGTAGAAAGAACTTTCCGAAAATTCGGTTATGAAACAAAAGCTAATTATCACCTTCCTGGAGGTTTTAGGGGTTTACTTGAAGATTCAAAGAAGCCTTCAATGATTCTTTTGGATTATAATCTTAGTGGAGGAGATACTGGAAGTGATTTTATAGAAGAATTAAATTCAAATGAAAAATATTCTAATTACAGAGATATTCCCTTGATTGGAATTGGAAGTTTTCCTGAAGGTGAAATGAAATCATTAGATTATTTTCTATCAAAAAATATCTTTGGTGAGGAAAGTGTTAAAGATTTGCTAGATAAAATGGGCTTGGAGGGGAAGTTAGAATGAGTTTAAAAAATTTAAAAAAATTATCTAAATAGGCGGAAAATCTTGAAAAAGACTTTTAGATGTGCACTGTTAGTACCTTTTACTAAGTTTATGATGAACTTGTTAAAAACGGAAAGGATGAATTTTGTTTTGATGCATCCGATTATAAAATAATGTAATATTTTTTTAGGGGGAGATGATTATTTGTTTCCTGATGCTTTGATAACTTTCATTTTTTTATTTTTCTTATGAATTCTTCGACTAATTTAGTTTTTTCTTTTTCTGAGGTCTTTATTTTTGAAGCAACAAATATTTTTCCAAAAGAATTTATTCTTTTTTTATTTTTTTCAAATATATTTTTTTTACAAAAGTAATCTAAGAATAAATCTGATTTTTTTATTTTGAAGGACTTTTTTAGTTCTAAGAGTGTTCTGTAGGAAGTATTTCCAGAATAAGAATTATTTTCTATAAATAAAACTCTTTTTCTCGAAATTTCTTTAATTGTTTTGTCTACAGATTTGTTAAATCTTAAGAGATTTTTATTTAAATCAATTTTTTGGTTTTTTCTTCCACAAATTAGGTAATGAATTTTCCATCCTTCTGCTTCGAATAAAAGAGCATAAGGTAATGCTCCTCTTAAGATGCAGATCGCAGAATCATATTTTGATTTATCTATTTGTTTAATCTGTTTTAGGATGTGTGTTGGGAATTTTTTGGTTTTTGTATAATCTCTATCTATCTTATTTATAAATTTTTTCGTATCATTCAAAAAATATTTTTCAAAAACCTTAAATTTCTTTTTAGTTTTTTTAGATAACAGTTCAAATAGTTCTAAATCTTTATTTCTTACAATTTTTTTCATTGATTGAAGAAGGAGAAAAGGGTTTATAGATTTTTTTGGATCTATTTGATATGCAGTAAATTTTTATTTTGGTGATGGCAGAAGAAAAGAAATTTTCTATTTCTCTTCACGATAACTCTTAATAGCTTTCTTCAAAGCTTGAACAGCCATACTAGAGCAATGTAACTTAATTTGAGGTAATCCCTTCAAAGAATCAGCGACGTCTTTCATGGTTAATTTATCTGCCTCTTCCAGCGTTAGACCTTTTGCAATCTTGGTTAATTGTTCTGTTGATGCGATAGCAGCAGCGCAACCATATGTTTTGAACTTAATCTTCTTTATCTTATTTGTTTTGGGGTTGACCTTAATGTATAAATGCATGATGTCTCCACATGTTGGATTTCCTACTTCGCCTACAGCGTCAGGGTTCTTTAGTTCTCCAAAGTTCTTTGGCTTTAGGAATCTTCTCATGGTCTTTCTAGAATAATCTTTTGTTTGGGTCATTTATTCAACCTCTCCATTACCTTTTCAATCTCTTTCTTCTTGAAACCGTGAGCTTCTAATCCTTGTTGTAAAGTTTCGAAAGCAGCCATTGAACAACCGATGCAACCTAGTCCGGCTTCGGCTAGGATATCTGCTGCATCAGGGTTTAGTTCTAGGGCATCCATAATACCTGTATCTCTTGTTATTTGTTTTTTCTTTTTTGTCATGTTATTCTAATTCCTCTATTGCTTCATCATAGTCTTGCATATCATCCTCTATTTCTTCTCGACATTCAGATTCATTTTTGAATCCACAAAAGTGCTTACTGTATGTATTCATTTGTTTGACCTCCTAATTTAGTTACTTTGATACAGGCGATAATCGCCTGAGTTTTCTTATGATCTCAGGTAACTTTTTGATTGTGTAATCGATTTCTTTTTCAGTTGTGTATTTAGATAAACTGAATCTTATTGCCGAATTTGCCTCTAATGGGCTTAAACCGATTGCTTTTAGCACGTGGCTGGACTTTAAAGTATTTGACATGCAGGCAGATCCGGTTGAGACAAAGATATTTCTATTCTCTAGATAACCTCCGATTGCTTCTCCTTCTATGTCGTTGAATGAGATGTTTACGTTGTTTGGTAGACGCTTATTTTGGCCTCCGTTTAAATGAGTATTTTTTATTACCAAAATTCCTTTAATCAGCTTATCTCTTAGTTCAGTCATTTTCTTAATATCTTTTTGTGAAGTATTTTCTACCGCTTTTGCAAAACCTACAATCCCTGGAATATTTTCTGTTCCGCTTCTTTGTTGTTTTTCGTGGCCTCCCCCGTGCATTAGTGGAGTTAACTTTAATCTATCCTTAATATATAATGCTCCAACCCCTTTTGGTCCGTTTATCTTATGGGAGTTAATTGTAATTAGTTCTGCGTGTAGGGAATTAATTGGAACTTTAGTATAACTCTGGCAGGCATCGATGTGTAATGGGACATCGTATTGTTTTGTTATCTTATGGATTGCTTCTAGATCCTGTATTGTTCCTATCTCGTTGTTCCCGTGAATTATTGTAACTAAAAATGTTTTCTTTGTTATCGCTTTCTCTAGTTCTTTTAGATCGATAAATCCTTGCTTATCTACATTCAGGTAAGTTACTTTTACTCCTTTTTTAGCTAACCATTCGCAAGTCTTTAGAGTAGCGTCGTGCTCTATCTTTGTTGTTATGATGTGGTTTTTAGTTGGAAATTGTTCAAAAAATAATCCTTTAATTGCCCAGTTATTTGATTCTGTTCCACCAGAAGTGAAATAGATTTCAGAAGATTTAGCATTTAACGATTTGGCAATTACTTTTCTTGCTTTATCCATTGCGTGCTTTCCTTTTGCTCCCTCTTGATGTAATGATGAAGGATTGGCATAATCTTCTCTCATGTATTTGATCATTGCTTTTATTGCTTTTTCATCTACTTTTGTCGTTGCTGCGTTGTCAAGGTAGGCTTTCATTTTACCAATGCCTCTACTTTTTTCATTATCTGTTTAATTATTTTCTCTACGTTCTTTTCATTTCCATTTTCTTCATCTGGAATTTTCCAATTAATAACTTTGTTTTTATAAGGGCCGTAATTGAATAGTCCTTTTGGTAAATCGTCGGTTATTGCTATGACCACATCTTTCCACCTTAGTAAATTTGTTGTTATTGCTTGGGGTTTTCCTTTAAGAGTTATTCCTAATCTCTTTGCAACTTCTGTTTGTTGTTTGTCTAGAGGGTATCTTCCAGGGAAAATTCCTGCACTTTTTGCAATTAGTTTTTTATTTTTATTTTTTTTATTAAAATAATCTTCAGCTACTTTACTTCTAAATTTATTGTGTCTGCAGATAAATAATATTTTCATTTCAAACAACACCCGCCCTTACAGTATGATTTCTTATGTTTGTCAATTATTTCCATGATGGGTAAAATTGTTTGTTTATTTAACGAGTATATTCTTTGTTTGCCTTCTGAGATTGATTTAACAATGTTGCATCCTCTTAGATTTGCTAGGGCGTGAGATATTTTTGATTGTTCTTCCCTTAGGGCTTCGGTTAGTTGTGTTACTGTTAAAGGTTTCTTTTTTAATTCTGTTATAATTTTTACCTTCAAAGGATTACTTAGGTTTCTAAAGAATATATGGTACGCATTACAAGTCATATGAATATCGGTTCATTAAAGTATTTAAGGCTTTTGGAGAAATTAATTAACAGACATCCTGTGTTTTTCTTTATATGTTAAAACCTTCTTTAGGGATTCCATTTCTGTAATAATTGGTAACTGCATTTCATTTAGAGTTTTTGTGATTAAACCAGAGTTATCAAGTAAAGAACCAATGTCTTTTATGTGTGTTTCCATAATTTGATCTAGCTTCTGAGGATTTGATTCAATTTCTGTAATAATTCGCTTAAGTTTTTCTATGTATACTCCATATATTGGAATAGCTTCTTTAACTTTAGTTTGGAAAGTTTTAATTTGGATTTCCAGATGTGGTGAAAATTTTGATCCAAAGGTAGAACCATAGGACTCTCCTAACTTAGCTAATTTTAATGCTTCTTCTTGTGTAATTAAATAATTGGTTAATTGTTCAATAATGAAGTTAGGGGTTTCCATGTTCTTATGGTTCCCTTTTTATTTAAATAATTATTGGTTAGGGAGAGTGTTAAGTTTTAGTGGCTTATCAAAATCTTTTATTAATTTTTTAATTTGCATAAATGGGTTTGGTTAGAGAAGTTTATAATGTTTTATTTAATCAAAAGGATCATTAAAACCCTTAACTTTGATTTTAAACAAAGGACAGGAAGATCTATATTCGCACCAGTTGCAAAGGACTGTTTCTGTGGGAGGGAATTCTTTTGTTTGTTCTATCTCGTGGATTAGTTTTAGTGTGTCTTTTTTTAGTTTTTCTAGTTGTTCATTTGTTCTGCTTGAATCTATTCTCATATTGTAACTCAAATAATGCCAGGTTAGTAGGACAGGGTGATGGTTTCCGTGAAGTTGCTTTATTCCTATAGCATATAATGCCAATTGTCTGTCTTGTTCGAATTTTTTTCTATCGGGTAAAGAGTTAGCTGTTTTATAATCATGAACTTCGTATTGTGCTTTTTCTTTATTGTAAACAACTCTGTCGATGTATCCTACTAATTTGTGGGGTGAATTTGGATCTAGTGTAATGTAAATTCTCTTTTCTAGTTCTAGTGTTCCATCTTTGAAGGGTTGATGTTTTAGATAGTAATCTGCAATGAATTTAATTCCTTTTTCAAAGTAGTCTTCTTGTGTGCAATCTTCTTTCACTATTTTAATTTGATCGTTTAGATTTTGTTGCCATCTGTTAATATAAAATTCTAATACTTCATCAAGTGCTGGAAGTTTATCTCTTAAGACTTCGTTATATAACCATTCAAAAGTATCGTGAACTGCAGAACCTAGGTGTGATTCAATTGATTGTTTAAAGTCGGGTTCAATTTTATCAATATATCTGAATTTGTATTTTTGTTTACACTGTTCAAATGATGATAGTTTGGAGTGTGAATACATCGTCATAGAGGGGTTAAGAAAAGTTGGGTTATAAAGTTTATTGGGATCTTGAGGCAAAGAAAGAGTTTACTTTCTTTTCTATTTCTCTTGCCAATTCTTCTCTATTCCCTTTTTGATAAAAAAGAGTAGGAGTAAATGTTAGATAATGTTCATTTTCAATTTCCTGAATGATTGTTAACTTTACGTTATTTCTACTATAACCATAAATTGTAGTTTGACCGTTATTTAGAGGGTAATTTTTTTCAGATATTTTAGTTAATGTTGTTGATTTTTCAAATTCTGAGTTTTGTAAGTGATTTTTTGGATTTCCAGCAAATTCTTTAATCAAATTTTTTGTTTTTCCAGAAGAAAGAGGGAATTTTATTGGCTCAAGAATCTTTTTTTCAAAGCCGCCTCGAGTTAAAGGTTTTTTAGTTTCCATGAACTAAAAAAATCAATTTTCTTTATAATAATTATCGTGCTAGAATTATAATATCTCACCGAAACCGATCAATCTCCAGTGACGATCTATGCTTCTTGCTAAGCCCACGTTGTCTCCTTTAAGTCCTACAATAGGAATGTTTAGAGATAGTTCGACTTCATCTTTTGATATCTTTTCTACGATACCGACGGTGATTGTTGTGTTTACTGATAACATTAACATTTCTTTTGTCTTCAATTCTTTAACATCTTCGTGTTTCTCTGAACCTAGAACTTCTTTGAATAATTCGTATTTTATCTTTAACTTAGTAGTTATTTCTGGTAGTTTCCCTTTAATTGAAACAACGCATCCGGTTAGAGAATCTGTTTTAGCCATGAATGGATCTAGATTTGTTTCTATTGAGATACTTGCTCCGGGTAGAACTTCTTTAACTGATTCTGTTCCTTTGTGCAATGAAAGTATTTTTGTTGTTAGTGGCTTGTAAGTGAATTGGTTATTCTTTTTTATACTCAATCCGGGTTTAATTTCTATTTCATCTCCAACTTTTAGTTTACCTGTTTTCAAGATTCCTCCCAAAACTCCTCCCTTAAGGTTTGGAATTAGTGTTCCGGGTTTGTTAATATCAAAACTTCTTGCAACTAAGAAAATTGGATCTGCGCTTTCATTTCTTTTTGGAATTTCTATTTTTGTTAATTCTTCTAGTAATTTATCTATGTTAACTCCTTGTTGGGCTGAAATTGGAATTATTGGCGCGTTCTCTGCTATTGTGCCTTTAGTGAATTCTTTTAGTAATTTGTAATTAGCTAATGCTTTTTCTTTTGAAACTAGATCGATTTTATTTTGTACGATAATAATATTTTTAATTTTCTTTGCTTGTAGTGCTACGAAGTGTTCTTTTGTTTGGGGTTTGATTCCCTCGTTTGCTGCTACAACTAAAATTGCTGCGTCCATTGTCGCTGCCCCTGAAAGCATGGTTGCCATAAGCATTTCGTGGCCTGGCGCGTCTATAAAAGAAACATATCTTACTGCTTCTCCTTTACCTTGTCCATCTTTGGACAATGATGTAGAAAACTTATTTCCATCCTTATGGATTGTGATGTCCGCATAACCTAGTTTGATAGTAATTCCTCTCTTTAATTCTTCGGAATGTGTATCTGCGAATTTACCTGTTAATTGAGAAAGTAGAGTGGTCTTACCGTGATCGATATGTCCTACGACACCTACATTAATTTCTGGTATTGCTTTAGTCATAAAAAGAATAAATTGAATGGGTTAAAAAAGGTTTGGGGTGTTAGTTTAGAGAGGTTATCTAGTTTAAAATAGAAGTCTTGAAATATCTCATTGAGGAGACATGCCCAAAAAACTCTTTTAGGGGATAAGAAGTGTTTTTTTCAATTAATTCTAATTCGTTTAGAACTTTATTATTTTCCGCAGGTGTTAACATTGAAATTGTCCTTTTTCTAGTAAGATTTTCTTTAAATGAAGAAACTTTTTCTGATTGATCTAAAGCAAATTTAATTAATCCATGTTCCTCTGCAAATGTTAATGCCTTGTAAGGATCGATATCAGATAGAAATTCGTATGTTGATTCTATACGTAATCCTATAGGTTTCATTTTAGTTTGGCAATACCTTAAGTTTAGAATATTTTCCCAAGTCTTGTTTTCTCGTCTCTTCCAAAATAGAGATACCTTCTGTGGGAATTAGATCTGCTGAACATTGATTTTGTAATGTTTTTACCGAAGGAAAATTTTTTTGAGACCTTATATAGGCTAAATTGGATTCATGCAGAGCCTTTTTTAATAATCCGTTATCTTTTGCTAATCTTGCAGCAGACATATGTTGGCCTACAGCAGACCAGTGTTCTATACCTTTATCTACTAATTTGTATCTAAAAGCCAATCTTTTAGCTTCTTTGTAAAATCCTTGATCCTCTAAGAAACTTACTTGATAGATTTTCTCTTGGATTGGTGATTTAAACATTTTAATTTAATAGATAAGAATCTTTATTTAATTTCTCTAGAATCCTTTGTCCAGTTAATTGCTCTCCATCTAGTTCGTAAATTGGAACCTGGGATTCTTGTTCTCTTATGGACATTCTTGTAGTTTTAGCTAAACCTTTCGAGTAAGTTTGAGAAGGATTAATATCATGCATTAATTCCTTAACCTTAAATTTATTCGACTCTTTGTAATTTTTAAGAGCTAAGCTGATCAAACCTTTTGCAAGATTTTTATCTCCTGCTTTTCTCAATAAATCCCTAAACTCAAAATCTTTTTTCATATTATTTTAAGAGAATTAACTTTTATAAAGCTTTCTATTCCGTTGTCCCTAACGTGTAGTATCACCTATTCTATCTTTGATTTCCTTTTCGAAACCTCTATCTGTTGGATTATAAAACTCCTTAGTGAATAATTCTTTAGGAAGATGTTCTTGATCTACTTTTGCGTTTTCAAAGTCATGAGCGTACTTATAATCTTTTCCGTAGCCCATTTCTTTCATTAGATTTGTTTCGGCGTTTCTTAAGTGAAGGGGGACTGGAAGGTTACCGGTTAGTTTGATTTCTTTCTTTGCTAGGTTTACTGCTTCGTAGACCTTGTTTGATTTGGGGGCTTGAGCTAGGTATATTGCTGTCTGAACTAGTGCGGTGTTACATTCTGGGTAGCCTAAGAATTCAACGGATTGCTTTGCTGCTATTGCTAACTGTAGTGCTTGAGGATCTGCATTGCCTATATCTTCTGAAGCAAATCTAATCATTCTTCTTATGATAAATTTTGGGTCTTCACCAGCTTCAATCATTCTCATTGTCCAATAGATTGATCCCTGAATATCTGAATCTCTCATTGATTTATGTAACGCTGAAATAATGTTATAGTGTTCTTCACCATCTTTATCGTACTTTAGGAATTTCTGAACAGAATCCTGAATTATTTGTTTTGTTATTTCTTTACCTTTTGAGATTGAAGAAATAAGTTCTAAAATATTTATTGCATTTCTAGCGTCTCCATTTGATAGTTGAGCTATTAGCTTTTTGTTTTCTTCCGAGATTGTTAGTTTGTTTTGAAAACCCTGTTCGTGTGTTAAAGCCCTGTTGATTATTTCTAGTAAATGCTTTTCTTCTAGCGCTTGTAGGGTGAAAACTCTGGATCTTGAAAGTAGGGCTGAAATTATTTCAAATGAAGGGTTTTCTGTTGTTGCACCAATTAAGGTAATTGTTCCTCTTTCTACGAAAGGTAAAAGGAAATCTTGTTGTGCTTTATTGAATCTATGAATTTCATCTAGGAATAAGATGGTTTTTTTATTGAAAAGTCTTGCAGAATTTATCGCTTTTTGGATGTCGTCTTTTTTTGCATTAACGGCAGAAAGTTCTATGAATTCCGAGTCTGTAAGTTTAGATACCAATCTTGCAATTGTTGTCTTTCCACATCCTGGAGGTCCCCAGAGAATTATTGAGGTTGGTAAGGTGCCTGATTCTAAAAGTAATCTTAGAGGTTTATCTTTTGATATTAGGTGTTCCTGTCCTGAGATTTCCTCTAGATTTCTAGGTCTTAGTCTGTAGGCTAGAGGTTGAATTATTGCCATTCTTGTGAATGATTAGAGAACTATATAAGAATTATTGTGACTTACTCTTTCTTTTCTTCAACTGGAGCTTCCTCTTTGGGTCCGTAAATCTTAGCTAAAGGTGTTTTTCCTTCTTTTGAAACTTTCATATTAATTTGAACTAAATCTGGTGAGATTGTTCTACCTCTAACAGTCTTTCTTAGTCTCAAACCTTTAGGTCTTGGTGTAGCTCTTTTATTTTTACCTTCGTGTTTAGGTCTTCTTTTCATACCTTTTCCGTAACTTAGTAAAATTCTTTTTCTTCCAACACCTGCAACTTCCTTCATTGCTGTAAAACCTGATTTATCACTTGCTCCGGTAATTTCTAATTCATAACCTTCTAAATCTGCTGAAAGTTCTTTACCATCAAATTTATCGTGAAGTTCTTTGTCAATTAAGAATTCTGCTTCAGATTCTAATTTGTAAGTCTTTCCTGATTTTTCTGAGATGTTTATCTTGAATACCATGAATACTAAATTAGAAAATGGTTTTTAAAAGTTTGGATTGTTCTTGAGTACAATAATGTTTATAATTCTCTTTTACCTTTCTTTTTTATGTCTAAAATAAAGATTAATTTAAAAAACCCTGTTAAAGTTGGAAAACTTGAAGAATCTTTATTTGATGTTGCAAAAAGATTAAAATTAATTGTGAATAGAACTGAAAGAGGGTATGTAGAATTTAATACGGATTCTGGAGAGTTTAGGAAGAGATACCATAGTACTAAGTTTATTTTTAGCAAATATACTTTTTCTCTTATGGATATCGACCTTTATCAAAAAGAGGGAGATTTAGATGATTTTAGTCTTTATTATGGATTCGGAACTGGATTTGGTTCAGAAAAATTGGCATATAAATTTTTGAAGGAATTAAAGAGATCTTTAGAAATTAAATCTCAGAAAGATTTATAACCTCTTAATAATTTTGTTGTTTGTATATAGATAATGAAAAGTAAAAAAAAGATTATTTCGAAACACAAAAAACCGATTAAAAAATCTGAAGTACTAAGAAAATTTATCAAGGATATTGATTTAAATTCGAAGTCTAAAGTTTCTATAACTGGTAAAGTAAATAGAATTGCACAAACAGGCGGGCCCACAGTATTTGTTATTACAGATGGAACTGGTTCTCTTTCTATTAAGGGATTTATTGGTCCTGGTCAGAGAGCTTATCCAGAGATTGAAGAAGAGGATGTGGTTAAGGCTACAATTTCTATTGAAGAATTTAGAGGGGATATGGAAGGAGAAATTTCTAGTATGTTTAAAGTTAGTGAAGATCAACATGCTGAATTTTTGAAGTCTTTAGAGAAGATTGAACTTGAGAGGGCAAGAGTTGTCGCGCCTCCATTTTTAGTTAAGAGTCCTATTTTAGCAAAGTTGGAAAGCAGGTTTATTGATGCTGCAACTCAAATTAGATTAGCTATAATTCAGGATAGACCGATTATTGTTAGACATCATAATGATGCGGATGGTTACTCTTCTGGTTTTGCTTTAGAGAGGGCTATTTTACCTTTAATTGCTGAACAGCACAGTTCTGTTAAGGCTGCGTGGGAATTTTTCCAGCGAGCTCCCTGTCAGGCACCATTCTATGAAATTGATGATTCTTTAAGAGATACTGCTAATTCTTTGAGAAATGTAGCTAAATTTTCAAATAAAATGCCTTTGATTATTATTGCAGATAATGGTTCTAGTCCAGAAGATTTAATGGCTATACAGCAAGGAAAGATACATGGTGCTGATTTTATTGTTGTTGATCATCACGGGTTTGACGAAGATGTTATTTCTTCTGAAGTTTTAGTTCACATTAATCCTTTTTTAGTTGGAGAGGATGGCTCTCATTATTCTGCTGGAATGTTGTGTACCGAGTTTGCTCGTTTTATTAATCCTGATGTGAAGAATGTTATTCAGATTGCGGCAATGGCTGGTTTTGCGGATAGAATAGATTTAGGAAATCCTGAAACTATGAATAATTATTTGAGGTTGGCTGAAGCTGAAGGTTATTCTAAAGAATTGTTATCTGATATTTCTCTGGTTATTGATTATGTTTCTGCTAAAGTTAGATTTATGGAAGTTAGAGAGTATGTTGAAGTTTTGTTTGGTCAGCCAAGAGATAAGCAGAAAGAATTGGTTTCGTTAATGGCGCCTTATATTAGAACTCTGGATGCTAAGGGTTTAGCTATTGGAAAATCTACGGCTGAACATAAGAAAGTTGGTAAAGTAACTTTACAAACAATTGAGATCGATAAAACTTTTCCTGGTTTTGGATTTTTTCCTAAGCCGGGTCGTGCTGTTGGTTTGGTTCATGATGATTTACAAAAGGAGAAGGGAATTACTAGTTTAGTTACTGCCGGGATTATGAATACTGCGATTACTTTGAGGGCAACTGATGAAGCTAATTTTTCTGTTCATGAATTATTGAAATATTTGAATGGGAAGATTCCAAATGGTTTTATTTCTGGTGGGGGGCATAAGAATGCTGGTTCTATAAATTTCATTCCTATGAGAAAGGATGAAGTCGTTAAAGAACTTAAGGAATTTATTAAGGAAAGGTAGTAGGTCTATAGTGCAATAATTTTTTATAATCAATTATCTTAATTAAGATATGAAATATTCTAGAATTTATGTTGTTGGTCCGGAAGGTTCAGGAAAATCTACTTTAGCAAAAAAGCTTTCTAAGAAAATTGGAATAAAACATTATGATTTAGATGATATTGTTTGGTCTAGAAGATATGATAAAAAAAGATCTCATAAAATGAGATTAAAAAAATTAAAAGAACTTGTTAAAAAGAAATCTTGGATTATTGAAGGTGCTTTTGGGGGTTGGGTAGAACCTATCTTTAAAGAAACAGATTTGGTTATTATGTTGAATTTGAAATATTCTATTTTAGCTAGAAGGCATGTGAAAAGATCATTGTTAGGAAGGTTTCAAGGATATGAAAAAGAAAAGAGAAAAAGTGTTAGGGGGACTCTTAAAATGATAAAGCATGTGAAACAATATGCCTCAAGAGATCACCCTAAAAGTTCTAAACAACACAGGGTATTGGCAGAGAAACATGATTGTAAACTTATTGAAGTTAGAGATAGAAAAGATATTCAAAAGTTATTGAATGAGATTCATTAAGGAAAGGCAGTAGGATATTTTTATAAAGATTATTTTGTTAGGTTATTTATGAAAAAGGGTTGGAGAATATTTTTTGTTGTTTCAATTTTTGTTTTAGTGATTACTATTTTTTTGGTCGTTGCTTATTCAATTTTAACTTCTCCTATAGAATCCGAAGAGGGTCAAATATATGATGAGACTATTGATATCTCTGAGAGATCAAAAGCTAGTGTCAATGGTTTTGAAATCAATTTTAATGAAGATTATTTTGAGAATAAAGTCTCTGATTTAGAGGCTGCCATATTCTATGAGGTTATTTATCAAGAAGCTGTTTTGAAGGGACTTAATAAAACTAGGAGAGAAATTATTTATTCTGGTTTGGGGCAAGAAGGTAGGAGTATGGAAGAAGAAGAGCTAATAGAATTTATTTGTAATGAATATGGATATGGTCTTAAAAAATGTGAATTGCAAATTGAACTTCGGAGGAGACAAGCTGTTGCAGGAGAACTTATGGCAATAACTTATGAAGAATTTAATATGTCTATTATGGAACACTATGAATTTGTAAAAGATAATTATGAAATTCTAATTTATTAGTTAATCTTAAATAATCTTTTTGCATTATCTGGTTATGAAAAGAGGTTTGAAGGTAGGGTTGATTGTTGGAGGGGTTATCTTATTTTTAGTGGTTTTACATTTTCTAGGAGCGTTTTATGAAATATATGAAGAAGATAGGCCTTCAAGAGTGATAGCAAAAGTTAATGACGTGAAAGTTTATGGGTTTTTTTATCCAGAGTATTATGGAGAAGAGGGTTATTTTTTGGCTTATGCTTCTATAGCTAATGAAGAATTTTTAACTTCAGAAGTTTTAGCACAAGAGGCAAAAGAGAGAGGCTTTGAATATGAAACCTCTACTATTGCTAGAGAATTTAGGAATTGTATTTTAATAGGGAGAGGAATTTCCCAGTGTAAGAAAGACAAGCATCAACTTAAAAATTGGTTTTTAGTTCAGGAATTTCTTAGAAAAGATTCTTCTTATGAAAACAGTCGTGAATCATATAAAGAGATAGAAAAAACCTATTCTATTGAATTCTTTTAGTGTGCAATCAGGTGACATATGTCACCCCCTAAAATAATAAACTAAAATCATTATAAATTTCATCAGGAGTCTTATTCTCTAAACTCATATGTGGTCTAAAATGATTATATCTCATCCTCCACAGCTC
>Ga0233437_1000832_pt1 | contig 64253 bp, 67 predicted proteins | sample SI_122_August201_FD_182714 | JGI IMG/M metagenome (GOLD analysis project Ga0233437, IMG submission 182714) | Seawater microbial communities from Saanich Inlet, British Columbia, Canada - SI_122_August2016_200_MG | ecosystem: Environmental > Aquatic > Marine > Inlet | place: Canada: British...
TCTACTTAACCTCACATATATTTTAATTTTATTATACCTCATTTTTCCTTCTCCACTTCTTCAGCAACAGATCTCCACAATAATTCATCTACTGGGTCACTCATAAATTCTTCAAAAAACACTTCTGGATCATTAATCCAACTTAACAGTTTCTCAATCCTTTTTGAAACTGTTCCAAATGCACTTCCAGCAGGTTGTTTCATATCTAACTTTCTATCAATTGCACCTGTATTTATTGTAGGACGAAGTCCACAATATCCTATTGCAACTTTAATTTTATCTTCAGGTATATTTTCTCTTGCTGCATATGCTTTTTTATAAACTGAAAGTTGTTGCCTATGACTACCACCATATTTATCATTTTTACTTGTTTTCCAATCAACTATTAAATATTCTCCAGCATCATTTTTAAATATAGCATCAATAAAACCCTTGAATACTAAATCTGAGTCAAAACCCATTTTTCTTAATGGATCTTTTAACCTCTTTTCAGGTTCTTCTACAATTGGATAATTTTGTTTTATTTCATTTATTAATGCCTTTGTATGATCAATATAAGGTTTTGTTTCATCAGTAGAAGTTACTTCATTTCCTTTACATAATTCTTCAGCTGCATTATGAACATCAGAACCCAAATTTAGTGCTGTTGAGAATGTTGAAATATTAAGTATTCTATCTGTAAAATAACTATATGCATCTTTTGGTAATGAACTAAAAGATGTGTGTTCTAAAGTTTCAAAATGATTTTTTACAAAGTCTTTCAACCAATAATTTTTATTCTCAAGTAATTTTTTAGCTTCATCAATTTGGCCATCTACAAATAAATCATATGCTCTTTTTTTACTTTCATCTAAATTAATTCCATCTTTAGATTCTGTATCTAATTCTTTTAATTCTGAAAATTCATTTAGATAATCTTGAACTTTATCTGTTAGAATAATTAAGTTTTTTTCTGCTCTAGTAAATGCGACAAAATTAACTCTTAATGTTTCTTCTTCTAATTCTTCATCAGCATTAATTTTTTTAGTTTTAAGAATAGCTTCAACAATTCTATCTTGAAAATTAGATCTATTAGTTGTTTTTGAAGGTAAATATATTACATTTTCAAATTCACGTCCCTTTGCTTTATGAACAGTAGTTAAAATAATTTTTTTATCAACATCAGAATCCTGTGATAATAAATCTGAGACTAATAAATAAGACATAATTGAATGTGTATTTTTATCACCTAATACATCTAATGCTTCATTAAATGCTTCTTGAACTGTTTGTGCTGCAGTTAGATATTCTTTTCCATAACTAATACAAATAGGTACTATTCTATCTATGAACAATTGATTAATATCCTCGACTGTCTTAACTGATTCTCTTAATTCTTTAAATTCAGGTAAGTCATCCATTAATTTAGTAAGTGTTATTTTTCTATTATCTGCAATTATAAATGCATCTTGAATTGAACAAGGAAAAAAAGGAGTAAACATTGAATTTTTAACTTCTTGAACATCTGAACTTATTATTCCTTTTAAAAAATTAATAATATGATTTTTAGCATCTTTTGACGCGGAGAAAAATGTTGATGAAAATTCAATTCCTCTAGCTTTTAATTCTCGTCCTAAATCCATTATTTGGTTATTAGTTCTTGTAATAATTGCAATTTCACCATCCATTTGCTTTGCAAGTTCACATGCAACAGCATAAGGATTTTTATCAACATCATAAATTACAGGAATAGGTCCGGTTTTATTTTTTGCACTTCTAAAATTTTTAAGATCAACTTTATGATCTTCTTCATTAGTTCTTGAGATAAAATATTCTCTTGCATAAGTTAAAATTTCATCTGTACTTCTAAAATTTTCAGAAAGAATTGCTTTATGTGAATCTTCAAACTTTTTAAAATTAAGAATAGAGCCTCCTTGAAAACCAAATATTGCTTGTTTTTTATCTCCAACAGAAATAAAGTTTTTACATGATCTAAGTGCAATATCTGCCTCAAGAATATTTACATCTTGAAGTTCATCAACTAAAACATATTCAAACTGTGGAATTTCTCTTAGTTCTAAAAATCTAATAAGTAAATCAGCATAATCAACACCCTTTTGATTTTTAATATTCTCATAATGTTTAAAAATTTCTACAAAATCATCTGCAAACTTTTGTATTTCCTCTTTTGAATATTTATTATCTCCTTCTAAATATTGTTTAGCTTCATTAATATTAATATTTTCAGGCATTACACCAAAACTTTTCAAATATCTAATTAAATTCTCCATCTTAGGAACAATAGTATCAATTAAATATGAATCACCATAATTCAGAATTTTTTTATCTTTAAGATATTTGAATATTGAATACCTAAGTAAATTAGATGATATAACTTGTGTTTCATCAAGATTATCAAGACAATATGAATGAAATGTAAAGACATTAAGTTTTGATACATCAACATTTACATTTTTTTCTTTAATCAATTCAAGAATTCTGTTTTCCATTTCTTTTTTGGCTTTATGTGTAAAAGTAAGACAGAGAATTTGTTCAGGTTTTATTTCTTTGTTGATTAAATCCACATACTTGTAAGAGAGAAGTCTAGTTTTACCTGTTCCTGGGTTTGCGGTGACTAAGACGTTTCCTTGTAATTTGATTATTTCTTGTTTTTCTTTGTTTATGTCCATCCTAATTCATCACTTCCATTAATTTATTCTCTATCTTTTTTTTATCATTTATGTTAATTTTTTCCCAAATTCCATTATTAAATATCTCACATTTACCCCGCATTCTAACCTGGTTTCTATAAGTTCTTAATAAAACTGCAACAACCTTAATCTTATCTTCACTATTTGCAGAAGAAAATATATCTTTGAATTTGTTTTTAATTTTTTCTTCTGTTTTTTCCCTTGATAATGTGCCAGATTTAGATTTAGTGACATCTTTGTATATATGTATTAAATATCCAGCATTCTTACTTTTATTTAGTTTAACAATATCTTTTTTCATATGAGTAAGAGCATCAGAAGTCTTTTCTGTTCCTATCTCTATTGCAAATTTAGGAATTAAATAGTTTCCATTAATAGTCAATGCTGGAGAATCTATGTTCTTAACATCATTTTTATCAAAAATTACTAAATCAATTCTAGTACCTTGGCCTCCACCATATTCTCTATGTACCAAAGAAGTTCTATATGTTGTCTTTGAACCTTTCCCTTTATTGACAGAAGTAGGATACATTTTTTTAAAAGTAGATATTGAATTTATGTTATTACATAACAACTGCTGAACATCTGCTTCAGAAAAATAAATTAATGGTTCTTGGATTATTTTTAGTATTCCTTGTGTGATTGCTTTATTTAAATCATTCATTTTCTTCCGTCCTCATTTGCAGCGGTGTGAAACGTATCTGCAAACTGAAGTAATAATGTAAGCAAACATTCTCTATGTGCAACTTCTTTATTTGCTTCAATATATTGACCATCATGATAAAGAATAGCTTGTGCTTCTTCATCTGTTAATTTTAAATATTGGGAAACTAAAAATATACTCCTTTGTGCTATACCCATATATACTAAATCAGGGTTTGTTTTATATTTCATATTTCGTTTAGTTATTTCCCATTCATTATTGTTTTTTAGATAATTTGGTTTTTCAAAAGTACCTATTTTTCCCAAATCATGAAATAACCCAACAATAACACAACTTTCTTTAGAAATTTGTGGAGCAAGAACTTCTCTTAATTTAAGCAAGGTTTCAGTAACACCCACAGAATGAATAAGTAATCCATGTTTTACATTCAGATGAAATCTTGTGGAAGCAGGTGAAGTAAGCCATACTGTATTTTTTTCAAGGAAATCTGTAAATTTAATTACTTCATCTTTTCTATCTGTACATGATTCCAATAATTTTTTGTATTTTGATTGTGTTTGTTCCATTTTTTTATAATAGTTTAATAGATAGGTAAAATTATTGATTGTTTTTTTTGTTTATTAACATTTTAATCCAAAATCTTCTTGAAAAGCTTCTGTGTCCTTTCTTTTAGATTATTCATTGTTTCCTTATTATTTTTTTTAATGTTAGTGTATGTATCTTTTGCCTGCAAAAAAGTATTGTGATATGGCTCCTTAGATTTTTTCCATTCTCTATAAATTATGTTAAAATATTGAGTGACTATCTTTTCAAACTTTTTTGAGAATTTGTTATATTCATCATTCGAAGAATTATTACAAAATTTCATAAATTCAACATGCCATTGTTTAGAATTAATTGAATCGTATATATACTTTAGAACTAAAAATATTGCTCTCCCCTTGAAAACATAATGATAGACAAATTCGTGAAAATCTTTCTTTCCTTGAAATTCTCCCCAGAGTTCATCATATATATTGTCAAGTGCTAATATTTCTGTAGTTGTTACATTATCATTAAAAATATCTTCATATTTTTCACCAAAAAATAATTTGCTTCCCTTTGAACCTGCGATATGTGGACTAAGCCTAATTGTAGCCAATAATTTTGCGACATCCTCATTATTCAATTTTCTTTTATACATTCGTTTAGTGCTGGGATATTGTTTACAAATTTTTTTGTATTCTTCTCCCCTTTTTATTTCAAAATAAATCTTCTTATGAGCGAATTGGTGTTTTAGTCTAACTTGAGTGGGGTCATTTGCTTTCAAATCTCGGTTGCTAACAGGATTTGACATATTTTGGAACAAAGTTAATTTATTGATAAAATCGTGATCTTTTGATTCAATAACCCTTACCAACAAATTTCCAACAAGATCCTCACTATAATGTTCAATGCTTCTTACAGTTTGACATCCATTCACTACTTGTGGATTTTTTAGTCTAATATATCCTTCTTCCATAACAATAGATGCCTCATCTGCGAGAATTGTAATACCATTATTGTAATACCAAAAATTATTTTGATCTTTTTCAAGTGTATTTAATAGTCCTTTATTACATATACTTTTACCTAGAAAATTTCTGACGTTTTTTCTAAAAAGTTTATTTTTATATTTATTTGACATTTGTCTAACATCATCTAAAGGCACTGTTAAAACCCACGAATTGAAATTAGATTTTTTTCCACTTTTTATTATTGCTTTGTCATTATCATTAAATTTTAAGTTGTATGTTCCAATATCAGGAGTATAATCTCTAAGACTATCTGCAAATTTTAACATTATTTCATTATAAAAAAATAAACTATAATCTCCTTTCTTAAAATTTAGAGTATTTTTCATTATATTATTAATATTAGGAACTTCTTTATGTGTAGTAATAAACACTAATTCTAACTCATATTTTTCTTTTTTAATTTTTTCAAACGCTTCTCTTGCCAATCGTGATACTACTTGATTAGCATTGTGAAGTATAGAATTTAATCCTGATCTTTTTGAAAAATAATCTTTAACAACAGCCAATAATTTTATATCATTTTCTTTTGCTTGAGTTTTGTTACCATCAATCTCGTATTTAGATTGAACAACCATTATTTTTCGTTCATCTTTATCAATAAAAATTGCATCAATACCTTTATCATGTGTTCCATCACACATAAAATCCAATATTTGTTCTGGTGGGTATCCTAATATAGTATGTCCAAACCAAAAAATAAAGGCGTGATAATCCATTAAATCATACTTATCTGAAATATCTAATATTTGATTTTTAAACTTATCATAATTTCCTTTGATTTCACTCATTTTATTCCTCCAAATTTCTCCAATTAATTAAATCAAAATATACTCTTTCAAATCCATGTTCCTTTTTCATATATTTTTTTGCAAAGGCCTGAATTTTTTCACTATCTTGAAATTCTAATTTTTTAATAGAACTCCAATTCCAATTTTTTTGTTCTTTTGCTTCTTTTCTCAATTTCTTCTCATTGGGATTATCAAGAGGAACCTCCAAATAAGGAATTATCTTATCTAAACCATACTTTTTAACCAACACAGTATTATGGCAAATTTCAAATAGAAATATATTTAAACATTTTCTAGCAAACCCAAAATTACCGTTTGGCATTTTTTCTATTAGATTGTTAGTTAATTGGTTAAGAATATATTGAAACTCTTGTTCCTGATTTATTTGTGAAAATTGAAAAACATCTATATTTTTTAAAAAAATTCTAATGTTTTGAGCAGTATTTTTTGGTTGCCCCCTTACTGTTGAAGCACCTACAGAGGTATTAGCGATTCTTTTTTGTATTAATTTTACCAATTTATCCATCTTCTCACAACCTCGCAATCATTCCAGCATCTGTCAACTTCAAACCATCCTCAGTTGAAACTAGATCCATATCACGTAATTCATCTATGTTTCTATAAAGCATGGCTCTTGAAATTTTGATCTTTTCTGCTAGTTCTGTATAATTTTTATATTCATCATCACAACACATTTCAAGTACTTTCTTTTGAGAATCAGTTAATTTAAATGAAAGTCTTGGCAAATATACTATTGCGTTTTTATCTTCTTCAATATTATATGCAATCTTTACAACTCTATCGTGCCTGGCATAAGCAGCAAATAATAACCCAAGTGCTTTTGTTTTTCTACCTGAAGTAATATTCACATATATCTTATCATCTCTTGGCTGCAAATCAATTATTTCAACAGCTTTTTGAGCTACTTTTACAATATCATATACTTCACACTTTACTTGTTGAACATCAACTACTCTACCTAGTGATTCTTTTATTAGTTTAAAACTCTCATCCTGTTTATTATCAGATTTTTTATCAGTAAGAAGAATTAATCTATCAGGACCTAATCTATTTGCCGCTAATAATACCGGATCTGCACTGTAGAGTGTTGCAATTAATACTTTAACCATTTTATCACTCACCCCTTTATGATTTGTAAATGTATCCTTATTATTAAATGTATCCATGATATATGTGAAAGAATACTTATTATTAAATATATCTATTAATTAATAGATATGTAAACTAAATAATAGATAAGTATATAAATAATGTTAATTTCATTAATATAGGGGGAAACAAAATGAAAGTTGACATTTATATAAATCTTGAAAATCAAACAGGTCTTTTTAGGCTTGAATTAGTTGAGATGCTCGAAAGATATTGCTTTTATGTTATTGAAGATAAAACAGCCTATATTATGATTCATAAAGACCACTTAAACAAAATAAATTTATCACTTTTTCCAGAAGTTGAAACAGTTTTTGGTGATATATTAGGATGTGATGATAGTGTAATTATAGGAATTAATAATTTCAAAAGAACTTATGATTTATTGCTACCATTCATAGAAAGAAAAATCCAAATTGAGGACATATTAAGTTCATATGAAATTAACTATATGAACTACATAAAAAAGTTTGTTTGAGGGAAAAAATGAAAAGATATCTAAAACTCGAAATTGATACTCATTATTTACCATTTTGTTGCCCTAAAAAATACAAACAAACAATAAATGAGTTAATGAAAGAAATTAAAATAATACTTTTAGATTTAGAACAGGAGGGAAAACATGAATATCACAAACTTTCTTAAAACAACATCACTTGAAAAAAATCAAATCAATGACTTAAAATTTTTCCACGAATATTTATGTGGAAAACATAGTGCAATTTTATCAAGTAAAGTAATGGCATTAACAGGCGAAGCAGGAATAGGTAAAACTCATATTGCAAAATTATTTTGTCAATCTCTAGAACTTCCCGTGTTATATGTAGGTCAAGAAAAACTTAAAGGAAAAAATATTAAAAAATATTCTTCAGTTAGAAAATTAGTAGATGAAAAATTACCTAATAATTGTCTTGTATTTATTGATGATTTAAATTACTTAACTGAAGAAGGTGAATTTGGAGAGGTATCTACAGATTTTAAAAGATTATTATTAAAATTAATAGCAAAAATCAAAGAAGTACCAAGAGCAGGATTATTAATAACAGCAAATTTCATTGATTTTGACTCTCAATTAGTTGATAGAATAAATATTATAATTGAATTAGATGCTCCTAACAAAAATAATAAAAAAGACTTTTTAAAAACTAAATATAATGAATTTGTAACTATAAAACAAATCAATCAAATAGCAACTGATTCTATTGGATTTAATTTTAGAGATTTGAATGAAGTTATAAAAAAATCATATAGATATGGTGCAGGTAATTTTACTCATGAATCAATAAAATCTGCATTAAAAGCACACGAACCAACAAATTATAGGCAATATGATATACACAAAAATATTGAATTGAAATTTAATGATATAATTGGAAGAGATAAAATAAAAAATAAACTTAACGAAATAATTTTAGTACATAAAAATAAAAACTATGTTGAAAAATATGGTCTTAAAAGAACTAATTTAATAATTTTTCATGGTGATCCTGGATTAGGAAAAACATTTATGGCAAAAGCTGTTGCAGGAGAAATTGGTTTTCCTTTAGTAAATATGAACTCAACTTCAATTTATAACAGAATGGGTCCTTTAGTAGCATTTGATGAGATTTCTAGATTTTCAAAAAGATTTAGAGATGCAGTTATTTTTATTGATGAAGCAGATAAATTAATTGGAAGAGGTCATTTTGATTCTGATGGACCTGTACAAGGTATGTTAAATGAAATTTTTGATGGTGTTAAAGGAATTAAAAACTCTTTAATTATTTTAGCTATGAATAATATCTCTTCATTTGGAAATGCTATGAAAGACAGATTTACATTAATTGAATTTGATTATCCTAATATAGATGAAAGAAAAATGTTTTTTGATTTAAAAATTAAAAAACACAAAAACATATTTCAAAAAGTAGACACAAGACAGTTAGCATTTAAAACTGAAAAACTATCATTTAGAGATGTTGAACGAATTTGGAATCAAGTAATTTTCAATCATATTTCTACAAAAAATAAAGTTGGGATGATTGAATTTAATAACGCATTATTACCTTATAAAAAAGAAAATAATATGGTGTTTGGATAAAATGAAAAATAAACTCTTGTATGAAAAAGCAAAAGAAAATGTTGAATCTAGGATGAGAATGAAAAAAGAAAAAGAGATTGAAGACGAGTATAAAAATTTATTATATGATTCACAAAAAAGAATGGCATCTAAAGAAACAATTAAAGAAATAAAAAAATTATACAAAGTGGCAAATGAAATAAAAATATCAGGATTAGGACATTCGTATATGATACATGCTGTTAGAGGATCATTAAAAGAAATTATTAAAACTAGGATTTATCATCCGAAAGATATTACTAAATTCAAAAAGTTGCTTAAGATTAAAAATTAACTATGAGGAAATAAAATGAAACAATTTAAAGAAATAAGAATACAATTCATTAAAGATAGTGAACAAAGATATGACACTGCTGGAGATTATTTTATTAAAAATGAGATTCTCATTATCAAGATATCAAAACAATTTAAAGATAGAAAAAGACAAAAGTTCTATGAATGGTTAATTTTGATTCATGAAATCATTGAAGTATTACTTGTTATTGCAAGAGGAATTTCAATAAAAAAAATTGATGAATTTGATAAAGAATTTAACAAGACTCATGAAGATGGAGAACCAGGTGATGACCTTAAAGCACCATATTACAAAGAGCATAAAGTTGCAACAAAAATTGAAAAAATAATGGCTAAAGAGTTAAATGTTAACTGGAAGGAATACAATGAATTTTAATAAGAAAAAGTCTCCATTTGCACAATTTTCGATTCTTTCTTTTTTAGATGATAAAATGTTAAATAAATCATACTCTAAGGATAAAATAATTGGATGTAAATTTATAGAGGTATCAAATGTTAAGGACATATTTAGTATTTCAGATAGCGATATGATTTTCATTTTAGCTACAAAAGAGATTGATTTAAAATATATTAATGCCTTAAAACAAATTGGAGAAGAATGGACTCTAAAAATTCTTATTTCAAATAATAATCTACCAAAACTTAATATGCTATGTGATTCAAAAATAATCTCTAATCCGGATTTTATAACTACACATTCATTCTTAAGAAAATTAATAGAAACAGTTCTTATACCTGGACTAACAGGTATTGATTATGCAGAATTAAGGCATTTTATATTTAAAAATAAATTAATCCATTTAAAAACATATGTTGGTGAATATAACAAAAAACAAGATACAATAAATAAAATAAAATCAATGTTTAATAAGAAACAAAATTGTTTTTTTGTGCTTGCAGGAGGAGATAATATGATATTAGATGATGTTATGACATTTCAAAAAGAATTTGAACAAATTTTTAAGGATGTAGTGGTGGCTACAAAAATGGATTTTAAAATGACAAATTCGTTTGAGTTATATTTATTTATAGGAAATGAAGGTGGTAAATTATGAACACTGGACATTCGTGAGATATTTAAATTCAAAAAATAAGTTAAGAATTTAATGAGATATACTCGTGATGAGTTAGAGCAACGTATAGAACTTCTTCAAGAATATTTGGGACCTAAAGTGAATTATACAACAGATGAATGGCCTAAAAATGTTGTTGATAGATTGTTGTTGGAATTTTTGGATATATTGAAGAAGAGGTATTATCAACAGTTGAAGAGAAAAATTGATAATTAAATCAACCATACTAAAAAAATGATGAAAGTTTTATTTGTGTGCAATCAAGGTAAGGATAGATCTCCAACTGCAGCAATTGTATGGGAAAAGAAGTATGGTGATGATACAGATTATATTGGAATATATAATGATGAATTTAATCATAAAGAAAAAATTAAGTGGGCAGAAAGAGTTTTTGTAATGGAGCCACATCAACGAAAATGGATTGCAGATAATTTCCCAAAAGAATACATGAGGTTAAAGATTGAGTGTTTAGATATTCCTGATATGTATGGATATATGAAAAATAATTTAATTGATGTTTTGAAGAAAAACTTTAAATGATAATCTAAAAAATGGTAAATAAAAAAGAATTGTCAAAAGATTTAATGGATTTTGTTGAAAATGTGACTTGGATTTTCGCAAAAACATATGCTTCAACATGGCCACATGAGTATATTGTTCAAGAGAAAATAGATAAGGTATTATTTTTAAAATTAGCAAATCATATCGATAATTATGGTTATAAGGATTATTTTTATAAAACACCCCAAATATATTTTATACATAAAGGATATACATATTGGCATATGGGAGATATCATAAATAGGTGTATAAGTAAAGACACATATCATCAAAGAAAAAAGGATAATAGATTACCAAAAAAGATTAATCCTTAATCCTTTTAATTTTTTATCCATTTAACTCTACCAAACTTATTAATTTGGTTATAATCTCACCTCCTTATCAGAGATTAAAAAATTATTCCACACATTTAAATATAAATTATGTGGGTTGATTTATTATGAGAAAAAAGAAAATTGAAGACCTTAGTCCAGATATAACTGTTATTTCAACAGCAAAAAAATCAAAAGAAGAACTTGAAATAATGAAAAAAACGTTAAATGATCCTGAGCTTAAACCATACATTAATTGGAAACTTACTACTATAAATGGTGGTATTGTCGAGATAAATAAGGATATTAAAGATGATGGAACAAATCTTGTCTTAAAACAAAACCTTTCTCAATTGTATCTTCAATTAATTATTTTTTATAATAAGCAAATAAGTCAAGAGTACATTTTGAATCTTCACAAATTAGGTCTTGATCATAAATTAATGGAACTGTACGTGATCTGTTTAGTGGAACTGGAGAAACTAATTAGCAATCCTCAAGAAGATTCCATGCTTAGAACAAAAAGCAAGATATGGAGACTTTTTCAACTTTCTGATAAAAAATGGATTCCATCTTATAAGGATAAGAAAGCATTAGATCCACTAATAAATAAATTGGAAAAATTAAAAATGCTAATTAAAACAAAAGAAATTGAAACACGAGAACATACAATTTTGTTAAAAAAACCAATCTATGCACCTTATATTATTCATAATTACAAAATTGGAACAAGAGAAACCAATGTATCGTGGGACACAAAATTACATATAAACTGTATTAAAAATTATCTCTATAATAAATCAACAGGATCTTATGATGAAGATGCTATCAAGTCTACAGAAAAAATGATAGTGAATATGACTGCAATTGATATTAGAGAACAAGCTAAGATTCTATTAAAAAAATTGAATTTTTCACCACATGATTTTTTGGAATTGTTTTCAGAAGAACAATATAATGGTCATATGAATTTCTATAAAGACTTAGTTAGGATTAAAAAAGATGGGAAATCTATTAGGAAGTACAAATATATTCCAGGACATCATAAATATGGAAAAAGAATAAATACTTACTAAATAGTAGTAACATTTAAATAATAGTTCTGGCTTTTTATAAGGTATGAGTATAAAATATGGACCTTCATTATCAGAAAAAGTTCTTATTAAAGAACTAATTAGAATAGGTTTAAACCCAAATGCACAATATGAAATAGGGAGAACACATGTAGATATTGCATTTCCAGAGGAGAAATTATTGATTGAAGTTAATGGACCTCATCATGATGTAAATGAACAAGCTATGAGGGACCGTAGACGTAGTAGATTTCAAGAAAAAAAAGGATGGAAAATAAAGAGTTATAGTTCTTATAGAGCATTTAATGAAACAAAATTAGTTGCAGAAGAAATTAAAAAAGATATTTTTAAACTTAGAAATGGAGAAACTATTAATTGGAATCCGGAAACACTTTCAAATATTGAAAAATATATGGATGATAATTTTAAACATTTACTAAAATTAGTAGAATCATCATCAAATTCTTTATTTATAACTGGGAAAGCAGGTACAGGCAAATCTACTTTTTTAAGAATTTTCATGAATAAAACACAAAAAAATGTTGTTGTTCTTGCTCCTACTGGATTAGCTGCAATGAACATTAAAGGTCAAACTATTCATTCATTCTTCAAATTAAAACCTGGGATAATCAGTGAGGATGATATTGAAGAATCAGTATTGAATGAAAAAGTAAAACTATTGTGTTCAGTATTAGATTATTTAATTATAGATGAAATCTCTATGGTTAGAGCAGATATGTTTGATGCGATTGATAGAATTTTGAGGAGTATTAAAGATAATAATAAACCATTTGGAGGAGTAAAATTAATTTTGTTTGGAGATTTATACCAATTACCACCAATTATAAACAATAAAGAAAAATATATTCTTACTAATAATTATGATTACAAAATATTTTATTTTTTTGGTTCAAAAGTATTTAAAAAAATGAATATTGAAATAGAAAACCTTACAAAAGTGTATAGGCAAAGTGATATAGAGTTTATTAATCTTTTAGATAGGGTAAGAAATGGAGAATTAACACCTGAGGATATTGAACTATTTAAAACTAGACTGATAAAATATCCTGATGAGCTTAAATATACACCAGTAATTCTTACTTCCACTAATAAAAACGTAAAAAAATATAATGAAAACAAACTAAATGAAATTAAAGAACAATCCCATTTTTATGAAGGTGAAATAAATGGTAAGTTTTCTAATGATTCTTTTCCAGTCGAACTTCAATTGGAGTTAAAAAAAGGTGCAAGAGTTATGACTTTGAGAAATATCAATGGGAAATTTGTTAATGGTGATTTAGGTACTGTGATGGCATGTGATAAAAAGTGTGTTATTGTAAAATTAGATCGAACAGGAAAAAATGAAATAGTATTTAGAGAAATGTGGAATAAATATGAGTTTTATTTTGATAAAGATATAGGGAAAATCAGAAAATGGACATCAGGAAATATGATACAAATTCCATTAAAACTAGCTTGGGCAATGACAATACACAAAAGTCAAGGCTTAACATTAAATAACATTTATGTAGATTCAACACCAGGGATATGGTCAGAAGGACAATTATATGTTGCATTAAGTAGGTGTAAATCATTTAAGGGTCTATATTTAAAAGAAGTTCCAAAATCAGATTATTTTCATTCTAATTATGCTGTAGATGAATTCTTTAATACAGCCGAAGCCTAATTAATTAATAATTTAAAGGAATTATGCTAGTTAATAGAAAGGATTAACGTGAATATAAATACGCTATCTGTTGCTACCTAGATCAACTAAATAAATAGTTTTTTTCTTTATTTTTTATTATTAATAAGTAATTTACTAAGTTTAGAAATGTTTTTATATAGATTTAGATTAATTGATTACAGGTGAATTTTATGGGGAATGAAACTAATTTGGTAAAAATTAAAACACCATTTAAAATTAAATTAAATCAAGTACCCACCTTTTTTAAATATTTGAAGTTCTGTCATATCATGGATTGGTCTCGTCGTCATGGAGGTTTTATTCTCAAATCAATCAAGAAATCAATGGATGAAAAAGATCCAAATCAGGTAATTGAGAGAACTTCTCAATTAGATAATATCATACTTAAAAATATGGGCATTATAGGCATTAAAATTGAAAAAGAAGACTTTAATAAAGAAATTATCTTTAGATGCAGAGAGTCTGAAGAAATGTTGGTTGAAACATCATATAAATTTGATGATATTACATATCCCAAAAATTTGATAGTAATTGTAAATATTCTTTCTGGACCTGTTCCTATAGATTTAAAGACCATTATAACTAATCAAGTAAAAGGATATTTGGAGTATATAATGGCAGAATTTAAAGTATTATTTTAAAATGAAAAATTTTAAGCTTAAAATTGACTTAGTTCCATCAACAGCTTGGTATTCAAATTTAAGAAGTAAAATTTCAAGAAGCGAATGGGATAAGATTAGAAAACAGAGTTATATTGATGCAAATCATAAATGTGCTATTTGTAGTGCAGATGGGAAACTAAATTGCCATGAAATTTGGGAATATGATGATGAGAAACATATTCAATTATTAAAGGGTTTCATAGCCTTGTGTGATAATTGTCACATGATTAAACACATTGGGTTTGCAGGTATTCAAGCTTCAAAAGGACTTCTTGACATGGATAAACTTGTAGAACATTTTATGAAAGTTAATGGTTGTGATAGAAGATCATTTGAAGAACATCATAAGAAATGTTTTGAAGTTTGGAGGGAAAGATCAAAAAATAAGTGGAAAACTAATCTTTCCAAATGGACTTCCTTAGTAAAAAAATAATTCTATATATTTCATAATTAAATAAAAAAACTGTAGAACTATTTCAAAATATACTTTTAGATAATATAATTAACTTTTTAGAAAAATTTATGGAACATCTCCCTTTAAACAAAAACCATAAAAACAAAGAAAATATTTAGATTTATTATCAAGCAAATGGAGGGATTAACATGAAACCAAATACATCCTCAAATGCTACCAAAGAAACCTCTCATCCTGGAGGGGCTATTTTTTTTATTCTATCTACAAAACAATAAGATTATTGAACACAAATATTAAAACTTAAATAGATTTAGCATGTCTTCCTCAATAAAATGAAGTTTTCCAGGAATAATTAAGCAATGTAGTGGTTCTCCAAAGTCAAATTCAAGTAATTCTGAGACTTTTCCATATTTTATGGTAAAATTATCACTTCCAAGTCTAGCACAACCAACTATCATGGAAATTTCAGTGATAATATTGTCTTTTTTGTTAGTTTCTATTTTTAAGAATTGTTTTAATGCTGTGTTTACACTCATATATTTGTTTAAATCTTTTTTTATGTCTAGCAATACTAATGTGTGAAGTCCATTTTCTAGGTTCATTTTTATGACATCATATGGTGAATGTGGTTTAAATGATGGCTCAAAAAAGGGCATTGAGGTTGTTTTTCCAAATTTGTAGAGTTCTAAACCAGTTTGACCTACGGCAGTTAAGATTGAAGTGTTATGAATAACTTTAATTTGAATTTTTTTGTCTTTTGCTCTTAAATACAAGTCAGAATGTGTTGTTGCACCAAAAACATCTCCCACAACTAAAAATGCCACATTTTTGTTAATAGCTTTGTCAATTATCTCATCTGAATTTTTCTCAACCAAATCTCTATTTGCAAGAATAACTTTTTTTTCATAAAATTTTTGTAATTTTTCAATTGGTACATTTAATTTTGAAGTATAATCTTCTAAATAAATATGCTCACAAGATTTTATTGTTTCTAGTCCATTAACAGTAATGTCTTTATGGTCATTTAATCCGATTCCTATCATGAAGAGTGTCATAATTACTTAAGAAATCAAGCTCTTTTTAAAAAGATAATTAGAAAAACAGTGAATTTCCAACAGCATGTAATAGTAATACAAGTAAAATTACTACAATTGCTAAGAATACAACATGACCTGGTTGAAGTGAAACTGATGATTTTGCTTCATCAAAGTATCTAGTGATACCAGCACCACTCATTGGCATGTTGACTTTATTTTTTGCCATAGCCTCAAAGGAACATAGGTTAATTTAAAAAAGTTTCTTAATTACATTAATTAGAAATGAATTTACCAAATTTTTTAACATATTCTAGATTCTTGTTTGGTGCTTTATTGTTAATCTTTTTTTCGTTTGGATTTAAGAGGTTTGGAGTAATATTTTATGTAATTGCATTGATTACAGATGTACTTGATGGTTATTTTGCAAGAAAGTTTAAACTTGACAGCAAGTTTGGGAAAAAATTAGATATAATAGCAGATAATTTTTTGTTAGGATGTGTTTTTTTCTCAATGATTTTAATTAGTAAGGAAACTATTCAAAATAATTTTTATTTGATATTCTATTTATTCACATATTTTTTGATTGTCCAGTCAATTAGCTATATCACTACCAAAAAATTCATTTTTAGAAGGACAGTTGTTGCAAATCTTGCTGCAATTGTTTTTCCTATCATGATTTTATCTTTGTTTTTGTTTAAAACAAGAATCTTAATATACACATACTTTGTTTTGATGATTTATAGTTTAACAGAAAAATTAATGTTACAGTTAACTAATTCAAGAAAAAATAGTATATTTAAAATGAAAAAACTAAAGTGGAAAATCATATTTATTTCAATCTTTTTAGTAGTTGTATTCTCAATATTTATTATGCAGTCAAAAAAATCTCCAAATGTATGTTTTGATGAAGATACTTGTATAGAAGTTGAACTAGCAGACACAGTTGAAAAAAGAATGCTGGGTTTGATGTATAGGGATGAATTAAATGAAGACAAAGGAATGATATTCATTTTTGATGAACCTGGAGTTCATAAATTTTGGATGAAGAATGTAAAGTTTCCAATTGATATGATTTTTTTAGACATTAATGATAAAGTGGTATATATTGAACACTCAGCACCACCATGTACTGTAATAAATTGTCCATTATATGGGCCAGATACGGATATCTTTACTGTCATTGAAACAAAAGCAGGGTTCTCAATTAATATTAATTTAGAAATAGGACAAAAAGTAAAAATTTAATTTTTCAAATTATATTTGATAAACAAAAATGCTTCACCTTTTTGGTGATTAGTATTTTTTACTTTTACCAATCGTTTAAGTCATCTTCAAGATTATTTAAATCAGTGTTAACTTCTTCTTGATCAAGATCTTCATTTGTTGTATCAACTTCTGCCGTTCCATCTTCAATATTAGGTTCGTTTGGAACTACTGGTGGTTCATCTGGATTTGGTGTTGGTGGAGTATCCACATTTTTTGTACAACTTGTAATAAACATACTTATTACTAATGTTAATAATATCATTGAAATTATTTTTTTCATTTAGCATCACACTCTTTGTATTCAAATCTAATCCTTAATTAGTATATAAACATTATTAAAAAAAATAAATTATTAAAAAGAAAAAAAATTATTCAGAGTTTTCACCTGAATTTTCATTTCCTGTTGAATTGTTGTTCTCATTCATTTCATCTTCATCGTTGTCGTCACTTTCTTCACATTCACCATCTAGACATACTTTGTCTGCATCACATTCTGCATCAGTTGTGCATGCGTCTTTTTCGGTATCATCTTCTTCGTTGTCGTCACTTTCTTCGTCATCATCATTGTCAGTTTCGTCTTTGTCTTCACATTCACCATTGTCACAGAATTCTTCAGCTTCACAATCAGTGTCAGTTGTACATTCAATTTCTTCGTCTTCATCACTTTCTTCTTCATCGTTGTCATCGTCATCTGATTCATCTTCGTCTTCTACTTCATAATAATCTTCGTCACTTTCTTCTAAGACAGATTCTACATCAGCACCAGACTCTCTAATTTTTTTAAGGATTTCTTTTGAAAGTTTGTTAGCTTCTTTCATATCTTCATTAGCTTGCTTTAGATACTCTTGTCCTTCGTGAACCAAATCTTTGACAGCTTCGCCATCTTCAGTTGTATCTCTAGCATCATTAAATGCTTCTTTTGCTGCTGCGAAATTTTCTTTTGCACTTCCAATGTATGATGCAAAATCTTCAAGTAAATCTTCAACTTCTGTTGTGTCATGTTCTGCATTTTGAAGTTTTTCAATTCCACTGTAAAGTTTTCTTTCTAAGAATTCAGCTCTTTTGATAACATCTTGAACAGTTGCTCTAACAACACGGGAAGCATGAAGTTCAACTTGATTTTTCATTTTGTTCCAGCTTTGAGTTATTGTTTTTCCAGCAACTTTAATTTCTTCTTTTGTTTGAGCTGCTTCAACTTGTGTTTTTGCTTCAGTTATTTGTGCAATTTTAGCTTCTATATCTGCAAGCATTTCATCAACTTCTTCTTGACTCAAGTCATCATTTTCTTCAATTTTGGCACCAATTTTTTCAAGACTGTTAATTACTAAATCTGCAACTTTTCCTAAATATTCTTTAGCAGCAGACATTGCAGCTTTTTCATCTTCTGAGTCAACAGCATCTTTAAACGCTTGTCTATACTCTGTTAAGTCTTCTTTTATCTCTTTATGTTTATCTTTAGCGTTTTGATATTTTTGTCTTGCTTCTTTATAATTCTCAACTGTTCTTTGTCTAAACATTTCTGCTTTATTTACAAATGTTTTAATTTTATATTGATTTAAGCATGTGTCTAGATCATCTCCATTTGTACATTGTTTTAATTTTGCTAAACCTAATTTTTGCAATTTACCAATTTGTTCATCACTTAATTGTCCAATTTTTTGAACAGCGGTGTCATCAAGTTTTTTTAACTTAGCTTGAACTTGAGGTCTTAGATTCTCTAATTTTTGGCGTTGTTCATTATTAAGATCTTGCATTTGACCAAGTCTCTCGCCCATTTTTAACCTTTTATTAACATCTCCTAAATCTTTGACATCAGGGTTGTTTCGCAAATTATCGCAAAATGCAGCAATTCTTGCTGGTTTAACGTTTTTACCTTTACCTTTTAGGTAATTATCAACTCTATTCACACATTGTCTAATTGACGGTGCATTTTTTGCTTCATCTTCAATTTCATCAGGTACTTCTACATCTTCTTGTTCTTGGGCTACTACAGTAAATGTACTTAATACAAATAATAGCATCACGAACAATGTTAATATTTTCTTCATTTTTTATTCCTCCGTATGTAATTTCATTTAATTTTATTATTAATTTTAGAATAAAGTATGTGCTTAATGTTTATAAATAAACTTTCAAATATGATTTTTTTAAAACTTTACGCTTCTAAATTAGGTAAAATAAAGCTTTATATTTTGTTTTTGGCTAAATTTAAACTTTATATGGGTTGTACATTTGTAGAAAAGTATAAAAACTTGACAACTAAAAAACAATTATGAAAAAAATATTTTTATTTTTTATGTTGTTGTTTATGTTCATTTCATATGCTAATGCAGCAACAATACATGGAAATATTTATGACCTAACTCTTACAAAAGTTTCAAATGTTATTGTAGAGATTGATACAACACCTAATCAAAGATTTGTTGCAATTAATGGCTCATATAGTTTTGATGTGCCAATAGGGTCATATAAAATTAAAACTGATTACCAAGAAAAAAATCTACGGATGTCAGCTTCTGAAAATATTACAATTATTGATAATGGAAAATTTATTATTGATTTATTTTTGTATCCAAATTTCTCAGATGAAGATACGCTCTATGATGAGTTTGATCTTGAATTTGAAGAATTATATGATACGGAGTCAAAATTTAACTTTTTTATTATTGCTCTATTAGTTTTTGCATTAATTATTGGAGTTGTACTTTTTGTTAAGAGTAAAGAAAAAGTAATTCCAAAAAATCAGTCAGATATTGAAAAATTATTGAATATATTAAAATCAAACAACGGAAGGATGACTCAAAAAGATTTAAGAAAACATTTTGCAATGTCTGAGGCCAAAATTAGTTTAATGATTACTGAACTTGAATCACTCAAAAAAATTAAAAAAATTAAAAAAGGTCGAGGCAACATTATTATTCTTATAGCAAGTTAATTCTGGAAAAATTTATATACCTTTAAGCGAATAGTTTTATTAAAATGAAAAGAGCTCAAACTACTGTTTATATTATAATTGGATTAATATTAATTATTCTTGTTGGTATATTGTTATTTCAATCATCGGTTAATGATATCAAAGATATTAAAGATTCAGGACTACAACCCACACCAATGTCTAATGAATTTATTGATGCTACAATCGATGATTGTATCTATGATTTGGTTGTTGAAGGGATTGATTTATATGGTTTATGTGGGACTGGGAGTTTTGAGCAAAAAATTTTTGAATCTATTCCTGGATGTATAAATGATTCAAAATTTATTGAGCTTGGATTTACGGTTGATAAAAAAGAATCTCCTGATGAAGTTATTGTTCAGATTACTGATGAAGAAATTTATGTTTATGTTGATTATCCAATGAAGTTTACTGGTAAACAAAAAGATTTGGAGTTTAGCACAAGAGAATTTTCTTTACCTAGATTAGCGTATATTAATCTTGATCTTGATAGTGAATCTAGAGTTAAAAGAGAAATAAGTTTAGTGTCAACTGATTTAGATGCTGAATTAAAAATTCCAAAGGGCACTATTGTTAAAGGAGCAAAAAAGATTGAAGTATATCTAAAAGAAATGTGTCCTGATGATCCATCCATTCTTGGTAAGATTAAATATTTGTTTACACCTGAGAATATTGAATTTGAACCAAATGCAATTCTTACAGTTAGGTATGAAGAAGATACAATATCGCATCAAGCTGTTGAAGAGTCTTTTAAACTAGCATTTTTAGAAGGTGCTCATTGGAAATTGATAAACAGTTCAGCAGATACAAAATTACATAAAATAATTGCTACAACTACTCATTTGTCTGAATGGGGTGCAAGTTGTGAAGCTTCAAATAAATATGGAACACAAGTTATGTTTCATGATTTAGTTCCTAAGTATGATGAAGTTATTCAAGGAAGTTTACTTTGCTCGGAGAGTTTTTCAGGTTCATGTGGATATGTTAAGTTGGATGTGTATCTTAATCCACTAAATGAAAATTCCATCAAATTTTATAAAGAAGTTTTTAATCGAGCATATGATTTGGAATTAATTCCAATTATGACTTTAAAGGAAGTTCCAAAGGCTGATTCAGAAAATTATTTTGTTCATCCAGGATATTGTGATGATGCTCCAAGCTATTGCAAACAAAGTGGGCATGCTGCACTTAATACAGATTGTTCATCATATTCATTAAATTGTTATTATGGTGAAGATTCAGATGGTGATAATAAACCAAACTACTATTTTGGTGATGTAGGAATTGAAGACAGCTCAATTGATTATGCAATTAAACTTATTGACGCAATTCATGAAGATAAACCTCAATGGCCTTTATACATTGAGATAGGAAATGAACCTAATTTAGCAAAAGAGTGGCATGATATTTCTTTAACAAGTTTTGAGATTAGTGAATATGCAAGATATTATGTAGAAATGGCATCAGCAATCAAAGCACTTGATCATTCAGAAGCTATAAAATTGATGCCAGCAGGTCTTGCGCCAACATCAGGACTGAAAAAATGTGAACTTACACCTAAGTATGCAAAAGAATTTCATGAATCAAGTGATGATACAAAAATTGTTGATGAAACTGATTTCTATTTGTTAAAATCAGATTGTAGTGCGCTAGGATTTATGTCTGAATATATAGATGGAGATAACAATTTTTGTTCTGTAGGTACATTACCAAGTTATATTCAAGCTTCAACATGTGATGATACAGTTTGTAATGATAAGACTATACTTTGTATTGCAGATGATCATCCTGACGAAATGGCTACATGTATGTGTCCAAGAAAAACTGAATATGTTTCAAAAATTATTAATTTATATGATGGATTTATGAGTCGGAGTATGGAGCATGTTTTGGCTGGATTAGAAAGTCAATATACAGATATTAGTTCATTTAGTTGTGATGCAACTAATTATGGAGATGTGACAGAAGTTGACAAAGCAACAGCAATTCGAAATAGGATTGAAGACACTTTTGTAGAATATTGTTTTGAAAAGATTGTAGAAGTACATCCAGATGCATATTTGTCAAGTTTATTAGCCAATCCAAATGTATGTGAAAATTTGGATTTATATTCAGATCATGTATTTATGGACCAAAATTCACTTGATACTTATCCAGGTGGAAGTAATCCATATGGTGCTCTTGCATATAAAGAAAGATTTGAAATTGTTGCTAATTCCTGTCAGGATTTAAAAGATATTTCATGTACTTCAACAGATGACACTGATACAGATAAAGACGGAATTTTAGATCATGAAGATAATTGTCCTGTTGTTCCTAATGGATATAAATTAGGAAGTTGTTCAGATAATTTAGATACAACTTGTAAGGATGATGGCAACTGTGATTGTCAAACAGAACAAGAAGATTGGGATAAATGGTCAGGGGATGGAAAAGGAGATGTTTGTGATGATTCAGATTCAGATAGTGTGGTAGATGCTAAAGATATTTGTCCAACTGATCCAAATATTAAATCAGATGCTGATATTACTAATGCATTAGGTAAAGAAGATAAAGATTCAGATGGATTTGTTAATGCATGCGATAACTGTCCTAATGTATTTAATCCAAATCAATTAGATAGGGATGGGAATGATATTGGGGATGTTTGTGAAGATCTTGATGGAGATTCTGTGCCAAGTATTGCTGCTGATAAAATATGTACAAAGGAATCTATTGAAAACGGTGAATGTGTTATAGATAACTGTCCTCTTGATATCAATACATTACAAGAAGATGAAGATAATGATGCAGTTGGTGACATCTGTGATAATTGCGTAAATGTTCCAAATCCAAATCAAGTAGATTTAGATGGGGACGGTATAGGATATCAATGTGATGATGATGATAGGGATTTATGTCCAGATATAGAAGGTGTACAAGTTAACCCAGATGATTGCCCTCCTGTAGATTTATGTGTTGGAAATATTATGATTACAAAAGCTGCTTGGGCACCTCACCCAGAGGTTATTGGTACAGATACAAATATTGATGTTGATTTATATTCAAGTCAATTACAGCAAGCATATGAAGATTGGACAAAAGATAAAAATGTGTTGGGAATAATATCTTATTTTATTGGAGACAATTCTTTAACAGACCAATATTTATGGAATTACAGTTGGACAAAAGAAATTTGTGCAGATGGATGTACTGGAAAAAGTATATTTAACACTATTGGAAAAATTGAATCACCAATGAATACTTGTTCAGAAGGATATAATTATAGTTTTGATTGTAGAGATCATTTGATTACCATGAATAATTTAGGGAAAGAAGTTGGAAAAAATAGAATCTTGTATGAGTGTGAGCCTTGTGAATCAGTGCCTGCATTGTCTGAGCAAAGCTTTCCAGTTGGTCCAATTAATTATGATTATGTAGGGATCAAAGAATGTTTTGAGATTAATGATAATTTGGATGGTGGTCTTGACTTACCTGAATATTGCCCTGATGGAGATGGTACTGTTAGGGAAGGAACATTTTGTAGCGAGTTTGAGTATGATGGAGTTAGTTATGCAGGGATTGTTAGATGCGAGCCAAGTTTAACATCTACAAAAGCATGGGTACATATCTGTGGGACAATGGACGAATGCGGAGGAGATGTAGGAAATTGTTGCGAACAAGGAGAATACAAATATGGAAATTATTATGATAAATGTATTGAACCTAAAACTTGTGAGTCTGACGATGAATGTGCATCTGGAAAATGTTTACAAAATTATGCATGTAAATATATTACATCTGATTGTGATCTTGAGTGTGAAGGTAGTTTACAATGTATTGATGGAGAATGTACTCAATTAGCAACAGATTGTGACCTTGAATGTAGTGGAGATGAACAGGTTTGTGTAAGCAAAGGAACATGTGAATTTATTCCACCAGTGGAATGTGACCCTGAATGCACAGAAGGACAAACTTGTGAGGATGGAACTTGTGTTGAGTTAACTTGCGATCCTGAGTGTGAAGCTGAGTTTGAATGTGTCAATGGAGAATGTACAGGACCAGAATTATGTATTCTTGAATGTGAAGCAGATGAAGAATGTATTGGCGGAATTTGTGAGTTACTTTGCGATCCTGAATGTTCTGAAGAATTGGTTTGTGTAGATGGGACCTGTAATGAATGTAGATTTACATCTGATTGTGATACAGATGAATCATGTGTTAATAACGAATGTATGGTTCCAGAATGTATTGAAGATTCAGAATGTGCAAACACAGAAAGTTGTAATGGTGGAATGTGCGAGACAACAGCACCAGATTAAATCATTTAATTATTTTTTCTTAATACTCTTTTTCTTACTTCTTGATTAAACCAATTTTCCCATTCTTGATAAATTAATTTATGATCAAGAACTCCAACTTTTTTTTTAACCTTTTCATTCATAATATGATACATATCATTACACAATAAAACAAATGGAGCTTCAAGCATATCCATATCATTTAACTCAGTTGATTTATTTACTAATGTTTCTCTAAATTTTGCCCTTGTAAGAATATCATTCCAAACAGCATCCCATTTTCCAGCATAGTCAGCAATGTTTCCTGCAATTGTTTTTAATACTTCAGATTCACCATTTATCATGTCAGATGTTGGAACAAGTTCATCACGTTCAGCATCATATTTCATTAAGTCAATAAAACCATTTTCAGTCATTGGATCATTTTCCCAATGTTTTTGCACTTCAGTTATTTGAGTAACTCTTCTTTTTTTATGAAGACCATCAGCTGATTTTATTGGGGATGCAATAACAATGATATCAGTTGCTTTAAAACTAGTTTTTGGTACACCAATATCATTTACTACTCTATCATATAATCCATAAGGTGAATCAGCGTGAATAGTTCCTGCTACAACGTTTGCTGCAGCACCAACCCTCATAGCTTCGTATAAAGCAACTGCTTCAGTACTTCTAACTTCACCAACAATTAATGATGAGTCCCCTAGTCTTAATGTCGCTCTAATTCCAATGGTAGCGTCCACTTCACTTCCAGTTTGAGTTAATGATGACGCAACTTTCATTGATTGGATATTAAAGCCAAGTCTTCTTAATTGAGGGATAGGTAGTTCTAATGTGTCTTCAATAGTAATTATTCTATATCTACGCATGATATCTACCATTATTGATGATAAGAATGAGGATTTACCTGAACTTCTAGTTCCACAAATCATCATGGTTCTAGTGCCGTCAATTAAAAAACTTAAAAGTCCTGCAGCAAGAGAATTTATCATTTTGTATTTCATAAACAAAGGTAATGTCCAAGGTTTATCACGATGTCTTCTAAAAGAGAATGCAATTCCAGTTGGATTAAGAGGTTTATTGATTACAGAAACTCTGGTTGACGCACCTGGTAGTTCTAGTTCAGTATCTAAAATTGGATTAGCTTCGTCTAATGGTCTACCTGAAATCATTCTTAATTTAGATGCCCAGCTTTCAGCTTCTTGAGGAGTTGGAATAATATTTGTTACACAATCATCAAACATTCCATGGACAATAAACATTGGAATTCTACCCATGGGACTGTTTATTGAGATATCCTGAACTTCTTCGTCTTGAAGTAGCACTTCAATTAAGCCAAAACCAACAGTATATCTTACTAAAATTCTAGTTAACTCTTCAATTTCTTTTTGTCTAAGAGGAATTTTTCTATAATTAGATAATTCTTCAATTAAATCTTTGCCAACATTATGGAATACATCACGCATTCTTTCAGGATCAATAAAATCACTTTTTTTTGGTTTATGTTCTGCCATAATATTTCTTGCAGTATCAAGTAATTCATATTTTTCTTCACTAAGTTTAAACTCTGGTGGCATGATATGGTACAATGTTTTTACATTATCAGTTAATCTAAATACTGTAACTTCAGTATTCTCTCCAATTGTATATGAGTCAATTTCTTCACCATTTTTTGGATAAGCACTCATTAATTTAGTGTACATAAAATCTGGTTTGATTGTTGGTGTGAATATTTGTCTATAGACTGATCTTTGCCCTAATTCATATCCAGCTAAATAAGGTTTTGCAATGATCAAAAGTTTTGTATCAGATATTAAATCAATTAAATAATCTAATGTGCTGATATAATATAGAAGGCAATCTTTTGTTGATTCGTCAATGTTTTTATCATATACAATTTTTTCACGACGCCTAATACGTTTCAATTCAACTAGAGCACCAATGGGATCCTTAAGTAATACATTGAATATAATATCTTTTAATTGATTGTACCATGTATCTGCATACTTCTTGCATCCTTTTTTTGAGAGTGCAGACATACTAAATCTATTTTGTTCTCGTGATAATTTTGAATAAATGGCTGCAATTTCTATTAAAAAATTAGTTTGTTGATAATCATATTCATATTCTCTTTTTTGAAAGAAAACTAATTTAGTAATGGCAGAGACTTCTGCAAGTTTTTCAATTATTTTTGACATTGTAAAACTTGAATCTTCAACCGAAGGAATTACAGTTGTTCCTGAAAAATCTGCTTTAAGAATAGTATCTTCTCCTATCCTATCTACAGAAAATTTTATCTGTCCACCATTAATTTCCATTGTCACAATAAATTTTATATACTTGATAAATAGTTATAACATATAAAAAAATTACGTAATAACAAACGTAATAATTAATTAAACATTTAGATAAATATAAATTGATTGAAAGATCAATATTTCGTTTGTTTATATGACACTTTGGTGCCAATTGTCAAAAATCCTAACAGATTTTTAACACTTAAGAATGAAATAAAATTTTCTTTTTGAAAATTTTATGTAATGAGTATATTAGAATGGATGTTCCAAAACCAAAATCAGATAGTACACAAACTAATGCTAATGGAAAAACTCATGATAAAACCCCCCCTCAAAAACCTAAGATTCTTCAACCAAGTTTACCTGATAATGTGTCCAAACAAATTGACGAAGTTATGCGTAGAATTAGATTGCTTGAAGAAAGGTATTCTGGGTTGAGAAAAAAAACCCAATTCACTGAACAAAATATGCTTAAGGATGCTAAAGAATTGTTTGAGGAAAATAAAGCACTTCATGAAGCAATTTCAGATATAACTAATCAAGTGTCAGATTTGGGTGAAAAATTAGTAAAATTAACTGATGAAGTTAAAGCAACAGTGTCAAAAGCACAATTCAATGTAGTAGCTAAATATGTTGATTATTGGCAACCTATGGACTTTGTGACCCGAAAACAAGCAATGGAATTGATTGATGCACATAAATCAAAAATTCAAAATGAGAAATCTAATGAAACTACAACAAGCAAAATTGATGATCTTGTGAATTTGGATAAGTGAGTATTAATTTCTATTATTTTTATGTTATTTAAATAAAAAATTCACAATATTTTTGGGATTAAATGTTACAAAATAAATGATCTAAAATCAATTTTTTTTATCTCGAGAAAAGATAGGTATGAACTATACTTTTTTGATTTAGCGAAAGTTATTTATACTCACATTAACTTAGTTTTAGTTAAGATGCCACAAGGTTCCCCAATAAGCGAAATTATCCAGATGAGAAATCAAGGATTGTCAAATAACCAAGTAATTCAGAATTTACAAAGAGAAGGATATTCTAACACACAAATTTTTGATGCAATGAATCAAGCAGATACAAAAATGGCAGTTGAAGGTATGCAACCCGCAGCAGATATGCTTCCTGCAAATCCTCAGAATAGTACTTCAGGTGAAGGTGTGTTTACACAATCCCCTGTTCAGGCACCAGTTCAAAATACTATGTCTTTAGAAAATAACGAGCCTATGTCTAATAATTTAGGAAATAATCAAGTTAAGGTTGAAGAATTAGTTGAAGCAATAATTGAAGAAAAGTGGGATGAATTACTCAAAGACGTAAATAAAATTGTTTCATGGAAGAATAAAGTTGAAACTAGAATTTCTGAAATTGAGATAAAAGTTGATCATTTAAAGGAAAATTTTACAGATTTACAAAGAGCTGTAATTGGGAAAGTTAATGATTATGATAAACACATTCTTGAAGTAGGTTCAGAACTTAAAGCAATGGAAAAAGTTTTTTCAAAAGTTTTGCCAGTATTTACTGAGAATGTTAATGAATTAACTAATATTACAAATAAACTTAAAGAGGATGAATTATGATGAAAAATAAGGCACAAGCAGCTGTTGAAACATTAATGATTTATGGAGTAACTATACTTATTGTTATGTTAGCAATTGGTGCATTGATTGGATTTGGTATTATTGATTTTGCAAGTTTTTTTCCAGACAAATGTAGTTTGCCTGAAGTTATGTCTTGTGAAGCGTTTCTTGTAACACCAACTGAAGTTCAATTACAGTTTGAAAATATATTTGACAGAAATATTGGTGAATTTTCAGTTAATATTTCTGGAGAGAAAGATAACGAAGGTTTGTGGAATTGTGAAGAAGCTGTTGAGACAGGAGGATTAGTAGTTGGTGAAGTAAGTGGTATTATATCTATTCCTTGTGAAATAAAAGTTCCAGTTGGTAAAAAAATAACTGGGAAAATGCAAGTAAAATTTAGACAAACAGGACTTGAAATTCAAAGATCAGTTACTGGAGATATTAGATCATCAGTATCTTAATTCTTTTATTAATATTTATTTTCCAAATCTTCTTTTTCTATCATTGTATTCAGTAATGCATGCAGAAAAGTCTTCTTTTTCAAATTCTGGCCACATTTTATCAATGAAAATATATTCAGAATAAGCACTTTGAAATGCAAGGAAATTGGATGTTCTTGATTCTCCACCAGTTCTAATAATTAAATCAGGTTCAGATTTTAGATATAGATAATCTTTAAAGGATTCTTCATTAATATCTTTAATGTCAAGTGTACCATCTTTTACAAGTTGCGCAATTTTAATAGTTGCATCAATTACTTCTTCACGACCACCATATGCCATTGCAAAATTTAGAATATATTTATCATGATTTTTTGTTAAATTCATAATTTCATTCATTTTGTCTTGAATCTTTTGTGGGAACATCCAAGTTCTACCAATTACATTAATTCTAATCTGATTTTCATAAATTCTTTTATCAGTTTTTAGATTGTCAAAATTTTCAAAAAAAATCTTCATTAAATAATCAAATTCTTTTGGAGGTCTGTCAAAATTTTGAACTGAGAATGTATATAATGTTAGTTCTTTAATACTAAATTCTTCACACCATTCAAACACGTCTGTAAGTTTTTGTGCTCCCCATTCATGACCTTTCCAAGGTTTAATCATTAGACGTTTGGCAAATCGTCTATTGCCGTCCATAATTATTCCCAGATGTCTTGGGACATTTTCTGCATCCATTCATGTTAGAGAATGAACACCATTATTTAAAAATTTTGTCTAGGAAACATATATTTAATTTTAAAAATAATACTTTTTAAACTAGAAAATTGAATCGGTTTTTCGGTTTAAAGGTAAAAAATATGTGTTTTTAGATAGAAATTCATAGCTTTTCGTGTTTAAAAGTTGATTATAATTAATTTAACTCAACTCTTATACAATAAAAATCAAAGATTTTTGTGTTTAAATGTGTAACACAACTTTTATATATTACAATTCTATCCCTAATATCGTTATGTAAATGGGTCCTCTTATGAGTGCCATATGTTATGGTTGTCAATGAGTTTGAGACACTCTTACATAATTCAGCCCGTCACGAGAGTACCCTGGGAAGTTTACGACAAAGTCAAGCTATGAACCTGGGAGTTAGTGTTGCGGGCGTCATAACCTTTACAATCAAAAAACATCCTGAGAATAAGATAACAATCACAATTATCACAGTTTTATCACATTAAACAAATAAGGACTAGAAATAGATTTCTTATTCTCGGAAGCCTAATATAAGAATTGATAAATCACGTTCATAAATTCACAGTACAAAAAAACAAGTTTCATTAAGATAAATGAAACACCAATTTCTTGTATTAGGGGCTAGATTAGCAAATTAGGAGGTCAAAATGGGAAAAATTAGCCCTATTTCAGCAAAATATATTATTCATGCAGCAATCAATATTGAAGGTGTAGTAGATAGACCTGATGTTATTGGTGCAGTTTTTGGACAAACAGAAGGACTTTTAGGAAGTGACTTAGAACTTAGAGAACTTCAAAGATCTGGAAGGATTGGAAGAATTGAGGTAGAAACTGAAACAAAATCAGGAAAAACCAATGGGTCTATTACAATTCCGTCAAGTCTTGATAAAGCAGAAACAGCAATCGTTGCAGCTGCACTAGAAATTATCCAAAGAATTGGACCATGTAATGCAAAGATTGAAGTTACTAAAATTGAAGATATTAGAATTTCAAAGAGAAATCATGTGATTTCTAGAGCAAAACAACTTCTTAAAAAGATGATGGATGAAATGATGCCAGATTCACAAGAATTAAGTGACGAGGTTGCATATTCTGTTAGAGTAATGGAAATTCAAGAATTTGGACGTGGTAGATTACCTGCAGGTCCAAACGTGGAAGATTCTGAAGAAGTTACAGTGGTTGAAGGAAGAGCAGATGTATTGAATTTACTTAAACATGGATTTAAAAATGTAATTGCTTTGAATGGTACTTCAGTCCCTCCAGAGATTGTCGATTTAGGAAAAAGAAAAATCATGACAATATTTGTTGATGGTGACAGGGGAGGTAACTTAATTGTTCAAGAATTAATGGGAGTTACTGAAGTTGATTTTGTTGCAAAAGCACCAGATGGAAAAGAAGTTGAAGAAATTACTAAAAAAGAAATTCATAAAGCTCTTAGGAGTAAAATTTCAGCTGAACAAATGAAACTTGAAATAAAAGAGAATAGAAATAGACCTCTTGCATCAAGAAGACCTCAGGCAAGAACTCAAACTAGGACACCTGTTAAACCTGTTGAAAAGGTTGAAATATCTGAAACTGAAAAAGGTAAGTTTAATGATATGCTTGAAGATTTGATAGGGACTCGAGGTGCATATGTACTTGATAAAGAACTTAATATCTTAGGAAAAGTACCTATTTCAGAACTTCAATCAACTTTAAAGTCACTAAACACAGGAATTTATGCAGTTATTTTTGATGGTATTATTGATAAAGATTTGTTAATGATAGCAGAAAAGTCAAGTGTTAGTTTCCTTGTAGGGATGGATAATAAAGTTAAAAGCAAAACATCAAGAGTTGTTCAAATGACTGTTGATGATTTCTAATTATTTTTTAATTTTTTTATAAAATAATCCTAAGTCCTGACTTAATTAGATTCTTTTAATTTCTTTTTTAGAAATGGTGATAAATGATTTATTGATCTTTTTTGTTTTAATGATAAATATTTAAAACCTTTAATATGATTAAAACAATTTTTGTTTTTACATAAACATTCAAAAGGATTATTCATATTCAATTCAGTAGTTAGATAATTAAAAGTTATTTCTTCTCCTTTTTTTATGTCTTTGAGTGATCTAAAAGTTAAATCATTAAAATTAATGTATCCATTTGGATTACATGAATGATTTGCAAAACTGTCTTCTTTAAGTGAATGTTCAATATGTTTTGAATTGTCTATTTGTAAAGATGTGTTGGTTGAATGATTAATAATATTACCTTTAATTTTTACAATGATTTCATTTTTTTCCAAATCTTCTATTGCAAACATGGCCTTGCCTTTGTTTGTTTGTTTCACATTAATTTTATTTGATAAAGGCATAGAAAATAGATAAAGAGATGATTTATATTAATATGTTGGCCTACGTTTGTTATGTTTTTGTAGTTTGTATACTGTTGTAAAAATATAAAAAATAGAATAAAAAAAATTATTCTTCTAAAATTTCAAATAAATAAATTTCAGATTCATTTCTTAATTCAGAGACATAAATTTGGTAAACACTAGTTTGTTTTTCTAACAATAATGTTTGGTTAATTTGGTCTTTTACAAGATCGTATTCAATTGTTGCATCTGGATTTTTACCTGATACCTTGATTATATGGAACCCAAATACAGTTTCAATTGGCTCAGATACTTCTCCAACATCAAGTGCAAATGCACTATCTAGGAATGTTTGATCAAATGGATCATTTTTACTAACCCAACCTAAATTACCTTTTGTTGTGTCTGCACCAGGCTCGTTTGAGAATTCAGCAGTTAATTGTCCAAAATTAGTATCATCAATTTTTGATTTTATTAATTCAGAGGTACTTTGTGCTTTTTCCTTTGTAAGGTTTGATACACATCTAACACTTTCATTATGACAGATTAATAAATGTGATACGTTAATTGCTTCTGGACTAGTAAAAAGTTCAATATTATCTTGATAATATGATGATAATTCATCTTCAGATGATGCAATATTCTCAAATACTTCTTGTTCTAAAAGAGAATTTAGTTTAATTGATGTATAATAAAATTCTTTAGCATCGTCAATTGACAGACCATTTTGTAAAAGTATTTGTTCAAATTCTTCCATTGAGACTCCTGCTTCTATTGATAAATTTTCCATATGACTTTGAACAGTCTCGTCACTTACTTGAATATTTTCTTTATCTGCTTCAGATAATAATATTTTTTCATCAACCACTTGATTTAGTAAACTTTCTTTAGTAATGAAAGGTTTATATGATGGAGGAATTTGTTCATATCTTTTATCTAGTTCTTCCATTGTAATTTCAATATCATTTACTACAGCTGCTAATTCTTGAGTTGTCTTTTCAGGTCTAACGTCTAAAGTATTTGTTAATCCTCCAAAAAATCCACTTAGTTTATCAGTTGTTGTATTACTAAATAAAAACATAAATCCAAAGGTAGCTATTGCAACAAATAATATTACTAAAACAATAGTTGTAACTTTTCTTTTTAATAAAACACTGATTGCAGAAGTTTCCTTTTCAGGTTCTTCATTTTTTTTCTTTTTAATATTGCTTGATTGTTTTTTTGCCATAATTATAAAACCCCCTGTGATTAATAATGCATTTTGACAATTGAAATTTATATAAAAATCTTATGGCAAACTATTTAAACACTCTTTGACTTGAAATAACCTATATGTATGATATAGTTATAGGTAGGAATAAGTCTGATTTTAATAAGTATGGAACAAGAGGAACAATTCTTCTTGGAAAACATTATGTTAAGATGGGTAGAACTACTTCCTTGTCAAACAAAATGTATATGGATGTAACTAGATCACACGTTGTTTTTGTTTGTGGGAAAAGAGGGGGAGGTAAATCTTATACTATGGGTGTTGTAGCTGAAGGTGTTGCAGATTTAGAACCTGCAATTAAACAAAACATTTCAGTAGTATTACTAGACACAATGGGTATTTATTGGACTATGAAATATCCGAATCATAAAGATAAAGATTTATTAGATTTATGGGATCTTAAACCAAAAGCATTAGATGTTACAATTTTTATTCCACAAGGACATTTTAAAGAGTTTAAAGAACGTGGTATTCCTGCAGATTTTCCATTTGCATTGAGACCAGATGAGTTAGACATAGATGATTGGGCTTTAACTTTAGGGATAAAACGTCATTCTGAAGAAGGAATTTTAATGGAGAAAATTGTGACTGATTTAAAGGCATTAGGTAAATCATTTTCAATTCAAGAGATGATAGATAAAGTAAAAAATGATGGTACTTCAACTCAAAAAGCAAAAGACTCAACAACTAATATGCTAGAGAACACCAAAACATGGGGTTTGTTTGATAGAGAAGGTACGCCACTTAATGATTTAGTTGTAGGCGGACAAGTAACAGTGTTAGATGTATCAATTTATGCAACAATGCCCGGTGGATGGGGAATAAAATCCTTGGTTATAGGATTAGTATCAAAAAAACTCTTTGCACAAAGAATGGTGTCAAGACGTGATGAAGAATTCCAAGCAGTTCATGAAACAGTTCATTTTTTTATGGAAGAAGAACAAAAAAAAATGGAATATCCAATGGTATGGTTAGTAATTGATGAAGCACACGAATTTTTACCTAATAAAGGTGAGACAGCAGCATCAGCACCATTAATTACAATTTTAAGAGAAGGACGTCAACCAGGACTTTCATTAATTTTAGCAACACAGCAACCTGGTAAGATTCATACAGATGTCATGACTCAAAGTGATACAATTATAAGTCACAGGATTACTGCAAAACTTGACACTGACGCATTAGGAATGTTAATGCAGTCTTATATGAGAACAGGTCTAGATCAATATCTTAATGATTTACCAAGAGAAAAAGGTGCAGCAATAATTCTAGACGATTCAAACGAACGTATGTATCCTATGAGGGTTAGACCAAGATTTACTTGGCATGGTGGAGAAGCACCTGTTGCAATTCCACGAGAGAAAAAAATATTTAATTTGTAACTAAATTAATCTAATGAAAAAAATAAATTATAAATTCTCTGTAAGTTTGTTAAATGTTTCAAGATCATTAATTCTTTGAGTGATATCTTCAAGAACTATCATAACTGATTCAATATTATTTATTCCTGATAAAGTCATTAATACATCTTTATGAATTAATGCCAAATTATAAGTGCCATATCTATTCTCATAGAGATCAATTGAAAAACCATTAACAATAATTTGAGAATTAATGGAGTCTTTAGATTCTTCTTCAATTAAGTTTATACATTTATTAACATTTTTACACTTCATGATTAATTGTTCTAGATAAACAATTTCATTATTAAAAGTATATTTAATCCTGTATTTATGTATTATATTAATACTATACTTTGATAACATTTCTTGAGGAACTTCATCATTTTCATAATCTACAGTAAGATTGGTTTCACCAATTTTAACCCTGGGAGCGAAGTCTTTGATATTTCCACTAAATGGTTCAGTTTTTGAACAAGCAATAATAAAAATAAGTAAGATTAGCAGTAAAGTTATATTTTTTTTCATATAATCACCAATTTATTTTAAAAATATTTTTTTAAATTTTGTGCATAATTTCAATATATTCATTTGAGACATAAATTTCAATGTTATGTTTATCACAAAACTCAATTACTTCGTCATTATGTACATCAATTATTTTTTTAACATCACAGTGAGGGCAATGTTTTTTACCACATTCATCACACTCTTCAAAAACATTCAAATCATCATGATGAAATATCTTTGAAGGTACGTCAAACAACCATGAAAGTTTTTTTCCTAATTCAGTACTTTTATCAATAACTTTTGCATGGAGTTCTTGTTCATCAATATATCTTCCTTGAGTATCACATTTGTCACAAACAAATGTTTTTCCTTTTCCATGATTTTTATAGATTTTAGCGTTTGATTTACAATTTGGACATTTAATTGATTCTCCTTTCCAATCAAACTTTTTTATATGGATGTAGTCACAATTAGGACAAATAACAGCAACTTTACTTTCTTCGCACTTATATTTACATTTTGGACAGTTTGTCATGTTCAATTCATTTTAATATTATAATCATATAAATATTTTTATATTAGAAATGTATAATATGAATTATGGGTGATTAAACAAAATGACTTTTAATAAGAGCTTTCCACACACAAGTAAAGGTGCAGTCTATCCAAAATGGGTTGAGATTACATTATCTGATGATGAAGAGACGAATCAAGAGAGTTTAGCAAGAAAAGATAATGTTAATAAAATGCAAGAATGTATTGATGATGCTAAATCTATAATAGAATCAAAAAATCTTAAACCTTATCAGACAGATATGATAAATATTGCTATTGCTTTATTTGATAAACGTGGAAGTCATGAAGTTTATTATAAAGAGAGTAAAGCAAAACAAAAATTTGATCAACTAATTAATGAAAATTAACAACATAAACTTATATTGAATTAGTCAAATAATCTTTAATTGATTGTAAAAGATTATTTTGTGTTAAAATCCCTTTAATACTTTTGTCATTATTATAAATTTTAGAAAATAAAGTATATGCTAAAAATCCTGATTAAAGAAATGGTTGTAGATATCCAGCACTTTAGTGCTGGGAGTAGACCATTTCTCAGGATTTTTTTCATATATTTTTCTCTAAATATTTTCAAAAAAATGCGAAATATCATTAAAAAAATGTGTATTTTTGTTTATAATATATAAACAAAATATATTATAATTTATTTTTTGTTAGATTTTTTTTCTACGTCTTTTTTTTGCAGAATGTTTGTTTGCCGTTGGACTGTGAGTTTCAACATGAACAAATGCATCAGGATCAGCAACAGTCATTGAGACCATTGAAGACACAAACATAAATCCAAAGAAAAATGCAAATGCTACACCCCAAGTAGGATCAGGATTTTGTGCAAAAATTAATGATGCTATTAAACCCATGATTGACGCTAACATGTATGGAAGCTCCATTTTTTTTGAAAAATAAGTAATAAAAAACAGTATTAAAAAAAAAGTTACTAATATTAATCCGAAATTAAGTGTAGGATTAGCAATGTAATAAATTGAAATGATTAAACCAATTAGTGACATACCCATAAAAGCATTATTTAATGGAGCAAACTTGAATTTATTTTTCTTTTTCATATCTACACCTCTTTAATAATTGTTTTTGTGTTAAAGGTACTTTATAAATTTTTTTAGTGTAAGATGAGTGCAAATATTTTTATAGTTGATTTGTTGATAATTTAGTTATGGCACACGCAATCGATATAATTAATCAAACATATAATAAGACTAAAGAAACATTTTTTCCAATAAAACTTGGATATTGGTTAAGAATGGGATTTGTTAACCTTTTTTCAGGCGCTTCAGGTGGAAGTTCTAGTAGTGGAAGTAATTATAGTGGACAAGATTATCCAAATTCAGGAATGGATTTTAAGCAAGCTATTGCAAAATTTAATCAAGAGGCTTTAAACATATCTTCTCAGTATGGGTTTTTAGCGGCTATTGGGATCTTTATTATGTATTTAGTGTCATTATTTTTTTCATATTTAAATAGTGTATTTACATTTGTATTTATTGACGGATTGTTAAATAAAAATTTTAGGGTAAGACGAAGTTTTGGGAAACAACATAAACTTGGAGTTTCATTTTTTGCTTTAAAGTTTATTTTAGGAATTCTACATATGTTGTTTGTATTAATATTATTTAGTCCTTTAATACTATCATTTTTTGCAAATGATCTTGCTAACTTTAATTTTTGGTTATTACTTCCAATATTTATTTTATTACTGTTAGTTGGTTTAGTGTTAGGATTTTTTTTGTTTTTAGTATATGATTTTGTTGTACCAATTATGTACATGAAACGATATCCATTTGCATCAGCGTGGAGATATTTTTTAAAGATAGCAAGAAGTAATAAACTTGAAATTTTCATCTATTGGATTTTTAAGATTATATTAGGTATGGGGATAAGTCTAGTTTTGCTTATTTCATTGATTCCAGTAGGAATAGTTTTGGCAATAATTGCAATACCTTTTGTTGCAGTGGGAGTTGGTATCTATTATTTATTTAAATCAGCAGGACAAATTTTAATGTATTCATCTTTAGGTATATATGGATTCATAGTATTTTTCTTTTTCATATATTTACTTTCAGTAATATACGTACCTGTAAGTGCATTTTTTGTACGATATTCACTAGAAATGTTAAAAAAATTAGAAGGAAGATAATATTTATTCTTTAAGAATAAATTTATCTATATTTTTTTTTGCTTCTTGTCTTTTCTTTTGGTGTTGTTCGAGAAACTTGTTTATAGTATCAACACATATTTGTTTTAATTCCCCAGATAATAATTTTCCAGATTTGTAATCATTGTAAATTTTTAGTAATTTTTTGTCATCAGGTTCTAAGAATGTTAATATGTGATATGATAAATCTATATCAGGATTCCCACCATTTTTCCTATGTTCTTCAATAGTGTTTCCCCCACCTGAAAATGCATACTTCATAATTTTTTTCCTAACAGTTTTAGGATCATCTGTTGTGTAAATAGCACTACTTGGAACCGATGCTGACATCTTACCACCTTTACCAAAACCTTTCATAAATCCACAATGAATCTGACAAGGTTTTGGAAATCCTACTTTTTTTGCAATGTCTCTAGTTACTCTCCAATATGGATCTTGGTCAATTGCAGCTGGAATTAAAGTTGGAATTGGCTTTTTCTTCAAATATGTAGGTAAGTAACAAGGTGCAGCTTGAACAGCTGGATGAAATATTAGGCCAAGATTTGTTTCATTATTAAATCCAAACACAGCTTTTGCAGTAGAAAAATTAATTTTTTTAGCGATTTGATTTGTTATTTGAAATCTAGTTGCACTCATTTCTGAGTCTAAAAATATGAACGTCTTTTTAGGGTCAAATCCTACTGCAATTATATCTAATATATTTTCATAGCTATAGTGAATTGCATCTTTTAACTCCATATCTTTTACTAAGAATTTTTCTACATCTGTTAATTCAAAATATAGTTCTACTCCAAATTTATCCTGAAGCCATTTTGTAAATAACCATGGAATAATATGTCCTAGATGAGTGTTCCCTGAAGGACCTCTTCCTGTATAAAGTGCAAATTCATTTCCTTTTTCATGCCAATCTAATATTTTATCAAAATCTCTATGTGAAAAAAATATTTTTCTTTTTAAAAAATAATGAAGGTCACCAGTATGTTGTTTAATTCTTTTCAATAATTTATCATCAATTCTAGTTGTACCAAATTTTCTGATTAGTTTATTATAATCAACTTCACCTTTTACTTCCCAGGGTGTTACTATGAAATCTTCTTCATCAATATCTTCTAGAATTTCAAATTTAGATATTTTAGTATCGCTTTTTGATATTATTTTTAGATATTTATCTAAATCAAGGTAAACATCATTTACATTACTATCAGATAGCTCAACATCTGACCAAATTATGAATAAAGCATCTTTAGTTTTGTCATTAACCAAAGTGGACTTTCCTGCTCCATATAAATGACTAATTAGTACTTCTTTTTCCTGTCTTAATACAATATCATTTTTTTTAGTTTTTAATTTTTTACCATCCATGTAAATAAAATCTTCTTCACCAGAAGAAAGGTCAAATACTAACTCGTTTTTTAGTTTTGACATGTCTTGGACTGACATAATTACACAGTTTTTTAGTTCAGTCATAAAAAATAAATCTTTAAGAACAGAATCTGTTGGAATCTTTTTACCTTTTGAAATAGTTTTTAATTGATACTCAATTGGAAAGCTTTTTTTGTAATTTTTGAAAAATACACTTTTTCTTTTTATTTCATCTTCAAACTTATTAAAATTGTTTTTTATGTATGTTTCAACTATTTTTTTTTCTGATTCAATCTTTTTGGATGTTTTTTTATTGTCTAAGTTTTGAGCTGATAAAGCAACAAACCGAGCCTGTGGATATTTATCAAGTAATTTTTGTGTGATTGTTATTTTTGGTATCATTTAGTTTACCTGTAATATAAGTTTTTATTTAATTCTTTTGAAACGACATTATCATGAATTCAGGAATGTTATAAGGGAAAGGCCAATTATATTTTTTTACAAATTCTTGTGTGAATGGTGGATAATGAGTTGAAAGATGTTTAAATTCTTGTTTTTCGAATAATTTTTTGTATTGATTTTCTGACCTAATGTAAACATTAATTTTTATGCCTTTTGTCAATTCAAAATTAGTTTTTATATGATTGTTAAATTTTTTTAATTTTCCAAAAATAATATTTTTGTCTGAATATTGTTTAACAAAATCTGGATTGAAAACTGTGATTGTGACTATTCCATTAATATCTAATATTTTGTAAAAACATTTTACATATTCATTTATTTCTTCAATAAACTGTAAAACCATGATTGATGTAATTATATTAAATTTTTTATCAAGATTGTTTAATTCTTTGATGCTTCCTTTAATAAATTTAACATTTTTTACAAAATATTTATTTGCAAGATTAATCATTTCTTTTGAATAATCCATTCCAGTCACTTTGTATCCAAGTGTTGTCAAGTAATTTGAAAATGAGCCCATTCCACAACCAAAATCTAGTATTTCACTATTTTCGATAATATATTTTTTTATATCTTTAATGATTATTGGCCAGGCAATTTTCATATTATCTGAATTTTTTTCGTTTAATTTGTCAATATTTGAATTATCGAAATCTTTACTCATCAAATCCCAATTTTTTGATTTATTCATTCTCTTTCTCCAAATATTTTTGTTCCAATCCTTATCATATTTGAACCTTCGTCAATTGCTATTTGAAAATCACTTGACATTCCCATTGATAATATCTCTAAATTAGTCATATCAAATATCTTTTTCATTTCTTTAAAATATGGCTTTGAGTCTTCTCCACGTGGATGAATACACATTAATCCTTTTACATTTATATTTTTGAATTGTTTGATTTTTCCTAAGAAATCTAATGTATTTTCTGGAATAATTCCAAACTTTTGAGGTTCTTTGCCGATATTGACTTGAACTAGTATATCTTGAACTTTATCAATTTCTTTTGCACGTTTATTAATCTCATCTGTTAATTTAATTGAATCCACAGTTTGAATCAAGTCAAACATTTCTACAGCTTTTTTGACTTTATTTGATTGTAAATGTCCAATAAAATGGAATTTAATATTGTTTTCTTCAAAATAATTTTTTAGTTGATTATATTTATTATATGCTTCTTGAATTTTATTTTCTCCAATTATGTTTACTCCTGATTTAATTGCTTGTTTAATTTTTTCAACAGATTTCTTTTTTGAAACTGCTACTATGTTAACAGGTCCGATAATTTCCATTATTTGTTTAATATTTTCTTTAATCATTTTTATAAAATCGTAGGTATGTTTTGTGGTCAGTAACTGATTTTAAACCAGTAAAGTAATGACCTACTTTGTATTTTTTGACAGTTACTATATTATTATGTTGCAGTTCTTTTGTTAATTTATCTTGATATTTGAATCTTACCAACATATCTGTGGTTGAGTTGTAAACTAAAATTTTTTTGTTTTTGACATTTTCCAAATTATTATATGGTTCAATTGAATTCCATTCTTTTTTTAATTTTTGCAGGTCATAACCATTTTTCGTAATTTTATTTTTTAGTTTTATAAATGTAATGCTATCCCAAAAAGTGTCACTAAAGCTTATACCGCCAATACTTAAAACCATTTTTGACAATTTTTTTGTTTTGTTTGCTATATATATTGATAAAAATGTTCCTAAAGATACACCAAATGAATAAAATTCTTTGACATTTTCTTTTTCTAGTTTTTTGATAGCTTTTTTGGATAAATTTAACATTTTATTAAAATAAATTGGTGTTAATTTTGGTTCATCACAAATAATTTTTAGTGGATAGTAAAAAAGTACAACATTATACTTTTTTTTTAATTTTTGAACTACATGTATAAATGGATTAACTCCTTGAGCCCACCCATGATACAAAAAAACAGCTTTATCTGACTTTGCTTTGTATATCTTGAAGTAAGGCTCAAATGGTTTTGGAGTAACTATAGCACGTTTAATGTGCGAAGCCTTGTTTAGTATGATGTCGTCAATTCCTTTCATTTTAAATTAAAAGTTTTATTAGTTTTCCAAATATTTGAAAGAATAATAAGTTTGCTATTGTGTTGGTAAAAATATAGGGAAATATAAAATTAATTGGTGCTTGTAAAATTAGCATGAATGCAAACAACATAATTAAATTTATTACTATGACATGTAAAACAGGGACAGCAATAACAAACTCAAAAGGTACGAATGAATATATTAAACCAATAAGTATGTAAAATAATGTTCCATATGTTGCCATTAATGGACTTTTTGTAAAATTTAATGAAATAATCATACCTAAAGCAAATGATAAACTGATGATCATCCCAGATTTGAATCCATATTTTGAACTAATTAAAATAAGCAAAATTAGGCAAAAATCAATTCCAAGAGTAGGTAGTTGCAAATATTTTTTGTGGATCATAGTTCCTGCACAAAAGAGTCCAAATAAAATTATAATTAAATGGCTTTTAAAAAATTGAAAAGCAAAAAAACATAATCCTAAAATTAATGTAATGTTTAGAATTTTTATGCCTAAAATCTTTTTTGAAATTAAGTCAGTAATTGAAATGTATTTATTTACCATCACAATCTCCTCGCTTTTAGACAAAGTATGTCTTTGTAGGCATCAGTTCCAAAAAGAATTGGGTAAAATGAATCATTATCTAATTTTGTTAATCTAAAATTATTAATTTCCGGATATTTAACATCTGATTTTTTTATAATGTCATAAACTTCAAATGACTCTTGTTTACTAAATTTTGTTTGTTCTTTATTTTTGTAGATATTATTAATGGTATCAATTATAGTATTTTTAACTTGTATTGGGTCAAAATCTTTGTTAAATTCTAATGAGATACCACATTGTACATGGTCAATTAATGCTTTTCCAGATGCTATACTATTTCTCATAAAAACAGTATTTTTTATTGGAATTTTTTTAACAAAATCAATTATTTTCTTATTCTGTTTTGTTATTATGATAAAAGGATCTGTTTTAGCAGTTGTTGAATGAATGTCTATAACCAAATCATATTTACATAATTTTTTGGTTAGATTGTGCGCAAGTTTTTCTTCATGATTTCCATCTTTTTTCCCTGGAAAGCACCTATTTAAGTCAGTTTCAATGAATCTTTTATTTTGTTTAATAGCTTTTTCATTCCCAAGAAAAAATCTAATATTTAAATTATTGGATTTTGTTAGTTCATCAAGTACATATTTTCCAATTAATTCATCTCCATGGAGACAACCTACAATTGCTATTTTTTTTTTCATTGTACCATCTCCACTCTGAATGAGTATGCATCACCAGATTTGTAATCAAAACTCTCAAATAATCGATCAATTGCGCTGATATTAGTAACAGGTTGATGTTTTGTTAACATTCGTCCATAATGATTAGGTAAAAATGTTCTTTGTTCATCATATCCTTGAATTCTGCCAATGTTTACTAATCTATCAAGTGAACCACGAAGTCCTTTTAATATTACAGGATTTTGAGTTCTGAATGTTAACATTTGTCTTTGTGTATTTAAAGCAAGATCAGAGATTCTTATTAGTAAATCTCCGTAAATTCCATTTTGTTGAGCTTTTGTGTGAACAGCAATTGAAAAATCTACACTTGCAGGATCTAATTGTGCTGTAGCAAAACCCATAACATTTTTTTGTGCTCCAACATATGCAAGGTAAGCACGATGCATAGGAAGTACATGATCTAAAATTTCTCGGTCAGTCATTTCCTGTCCAAATGCATCTAGTCCTACTTCAACAATTTCATTTTTTTGTTTTTGTTGTAAAACTTTTGGATGTGTTTCAATAATAGTATATCTTGATTTCATTTAATTTACCTCTAAAATTATGATTAAACCTTTGAAAGGTTTATTTTTAATTAAACTGAAAAATTATTTGATTTGGAGTTAAATATATTACCAAAACAAAAGAATCTCCAGTTTTATTTTTTTAAACAGTGTGTAATCTATATCAATGAGAATTCTAGTTAACGCCAAGATATTGTTTTTGAATGTTTGTTAGTTTTCATAATGAAATAAGAATGTACATCTTATTTATATAGTTTGTGATGTCTATATTGCAAAATATATGATAGTTCACACTAATAAATTAGAAATTTAATAAGTATTGGAAATTGAAAGTAAATATTAGCGCCAACTACCAAATAAAGAATCTTTTTTTATGTAAATGTTAAAATTTTGAATAGGTTTCAATCTATTAAGAATTAAATTACGAGTGCCACGGGCAACCAACTTTTTGTGTCATAATGATAAAAGAGGTCATTTACTATATAAAAAGCTTTCTACATTGAAAGAATTTGTTTTACTATATCCTCTGCAATTTCTCTTTTGTGAGGATATGCTGCAATGCAGAATTTAAACCAAAAACAGTCACCAGAGTCAGTTAATTCATATTTGCCATTAAGAAGTTTTTCTTTATCTAATCTAATATAGAAATGAAGTTTTTCATCTAATCTTGATTTTAGTTGGTCAAGAAGTATTTTTTTTGAATTAATTCCCAAGCTATCCATTAATTGTTTAATAACAACTTTAGTGTGGCGTTGTTTTTTGATGAATACTGTTAAAACTTTGATTTTTTTGTCTTCAAATCCTTCCGTAGTTTTAATTGTAAATTCTATTTTTTCTTTATCAAAATCAAAAGGAAACAATTCTTTTATTTTTGAGATAATTTTTTTCTCATCATCAGTCTCTTTTACAAAGACACGCATTTCAATATTATGGATAAGTTTCATTTTGTTTTTTGTGAAATTAAATTGTATATAAAAATTAATGCAAAAAATTCGCTATATTTTTATACTGATAATATTAATGTAAGTTACAATGCAACAAAAAAAGCTTGCTTGGGTAATTTCTGTAGATATGGGATATGGTCATCAAAGAGCAGCATATCCATTTAAAGATATTGCTTATCAGGGAATTATTACTGCAAATAGTTCTAAAATTTTAACAAAAAAAGAAAAGAAAACTTGGAGGAGAATGCAAGCATTTTATGAAGGAATTTCTAGATTTAAGTCTTTTCCAATTATTGGTAAACACTTGTGGAATTTATATGATAAACTTCAAGCAATTTCACCAATATATCCGTTTAGAGATTTGTCTAAACCTAGTTTTGAGTCTCTTTATATTCATAGTTTAATTAAAAAAGGATTTTTAAAAAGTATAACTGAATATACTGAACAAAAAAAGCTTCCGTTTTTAACAACTTTTTTTGAAACTGCTATTGCCGCAGATTATCATAAACGAGAGAATGTTTATTGTATAATTACTGATACTGATTTGCATAGGGTATGGGTATCAAATGATCCAAAACTTAGTAATATAGTTTATTTTACACCAACACACAGAGCAACAAAAAGACTTCAACAATATGGTGTACCTAAAAAAAACATTGTGTTTACAGGTTTTCCATTACCTAAAGAAAATACAGGAGAAAATATGGAAATATTAAAGGTGGATTTAGGTGCAAGATTAATCAATCTTGATCCTAATAAAAAATTTATCAGTAGATCTAAAAAGGTTATAAAAGCAGATCTTAAGAAAAACTTAATTGAAAAATCTACACATCCATTAACAATTACATTTGCAATTGGCGGTGCAGGAGCACAAACAGAAATTGTTCTTGTTATGATTGAAAGTTTAAAACAAAAAATATTAGATCATAAAATTAGAATTAATCTTATTGCAGGAACCAGGCCAAAAACTTCACAAATATTTATTGATAAAATAACTGAACTAGGGTTAACTAAAGAAGTTGGATCTTTTATTAATATACTATGTAATGTTGATAGAAAAAAATATTTTGAATCATTTAATGATATTTTGCATTCAACAGATATTTTATGGTCAAAACCAAGTGAGATATGCTTTTATTCTGGACTTGGTCTTCCAATTATAATAGCACCACCAATAGGATATCACGAACTTCGAAATCAAGATTGGTTGATTAAAATGGGTTCAGGTATTAATCAGGAAGATCCTAGATATATTAATGAATGGTTATTTGAATGGATTGACAGAGGAGTACTTGCACAAGCTGCTTGGGAAGGATACACAGAAGCACCACAAAAAGGAACTTATAATATTGAAAAAATTTTACAGAAAAAAGTTAATTCTTAAACATATTTAAGTCTTTTAAAACTTTATCTTTGAATTTTGTAAAATTCTGTTTTGTAAATTGATACATCTTGAATCTATTAGTGTTTTTATAACTCTCAACCATACTTTTTAATTTATGATCAAGAATATAAAAATCATTTATTCTAAAATTTTGTTTTTTGATATTTTTTATATAATAATTAAGAGTTGAAATAAATTTTTCAAGATCTTTTTTTGTTACTTTTGCTTTTGTCATACCATATTTGAATTTTTTTATGTAATATCCGTTTATTTCTTGTTCTGTTTGTTTTGCTACAGGATTTGAAAATATCGGCTTTTCTAAAAATATTGCTTCGCTTATTAGTGAATAACCTCCATTGGTTATAATTCCTCTACAAGTGGCTAAATCTTTTGAGAATTCATTGATAGAATTTTTTTTTAACACAAGATTTTTATCAATTTTATTTTTGTCAAACCCGTATATAATAAATTTTTCTTTCATAGATTTTAGTATTTCTAAAAGTCTAATGTTGGATTGAGATGTTTGATAAACTAAAAAATGATTTTTTTGTTTTAGTTTTTTATTTTTTATAATTGAGTCTCTAATTATGGGTCCAATTAAACTACAACTGACAGTGAACTTTTTTTTTAAGGGTACATCAAACACAGTTGTAATTATGTTATAATTACCACTCCCACCTTGTATGGATTTTATAAAGTTGGTTGTCCAGGAAGCAAACTTTCTATGTATCTGACATTTCATTGAAAAATTAATATTGTCAATATTAATATGGGGTAATTTAATTGCACGAGCAAATATCCCTGCACTAGGTTCAAAGTCAGTTAATATGATATCAAATTTGTATTTAAGAGAAAGATTAAGAAAGTCAACCATATTAGTAGTTAACATTTTTCTAAGTTTACTGTGTTCCTGTAGGAAAGTTTTTGTAACATCAAATTTGTTATTTATGTAAATTAATCTTATTCCAAATATTTTTATGATATCTAAAATGTTAGAATTTTTTTTAAAATTTTTTTTAAAATATTCATAAGATTTTCCATAACAAGAAATTACAATCTTGTGACCTTGTTTAATTAAGTGTTTAATTACAACTTCACTTCTAGTGGCATGACCTAATCCTTCTCCACTAACAGAATATAAAATTGTGCTCATATTATTATAATTCATTTTTTATGACAATATAAACTTTTTCTAATAACTAAATGAAAAAAGATAGTTATTCTTGAAATTAAACTTTTCCAAAACCATTAAATAAGAAACAACTATTATTTCGTATATGAAACACGACTTTAAAATCATAATTTACCTTGTAATATTATTTTTCACAGCTCAAGTCATTGGATTATTTTTGCTTAATCAAAGTATTGATACTGTTCAAACGTCAGATGATGGTACCATTTCGGTGGAATATATTGAACCAATTACAGGACGACCTGAGTTAGAAGGTCAAGATTCATTTACGTATATTGTGATTATGATTTTTGTTGGGACTGCTATTCTTTTAGCATTAATTAAGTTTAGATTGTTTAAAGTATGGAAAGCGTGGTATTTTATTGCAGTAGCAAGTTCATTATCTATTGCATTATCAGTATTAATTAATGAGACATTATCAATTATTATATCTTTAATTTTAACGTATTTGAAAATTTATAGGCCAAATGCAATAATTCACAATATGACCGAAATTTTTATTTATGCAGGAATTGCAATTTTAATTTCACCAATGTTTGATGTATTTTGGGCTGTAATGTTATTAGTAGCAATATCTATTTATGACGTGATTGCAGTTTGGAAATCAAAACATATGGTCACTTTAGCAAAAGCACAATCAGATAACAAGATGTTTGCTGGATTGTTGATACCTTATAAAAGTCCTAAATTACCTAACTTAAAAAAAATTAATGAAAAAAAGATTCAATCAATACCTAAACCCTCAAAAAATTCACCAAAAATTAAATTGGATTTACCAAAAGGTTTTAGTGACAAAGCAGCTAAGTCAGCAATATTAGGTGGTGGAGATATAGCATTCCCATTAATGTTTTCAGGAGCTGTGATGACACACTTAGTAGAATTAGGTGCTAGTCCAATGATGGCATATTTTAAAGTTTTGATAATTGCAGTGACGTCATCAATTGCATTATGGTTCCTTTTTGTTAAAAGTCAGAAAGGTAAATTTTATCCAGCAATGCCTTTTATTAGTTTAGGGTGTTTTGCAGGTTATTTTATAATTATATTAATTTAAAGAGATGCAGCAACAGCACCAGCACCAATTAAACCAACATGTTCATTTGTAACAATATAAATTTGTACTTTTTTTAGAATTGGTCTATAAACTGAATGGTTCAAGAATTCTTTCATGAAATGTTTTTTAATATATGGTTTTATTGCTGTAGATATTCCTCCAACAAGATATACTTTAGATGTTAACATACCAAGGCAAGAATCTCTAATGAATCTTGCATAGAATTTGGTAAATATATTAAGAGTCATATCACATAATTTATCTTTTGAACTGTATTTAATTAACACTTTAGCTTTGTGAACTGGTTCCTCTTTAATGAGTTTTCTAATTCTCATATTAGTATCTAAATTGGATTTTATTTCTAAGTGATCATAAATATCAATTAATCCTCTACCTGATAAGATATCTTCGTAATAGCTTTGTCGCTTATATTTTCTTTTTAAATAATCAATTAATGAATAATCATCAATATCTTTAATTCCAATTGAAGTCCATCCAGGTTCGCATGCATAAACCTTATTATCAATTAAATATACTTTTCCTAGACCAGTTCCAGGCCCTGCAACAACTGATACTTGAATGTCTTTTATTCCTTTACCATCATGTAATGTATACAATTCAGATTTTTTTAGAAATCTAACACCATGACCATTTGCTAGAAAATCATTAACTAAAGCTACATTTTTTAGTTGAGTGTTTTTTTTTAAATCTTTAATACTAATTGATAAGTTAGCATTTGTAAGTTTTGCTTTGTTCCCAATTATTGGTCCAGCAAAACCAATACAACCATTTTCAATTTTATTATTGAACTGTGTTATAAATTTTGAGACGTCTGTTACATTATTTGTTAGAATTGTTTTTTGTTTTAATATTTTTAATTTTGATCCATTAACTTGAATTAAAGCAATTCTTGAATTTGTTCCACCAATATCTAGTCCTAGTACTTCCATAAAAATTGATAAAGAAATAAGTGCTATTTATAATTTGTCTTAAATTATATAAAAAAGTTATCTTAGGAATGATGGCAAATCTTCTTTATGGTGATTGTAAAAGAACATTAATTTAATTCCAATTACAACAAATGTTAAAATTGTTTTTTGTAGTAACCAGAACAACACAATTTGATGGACAACTGGAATTGTTAATCCAAATGATAAAACTAAAAGATAAATTCCTGAAATAAAGTCTCCATAACTAGCAAAGTCTTTATTGATCAAAATGAACAAACCACCTTTAATCATTAAATAGATTGCAGCAAATAATAATAATTTACTTGGTAGTACTGCAGCTCCCATTAACACTAGTACTGTTAACAAATCAAGTTTACCAAGTGCTGCAAATAACATAGAATTCATACAAATAATATATGTTTAAAAAAGTATTGTTAAAGTTATTTTAGAAACTTTTAAGATTTTTTTGTCTAACAGTAGCAGCAAAACTTATTGGGTTAATACTCATACCATCTTTTGCAGCAATAATTTGTACTCCAGTACTTTTTTGAATTTCTCTAGCTTCGTATAATGGATCTGATTGCATCATCTTAATTCCAAAACCAGTTAGTATGACTAATTGAGGTCTTACTGCTTTAATTATTTCTTGAGCTAATCTTGTATTCAAAGATGATTTTTTTTCTGAATCATGAGGTTCTTTAACTGATAGTATTAAAACATCTGTATTAGTTAGTTGTTTAGCTAACTCAGGAGAATAACTTGTGTCTGGAATGTAAGCCAAATTAAATCTAGGTGTGACAAACTTATAACCGCAATTTTCACTAATGTGTTCTTTAAGTTTGATTACTTCAACTTCAACGTCATTTATTCCAATTCTAGTTGTGTTATCAATCACAATAGTTTTTTCTAAATATTTTTTATATTTTTTATTCACAAAAGGATGTTCATTGTTGTTTTCATCCATTACTACACTAGATGGACAGATTAAAACTCCACGTTTATCAAGACCATCGTGAGTCATACCTGAAATTATTGCATTAACATCATTTGCTCTAAATAATTTATTTCCTGTAACAAATATGGCATCAGTTTCTCTAATGTTTACATTTGTCATTTTTGACATTAACATTGACCCTGGACCAGGATCAATACAAAACTGGTTTGATTCATATGAAAAGATGATTCCGCCTGATGCACGCAATTGTTTACCTATGACAAACTCATCTCCACCAGTACCTAGAAATAAAATACGCGAACCCCCCATACTATTTCTAAATGATAACAAATATAAAAAGATATTGAAAATTTTTCCAACCTAAAAAATTTTCAAAGAAAAACTTTGAACCTTCCTCTGAACATTCATGTAAAAATGATAAAAAAATAGGTTTTTCAAAGTTCTCTGTCGATGAGGAAGAATTTATATAATTTGATTTGTTTAAAGTTAAGTATGATTTATAACATTCTTAAGACTAATTTTGGATATAAAGGCACCGAGAAAGTAGTAATCTTAGTTGACATATTAAAAGAAGGTAATAATGACTCAAAATTTAGAGAAAAATTAGCAAATAAATGGGTTAATGAGTTAAAAAATCAAAAAATTGATTGTAAATTAGTAAATTACGATGCTACATATGCAAACAATTCAGATTTACCAAAAACTTGTTTTATTGAAGATAATGAAATTACATTTGATGATTTATTTTCTGATGTAAGCATTGTTATTGCATTAAATGCATTCTCAGCAACTGCACCACTACATAAATATGCAATTAAACACAATTTAAGAATAGCAAGTATGCCTGGATTTGATGAATCAATGATGGATGCGCTTATTATAGATTATAAAAAAGTTGCAAAAAAGGTTGACGATATTTATCAAATATTAAATGGTGCAAAGTCTGTTAACATATTGTTTGATGTTGATGGACAAGGATATAAGTTATTTGTTGATTTAACAAAAAGACACCCAATAAAAGATGATGGTTTTTGTTTAAGTTCTGGAGTTATTAATTTACCAAGTGGTGAGTGTTTTATTGCACCTAATGATTCAAAATTAAGTAAGACAAAAGGATATTTACCAATATATTATAATGGTGTGTTAGAAATATTTTATGTTGAGAATAATAAAATCACTGGTTGCATGATGAATTGTGTAAATAAGGATAAATTTATTGAAGACCCTGCAGTGGGTAATGTTGCAGAAGTAGCCTTTGGAGTTTTAGGTGTATTTGGAATAAAACCAACAGGAAAGATACTACTTGATGAAAAATTAGGGTTTCATATAGCACTTGGAAGATCAGACCATTTTGGAGGCTTTACAGGACCTAATTCATTTAAACATATAGAAAATGTATGGCATCAAGATTATGTTTACATTAAAGAGATTCAACCAAAGATTTTACTAAAAGAAGTTAAAATAGATAGTGAATTAATAATTAAAGATAATAAATATGTAATTTTCTAGAACTTTTTGAATGCTGCGATTGTATCAATCAAATCAACATGACCCATGAATTGTCCTCTGCAACAGTATCTTTCTAAGCCAAGATCATCCATTGTTTCTTTGACTTTGACAGTTCTGTTGTTAGTCTTTTTCATAAAGTCTTCCCAAAGGTGAGCAATTGGCTTACCACAGGACCAGCATCTAATAGGAATTATCATAGGACAAGGGAAAAAAGTTTTGTTTATAAAGATTGTCATAAATTATGAATTTTAACATAAAAACCTAATAAATAAATATAAGAAATAATTATTTGCAAAAAATGTTAAAATATCATGAATATTTTGGTTTAAGTCAAATTGAAGAGTTCGTCAGAAGGTATAATCATCAAATTACAACCGGTGATATTATACCCACACTAGAACAAAGCCTTAATATGAATAAATTTCGTCCTAATGATTTTGTTTTCTGGTATGAAGAAAATGTCATTAAAGGATATATTCATGGTTCAAAATATTGGTCTAATGAGTCCTCTAATATTAACAATGCAATGAATATCCATCTAAGAACATCATTTAACCAACTATTAACAAAAGATAATAGAACTATATATCCATTAGAAATTGAACAAATTACTGCATTTGAAACTATAAACTACCCACTTAATTTTTTATTTCTTCATAGAATGGAATCTTTTGTTAAAGGTTATGGGCGAAAATTACTATCAAATGTATTTGAATTAGAAAACGCAGTTTCGGTTATGTGGCCGCATCAAGGTAAAACAAAGCTCATTAAAAAATTCACTTCTCAAGGATTTCAAGAGTCTGGAATATATTTTAGAAATACAAATGTACCAATCATGGTAAAAATTCATTAGGACCTCTTCTACATCTTCAACTTGTTTTTTTATTCTTATTCAACCAATATCGCAACCTTTCCAGGAACTGCTTGATTTGCTTTGTTTTCCTTTGAATCTTGTGCTTTTATAACTTCAATTTTTGCCTTGAATTCATTCTCAAAAAATTCTTTACTTTGATTAATTGTTGTGAATTCAACGTCTTGATTTGATACAAAGTCAATGCCTGTTTTTGCAACTTTTTGAATAATTTTTGTTATATCTTTTGCATACCTCTTTAAAGAATCATTTTTCATAACAGCACAAATTAAAACTTTGAAATCTCTTGAATTTTGTAACTCTGCCTTTAAAATTGTATACAATTCATATTTCCATGGGTGAGCAACTAACAAAGTTATTTTTTTAGGTGATTTTAGTTTTAATAATGTTAATACTGAATTAATGTCTTCTCTTGTATCTCTAATAATGTCTTCACTTCTATCATCCATTACATCTTTAATTTGTGGCCAATCTGTTATAGACATAAAACCTTTTTGTCCTATGACTTCTCCTATTTCTTCAGTAACAAAAGGAACAATTGGGGACAATAATTTTGCTTGAACCTCAATAAATTTATTGATAGTGCCTTTATTTGGTTTATTAACACATCGTCTCATATACCATTTTAATGCATTCTGCATGTCAAAATAACTTGATTGTAGTGCACTCCTAAACAAAGTTTCATCATAATATTCTGATGTTTTTTTAACAATAAAGTCAATTTTGTTATCCATCCATTTATCAACTGTTTTTTTGTCATCTCGTCCTTCATTGTAATATTCTTTTGCAAAGTCTAACAATCCTGATAATTTTAGCATCATGGTTTTTGCCAGTTCTCTGTCAAAATTTGCATCATCAATTCCTTCACCACCACTTAATGCAGTGAATCTTGATGCATCAGCTCCATAATCAATGAATGATTGTCTCATGGTGATGAAATTACCTTTACTTTTTGACATTTTATCTCCATCTACCATAACATGTCCATTCAAGCCATAGCTAACAGGCCAATGTTTTTTTGGAAATATTGCAACATGATTAAATATTGAAAAACTCATATGGTTTTGAATTAAATCTTTAGCAGTATTTCTAAAGTCCATAGGGTACCAATAATTAAATTCTTCACGTAATTCATCTGCTAATTTTTTGTCACATTTAACTTTTACATCTTCGTTTAAGAATACATAATCAAAGAAATTGTCATCAAATAGTTCTGGATCCATATCTTTAATTTTGTAGAAGATTGTATAAAATGCCATATAGATTGTACTGTCTGATAAGGATTCAATTAACCATTTCTCGTCCCATGGTAGTTTTGTTCCAAGACCTACTTCTCTAGTACATGCCCAGTTTCTTAACCAATCTAAAACATAATTAAATTGCTGCCTGGTTTTTTCAGGATATAGTTTCATATTGTCCAAACATTCATGTGCAATTTTTGTCCATTTTTTATCATCATAAGCTAAAAACCATTGATCTTCAACCATCTTGACCATACCTTCTGCAAGACATCTACAAACAACTTTACCCGTCATTTCATAGAACATCACAGCGTCATTATCTTTGATAAGATCTTTTTTTATTGCTTCTTGAGATTTTGGGACAGTCATTCCTGAATATTTTCCACAATTTGATTTTAAAATACCTTTTCTAAAAACAGTTTTGTTAAGTTCGTCTTTTGCATCTTTAACTTTTTTAGTTTCTTTTGGAGATGTGATTTTATATTTGTCAATCATATCTTGGCCAAGATTATTACTCATTCCAGGTACGTCAATTATTGAGATTGGTTTTAATTTTTTTACAACTTCTAAATCTAAGTTATATTCTTTAAGCATATCCAAATCAGATTGGATATGATTAATTTCAACTAAATCAACTGGATCTTCTAAAGCAGAATATACAATTCCTGAACCAACATCAGCATCAATAAACCAAGCAGGGACAGTATATACATCATAATCAACTAAAGGTGCTTCACACCATTTACCTATAATTTCTTCAGGTTTAATATCTCTAATTATTTTTACATCTTTTGAGAATTGATCTTTAATTTTTTGGATTGCTTTTCGTCCTACAACCCATTTTTCTTCATTTACTTTTGCAACTACATAATCGCCTTTAGGATCAATCCATATGTGAGTTGTTGCAAGAACAGCATCAGGTCTAGTAGTTCCTGTCATTAAAATAAGATCAGAATCTTTCATCCTGTATTTTATCCAGATAAAATCTTTTGGAGTCTCCCCTTCACCTTCTAACCTTGAATGGTCTCCAATTGGATTATTTTCTTTTGGACACCATATAACTGGAAATTTTCCTTGGATTACATAATCCTTTTTTTTAAGTGTATTAAATTGCCATCTGATAAATTTATCATAATGTGGATTCAAGTCAGTTGTAGTAAATTGGCGTCTCCAGTCGATTGAATAACCCATATCATTAAAGTCGTTAACTGCTTCTTTTGGAAAATATTTTACCCATTCAACAGGATCTTCAAACTTTTTAATTTGCTCAGGTGAGAAACCTTGCATTTTTAAAATTGACATTTGTTTAGGTTCATTTTCTTTGACACGTTTTGCAGCGTTAACTATTGGGGAACCTGTTGCATGCCAACTTTGAGCATATAAAACATTATACCCTCGCATTCTTTTGTATCTGGATAAAGCTTCAAGTCTCATGGATGAATAAAAGTGACCAAGGTGAAGATATGAATTTACATAAGGATAAGGAAATGTCCCAAAGAATTTTTTCTTTGATTTGTCAACTGTAGCGTCAAATATTTTGGCGTCAAGCCATTTTTTTGTCCATTTTTTTTGAATTTGTTTCATTTTTTAAGTGTCTCACCTTGTGGATAATTTTAATTAGATATTAATAATATATTAAAATCTTGTTTTTCCATTATCTAGGAAAACAAGAATCAAAGAAAATTGGTTAATTTTCTTTTCATAGTTGTCACTGGAAAAAATTATAAGAGCAGAAGTAAAATATTTGTTTTCATATAATTAGGTAGGAGTTTATTATATTTAAAGGTTTTTGAAATTAATAATAAATAAAAACATTTATTATCCAGATGTATTAATAATAGTTTTATAAAAATAATTTAATGAGGTGCATTAATTTGAAAAAAATATTAATATTTGGATTATTATTGATTCTTACAATATCTTTGTCTTATGCTCTTGAATGCCAGGAAGACTGTACAAAGGGAGATAATATTGGTTATGTAGAATGTATAGGTGTTGGTGGGTGTGTTGATGTTGAAATAATTAGTCATCATGCTGATGATGATTCTGCTAGTTGCGATGGAGTGGAACTTGGTAAATTAATACCTTTAGATTCACCTTTTTGTAAATGGGACAGAAGTGCTATTGATTTTCAATGTGATAAATACACTAATGAAGATGGTGTACGTGTAGAAAGTTATATTCAACTTCATATTTGTGATTTTGGATGTGAAAATGGATTATGTGTAGATCCAGAATGGGATTTTGCTTGCAGTGATTTCCCATGTGAGTTTGATGCTCAAAAGATTACAAATACTTGGGGTTCAGTTGATGCTCCACCTTCATATGTTTCTGCATTTGATTATCCTTATGAATTTACAATTGATGAAACTAAGAATGTTATTTTTTCATTTAGATATCATTTGTATTCAAAGACACCTGAAGGTCCTGGATATGTTAAAAATTATTTAAGAGTTTATTTGGATGATGAAGAAGTATATGTTGATGAGAGTGAACCTGGAAATGAGGTTGAAGCTGAACCTACTATTGATTTGGGAAAACTTTATGCTGGAACATATAAACTAAGAATTGAAACTCAACCATATGGTTCTCATTTTGGATTTGATTGGTTTAAGTTAGAAGAAGGAGATGGGGAAATAAGTGATGAAAGTGGTCCATGTGTGACCCAAACAGAAGATGTTTTTTCTGTTGATCATCAAATTTTTGGTGAAGATTCTTTAACAAGAGATACAATTCAAAAATTGGATTTTCTAGATGTAACTTTGACAGTTGATCGTTCTTATAATGACATAAGTACTCAGTTTGGGGTAGATGGGGATTTTGAAGGTTTTAGATACGCAACTAGGGAAGAAGTTGTATCTTTAATTAACAATTTTGGATTTACACCGAATGCAATTGGTGGAGAAACAGTTCATGGTCCAAATATGATTGATCAATTATCTTGTTTAGTTTCATTTTTTGGTGTGACAGATGATGGATCAATTAGAGTGACTAGAGGAATGTCGTTACCTGTAACTCCAACTGATAATGTTGTACCTCACATTTCTATATATGATTATCCAGAAACAACAGGAAATGAAGATCAAGTTCGAGCTAGTCAACTTACCAATAAAGTAAGTACTTCTTCAACATTAGGTTCTTTTCTTGTAACAGAGTCAACAAGTTGTACTGATGCAGATTCAGATTCATATGACAGCAGTACTTGTGGAGGGGAAGATTGTGATGATATGGATGCGTCTATAAATCCTGGTGCAGTTGAAATTTGTGACAATCTTGACAATAACTGTGATGGAACAGTTGATGAGAATTGTGATTGCGTTGATAGTCAAGAGCAATCATGTGGAAGCACAGATGTTGGAGAATGTGTTAAAGGTACAAAAACCTGTTTAAATGGTGAATGGAGTTCATGTAGTAGTTCTATTGAACCAGTAACTGAAATTTGCGATAGTTTAGACAATGATTGTGATGGAACAGTTGATGAAGGATGCAGTTGTACTAATGGTCAAGAACAAATATGTGGAAGTACAGATGTTGGAGAATGTGCAAAAGGTGTACAGACATGTATAACTAATGAATGGTCAGATTGTATAGGTGATGTAGGTCCAGTTGACGAGATATGTGATGATAGTCTTGACAATGATTGCGATGGCTTAGTTGATGAAGGTTGTGAAGACGAGTGCGAAGGTGATGATTGTGATGATGATACAGATGAAGAAGAACCAATTTCAGGGGCATGCAAACCTGATAAAGTGCTAATTTGTCATGTAAAAGGCAATCCACATGAAATTTGTGTTTCACGGTTTTCAGTAAATGCTCATTTGAATCATGGTGATTATGGAGGATATTGTTTGAATCCAGATAGTACGAATGATAATCTTATTGATGAAGAAATTAATGTTGATGAAACAAATGAATGTGATGGTTGTAAAGCTAATGGGGCTTGCTATACTTATGGTACAAGATTATATTACAATAAGGTGGAACAATATTGCAATATAAATAAAGAATTTAATTTGCAAAAGGATGAAGAATCTAGATGTGACAATGATTATGAATGCTTAACAAATTCATGTAAGAATTCAAAATGTGTTGATCTTGAAAAACAGATGGAAGAGATGCAAGAAGAGCTTAAAGAAACTAAAGGATTACTTCAGAAAGTTTTAGCATGGTTTAAGAAATTTGGTGGAATTTTTGGAAATTTAATTAGATTCCCTTAATTTTTTTTTCTTCTAAACAATAGGTAAGTTTTGAAGTATTGTTTTTGCAACATGAGGATCATCAAATACACCAGCAACACTAATAATAGGTGCATTACCATATTTTTGCAGCAAACTTATAAAATGAGGGGATGCAACTGATAGAGTACTTCCATAGTCTTTTTCTTTAAATCCTTGGAATGTATCTTCATCAATAGATACATGATCATATAGAAGATTTGATAATGGGAGTTTTGGACAATCAACTTTTTGTTGAACCCATGAATCTCTACCTACTATATCTGGTGAGAGTGATAAATTTATTTGGACAGGTTCATCAATTCCAAAATAATGGACATTATCCAAGGTTTTTTTATCAGGGACATAAGCAGTTTCTAAAAATTGTGTTCTCTTTGATGATAATGCAACATCAATATGATACCCATCTTGACAAAGTGGAGCACAAAAACTACCAAAAATGTATTCTAACCATGTAACATTACTGTAAGGTTCAGGTTTATCAAGTAATTCTGTATGAGAATCAATAATTAATGCTCTTTTACCACTTAACGCATGAAAATAAAATGCTCTGAAATGATCTAAATATTTTGGGATCAATACCAATAATTTTTCGTGTGTAGGAGGAATTTTAAATAAATTTGGTTCATCTATAAGACCAAAATTAACAATATCTATTTTTAATTCTTCAACAACTTTTTCTAAATCTGGAGCTGAAGGGTTGAAAGTTAACGGAGTAAACAGTACAACTTTTCTTCCTTTGAACATTTTATACTGATACATTTTATGTTATATTTAAAATTAGTTTAATTAATATGTTACAAAAATTTATATTCCAAACCTTTTTAAACACTTTAGTTTTCCTCTAAGACGTGATAATCAATGGAAGTCAAAATTCTTGAAGATAAAAAAAAAAGATTAGTTTTTGAATTAACAGGCGAAGGCCATACTTTATGTAATGTTTTACGTGATGAATTATGGAATGATAAATCAGTTACTGTATCAGCTTATAACATTAGTCATCCATTAGTTGGTATACCTCAATTTATTGTTGAGACTGATGGTAAAAAAGATCCAAAAAAAGCATTACAAGACGCTATTAAAAGATTAAAAAAAACTGATGCTGATTTACTAAAACAAGTTAAATCACTTAAAAAATAATTTTTTTAAAACTTTTTTCTTATTAGATTATATTGCAATATTAGAAAGATATATAGGGTATTGTTTAATGTTATAATTTTATGATAACAATTGATGATGCAGAAGTATTAATTAAATTAGCAAGAGATTCAATTTCTACTTTTTTTTCAGGAAATAATTTGTATTTGAATGATACTGACAAGTTCAAAGATAAATTGGGAGTATTTGTAACACTAAATAAATTTGAAAAATTAAGAGGTTGCATAGGATACCCTGAACCTGTTCTTGAATTACAGCGAGCAGTAATTGAGGCATCTAGAAGTGCAGCGTTTTGTGATCCAAGATTTCCAACAGTAACTCAAGATGAACTTGAAGATATTACAATTGAGATCTCAGTTTTAACTAGACCCAAATTAATTGAAGTTAGTGAAACAAGTGAATACTTGGATAATATTAAAATTGGTAAACATGGTCTAATTATTAGGTCCAACTATGGTTCTGGATTGTTACTTCCTCAAGTTTTTGCAGAGTATGAGTCCACTCCAAAAGAAGCACTCGAGATGACTTGCCAAAAAGCTGGGTTGCAAAAAGACGCTTGGAAAAAAACTGATATAAAAATATATTCTTTTAATGCACAAGTTTTTGAAGAGATTGAACCAAGTGGTCAAATAAAAGAAAAAACAATTTCTTAACACTAAGTATTATAGCAAATGCAAAATTAATAGAATATTAAGGTTTAGTATTAATCAATTAAATGATTTATACTGCGTTTGCTTATTAGGTAGCGCGTATTTGATATTTGAATGCGTTACATATAAATATCTTATTGTTTTTTATTATTAATATGAAATCAACTGTTATAGCATGTTCAAACATTGCTTTTGTAAAATATTGGGGGAAGCTGGATAAATCAAAAAATATTGCCATGAACTCAAGTATTTCAATGACATTAGATGAAAATTTATCTACAAAGACAACTGTTGAGTTTTCAAAAGAGTTTAAAGAAGACATATTGATATTAAATAATGAGAAATATAGTGATAATAAATTATTGAGAGTTTCAAATTTTTTAGATATTATTAGGCAAAAAGCAAAAGTAGATTTATTTGCAAAAGTAATTTCAATAAATAGTTTTCCGACAGGTACTGGAATTGCATCAAGTGCATCTGGTTTTTCAGCGTTAGCTGCTGCTAGTACTAAAGCCTTAGGTTTGACATTAACAAATGAAGAATTAGCAGATTATGCAAGACTTGGAAGTGGGAGTGCATCTAGGTCTATTTTTGGTGGATTTGTGTTATGGGATTCTGAACATTGCCATCAAATCAAGGATGAAAAACATTGGGACAAATTGAGAGATATAATTGTAATTGTGTCAAGTGTTGAAAAAAAAATAAGTAGTAGGGCAGGTATGAAAAAAACAGTTGATACAAGCACAAAATATAAACAAAGATTAACTAAAGTAGGAAAAACAATTGAAGTTGTACAAAATGCAATTATTAAAAAAGATTTTGAGACTCTTGCAATAAACATTATGAAAGATTCTGATAATATGCATGAATGTATGTTTGACACTGAACCAAGTTTAGTATATTTGAATGATACATCTAACAAGATAAAAGAAGTTGTTAATAAATTAAATAAAAATAAAATAATTGCAGCTTATTCATTTGATGCAGGTCCCAATGCTCATATAATTACAAGACAAGAAAACGTTGAATTAATTACTAGAGAATTATTAAAAATATTTGGAGTTCAGGTTGTAGTGTCTAAACCTGGGCAAGGTATTAAATATTCAGATGATCATTTGTTTTAAAGAATGAACACAAAAGCAAAAGCATACGGTAAGATTCTTTTATTTGGAGGGTATTCTATTCTTGAATCCGGAAACATTGGTTTAGTTGTTAATGTTGATAAAGGAACAACCACAACAGTTGAAGAGACTAGAAGTGGAAGAATGGTTCTTAATTTAAAAAATTTTGAAATAATTGTTGAGGGATATAGAGAAGAACATAAATTATTTTTTAAAAAAGAACCTAAAGTTATAATTTATTTGAAGAATGCCATTGAATATTCATATCTTTATTTGAAAAGTCAAAATATTAAATTAAAAGATATAAAACTAATAAGTCACAATGATCCAGAATTAGGCAATGATAAATTTCATAAAACTGGGTTTGGAAGTAGTGCAACTGCAACTGTAAGTGCTGTAGCTGCAATATTATATTTACATGGGATAGAAGACAGAGATTTGGTATATAAAATTTGTAGATTTTCACATTATCATTCTCAAGGTTCTGGATCAGGTTTTGATGTATTTTCAACAGTATATGGGTCTCAATTTTTTTCAAAAATTGAGGAGAATATGGATGTTGAATTTTTTGATTATTTAGATAAAGTAAAGATTCCCCAAGTTGAAGATTTTTATTGGCCTAGAAACTTAATTCCAGTAATAATATTTACAGGCAAGTCTGCATCAACTAACAAGTTAGTAAAAAAAGTTTTAAATTTTAAAAAGAAAGATATTAGTAAATATAATTCGATCATGAGAAGATATAATTTAGTCAATTTAAAATGTAAAGAAGCATTTATTAACAATAATTTGAGAAAAATTAGTTATTATTTGGAACAAGCAACAGAATTTATGAATAAACTCGGTGAATCTTCAAAATGTCAAATTATCCCAAAAAATTATGAAACTGTGTTTGAGAATTTAAAGGCAAATGGAGCATACACTGCAAATTTGGTTGGTGCAGGAGGAGGGGATATTATTTTTTGTACAACAAAAACAAAATTTGATCAAAAGAATTTAATTGAGTATTGTAATAAAAGGAATTTAATTGTGTTTGATAAAATGAAAGTTGTTAACAGAGGGTATGAGTTGATTTAGAGTCATAAAATACTTAAATTCATTCATTTTGGAATATTTATAATGTACAAAAAAGGACAAATTACGATTTTTGTGATTGTTGGATTAATTATTGTGTTAGGTTTATTTGGGTATTTGTATTTTATTTCAATTCAATCAAAAAACAAGATATTAGAACAACAACCCAATTTAGATATTTATTCTCAGCAAATCTCACAGTACGTCGAAAAATGTTTGGGAGATGTAGCTGTGCCAGGAGTTTTTAGAATGGCTTTACAATGAGGTTATATTGATCCAGATTATAATGAATTTTATGGTGATTTTGATCAAGTAAATTTTGAAGAAGAATCAATTATTAAGATACCTTATTGGTATTTGAATGGTAAAGATATATCTCCAACTATTGACCAGATGGAAACAAGATTATCAAGATTTATTTATGTAGAAGCAGAAAAGTGTTTTGAATTTGATTCTTTGTTGTCAATGGAATCAATTAATATTCACAAAGATGACTATGAATCTTTTGGGTTTTTTAATAACCCTATAAAAACAACCATAAATCCAGAAAATGTTATGATTGAAGCTTATTATCCAATGATTTTAAAACAAAATAACGAGGAAAAGCAGATGGGAAGTTTTTCTATTGATGTAGAAATTCCTTTTGGAAGAAATTTTGAAATTGCAAAAAAAATACTTAATAAAATGGAAAAAAATGAAGAAAAAGGTTATAACCTTGAAAATGATTGCAATGAATATTATAACAAAAATAAAATATATTATGTAAATAATAAATTGATAATTAGAGATTATCAAACATTTGCAAATCCAAATTTTGGGACAACTTTAACTTTCCAATATGAATATGATGGGGTTTATGTATATGGGATATGTTAAATTTAGATTATTAATGTTGAGCTTAATATTATTGATTACTATTGAATTAGCTTTTGGGCTGACGGTTCCTTGTAAAAGTTTTAGAGAGGCATATAGTGGTCTAGGGGGAGATGATCCTCTATATGATACTTCTTCATTTACTGCATTGAAGATGGAAGAATTTAATAAATATGGGGATGACTGTGAACCTCATGTTACAAGTATGTTTCCGGAATATGATTATGTTTGTCATGATAGATGTATTGATAATACTAAATTATTAGATTATGGTTGTTGGCATAACCAACCTATTAGGAAGGAACACGAATGTCCTCAACCATGGTACAAATGTTCTGAAGATAGATGTGATTTACATTTAACTTGTGAAGACGCTGGTACTAAATCCATTCAGAAAGGTGAGATCAGACAAAAGATTTGTATGGGTGAATCTATGGAATTAGGTGGGATTTTATGTTGTGATGGTGAAATAAAAGAAGATATGGATTTAGATGGAGTTTTTGATAATGTAGATAATTGCAAAGATTCTGTTTCACCAACAATTGATGCTGTAAATACTCAAGCTGGAAACCCAAATAGGGGATGTACATGCAAACAAATTATTGATAAAGATCCATCTAATTATGGTGAAGTTGTTCATTTTGGTGGAGCAGATGATGAATTTGTAAATATACAAACTGAGATTATATGTGAAGATTACGCAAATGATAACAATATTATATTTGACACACAATGTGTTCCAATCCTTGAAGATGGTCCAATTAATGTTTTATTTGTACCTAATAATTTTGAACCAAATTTATTTACTTGGTTTGAAGCTGTTGAGGGATTTAAGAATCAATTAATAGATGATGAAGTGTTTGGTGGTAGAGTATCAATATATGCAGCAAACCAGTTTAATTTATATCCTGAAGTTGATGATTATTTAACGGAATATGCGAATCCAAATTATGATTTACATGCTGATTCTGTTAGATCTAGTAAATCTGCTGATGAAGATGAAAAAGGCTATGTTGATTTTATAAAATTATCAAAACCTTATGAAAATTATTGCCAGAGTAAAGGGATAGATGTTTTTGTAATTGTTAGTGATTTAGATGTGCCAGATCAAGGAACTATGGGATGTGCAAATAATTATTTATTTGTGTCTTTAACAAGTAGTGAAAATAGTGTATCTACATCAAAGACTTTAATTCATGAATTTGGACACAACTTATGTTGTTTATTCGATGGATATGTTGATGATGAACAAAGTGACCATTGGGATAACTTGGTGTCTTTAGTAGCTGAGGATAGTATTGTTAAATTTTTTACTGATGATAATGTTGTTGACGAATTTTTTATTGATGCAAAAACAAGGAATAATA